>Ga0105090_10000279_pt1 | contig 23778 bp, 20 predicted proteins | sample PPLLak3March2015_FD_79110 | JGI IMG/M metagenome (GOLD analysis project Ga0105090, IMG submission 79110) | Freshwater sediment microbial communities from Prairie Pothole Lake near Jamestown, North Dakota, USA - PPLs Lake P7 Core (1) Depth... | ecosystem: Environmental > Aquatic > Freshwater >...
CCAGGCGCGGCGCAGTACCCCCGAGGTGATGTCGAAGGCGCCGTCGCTGAGCGCATGCAGCCGCCCGGCAAAGTCCAGCAAGCCGGCGGTCTCGGCGTCGACCGCCACGGCCTGGCCGCTGCCCGCCGCGGCATTGATCCGCGACACCACGCTGGCCTTGTCGTAGCGCGAATACTTGCGCTCGATGCGGCGCACCTCGGCGATCGCCGCCTGCGCTGCCTGCTGCAGCGCGCCTTCCTCATTGCCGACCAGGCGCAGTTCACAAGCAGTGGCCATGGCCTGGAACTCGAAGCCGAATTCGGGCATCGTCAGCACCGGCCAGACCTGCGCCGCGTCAGAAGCGGCGCGACAAGCCCCATTGCAGAAATCGCGCCGAGAACGGTGCCAGTCCCGGCGAGCCGGGGCCGCCCTGGTGCCAGGCCCCGCGCTGCTCGTAGCGATCGAACTGGACGTCGGTGGCCCAGTCGTCGTCGATCTGCCAGGCGAGCCTGATACCCAGCGTAATCGCGCCGAACGCCGACAGTCGCTGGTCGGACGAGAGATATCGAGGCGGCGCCTCGATATAGCCCGGTGGCAGCGGCGCGCCGACGAAGGAGTACACGGGGTCGTAGTAGAACGATGCGGCGGTCTGCGTGTACAGGCGCAGGCCCGGGGTGATGGCCAGCCGTGTCGCGGCCTGCCACACGGGCTCGAACTGCAGCGTATGGGAGCGCACGCCAAAGCTGTCGCGGTAGTGTCGGTAGTGGCTGCGCAGCGTGATGTCGGTGGCCTCGAAGTGGTGGTTCCAGCGCAACGTGGCGATGCCCTGCCGCCGCGCAGCCGGTCGCGCATCGAGGCTCTTGTACGGATCGGTGTAGTAGCCGTTGCCCTCGACCAGCGTCAGGCCCAGTTGCACCAGGTCCAGCCGCGACATGGCCTGAGTCACGCCGACGTGCACCTCGAGTGTGCGCCGATGCTCGTCCAGGGTCGGGTCGTTGCTGGAGCCGATGCGGTCGCGCGTGTAGCCGATGCCGCCGTTCCAGGTCCGGTTGTTGTCGTCACTGGACCAGCTCGCCTGTGCGGAAACGGCGCGCGAGGAGAAGTCGTTCTCGTCGGATGCCGCCGCGCCAAGCGACCAACTGCCACGGTCGTCGAAGCGTGTGATCTTCACGTCGCCCGCACGGCGTTCATCGCTCATGCGGCTAGCGCCCGAAACAGCCGTGTGGTAACGCGGCGAGGCACCCGAGACGCTGTCGGCGGTCAGGCTGCCCTCGGCCGCCCAGCGGTCACCCAGAGGCGCTCGCAACAGCAGCGAAGGCGACTTGACACCCACACGCTGCAACCCGGGCTGAGAATCCTGGTACGACAACCACCTGAAGGCCATCAGCCCGGGCCCCGGGCCGGGCTCGCTCTGCCCGGTCGCCACGCCCGGCAGCGCCAGCGCGGCCGCCACCAAAGAACTCCAGCCCGTTGCGGCGCTGCCGGCAGGGCAAGTCGCCGGTCGCGCCACTGGCGCGTATGCCGCGGGGCGCTCAGTTGCAGCCACAGCCGCCGCCGCCCACGCCATCGCCGCCGGACGAGTTTTCCTTGCTCGAGTAGACGTGCTGCAGGAAGCGTTGGCCCAGCCTATCGCTGTCCATCGCCATCACCGGCCGCGCCAGGATGTCCTTCTCCCACGGCTTGGGTGGCGCGATGCTGCATCCGGCAAGCAGGGCGAGAAGCCCGCCAAATGCGCAACCAGTAGCCATTCGCAAGGTATGTTGCACGGTGCGGCCCTTCAGGCGAGCGCGCCGTGCAGGCGCCGCTCGAGGTCGGCCCGGTCCTCTAGCCGAAAGCCGCGGTGCGTGAAGAGCACCCGGCGGTCGGGCGTGACGAGCATCGAAGTGGGCATGGTCGGGATGGCCAGAAGCCTGGCGGTGTCGGCCGAAGGATCCATCGCCACCGCGAAGCGCGCCGGGGTCCGCTGCAGAAACCGCTGCGCGTCGGCCTCGCGGCGGTCGAGGTTGATGGCCACGATGCGCAGCCCCGCGCCCGACAGGCGCTCATGCATCTCGTTCATCCACGGGAACGACAGCTTGCACGGGGCGCACCACGAGGCCCAGAAATCGATGTAGGTCGCACGCGCCGGGCCGCCATCGGTCAGCACGGGCTGACCGTCGCTGGCGCGCAGCGTGAGTTCGGGCACCCGATCGGCAGCCACGGCTGGCTTCTGTGACCACAGGCCGCCGGCGGCGAGCGTCGCCACGATGGCGAGGTTGCCGCAGACTTGGCGGCGGCGGGGTCTGGCTGGGGCACCGGCTCCATATCGTGGCTTGCGCCGGGTTTCAGACATGACGCGATTCTGTAGTCAGTCGTGCTCCGGCCTCTCGCCTGAGCGCGAATGCCGCCACGGCCAATGCCAGCAGCCAGAACGCCGAACCCGCGACACCGCCACCGGTTCCGACGTTGCTGCGCGCAGCCGGGTCTTCACTCACGGAAACCGGCACCGTCGTGCCGCCCCAGGCGTCGTCGCTGGTGGCCAGCAGTTGTGTGCTGCTGGCGCCGGTCGCGGCTCCCGTCCACCCCACCTCGACCTGGCAGGACTGCCCCGGCAGCAGATCGAAGGTCTCGGCGGGGCAGGCGTCGTTGGCCGTGGAGCCGAGCGTGAAGCTCGCATCGCGCAGTGCGATCGGCTGCACTTGAACGGCAGCTGCGCCTTCGTTGTGCCAAAGGACCGTCAGGGGCTTGGGCGACAGGCCGGGCCCGGCCTGGAAGACGGCAGCCACCGGAGCCGCGACCAGCATGCCGGCCGCCGGCGCCAAGGCCCGACCTGCAAGGCCGCGGGTCAGCATCGCGTCGCCCGCATGCAACTGCAACTCGGCCACACGCGGGCCACCGGCCACGGGGTGGAACATCACGCGAACGAAGCAGCTGCTGCCCGCGGGCAGCACCGTGCCTGACGTACAAGTGCTGGTGGGGTCGAGGCTGAAGTCCGCCGCCGCGGCACCGCCGGCGCGCCAATGCAGGGGTGGGGTGGCGGCATCGCCGCGATTGACGACGGTCCAGGCCGCACCCGCCGTCACTCGCCCCAGCGCGGTGCTGGCGTGCGTGGGCGTTGTCGGCGGCAGCTGCCAATCGAGCCACGGCCCCGAGGCCACCGACTCGCCCGTCAGCACTACCGTGTGCGGCGGTGCGGCCGGCGACTCGATCACCAGGCGCCCAACGGCGGGTCCCGCCTGATCTGTGTCGAACAGCAGCTCCACCACGCAGGACTCGCCCGGCAACAGTCGCCGCTGGCAGCCGGCCCCGAGTGGGCTGAGCGCAAACGGCCCGTCAGTGCGCAGGGCCGTGATGGCCAGCGGCGCACCGCCGCTGTTGGACAACACGACGCGGCGCGAAGCAGCGGCAACGTCGCGCGGCCGACGCCCGAAATCGACGGCCGGCGTGTCCACGCGGAGCTGCCCTGCAGCCACGATCACGCCGCGGCCGGCCAGCGTCACGAGGGCCACCGCGGCGCTGTCTGCGGTAGCCAGTCGCAAGCTGGCACTGCGCAGCCCTGCGGCGCGCGGCGCGAAGTCCAGCTGCAGGGCGCATGTCGTGCCGGGCGCCAACGCCAGGCCGACGTCGCAGTCGCCGCCGACCGTGAAGTCGGCCGCGTGATCGCCGACGACCTGCATGCTGCTCCAGCGCAGGGCCGCGCGGCCAGCGTTGTACACGGTCACATGCTGCGGTGCGCCGACCGCAGCGGTGCCGACCTCCCGCTCGGTGAAGGCCAGCGCCACGGCGTCCAGTGAGAGCCACGGTGCCGGACGCTCGTGCGCATGCCCCGCGAGTTCGGCGAAGGCCGCCGGCGTGCCGATGCCTTCGGCCAGCACCTTCACACGGGTTAGGCGCTGGCCTGGGCTCATGGGGGCGAAGCGCAGGGCGACGGTGCAGCCGGTGCCCGGTGCCAACTCGCTGCCCGGCTGGCAGGTCGTGCCTGGTGCAATTGCAAACTCTGCGGCGTCGGGCCCGGTCAGCTCCAGGCTCGAAACGCGCGTGGCCACGGAGCCGCGGTTCACGATCATCAGCTGCTGCACGCTGTCCCGGCCGACGGTCTCGGCGAAGGGCAGTCGCGAAGGGCTGGCCTGCAACGACGGTTGGTCCAGCGCGGCACGGCCGTACAGCGGCACGCGCAGGGTGTCAACCAGGCCTGCCCCGGCCACCCGCAGTTCGGCGCTGAAGTTGCCAGCCCGAAGGGGGCTGAACGCCACTTGCAGTTGGCAGGCTTCTCGCGGCGCGAGCGGCAGGGCGGCCGTACAGCCATTTCGTTCGATCGTGAACTCGCTGCCGGTGCTGGCCAGCTCGGCCATGGTCAAGGGGGCGTTGCCTTCGTTGATCAGCGTGATCGACTCCCGGGTGGGCGGCCGGCCCACCTCCGTCACACCGAACGGCACCGCCTCTGGACTGGCCCGCAGCCGCGACACTGCCCCGGCCAGGCCGCTGCCCGCCAGGGCCACGGTGGAGCGGCCGCCGACGCCGTCGTGAACGATCGTCAGCGTCCCGTTCGACGGGCCGGCATTGGTGGGATCGAAACGCAGCGAGACCGTACAGTGCTGTCCGCTTGAAAGTGTCGTGTCCCGCGTACATGAGCCGCCGGCGATGACGAACGGTCCGTTGCCGGCCCGGACATCGGTGACGGTCAGCGTCTCGGGACTGTTGTTGGCCAGCATGAGGTTGCGCACCGGCCCGGGCAGGCCCACCGGGCGGGTGCCGAAATCCAGTTGCGCCGGCAGCGCCGTCGCGATGGCGGGCGGGCGTTCGGTCGCCAGGCCCTCGAGCGCGATGCGCACGGGGGTCGGTGTGCCGTCGTGGCTGATCAGCAGTGCGCCGCTGCGCGGGCCACCGGCCGTCGGCCTGAAGGCGACATCGACCGTGCACTCGGAGAAACGCGGCAGTTCCGTGGCGCAGGTGCTGGCGCGCACGGTGAAGTCGCCTTCGATGTGCACCTTGAGCGCGCCCGCGCCGACCTTGGTGCTGGTGCGCACCGTGACAGCCTGCACGGTACTGCTGCTGCCAACCGGGGTCACGGGAAAGTTCAAGGCGCCGGGCGTATTGCCCAGAAAGGCGGCGATGTCGGCCAGATCAGCCGGCGAGCGGTAGTTGCGCAGATAGCCCATGCCACCCGTATTGCTGTTCACCGCCCGCTCGATCAGCGCCATCGCGTTTCGGCCGACCCAGATATTGCCGAAGTTGTTGAGCTGCGGGTTCTCGCTGTGACAGTCGATACAGCCGAGCAGGCCCGGGCCGGGGGGCTCCGCGAAGAGCGAGGCTCCGCGCGCCGGGTCGGCCGCTTGGCTGGATAGGCACAAGGTCCATCCGATCGCCAGCGTCAGTGCACGCCGGTGCCAGGATGAACCTGTCAGCATCGTGACGCGCAGGCAGGGACCGGCGGCGGTGGGCAGCGTTGAGCGCACGACTTGAGGCTAGCATTGACTCGACGCTCACGTCTGCTCAAGCAGGTCTTGCGCCGGATTCGGGCGGCCGTGCCGCTGTTGGATTGACACCCGGACCGGCATGGCGGGCGGCTCGGGCGGCAGCGGCACGCGCTGGCGCTGCCGGCGAGTCGAGGCTGACCAGTGCGCCTCGGATCCGGTTGACGGCAGTCAAGGATGGGCATCGCGGCATCAGCCGAACACGAGTTGCCACGCGCGCACCAGGGCGTGGGGATCGGTGAGGGCCACGAACGCCATGCCGGCGATCGCACCGCCCAGGTGTGCATCGTGATTGACCTTGCCCCGGGCCTGACGCGAGGCGTAGACGCTGTACGCCAGGTAGGCCACCGCGAACAGCGGCGCCGGGATCGGCAGCGGGATCGGCAGGATGAAGATCGACGACTTCGGTGCATACATGATCGATGCGAACAGCACCGCCAGGATCGCGCCCGAGGCGCCGAGGCACCTGTAGCCCGGATCGCCCCGGTGCTTGACGTAGGTCCCCAGGCCGCTGGCGAGCAGGCCGAAGGCGTAGAGGGCGACGAAGCGCTGCGTGCCGATGGCCCGCTCCAGCGGGAACGCGAAGGCCCAGAAGGTGAAGGCGTTGAAGAACAGGTGGGCCAGGTCGGCATGCAGGAATGCGCTCGTGATCGGCGTCGCATACTCACGTCGCGACAGCAGCCAGTACGGACGGAACAGGTTGCGCTCGATCATCGCCGGTGCAGCGTAAAGGCCGATCAGGCTCGCCAGGACGATGACGGCGAGCAACAGCGAGGCTGCCGGACTCTGGACGACCAGTGCCATCACCGACGTCTCGTGGAACGCTGGCTGCATGCTTGTCCTTTGTGGTCATGAACCCGTGAATGAAGTGGAGCGGTGTTGAGGCCGAACAATACGCGCTGGCGCGAACGCGTTCGAATGGCAGCAGGGCTGGCGAGCCGAGACGAGCATGGTGAAGGTTCGCCGGCGGATCAGGGCGTCGAACATGGTAGACACGACTTTCGATTTCGACTGGCTGGTGATCGGGTCGGGCTTCGGCGGCAGCGTCTCGGCACTGCGACTGACCGAGAAGGGCTACAGGGTCGGCGTCCTCGAGTGCGGGCGGCGGTTCGAAGACACGGACTTCGCAGAGACCACGTGGCAGCTCGGGCGTTTCCTGTGGGCGCCGGCACTGGGCACGAAGGGAATCCTTCGCCTGTCGCCGTTCAGGGACGTCTTCGCCGCCAGCGGATCGGCCGTGGGCGGCGGCAGCGTCGTCTACGCCAGCACCCTGTACCGCGCCAAGCCCGAGTTCTTCCGCAACCCCCAATGGGCCGGACTTGCCCCGTGGGAACAGGTCCTGGACCCGCACTACACCACCGCGGAACGTTTGCTGGGCGTGCAGACGGTGCCCTTCGACTCGGTGAACCAGCAACTGATCCGCGACATGGCGCGGCACTTCGGCACCGAAGACAGCTTCTGCCGCACCCCTTGCGGCGCCTTCTTCGGTGAGCCGGGCAAGACGGTCGCGGACCCCTACTTCGACGGCGAGGGCCCCGCACGCACGGGGTGCACGAGGTGCGGCGCCTGCATGGTGGGTTGCCGCGTCGGTGCGAAGAATACGCTGCTCAAGAACTACCTGTGGTTTGCCGAGAGGCGCGGCGCCGTCGTCCTGCCGGAGCACGAAGTGACCGAAGTCGTCCCCCTGGGCGCGCTCGACGGCAGCGACGGCTACCGCGTGACGACCGAACGCCCCGGGGCGTGGGTCTTCAAGAGGCGCAGGCGCTGGACCGCGCGCGGTATCGTCTTCGCAGCCGGCACCTTGGGCACCAACCGCCTGCTCGCCAACTGCAAGCTGCGCGGCTGGCTGCCGCGGGTCAGCGACCGCCTGGGTGAACTGGTGCGCACCAACAGCGAATCGATCCTGGCCGTGCGCTTCCCCGACGACCGCAAGGCCTGGAACGACGTCGCCATCAGCTGCAGCATCCACGCCGACCAGGACACCCACATCGAGCTGGTCAACTATGGCCGGCATGCCGACTTCATGTCCCTGTTGTGCACAGTGCTGGTGGGGCAGGGCAACCGGGTGACCCGGCCGCTGCTGTGGCTGGGCAGCATCGCACGCCACCCGATGCGCTGGTTGAAGACCCTGTGGCCGGTCGGGTGGAGCCGGCGCATGGTGATGCTGCTGGTCATGCAATCGCTGGACAACGCGATCGCGCTGCGGCCGCGGGAGCGCTGGTTCGGCCGCGGCTATCGCCTGCGCACCGATCAGCACCGCGACAGGCCGAACCCGACCTACATCGCAGCGGGCAATGCCGCTGCGCTCTGGCTCGCTGCGCACACGGGCGGCATCGCGCAGAGCAATTCCCTCGAAGCCCTGGGCAACATCCCGACCACAGCCCACCTGCTGGGCGGTGCCGTCATCGGCACCGACGCGACCCGTGGCGTGATCGATCGGCAGCTTCGCGTCTTCGGATATCAGAACATGCTCGTCTGCGACGGTGCCGCGATGCCTGCAAACCCGGGCGTCAACCCGTCGCTGACGATCGCGGCGCTGGCCGAGCACGCGATGTCGCAGATCACTGCAACCGGGGCAGCATGGCCGGGGTCAGAGGCCGCGGCAGGCGCCCGCGGGACATCGGGCGCCGGTGTGCTGAACGCCTAGCGGCCCGCCGGCCGCCGATGCGGGCGGGCGCCTGGGGTTTCGACGGCCGGGCGCGTGGCCATCGCGATCTTCCCGCGCCGGCCACAATCGAACGCGATGACCCCGCGCTTGTCAACGGTCGGAGCGCTCTCCGGCGCCGCCTTTGCCACCCTGCTCCTGATCGCCCTCATGATGGGGGGCAATCATGTCGCGGCCCGCGTGGCCTTCGACCACGGTGTCGACGTGGTCACGGCGGTGGCTGTCCGCAGCGGCATCACGGCGCTCGTCGTGGCCGTCCTGCTCGTTGTCCATCGGGTGCCGATGCGCCTCGGCGCCCGACACCGGCGGGCCCTGCCGGGAATCGGGGTGCTGGTCGCGGTGCAGAGCCTGTGCCTGTATTCATCGGTCGCCCGCCTGCCGGTGGCGCTTGCGCTGCTGGCGTTCAATACCTATCCGCTGTGGACCGCGCTGTGGGCACGCCTCGTCTACAAGCACCGATCCGAACGACGCTTCCTGCTCGCCATGCCGGTCATGCTCCTGGGACTGGCGCTGGCCCTGGACGTCCTCGGTGCGGCATCCGGTCTGGGTGCCGCCGCGCAATGGCAGGAGATCGGCGCCGGCGTGGCGTTCGCGCTCGCCGCCGCGGCCACCTTCGGCCTGGCGCTGGTGCTGACCCAGCATGAAGCAGGCGACCTGGACGGCCGGCTGCGCACCGCAACGACGATGGCGCTGGTGGCCTGTCTGGCCCTCGCCGGAGCCGGCCTGCAGGGCGGACTGCAACTGCCCAACGCTGCCGCGGGCTGGGCGGGCCTGGCCGCGCTGACGTTCCTGTATGGAACGGCCTTCACGATCATGTTCACGGTGCTGCCGAGGCTGGGCGTGGTGGGCAATTCAGCGATCATGAATGTCGAGCCGATCTTCGCGCTCGTGCTGGCGTGGGCGATCCTGGGCCAGTCGATCGCGGCAGTGCAGGTGCTGGGGGGCCTCGTCGTCGTCGCCACCGTCGTCTGGTTGGGCTTGCGCAGGCGTTGACGGGAGGTCTGCGCGGCCGAAATGCTCTGCGAAACCCGGTGGACGCCGGGAAAGGGTTAGTCTTCGTGGGCTCGTCGATGGAGGCTTCCACGCGCGCAGTACTGCAACAATTTCTGCAAGGATGGGCACATGAGCGCTCGCAAGAAGGTTACAGGTCCCTGGGAGAATGTCGCCACCGATCTGGTCGATACCGCGCAGAGCCTGGGCAAGGGCGCGGTCGGCAAGGCCGAAGCGGTCACTGCCGAGGCCTCGGCCGCGTTGTCTCGGGCGCAGTCGAAGGTCACCGCGACCGGCGACGATGCCAGGAGGAAGATCCGTTCCACGGTGCGGGAGACCGAGAGGCGGATCGAGAAGGCAACGAACCAGGCCAAGAAGGCGGTCGCGAAGGCGATCGACCGCGTCGGGAAGAAGCTGCTCGCGATCGTCGAGAGGGCCGAGAAGCGGCTGGCCCGCAGCGAGAAGACGACCAGCGGGCAGGCGCCGAAAGCCCGCAAGGCGGTGGTCAGGAAGACCCAACGGGTGACGTCGGATGTGAAGCCGCAGACCGGCGCTGCGGCCGGGGCCGTCAGGAAGGCCGCCGGGACGACGAAGAAGCCGGCCGCCAGCGCCAAGGTCGCCGCTGCCAAGAGTGCGCCGGCCGCCAAGCGTTCCGCGGCCGCGAACAGGAAGAAGGCTTCCTCTTAGCCGACATTCAGCGGCAGGGCAACGAGGCGGAACTCGACACGGCGGTCGACGGCGTCCCGGGGCATCGTCGGTGCCGCTGCCGCCGAGGTCTTCGCGCCAGCCGCCGCCGTGGGTGGCGATGCGGTGCGCCAAGCTGACGGATCCGCATCGGGTAGTGGCCACTGATCTGCGGGTCCGACCAGTCATCGGTGCTCCCGGGCCGGAACGGCAGCTTCACCGCCAGGTTGTTGGTGGCCAGCCCGAGAGCGGGGATGTGGCCGAACGCCGTTGCCGCTTCGCATGGGCGACCAAGATGCACATTGGCCAGATAAACAGGCCATTGAAGGTCCGCGTCTGGTGACCGTCGCGGCGCTGCGCGGCGGCTTCGCAGAAGCGGCGCGCCTGTCAGACGATGCGCCACCGTCGACGCCTTGGGTCGGTCAGGCCACGCCAGTTACTATTGCCCGGTGGCATGCGCATTGCGGGTCAGGAAGCGATGAAGATCCTGCGTTCGGACCTGCCTCACTGCGGCGAACTCGATGGCGCGGTCGTCGTCATCGATGTGCTGCGCTCGTTCACCACGGCAGCCTATGCCCTGGCCTGCGGGGCCGACGAGGTGATGGCCGTCGATTCGGTCGCGGCGGCACGTGCGCTGCGTGCGGGCGATCCCACTGCACTGGCGATCGGCGCCGTCGGCGGCGGTGCGCCTGCGCCCGGTCTGGACATGGGTAACTCGCCATCTCAGCTTGCCGTGCTTGATCTGCGCGGGCGCCGCGTGATCCTTTACACCGCGGGCGGCACGCGCGGGCTGGTCGCGTGCGAACGCGCCGGCGTCCTGCTGGCGGCCAGCCTGGTCTGCGCCAGCGCCACCGCGACCCGCCTGCTGGCCCTGGCGCCGCCCTCGGTGACGCTGGTGGTCACGGGCATGTGGTCGGACCGCGATGGCGACGAGGACCACGCCTGCGCCGATCTGATCGAGGCCCTGCTGCGCGGCGACGATCCGCCGCGCGCGCCGTATGCCGCGCGGGTTCGCAGCTCCGACTTCGGCCGCCGCTTCAGCGCGGGCACCGACCCCCATCTGCCGGTTGCCGATCTCGATTGCTGCGCCGCAGTCGATCGCTTCGACTTCGCCTTGTCCATTCGACGCACGTCGAGCGGCATGGTGATGCGCCGCTCATGAGCGAGGCTCGGGTGGCCGCCCCGCATGGGTGGACCCAATGATCGAGGACCGGGGCTGCGCCAGCCACCCCACCGCACAGCTGTCTGGAACGACGTTTGGTCCACCCGCCGTGAGCGCGAGAAGATACTGTGTTTACAATCAGCATTTTGTCGACTCATTTTTCGTTCCAGCATGGCAGAGTCCACCCTGAGCAGACTTCACCGCACCCGCTTGATGCAGGTCTGGCGCTCGGCGGGGTGGCCCTGCAGGGACGGCATCGAGATCGACCTGCTGGCCGCGCAGCTGCTGGTCGTGCAGTCGTCAGCGGACGGCCGCGAAGTGCTCAGGCTGACCGGGGCCGGCATCCGGGCGCTGGCCGAGGCGCGCCAGCGCAACCTGCGGTCTGCGAGTGCACACGACCGCCTGGCGCAGAAATTCGCCGAGCTTCTGCTCGCCAGCGGCCGCGTCGTCTGGCGCGAACTGTCGCTGCGCGCGCTGATCGACGCGCCGCCGCCGTCGGACGATGCGCAGTGGCCGCCGGTCCAGGCGGCGCTGTGTGAAGAAGCGCGACCGGACGGCGCAGCGGCCAGCAGGGTCTGGCGCCTCGCGCGGCCCGATCTCTTCTCGGTGCGCAACACCACCGTCGACGCCTACTTGCAGCCCATGGTCCACGAGGTGAAGTCCTCCCGGGCCGACCTGCTGTCGGATCTGCGGCAGGCGGCCAAGCGCCAGGCCTACGGGTGGCTGTGTGGCGAGGGCTACTACGTCTTCCCGGCTGCCGTGGCCAAGCCCGAGGAGATACCCGAGCCGTTCGGCGTCTGGGTGCATCACGGCGGTCTGCAAGAGGGCCGCTTCGAGCTGCTCAGGCCGGCGCGCCACGCCCCCTGCAGCCTGCCCTTCGCGGTCTGGATGGCCCTGGCCAAGTCGACGCCTCTGCGCAGCGAATGCGAGACGCCGCAGGCCCAGCTGGGCGAGGACGGGCATGGGCAGTGAGGTCAGTCCCGTGCCGGCGCGGCAGGCGCGTCCGCCCGGCCCGTGGGCAGGTCGAACTCGCCCTTCGACTCGAAGGGCATGCCGCCGAAGCCGCTGCCCGCGAGCTTGCCGCGCACGACGAAGCTGAGCTTCGATCGTTCGCCCTTCGGCAACTCCAGGACCTGCCTGGCGATCGCGTAGGCCGACACCGTGACCGGCACGACGAGCACGGTCTCGCCGAAGCGCGGTACGCTGCCTTTGGCGTCGCTGACGCCGGCGGCGAAGTCGATGCCGCGCAATTCGACATTGAGTGCCACGCCGTCATAGTTCACCGCCGCATCGTTCGGATTCTGGATGCGCAGCTTGACGGCCATGCGCACTTCCAGGCCCTCGCTCGGCAGCGACTCGATGCCGGCCAGGTTGACCCGCAGCGGGTCGCTCCCCGGCCATCCTGCGCAGCCGGCCACCACGAGCCAGACTCCGGACCACAGCCAGTTTCGCCACCTTCGCATCATGCCGTTCACTTCAGACCTCCATGCACCGCCGGACCAGTCCGGCACCACCATGACGGGCCATCTTGGTGTGCAGGAAGGGATGTCGCCTTGATGCGCGACAAGACTTGTCCACCGGACTTGCCGGGGCGCGAACGCTGCGGCCAGCCGCGGGCGAACAAGGCCCTTGCCGGTGCCGGGCGGCACTTGCCAAGTAGCATGCGGGCCGCCGCAGTCCCAGCGGTGCAAGTGCGGTACGGGCCGCCGGATTCGACCATGCCCATCGCCGCGATGTACCTGCGCCGCACGCTGCTCACGCTGACCCTGGCCGTTGCCGGCGGTGCTGCCCAGGGGCAGGCCTTCGACGCGGTGCGACTGTTCGCCGTGCCGGCCGGCGACGGGCAGGGCCTGGCCGGACTTGCCGTGATTGCCGGCCATGAATACCTGGGTTCGGATGAGCGCAGGACGCTCGTGCTGCCGGCGCTGAGCTATCAATGGAAGAACGGCTGGTTTGCCGGCACCGGCAACGGTGTCGGCTACAAGTTTCACTCGCCACCGCAGATGCAGTACGGGCTGCGGGTGACCGTGGATCTTGGCCGCGATGCAGGCGACGCGGTGGCCCTGAACGGCATGGGTGACATCGACGTCTCGCCCGAGTTGGGCGGATTCTTCAACTATTTCATTACGCCCGAGTGGTTCCTGACCAGCTCGTTCCGCTACGGTGCGGGCAACGACCAAGATGGCTCGCAGACGGATATCGGCCTCGGCTGGTCGGCGCAGCTGGCGCCGCGGTGGCGCGGCGCTCTCGGCGTTGCCGCCACATACGTCAACGGCAACTACATGCAGGCCTACTACGGCGTCACGCCGGAGCAATCGGCGACCAGCGCCCACCCGGTTTACACACCTGGGGCCGGCTGGCGCGATGTGCGCGGCACCGCGTCGTTGACACACTTCTTCAATCCCGACTGGAGCCTGACTGCGGCAGTGACGTTGCGTGTGCTGCAGGGCGCGGCCGAGGCGAGTCCGATCGTCAAGGAGGACCGGCCCGTGTCGGGCATCCTCGCCGTCGGCCGGAGCTTCTGAAACGATGGACGAGTTGAAGCTGCGCGACAATCGCGCGCTGAAGAGGAATTCCACCATGCCCATCTACGAATACGCCTGCCAGGACTGCGCGCGCGAGTTCGAGCAACTCGTGCGTTCGGACACCGTGCCCGAGTGCCCGCAGTGCCACTCGACGCAGCTCGCGAAGAGGCTCTCGGTCTTCGCCACCGCCGCCTCGGCGCCCGACGCGCTGCCGGCGATGCCGGGCCCCTGCGGCAGTTGTGGCCACCCCGACGGCCCGGGCAGTTGCGCGCTGCACTGACCGATCCGCCGGTGGACGCCGACGTCGCCCAAGCCCTGCGGCGCCTGCTGGACACGCGTCCGGTGGCTGCGCTCGGCACGCTGCACCGCGGCGAGCCGGCGGTGTCGATGGTGCCCTTCGTATTGCCGGCCGGCCAAACGCACCTGTTCATCCACGTCAGCGCACTTTCGCCACACACACGCGACATGTCGGAACACCCCCGCGTGAGCCTGCTCGTGATGGCCGAGCCGCAAGCGGACGCGCCGCCGCAAGGGCTGCCGCGCATCACGCTGCAGGCCGATGCAGTGACCTTGTCGCGCGACGGCAGCGACCACGCCGCCGCGCGGGCGGCCTACCTCGAGCGTTTTCCCGATGCCGCACTCACATTTGAGCTCGGCGACTTCTCGATCGTCGCGTTGCAGCCGGTCTCGGCGCGGCTGGTCGCCGGCTTCGGCCGGGCCTACAGCCTGGTCGGCGATGCACTTGCCGGCTGGCTGCGTCGCTAAACCTCGAAGGGAAGCACCCATGCCCCGTGCACTGAATTCGCTGGCACTCGCCCTGGCCTTCACGGCGCTGGGTGGTTGTGTCGTCTATGAGCCCGTACCGGTGAGCGCACCGCAGCCGAGTCCGCAACAGCGCTACGAGCAATCGTGGGCTGCAGCGGCCGGCGCGATGTCGGACCAGGGCGTCACGATCACGGCGCAGGACCGGGTCGCGGGCGTCCTCCGCGGTGGGCGTGCAGGCGTCACCGTGACGGCGGTCGTGCAGACGCAGGCCGACGGCAATGTGCAGGTCAGTTTCGAGACCGTCGGTGCGGCCGAGAAGGATCCCGGGCTGACGCAGCGCCTGCGGGACAGCTATGTGCGGCGCATGGGGCGGTGAAGCGCAACAGTCATGAGCCTGTACACCCAGCTCCAGCGGCGCGCTGCCTCTGCCCGGCCGATTCGCATCGGCCTCATCGGCGCCGGCAAGTTCGGTTCGATGTACCTCGCGCAGGTGCCGCGCACTCCTGGCGTGCACCTCGTCGGCATCGCCGACTTGGCGCCCGAAGCGGCGCGGCGCAACCTCGAGCGCGTCGGCTGGCCGGCCGCCCGCGCGCAGGCGGCTTCGCTCGACGAGGCGGTGGTGTCCGGCACGACACATGTCGGCGATGATTGGACGGCGCTGGTCCGCCACCCGGCGGTCGATGTCATCGTCGAGTGCACCGGCCACCCCATCGCCGCGGTCGATCACTGCCTCGAAGCGTTCCGCCAGGGCAAGCATGTCGTCAACGTCACGGTCGAGGCCGACGCCTTCTGCGGCCCGCTGCTCGCGCGCCGCGCCGCCGAGGCTGGCGTCGTGTATTCGCTGGCCTTCGGCGACCAGCCGGCGTTGATCTGCGACCTCGTCGACTGGGCGCGCACCTGCGGCTTTCCGGTCGTCGCGGCCGGGCGCGGCCACAAGTGGCTGCCGCACTTCTGCGCGTCGACACCCGAGACCGTCTGGGGCTACTACGGGCTGACGCCCGAGCAGGCGCAACGCGGCGGCCTCAATCCGAAGATGTTCAACAGCTTCCTCGACGGCTCCAAGCCGGCCATCGAATCGACGGCGGTGTCGAATGCGACCGGGCTGACGGTGCCGAGCGACGGCCTGCGCTATCCGCCGGCCAGCGTCGAGGACATCCCGTTCGTCACGCGGCCGCGGTCCGAAGGCGGGGTGCTGGAGCGCAAGGGCATGGTCGAGGTCATCTCCTCTCTCGAGGCCGATGGCCGCCGGATTCCCTACGACATCCGCATGGGCGTGTGGGTCACCGTCGAGGGCGAGACCGAATACATCCGCAACTGCTTCGAGGAATACAACGCACACACCGATCCGAGCGGGCGTTATTTCACGCTGTACAAGCGCTGGCACCTGATCGGCCTGGAAGTCGGCGTCTCGGTGGCCAGCGTGGCGCTGCGCGGCGAAGCCACCGGCGTGGCGACCGCCTGGAACGCCGACGTCGTGGCCACCGCGAAACGCGACCTGCAGCCCGGAGAACTGCTCGACGGCGAAGGCGGCTATACGGTGTGGGGCAAGCTGCTGCCGGCCGACAGGTCGGCGCGCATGGGCGGCCTGCCGCTCGGCCTGGCGCACGATGTCAAGCTGGTGCGTGCGGTGCCGAAGGGCCAGAGCCTCAGCTGGGCAGACGTCGCCATCGACACCACGACACAGGCGTACCGGATCCGGCGCGCCATGGAGGAGATGTTCGCGCCGGAGCCCGGTGCCGAGGCATCGCCCTGACCTGCCATCGCTTGCCGGCGTCCGTCGTGCGCCGGATCGCACCGACAACCGCAATTGCACTCCGGACGGCGAAACCATGCTGAACTGGTTCTTCAAGAAGCGTGGCAGCGTGGATGCGCCCACCGCACCGGTGTCCGCGCCGAAGGTTGCACGCCAGCCGCCGGCGAAGGGAACGATCGCCGCTGCCTCGACGGCCCGGCCGGCCGCTGCACCAGAGGTCGACTGGCCGGCGCGCCTGCACGCGGCGACAGGCGACGATGCGGCGCTGCTTCAGGTCGCGCAGTCGGCGCCGCTGCTGGCGACCAGGATCGCTGCGGTGGAAGCGCTGGCCACCGAGGGCGCGCTGCGGCAGGCCGAGCGCGCCTTCCGCAGCCACGACCGCAAGGTGCACCGCCTCGCCAAGCAGCGCCTGGAAGCGGCCGTGATGCAGCGCGAAGCGCGCGCCAGGGCCGAGACCCTGCTGCAGCGGACTGCCGCATTGCAGGGCGAAGCCGAGGTGCCGATCAATCACCTGGTCGAACTCGACCGGGACTGGCAGGCACTGCCGGAGGACTTGCTGGAGCCCGACCAGCGCACCCGCTTCGGCGAGCAGCGCGCACGCCTCGACGTCATGCTGCGCGAGCGTGGCGACGAACAGCAGCGCCTGCGGCGCTGGACCGCCGAGGCGGAGCGCTCGCTGGTCGAGTGTCGGCGCAGCATCGCCGAGGCTGCGGACCATGGCATCACCAGCGACATCGGCATGCAGCGCCGGGACCTCGCCGCGCTGAGGGCATCGCGGCCCGACCTGCCGGCCACCGCCGAACTGGACGCGGCCCTGGCGCAGGCCCTGCAGGCCGCTGCGCTCGTCGAGGTCCGTCTGGCCTGGTTCGACGCGCAGCTGCCGCCCACGGCAGATCCTGCGCAGACCGCAGAAGATCGTTCCGCGTTGGCGCCGATGCAGCACTGGGACGACCTGCCGCCGCTGCCGGACGGCGAGCTGGCGCGCATCCTCGACGAGCGCCATGCGCGGTGGCTGCGCGCACACCGTCCTGCGCGACCGCAGGCAGCCGCCTCGCCGCCTGCCGCGGCAGCCCGGCCGCTGCGGCCCGCCAGGGCCGATGCGCCCAGCGCAGGGCAGCAACTCGAGCTCGAAGCCCTCGTGCAGCAGGCGGAGGCTGCATTGGCCGAGGGCCAGCTCGGCGCCATGCGGCAGCATCTGCAGGCCATCGATGCATTTCTGGCCCAGTGCAAAGGGGAGGCGCTGCCCGAAACCTGGCGCAGCCGCCACCAGGCGCTGCGCGCCGAAGAAGCCCGACTGAAGGGCTGGCAGCAGTGGGGCGGGGCGCGCGCGCGCGACGACCTGACTGCAGAGGCGGAGGAACTGGCCCGCCAGACGCTGGCCGCCATCGATCCCGCTGCGAACGACTCACCGAAGCTGCAACTGCAACGCCATGCAGACGGCATCCAGGCGCTGCGCGGGCGCTGGAAGGAGCTCGACCGCCTGGGCGCTGCAGCCAGCCAGGCGCTGTGGCAGCGGTTCGACGCGGCGCTGCAGACGGCCTATCAGCCGGTGGCGGCCCAGCATGCCGCGCGCAAGGCGGCACGCCAGGAGAACCTGGCGTCCCGGGAGGCACTGCTGGCGCAACTGGAAGCCCTGCCGGTGCCGGAGGGCGCGCCGCAGCAGGGTGAGCCAGACGTCGATGCGAGGGGGCTGATGCGCGAGTTGGGCGCCTTTCAGCTGGCCTGGCGCCGGCTCGGCCCGATCGAGCATACCGTGCCCGCCGCGGCGCGCGAAGCGCTGCAGCAGCGGCTGCGCCAGGCGGTCGACCGCGCCGACGCGCCGCTGCAGTCCCTGCGGCGCGCGTCCACGGCCGTGCGTGAGCAGTTGATCGGCCGTGCCGAGGCCCTCATGCCCGCAGCCGGGCCCCATCCGCACTGGCCCGATGCTGCCCGGCAGGTGCGCGAGCTGCAGGCCGAGTGGCAGGACCAGGCGCGCCGATGTCCGCTGCCGGGCGCCGTGGAAAGCGGCTTGTGGGAGCGGTTCAGGGCGGCGACCGACGCGGTGTTTGCGCAGCGCGAGGCAGAGTCTGCCGCACGCGACGCCGCACTGTCCGCGACCCTGGCCGAACGCGAGGCGCTGCTGGCGCGTTTGTCTGCCCTGGGCGTCGCCACGACGATGGCCGACATCGAACGCACGCTCGCCGATGTCGATCGCGCCTGGCGCCAGGCCGGCGAACTGCCGCGTGGCGCCGGCGAAGCCATCGAAGGGCGCTTTCGTGCGGCGCGCGCCGCGGCGTCACAACTCCTGGGCGGCGCCGCACGCAGGCGATGGGAGGGCCAGTGCGACGCGCTGGCGGTCCGGCTGGCGCAATGCGAGGAGCGGGAAGCCGCCGGCGGCAGCGTCGGCACATCCGGCCCACCCTGGCCTGCGGACGGCGTCTTGCCCGCGGCCTGGGATCAGGCGCTGGCGCTGCGTTGGGCGCGGCCGGTCGACCCAGGCCCGCTGTCCGAGGCCGCGGTCGACGAGCTGCTGCTGCAACTCGAGGCGGCGCAAGACCTGCCGAGTGCACCTGAGTGGCAAGACGCCAGGCGCCAGCTCAAGCTGCGTGCGTTGAAGGACGCCATGGAGGGGCGCGGGAGCGACCGGCCGGGCCCGTCACGGGTGTCGGCGTGGCTGCCGGCGTTGCTGGGGCAGAGCGGCCTGACCCTGGCTCAGCGCCGACGCCTCCATGCGCTGATCACGGCACTGCGACAGGCGCCGCCGGGATAACTCAGCGCGCCGACGGGCGCCGAAGCCGGCACCGGCTCCCCACCCCGGCAGGGCGGGCGCGACGGACCGCGGCCGCGGGCACGTCCGCGTCCCCGGTCACGCCGGCGCAGCGACGAAGCGCTCGCGCAAGTCCCGTTTGAGCACCTTGCCGATGGCGCTGCGTGGCAGGGCCTCGATGAGGCGCAAGGCGTGCAGCCGCTGCGTCTTGCCGACACGCGCGTTGCACCAGGCCAGCAATTCGGCTTCGCCGACCGCGAGAGGGTCGCGCGGCACGACATAAGCCACCGGCGTCTCGCCCCAGCGCTCGGAGGGCACGCCGACCACCGCGGCGTCCTCGACCGCGGGGTGCTGGCGCAGCACGGTCTCGAGGTCGCTCGGGTAAATGTTGAAGCCGCCGCTGATGATCAGGTCCTTGCGCCGGTCCATCAGCACGAGGAACCCGTCGTCGTCGAAGCTGCCGACGTCGCCGGTGCGGATGAAGCGCTTGCCCGCGGCATCGAACCATTCGGCCTCGCGCGTCTTGCCGGGCTGGCCGTGGTAGCCGCTCATCATGCCCGGCGAGTGGCCGACGATCTCGCCGACGACACCCGGCCGCGCCGGCAGTTCCCGGCCCTGTTCGTCGACGAGGCGCAAGTCGTGGCCCGGCGCCGCGCGTCCCACGGTGTGCAGCTTGTCGGGATGGAGGTGGGCGTCGAGGATGCAGGTGCCACCGCCTTCGGTCAGGCCGTAGACCTCGACCAGGCCGCCGGGCCAGCGCGCCAGCACGTCGGCCTTCAGGGCGGCGTCGAAAGGCGCGCTGGTGCACAGCTTGGTGCGGAACGACGCGAGGTCGAAATCGCCGAACTGCGGCAGCGCCATGATGCGCCGGTACTGCACCGGCACGAGCATCGTGTGCGTCGCGCGCAGCCGCTGCGCGAGATCCAGATAGGCCAGCGCGTCGAACCGGGCCATCAGGTGGACGTGGCCGCCGCTGGCCAGCGCCGGGAAGAAGGCCACCAGCGTGGTGTTGGAATACAGCGGTGTGGCCAGCAGCACCACCGACTCGTGGCCGTAGCCATAGCGGCTGGCACGCATCACGTGTGCCCAGCGCATGCCGTGTGGTTGCACGATCCCCTTCGGCACCCCCGTGGTGCCCGACGAATAGATGATGTTGAACGGATCCTCCGGCCGCACCGGCACCAGCGTGGGCCGGGCGCCTGGAGCCGCCAGCCAGGGGTCGAAGGGCTGGCCGGCTGCGATGCCATCCAGGGCGACATATCGCGGCGGCGCTTCCGCGGCCGGCAACTCGCCTGCGGCGCCATCGACGAAGCAGATCGAGGCGCCGCAATCGCCCAGCATCATCGCGAACTGCTGGCGCGTGACCGACGGCGCCAGCGGCGCCACCACCGCACCGGCGCGCAGCGCACCGAGAAAGACGGCGGCCTGGCGCACCGACGGCGTGCCGCACAGCGCCACGGCATCGCCGGGGCGCAGGCCGTCGCGCCGGAGCGCGGCTGCCGTGCGGTCCATCAGCGCGTCGAGCGCCCCGTAGTCCAGCGCTGAAGCAGCGTCCGAGAGGGCGGGGCTGCGCGGCCGGGCCAGGGCATGTTCGTGGATCAGGTCGGCGATGGCGCGAAACGGTGGCGGCGTCGGCACGGGCGGGCAGGGGCTGGGGCAGGGGAGTCGAGGTTAATGGCGCCGGCGGCATCACGCCAGGGGGGCCACCGTCACGCCGCGATCGGAGCCCGCTTCGGCGTGGATGAAACCACCGGCCCGGATAATCGGCGCGATGAGCAACGACGACCTCCGCCCGGTGGTACCGCCGCATACGCCGGAGGGCCTGCTCGAGGGCATCGACCTCGGCATCGAGGCCCACCTGGCGTGGACCCAGCGCCTGTTGCGATGTGCGCTGCTGCGGGCGTCGCCTGGCGAAGACATCCTGCGCGCGGACGCGCACGCGCGCTGCCGGTTCGGCGCCTGGTTGTCGAGCCGTCGGCACGAGCTCGATCTGTTCGACGATTCCCTCGTGGAGCGTATCGCCCGGGAACATCAGGGCATGCACGACGCGGTGCGCGCGATGTGCCACCGGGTGCTGCACGGACAGGCTGCGGCCGCCGCCGACGTGCGAGCCTACGAGCAGACGCAGAGCACGATGATCGCCCTGCTCAACGCGCTGCGCGGAAAGGTTGCCGAGGCGGGCGCCCACAAGGACGTGCTGACCGGGTTGCCGCTGCGCGACGGCATCGACTATGCGTTCGCGCTGCGCCGCAAGGACGCCCGGCGGGCGGGCGAGGAGCTGTGGCTGGCCATGATCGACGTGGACCATTTCAAGGCCGTGAACGACGCCCACGGCCACGCCGTCGGCGACCTCGCGCTGCAGCACATTGCGCGCTGCCTGGCGGCTTGCCTGCGCCAGTCCGATGCACTGTTCCGCTTCGGCGGCGAAGAGTTCCTCGGCCTGTTCCTGGTCCACGAAACGCAGGGCGTCGATGCAATGGCGGCCCGGGTGCTCGACGCCGTCGCGACGAGCCCGCTGACGACGGCATCGGGCATCACGCTGAAGCCGACGATCACCGTCGGACTGGCCCGCGTCGGGGTCGAAGAGGACCTGGGCAGCGCCACCGAGCGCGCGGACCGGGCCTTGCTGCTCGGCAAGGCGGGTGGACGCGCCAGGGTCGTGCTCGCACCCGATTGAAGCGGTCGGCTCCTGGCCTGGGCGCGACCGGCCGCGCGCAGGTGCGACACTGGGCGCACAAGCGCCATGCCGTGTCGCTGATTCGCGCGCGATGACCGGGAGCCCATCGTGAACCTGACCGAACGCCTGCTGCATGCCCTGAAGACCCGTGGTGCGACCGAAATCTTCGGCATCCCCGGCGATTTCGCCTTGCCGCTGTTCCGCGAAATCGAACGTTCGGCCCTGCTGCCGCTGGTCACGCTGTCGCACGAGCCCGGCGTCGGCTTCGCCGCGGATGCGGCGTCGCGTGCGCGCGGCGGGCTCGGCGTGGCGGCAGTCACCTACGGCGCCGGCGCCTTCAACCTCGTCAACGCGGTTGCCGGCGCCTACGCCGAGCGCGTGCCGCTGGTCGTTCTGTCGGGCGCGCCGGCGGCGCACGAGGCCACCAGCGGCCTGCTGCTGCACCACCAGGTGAAGACGCTGGACTCGCAGTGGAGGCTGTTCGAGGAGCTCACCGTCGACCGCGCGCGGCTCGACGACATCGAGCGCGCGCCGTCGCAGATCGCGCGCGTGCTCGACACCGCGCTCGCCCGCTCGCGACCGGTGTACCTGGAGATCCCGCGCGACATGCCGGCCCGGCCCTGCGCCGAGGTACCGCTCATGCCACCCTTCCTGCCCGACGCCGAACGACTGGCGGCCTGCGCCGACGAACTGCTGGCGCGCCTGGCCGCCGCCGAGCGGCCGCTGCTGATGGTCGGCGTCGAGGTGCGGCGGTACGCGCTGGAGTCGCGCGTGGCGGAACTGGCAAGGCGGCTCGCGATCCCGGTCGTCACCAGCTTCATGGGCCGCGGCCTGCTGGCCCATGCCGACGTGCCGCTGCTCGGCACCTATCTGGGCCTGGCCGGCGACGCCGCACTGAGCGAACGTGTCGAGCGCTCCGACGGCCTGCTGCTGCTCGGCGTGATCGTCTCCGACACCAATTTCGCGGTCTCGACGCGCCGCATCGACCTGCGCCGCGCCATTCAGGTCTTCGACGGTGACGTCGTGATGGGCCACCACGTCTATCACCAGCTGCCGATCGCGTCGCTGATCGACGCCCTGCTGGCGCGCGTGCCGCCGCTCGCCGCACGCGCCGCCGCAGCGCCGTCCGCCCTGCCCGAGGCGCGGCCACCGGCAGCCGATGCGGCCCCGGTCACGCCGCCCGACATCACGGCGGCGGTCAACGCGCTGCTGCGCGAGCACGGGCCGATGCCGCTGGCCAGCGACGTCGGCGACTGCCTGTTCACGGCGATGGACATCGAGCACACGGCGCTGCTCGCGCCGGGCTACTACGCGACCATGGGTTATGGCGTGCCTGCCGGCCTGGGCCTGCAGGTGGCGACCGGCCAGCGCCCGATCATCCTCGTCGGCGACGGCGCCTTCCAGATGACTGGCTGGGAGCTGGGCAATGCCGGCCGCTGTGGCTGCGACCCCATCGTGCTCGTCTTCAACAATGCGAGCTGGGAGATGCTGCGCGCCTTCGAACCGGGGGCGCGGTTCAACGAACTCGGCCGTTGGGACTTTGCGTCGATGGCTGCCGGCATGGGTGGCGACGGTCACGCGGTGAATTCGCGCGCTGAACTCGTCGCCGCGCTGGCGCGGGCCCACGCCACGCGCGGGCGTTTCCAGCTGCTCGACATCCGGCTCGCCCCGGGCGGGCTGTCACCGACGCTGGCGCGCTTCGTCAAGGCCGTCAAGCGCCTGTCGATGCCGGATTGACCGGCTGCCAGTGGCGACCCGGGTGCATCCGGTTCGCGCGGTGCTGCCGGGTGCTGCCGGGTTTGGCATCACGACGCCGCGGGTCTAACATGCGCCGCCTCCACTCCACCGCAGGAAAACACATGAAGACCTCCATTCTTCTCGCCGCCGCCGCCGCCGCTGTCGCAGCGCTGCTCGGCGCATGCAGCCAGATGGGATCGGCCGCACCGGCAGGCCCCGGCGCCAGCGCCACGCTGGCGCCCACCACGGGCAACACCGCCGCCGGCACGGTGACATTCAGCCAGGCGGGCGACCAGGTGCTCGTCCACGCCAGGGTCAGCGGCCTGAAGCCGGGGCAGGAGCATGGCTTCCACGTGCACGAGAAGGGCGACTGCTCGAGCGGCGACGGCGTCAGCGCCGGCGGCCACTTCAACCCGACGGGCAAGCCGCATGGCCCGCCCGACACGGCCGATCGCCACGCCGGCGACCTGCCGGCACTGAAAGCCGACGCCCAAGGGCGCGTCGACGCGCAGTTCCGCGTCAGTGGCATCACTGTCGGTAGCGGCGCGACCGACATCGTCGGCAGGGGCCTCATCGTTCACGCCATGCCCGACGACTTCAAGACGCAGCCGACCGGCAACTCGGGTGCACGCATCGCCTGCG
>Ga0105090_10000280_pt1 | contig 23736 bp, 18 predicted proteins | sample PPLLak3March2015_FD_79110 | JGI IMG/M metagenome (GOLD analysis project Ga0105090, IMG submission 79110) | Freshwater sediment microbial communities from Prairie Pothole Lake near Jamestown, North Dakota, USA - PPLs Lake P7 Core (1) Depth... | ecosystem: Environmental > Aquatic > Freshwater >...
AAATACAGGAACGCGATGGCGACGGCCGCCGGCGCGACCGTCTGCAGCAGCGCAGCGAAGCCGATCCAGAATCCGTTCCGGACGATCACGCTACCAGTCATGGAAATCGGCGACATGCGCGGGAGCTTCCTTGCACCCTGGGACACGCTGCTGTTTTAGTGACTTTTTCGCCGCATCAACATCTCAGAAGGGCTTTCGTGCTTTACGTTTGTGTGAAGCGAGCCGCAGGCGCTTACCCACACGCAGGCAGCGGACGCGTAGCGCAGCGAGCCTTCGTTCGAGGCTCGCTGCGCCGTACCCGCGCTGGGGGCGCTACTGGTTGAAGAGGGGATTGTTCTCGATCACCGGCAGCGCATCGAACCAGTCCTGCGCGTCGCTGGGCGTCGGCTTCGGTACGCGAACCCAGAACAGGTAATCGACGTGCAGCTTGTCCCTGGCGAAGCGGAACAGTTCGGGTGCGGTCCAGTACTTGTTCGGGTAGCAGCAGGTCTTGTGCAGGTGGGAGTAGCACTCGCCTTCGACCTGCCCGAAAAGCGGCATCTTCGCGCGGAACTTCTCGTAGAAGGGATACGCCATTTCCTTCAGCACCCTGTCGTCCGGCAGTACGTCCGGGCCGCCCAGCACGAGACCCTTCGAGGCCATCGCGCCGGCGATGTGCGCGATGTACTCCTGCTTACGCGGGAAATAGTTCATGAACCAGAAGATGCGCGAACTCGGCAGTGCGCTGCTGGCGGTATTGAAGATCGCGAGGTAAGCGTCACGGTATTTCTCGGGCGTATAGCCGTTCTGGGTCAGCACGGATTCGTCCAGGCCGAGCGCGGATTCCTGCGTGGCGATGCCTTCGAAGGCCCAGTGTCCGTCGAATCGGCCGAGCGCGCGAAACAGCCGCTGCGTGCGGTCGACGACGTACCGATTCCATCGCAGCAGCGTGTAGCCGCCCTTGCGGTTCTTGCGCGTGTAGCTGTCCAGATACCCGGGCGTGGCGCGTTCGGGCACGAAGGTCTTGTCCTCGATCATCACGACCAGGCGCACACCGTAGGCGGCGGCCCAGTGCAGGTCCGACTGGATCTCCGAGAAGTTGTAATTTCCCGGCGTCGGCTCGAGCGATTTCCAGGTGTAGCGCTTCATCAATCCCTTGACGCCCGGCTTCAGCGAGGCCGCCATGTAGGCCTGACTGTCCTGGCTGCGCAGCAATGCCACGTAGTGTCCGGGGTTGTACTTTCGCGCTGCCTCTGCGGCAGGCGAGGCGAGCAGGGCGCTGACGCCCAGGCAGCAGGCCAGGAACAGGCCATTCCACTTAAACGGCATCAATAGCTCTCCTTGTCGCCTTTTGGCGACACCATGGTGCGTGGCATTGAGTTGCACGGGGACGAGTAGTGGGTGCGTCGTTGCCGTGCAGGAAGAAGCTTACGCGACAACACCCGACCGCTTGGCTGCGGAAACACCGTGAAATCGACGAGGAATTCTTGTCGCTGCGATGCAGCTAATTTGACGGAGCGGGCCGTACACCACGGTGCTTTGCGCTCAACTTCGCAACCGCACCGTGATGGCTGTAAGGTCCTCAGGGTCGGCCGCCGCCCCCGACACACTGGTCCGTCCAGCTGCGACCATACGGGTACGCCGCGATCACGGTCAGGGCATCGGTCCAGTCGAGCCCTGTCCGGCTCGTCCCGGCCCGGTTATTCCAGAACAGGTACGAATTGACGCAGACGCCGCTCGTGCGTGGCGAGTGCTGGTCGAAGTCGCCGAACGTACCGCGCGTGGCGAACTGGAAGATGCAGTCGAGGTCGCATCCTGCCACCGCAAAGGAGTGGTTCTGCGCGCTGTTCGCACGGCAGCCCCGGTGCCGGGTGAGCACCTCGTAGATGCCGGCGTCGTTTGCATACAGCTCGGTTTCGTCCGGCAGCAGGTCAGGACCGGACAGGCACGCCCGGTTACCAGGCACGGCTGCGATCGCCGTCGCAACGTCGCGCACGTGCTGCTGGCCGTTACGAATGAAATTCAGGAACGCCATGCAGCGGCTCTGTGCGAACGCGTTCGCGCACTGCCCGACGATCCGCACCAGCGCGTCGCGCCAGGCGACGGCGGTGTAGGTGCCGCCATGGGCGACGTCCTGCGAGTAGTCCCCATTGAAGCCGAGCGCCGACTCCTGCAGGACGAAGCCCTCGACACGCGGATGGGCGTCGTAGCGCTGGGCGGCGGCCCGGACCATCGCAAGGTAGGCTTCGAGCACGACGGGCTCCCACATGAAGCACGTTGCCGCACGATTGCCATCGGCGTTCGGCCCGGAATGGCCGGCCTGAAGATACGCCGGGCAGGGGTTCTTCACCGGGCTGTTGGCGAAGCTCTTGAACTCGACGAAGATCCAGAGCTGGCATCGCGGGTTGCGTGAGCCGGCGATGGCGCGGAGCACCTGGTCGAAGGAAGTGAAGTCGTACACGCCTCGTGCTGGCTCGACCTGGTTCCAGGTGCGCCGCCAGACGATGCCCGAGACCCCGGCTTGCTCGCAGAGCATCGCGGCGTCCGCAGGCGTATCGGAATACCGCGTCGCGAAGTAGTGGCCGTAGTTGGCCTTGTGCGGCTGCGTTACCGTGATCGAGAAGACCGGCAGGCTGCGCCAGTAGACGCCGTCCGTGGTGCTGATCTTGATCTGCTCGTGGACCCCGGTGTCCGCTGCGGTCGGGGATCCCCACAGCCGGCCGGTGCTCGGGCTGAAATAAGCCCACGACGGCTTGCTGGAGATCCCGAAGCGAAGGGTGTTGCCGTCGGCGTCGGTTGCGCTCGGCCGGAACTCGTACGACTCGCCGACGGTGGCGGACGGGCTCGGAGTTCCCCGGATCACGGGTGCCGTGGCAGCCAGTGCCGGGGTCGCACCGATGAACGCCAGGAACCCCATTGCGAACAGCGCTCGCATCCCGCACAGATTGCTGGTCACTTGTTTCTCCCGAGTTGCCTTGATGGCGGTCGTCGGGAGAGCCTGGACGCAAGGTGGTTGCCTGGGGCAGGGATGACGTGCCCCGATAACGAGGTGCAGGACACCCCGGCAACCCCGCTGTCATGGGCTCGACGCCGTCAGACCGGTGGCTTTGCGCCCCCGCCTTTCGACGGGTTTGCCTTCAGCTAGTGCGCAGTCTCGGGATTCGCCGCGCCAGGATCAACGCGCAATGGGCGCAAACAGCCAAGCGAACGGCTGTGATCGCATCCACTCTGGTGGATATGTGTCGTCAGAACCTCGCGGTGACCCGGAGCTCGGCGCGCGCGAAGTCGTAATCGCGGAATGCCCGTGAGGACGAGCGCTGTTCCGCGTCGACACCCAGCGTCACCGTGACGTTCGGGCGGACGTTCCAGTCGACGAACGCGCCGCCGCCATAGACGTCGTCTTCGCGGGCATCGGCGAACAATACGTCGTCCGAAACCTGGAAGTCCCGGTTCTCGTACATTGCTTCCAGCCGCAGTTCGACGGCACTCGACAACTGCCAGCGCGGCTCGATGGAGATTCCGTGAACGATGGCATATTCGGCGACCTCGTCCCCGATGTTGCTGAGCTCGCGGTACAGGCTCGCTTTCACGGTGGGGCCACCCTTGCCGTGAACGTCGACTTCGAGCTTGCCCGTGAAGCCGTCGTAATCCTCGAGCAGGGGGCTGTCGTTGTCGCGGACGGTGTATCCGAGCTTCGCGCTGATGCTCGTGCGTTCGGTCAGCGCCCAGTCGAGCGCTGGACCCACCGTGTATCTGTCGTAGTCGGCGCCCTGGTTGGTGTCGTAGCGCCCGAGGACGTATTCCGCGTCGAGCCCGACCCTGTTGCCCGCGCCGGAAATGTAGTCGGCACGCGCGCCGACCGTCGTGCGCTGCAAGTCGAGTGCCCCGGTCTCGCTGTAAGCGATGTCGGCCAGCGCTCCCCGCACCCCGACGCGCCAGTGCTCGGCCACGTCGAGGTTCCCGCTGGCGAACACGGCGTGCTCCGAGCGGATGTCCTTGACCTTTTCGAGCCGGTTCTGGTTGGCGAAATCCCGCAGCGAGCGCTTGAAGCGATAACCGAGGTCCCCGGTTGCGCCTTCCGCCGTCTGCCACTGCCAGCGGGCGAGTGCCAGGCCACCCGTGTAGTCGAGATCGTCGTACTCGTTGAATAACGTGTGGCCGATCTCCGCGCTCAACTGGTATTTCTGCAGGCCGGGCTGGTGGTTGAAGTCGAAACCGGCCTGGAGCATCGCGTACTGGTCGGATCGCCCGCCGACCGACGGCGCGTCGTCGTCGATGCGAAAGATGTTCGAGTCGTACCCGTAACCGAGCGATGCGTAAGGCTGGAATCCCTGGGTGCTGGCCGTGCCTGGCGTCCAGGGCGTGCCGGGCGTGCCGATCGGGCGCGCATCCTGGGCCGTCGCCGGGAGACACAGGCAGGCGGCAATGCTCGCCGCAAGCAGGTGCTGGCCGGTGCGTGTGGGGCGATTGTCGTGCTGCAGTCTGCGCGGGCTCTTCACGTTGAGGTCCCTCTGACGCGCTTTTCGCGGTAGTGCTTACAGAGCCATCGAAGTGTCGCGACTACATTGACGCTGTGCCTGGCGACGGCCGATGACCCGCTGACAGACAGCATCGCATATACAAGTCATTCCTCGGTCGCCTCATGATTCGTAAGAAAACGCCGACACTGCTCGCTGCGCTTTGCCTGTCCTGCCAGCCGGCTGCCGCCCAGATCGCGTTTGAGAATGTGTCTGGAATAGCCAGATTCGGCAGTACCCATTCCGAGACCTGGGGTGCGGCGTGGGGCGACGTCGACGGCGACGGATACCCGGATTTATTTGCCAGCAACCACCGCACTCGGGCGACGCTGCACCGGAACAACCGCGACGGCACGTTCAGCGAGGTCTCGCAGCAGGTCGATGCGTCTGCGACTCCGGGATGGACCGGGCCCAGGGCGACGCTGGACACCCACGGGGCAACGTGGGCGGACATCGACGGCGACGGCGACGACGACCTGTATCAGTCCGTCGAAGCGAGCACGGACAGGCTGCACATCAACGAGGGTGGCGTGCTGTGGGATCGTACGTTCGACTACCACGTCGACCGGTTCGCGCATCGCGCAACGCGCCACAACGTGTTCCTGGATTTCACCGGCGACGGTCGCCTCGACCTGGCCTCGATCGCGTTATCGGGTCCGGGTCTGTCGCGCCAGTCTGCGGACGACACGTTCGGCCCCGAGACTGTCCTTGCGTGTGCCGACGATGGGCAATGGGCCCACCTCGCCGACGTGCATCCTTCCCCCGGGCTCGAACTGCTCTGTGCCCCGCGCAACGGCAGCTACCCCAGGGTGACTGCGTTCGGCAGCGGCACCCCGGTCGACGTGTCGGGTCAGTTTCCGCAGTTCTCGCCGGTCATCGACGTCGCGACGTTCGACTACGACCGTGACCTGCGACCGGATCTGCTCATCCTGCGTGGATCCGAGCGGCCCTCTGACGCGTTCCAGCCGTCTGCCCGGCGTTTCGAGGCGCAGTTCGTGACTGCTGCGAGGAACACCAAGTCGGTCCGCTTCAAGACCTCCGGTGTCGTGACGATCACCGCAAGTCTCAGTGTGGGAGCCGACCCCCAGGGCGACCCCGCGTACGTGGACATCGGCGCCACGAAATGGAGTCCGGGCAGCCTGACGTTCCAGCTTCGCAGCGATGACTCGCGCAACTGGGGCATCGGCTCGGGTTCGCCGGGGATCAACGTCGGCTTCCTGACCGCCAGTCGCGAGTGGATGATCAGGCAAGGCAACTCGGGATACAGCTACGCATACGTCCAGGTCGTGTCCACGGAACCGATTAGCGGGCTCGTGTTTTCCGGTGCCAGCCAGGCCGATCGGGGCTACCCGCCGCTGCTGGTTCGCAACGCGGGTTCGGGCTTCGTGCCACGCAACGCAGCAGGGCTTGGCGCGAGCGTACGCTGCCAGAGCGTGGTCACCGGTGACTTCGACAACGACATGGACGAGGACGTGTTTCTCGCGTGTACTCGCGGCTCCCGCAACCTGCCGAATCGCCTTTATCGCAATGACGGCAACGGGACTTTCACCGAGATTGCCGGGGCCGGAGGTGCGGCGGGGCCGACGGGCGCAGCGGTCGGCTCGCGTGCTGGCACGAGCGAAAGCGTCGTCACGGCCGATTACGACCTCGACGGGTTTCTCGACCTGCTGGTCACCAACGGCAACAACATGCGGCCCGTCTACACCGGTGGCGCCAAGCAGCTCTTCCGCAACCGCGGCAATGCCAATTACTGGATCCAGCTCGACCTGGCCGGCACGACTTCCAACCGTGACGGGATCGGTTCCAGGGTTCATGTACGGGCCGGCGGCGTGACGCAATATCGCGAGCAGAACGGGGGCTATCACCGCTGGTCGCAGAACTTCCGCCGCATTCACGTGGGACTGGGTGGAAACACACGGGCCGACGTGACCGTGCACTGGCCGAATGGACAGACGGTGCAGTACACGGGCCTCGCCGCAGGCCGACTCTACCGCCTCAGGCAGGACGGCACGGCTTTCGCGCAGTGACCTCCGGCCCGGGCAAGCGTAATCCGACGTGGTCACTTCGAAGCGACTGACAGCAGTTCGGGCCGCACTGGCGCGCTGAACCGGCGCCGCCGCCTGCGAAGCGCGCATTCGCCACGCTATCGTCGGTCGCGACCTCAACCCATGCCTGATGGAGCCCGATGTGCTGACCCGCTTCCTGCTGTTTCTGCTGCTTGCCTCGCAGGCCGGGCCGGTCACTGCTGCGACCGCGATCGCGACTGCGACCTGCCAGCCGCCGAAGGCGGCGCTGCCGGAATCGCAGCGCAAGTTCCACCCCGGACACTATGTGGCGATCGGGCGCGCCGAACTGCGCAAAGGTGTCAGCACTGCACTCGGGGAGGGCGTCGCGGGCATCCAGCTCCGCTACCGCTGGGCCGGTCTCGAGCCGAAGAAGGACCAGTACGACTTCTCGGCGATCGAGCGGGACCTCGACATCGTCGCGCGTGCCGGGCTGCAGTTCGTCGTGCTGCTGGAGGACAAGACGTTCCGGGATGAGTGGCCCACGCCTGCGTACCTGCACGAGGAGTACACGCTGCGTGGCAAGCGCGGCTACACGGCCAAGCGCTGGGACCCGTACGTAATCGAGCGGCTCGAGCGGCTCGTCGCCCGGCTCGGGACGCAGTTCGACTGTCATCCGAACTTCGAGGGTGTCGGGCTGCAGGAAACCGCGCTGGGCATCGCACCCGAGGAACTCGCTGCCAGCGGCTACACGCCCGAGAAGTATCGGGACGCGCTGGTCCGGGTTCTGCGATCGGCCGCCGGCAGCGTGCCGCGGTCGCGGGTGTTCTGGTACATGAACTTCCTGCCGGGCAACCAGGCCTATATCGGTGACATCGCCAGTGCGGTGGTGGGCCGGGGCGTCGTGATGGGCGGCCCGGACGTGCTGCCGGAGAACCAGGCGCTCGTGCGGCGCGTCTACCCGTACTACCAGCAGTTCAACGGGCGCTTGAAGCTGTTCGGCTCGATGCAGCACGACAGTTACCAGCACCCGCGCAGCGAGCCTGCTGCGGCCGCTTCGCCCGGGCTCTGGTCCATGGAAGAGCTCTACGAGTTCGCCCGCGACGAACTCCACGTGGACTACATCTTCTGGGAGTACCGCACGTCACCGAAGCCCGGAGAGCAATCTTTCGCATGGAACGACGCGCGCGCAGTGATCGCGCGCCACCCCCGAATCCGTGAGGGCGCCCGCCCCGCGGACCTTTGACAAGAACGACATCAGGAGCCCACCCGTGAAAAACCTACGGAACCCGAGCCGGCTTTGGCCGCTCGCGCTGATCTTCTTCTTCGCGCTGGCCGGTGCCGCGCGAGTCGCTTCGGCGCAGACGACGGCGACGATCACGCCCGACGACGTACTCAAGATTTCCGTCTACGGCAACCCGGACCTCGCCACGACGACCCGCGTCATGCAGAACGGGTCGATCACCTTTCCCCTGGTCGGCCAGGTCATGGTGGCGGGGGCGACGACGGCCGAGGCGGAAACCCGCATCGCCCGGATGCTGAGCAACGGTGGTTTCGTCCGCAACGCAGCCGTCAGCATCTTCGTCGAGCAACGCAGCCAGGCGCTGGCGAACAGCGTCACGTTGCTCGGCCAGGTGGCGCATTCGGGCATCTACTCGCTGGATCCGCAGTCACCGGACGGCGTGCGTACTCTCGTCTCCCTGCTCGCGAAGGCGGGCGGTCCGACAGAAAACGCAGCGGATTACTGCTACTTGATCCGCAACGAAAAGGGCCAGCCTAAGCGCATGCAGGTGGACCTCGTCGACCTGATCCGGAACGGGAACATCAAGTCGGACGTCCAGCTCAGCAACGGCGACACCGTGCTGGTGCCCGAGATGGACGTCTTCTACATCTATGGAGAGGTGCAGCGTCCCGGCCGGTACAAGCTGGAGCGCGACATGACGGTCATGCAGGGGCTCTCGGTCGCCAGCGGAATCACGCCCCGCGGGAACGCCAAGGGCATCGTCCTGAACCGCAAGATCGGCGAGGAGATCACGTCGATGGCTTCCGTGCTCGAGACCAAGGTGCAGGCGAACGACGTGATCTACGTCAAGACTGCCGTGTTCTGAAGCGGATCCCCATCCAAGACATTCAACGCAGGTGTACGCCATGAGCTTCAGATTGCTGCTCGACATCGTCCGGGCGCGGTTTTTCCTGATCCTGCTGACCTTCGCCGTAACGGTGGCGGTGGCGGGGTTCTTCACCTTCACGGAGCCGAAGCGCTACGTCGGATCGACGTCGCTCGTGCTCAACCTCGAGAAGGACACGCCGTTCGAGAGCGTCGCGATCTCCTCGCAACAGTCATCGAGCTACCTTGCCACGCAGCTCGACATCATCCGCAGCCAGAAGGTGGCCATGAAGGTCGTCGAGCAGCAGAAGCTCGATACCGAGCCAGCCTGGCGCGAGTACTACGCGGCGTCCAGCGACGGCGTCGTGCCGATCAAGCCGTGGATCGCTGCGCAGATCATGGCGAACGTCTCGGCCGAGCCGCTGCCCAACAGCAGCCGAGTCGTCAACATCAGCTACAAGGCCCTGGCGCCGACCGATGCCGCCAAGATGGCGAACGCATATGCGCAGGCTTACATCGCGACGGCACTCGAACTGACCGTCGAGCCTGCTCGCCGCAATGCGGCATGGTTCGACGAGCAGCTCAAGGGCATGCGTCAGCGCCTGGAATCGGCGCGAACCAGGATGTCGGAAATGCAGTCTGAGAAAGGGATCGTCGCGCTCGACGAAAAGCTCGGCGCCGAGACCTCCCGGCTCGACGACATCTCGCGCAACCTGGTCGAGGCACAAATGGCGACCGCGTCCGCGCGCTCACGCCAGTTGGGCGTAAACCATCCGGACTACCGGGCGGCCGTGCAGCGCGAGGGAGCGCTGATGGCCGCGCTGAACGCCCAGAAGCGCAACATCCTGCAGTTGCAGCGGCAGCGCGACGAACTCGACACCCTGGCGCGCGAGGTGCAGACGGAACAGGACAACTATGCCGCGACGCTGCAGAGCTACTACCGGACTGCGATGGAGAGCCGGTTCACGCAGACCAACATTGCGGTGCTGAGCCCGGCGTTCCCGCCCGCGAAGCCGTCCAGCCCGAATGTGCCGTTGAACATGATCGGCGCCATCGTGCTCGGATTGTTCCTCGGCATGGTCGCCGCGGTCATTGCCGAGATGGCGAGCCCGCGTGAACGCAGCGTCAGGGTACAGCGCCGGTTCGTCGGCGAACCGCTGTCCGACGTGACGCCGTACGCGGCCTGAAGCAGCCGCAAGGCTGCCACCGGCGGACGACGCAGGGAATGCGCCAACCGGGAATGTGACCAGGGACGAGCCGTGAGCCAACGTAAACTCATCTTCATCACGGGCGCATCGCGCTCGGGCACGACGCTGCTCAGCCTGATGCTGCGCAACCACCGTGACGTGTTCGGACTGAAGGAGCTGCAATACTTCGGTGAGGCCTGGGATCCGCGGGATGCGCGCCGGCGCTTCACGCGAACGGAGGCTATCGCGGCGGCCGCAACGATGCTTGCCTGCCAGGAACACGGAGTCCTCGCGCACGCCACGGGCGCGGAGCATCGCCGGCAGGCCACCCTGCTCGTGGATGCGCTCGGCAGTGGTGGGACTGATCCGGCCGATCTGTTTGCGGAAATCGTGCACCGGGCGGCCCGGGCCGGTGGCAAGAAGATTCCCTGCGAGCAGACGCCGCGCTACATCTTCTATGCGCGCGAGCTGCTCGAGGTCTATCCAGCTGCCGAGGTCGTGCACATCGTGCGCGATCCACGCGCGGTCATGGCCTCGCAGAAGATGCGCTGGCAGCGGCGCCGCATCGCCGCGGACGGCCGCCGCCTGCCGCGCTACGAATCCCTGCGGGTCTGGGTCAACTACCATCCGTTCACCGTGGCCCGGTTGTGGACGCGGGCCACGGTCGCGGCCCTCGCGCTCGCGGAGCATCCGCGCGTCACGATCCTCCGGTTCGAGGACCTGGTCAGCCGACCGGAGACGACGTTGCGCGGGCTGTGCGAGCGGCTCGGGCTCGATTACGACGAGCGCCTGCTCGACGTGCCGCAAGTCAATTCGTCCCACCTTTCCTCCGGGCGCGGCCGCATGGGTTTGCGCGCGGACGCCATAGACAAGTGGCGGGAAGTGCTGACGGCGACGGAGATCTCCATCACCGAAAGCTATTGCGGGGCGCTGATGCGCCGCTTCGACTACCCAAGCGCCGCTGCGGGGCGCGTCGGTGCGTGGAGCCATGCCCGCTACCTGCTCAGCTACCTCGCGCACCTGGGCGGTGTGGTGCTGGTCAATCCGTCCCGGGCATACGTGCAAGGACGAGCCCTGATGCGTCCCAAGGCGGGGCCCGAGCGCCGGCCCGTACAAGGGAGCCCCGTCAAATGAGCCGCGCACTGGCGAATCCAGCCTTCGGGCGCGCGCAACACGGGCTGTACGCCCCGCCTGCGGCCGACGACGTGCCACCGGCCGGCGCACGCCTCACGTCGGTCCTGGGGCTGCGGTTCTGGGATGTCGGGCTGCCGGAGGCTGCTGCACTCCTGGTCCAGGCCGCACGGCAGGACCGGCGACTCGAGGTGTTCTTCGTCAACGCCCACTGCTGCAACGTCGCGGCCAGGTGCAGCGAATACGCCGCGTTGCTTGCGCGAAAGCCGTTCCTGTTTGCGGACGGCGCGGGCATGGCGCTGGCGGCGCGCATCGAGGGGCGCCAGCTGCACAACAACGTCAACGGTACCGACCTGTTTCCGTTGCTCTGCGCCGAGGCAGCTGCCCGCCGGGTGCCGATTGCATTGCTGGGCGCCGCGCCCGGAGTAGCCAGGCGCTGTGCCGAAAGGATCGAGCAGATGTTCCCGGGCCTGTCCGTCAGCTGGACCGACCACGGATACCACTCGGTAGGCGAGGAGCGCGCCAGGATCGAGCAGCTCAACGCGTCCCCCGCGCAGTTGCTGTTCGTGGCGAAGGGCGTCCCGAGCCAGGAACTCTGGATTGCCCGGAATCGTGCGCGGCTCGCGGTCCCCGTCGTGCTCGGTGTCGGGGCGCTGCTCGACTTCTATTCCGGTTCCATTCCCCGAGCGCCGCGGCTCGTCCGCCGACTGCGGGGAGAGTGGCTCTATCGCCTCTGGCGCGAACCCAGCCGCCTGGCGGGACGTTACCTGCTCGGCAACCCCGCATTCATTGCGCGTACGGTCTGGCGGCGTGCGTCCAGGCAAGACCCGCACGCGACGCAAGGAGGCATTTCATGAGCGGCAGTCCCCGGCTGCCGAACTTCGTGATCGGCGGCACCGAAAAGGCAGGCACGACGTCGGTCTTCGACTGGCTGAGCGTCCATCCGGAGGTCTGTGCGTCGAGCCGCAAGGAGACCGACTTCTTCCGCGAGGGTTTCAGCGGCGACCTGCATCTCGACAGGCTGCGTTACGCAAGCTACTTCGAGCGTTGCGCCGGCGACCGGCCGGTCGTGATGGAAGCCTCGCCGGGCTACCTCGGCGAAGCAGCGGTCGTGGCCCCGCGCATGCGCCTGCTGACGCCCGGGACCAAGCTGCTCTTCATCCTGCGTGACCCGATCGACCGCCTGTATTCGTCCTATCACTTTCATCGCGGGAAGCTGAACCTGCCGCAGGACCTTTCGTTCGAGGACTACGTCGACCGTTGCCTGCGATTCGAGCGGGAGGGCGTCAGCCCGGACGACCTCGGCCTCGACGAGTGGTACCTGAGGGTCCTGCGCTTCGGCTGCTACGCGGATTTCCTCGCAATTTATCGCTCGAAGCTGCCGGCGCGGAACCTCAAGGTGATGTTCTTCGAGGCGTTGCGCCACGACGAACGGGCGTTCATGACTGAATTGAGCAGCTTCATCGGCATCGATCACGAGTTCTGGGAGCAGTTCGAATTCCGCAAGAGCAACGTGACGTTCTCCGCGCGGCTCAAGGCACTGCACCGCATTGCGATACTCGCCAACCGCGCCGCCGAGCCCGTGCTGCGGCGGTACCCGGGCCTCAAGCAATCCCTGGTGAGCACCTACAAGTCCTTCAACCAGGATCGGGAGGGCTACGAGCCGATGCCGGCCGCGGTCCGGAGCCGCCTGGTCGAGTTCTACGCACCCGGCGTACACGCGCTGCGTCGACAGCTCGGTGTGGCGCTGCCGGCATCCTGGAATTACTTCATGCGCGTGAAGGACGCGGCATGAACGACGAGCGCAGCGGGTCGGGTGGCACGGTGGCGTTCCTGCTGGGAGCCGGCCGTTCGGGCACGACGCTGCTCTACAAGCTGCTCTGCCTGCATCCGCAGGTCGCCTACATCAGCAACTACGAGAGCCGCATCAAGTGGTTTCCGGACGGGCTGGCCGCGCGCATGGTCGCGGCGCGGGTCGAGGACAAGCAGCACGCCTGGTTCAACCGCGGCGGCAATGCGTATTTCGTGGACCGGCCGTGGGTCAAGAAGATCTTCCCCACGCCGCACGAGGGCGAGTCGGTCTTCGCGGCCTGCGGGGTGCCCCTGTTTCCCGCGCGTGCCGACCTGCCGGAGCCGAAGGTGGCGGCGCGGCTGCGCCGGCGTTTCGACCGGATTCGGCGCCGCGCCGGTGCGCAGGCGTTCCTCTCGAAGCGCACCGCGAACAACCGGCGGATCGGGTATCTCGCTGCCGCATTTCCCGACGCACGTTACGTGCACCTGGTCCGCGACGGTCGCGAAGTGACTCAGTCGCTGGCCACGGTGGAGTGGTGGGACGGTCACCGCGTGTGGTGGGACGGACGCACGCCGCTCGAGATCGAAAAGTCGGGTGAGCCACGACTCTCCGTCTGCGCGCGCAACTGGGTGCGCGAGCTCGAGGAGCTGCGTGTGCAACTGGCCCCCATCGATCCGGGACGCGTGCTCACGCTGCGCTACGAAGACCTCCTGGCCGAGCCCGTGCACCGGCTCGAGGAGGTCCTGCGTTTCCTCGGCATCACCAGCACGCCGGCGTATCGGTCCGCCGTCGCGTCGTTGAACCTGCATCCCATGCGTGCGAAGTGGGGCAGCCAGTGGGACCCGCAGCAGCTCGACTGCGTGCTGCGCGAGGCGCACCCCATGCTCCGCGAACTCGGTTACACGGATTGAGCCCGGCCATGGCGACACCGACCCGCTCCAGGCCCAGCTACGTCGGCATCGGCGCGCAGAAGTGCGCGTCGACGTGGCTGCACCGGATCCTGGCGGAGCATCCGCAGGTGGTCGTGCCGGAGACCAAGGAAGTCGATTTTTTCTCGTACCGTTACGACCGCGGCTACCAGTGGTACGAGCGCTGCTTCGACGGTGCACCGGATGCCCGCGCCCGCGGTGAAATCTCGCCTTCCTATTTCTGCGAACCGGCGGTGCCGGAGCGGGTTGCGCGTTACGTACCCGAGGCGCAGATCATCGTTTCGCTGCGCGATCCGGTGGAGCGCGCACTGTCGAACCATCGGCACGAGGTGCGCGAGGGACACCTCGTCGGCCCGGACCTGACGTTCGAGACGGGGCTCGCCAACAACCCGATGTACGTCGAGCAGGGCCTCTATGCGACACACCTGAAAAAGTGGCTGCGCCATTTTCCGCGCGAACGCATCCTGGTGGTCCTGATGGAAGACGTCGCTGCGGATCCGCTGGGCGTGGCCCGCTCGGTTTATGGATTCCTCGGCATCGATGCCAGCTTCGTGCCTGCCGGGCTGACCGAACGATACAACCAGAGCTTCGCGACACGATCACCGGCGCTCGGCGCGATGAAGGACACGTTGTACGCCGCTACCCGCCTGCCTGGGTTGCGCTGGGCCTGGGGTGCCGCCGCCGGCATCGGGCTGCGCACGATGTATCGCGGCATCAACAAGGTACCGAGCGACGTGGTCATTCCGCCCCCGGCGGAGCAGACCCTGCAGCGACTCCGGCAGCACTTCCAACCCGAGATCCTCGAACTCGAAACCCTGATCGGCAGGTCACTGGCACCATGGCACGTATCCTGAAGTTCCCCGACGTCGGCACCCCGGCGGCGCATTGGCCGGCCCTCGCGCGGCACGCAGTCGTTCTCGGCATCGCGGGCGTGCTCGGGCTCGCCGGCGGACTGCTCAGCGCCATGGGACGACCCGAACTGATGGCGATCTTCGCGGGCCTGGTCGTCGCCGCAATGATCATGTCGTCGCGCATGGCCGTGTTCTGGTTCGTCGTGGTCGGCGCGCTCGTCGTCGTCGGCGTTGCGCAGCTCTACCTGCCCGGGTCGCGGCTCCTCCGCTACGTCATTCCGCTGGCCTCCGGTGCATTGCTGTTGCACTGGATCACGGATTACCTCGCGGCGCGTCGGCCAAGGCCCGAGACGCTGCTGCCGGCTCCGATCGCCTGGGGCGTAGGGTTCCTGCTGCTCGGCGTCGCCTCGGTCGCCATGAACCTGGCCGATCCGGGCGTCGCAGTGATGGGCACGAAGAATTATTTCCAGATGTGGCCGTTCTTCTTCGGCGTGGCTTTGCTGCGCTGGCAGGACGGGTTCGACCGCAAGGTCTACCAGGCCCTGCTGCTGATCGCGCTGCTGCAGTTGCCCTTCGTCGCACACCAGTACTTCGTCCTGATGCCGCGCCGCGTCGGCCTGGGTCACGGCGTCGTCCCGGCCGACGTGATCGCGGGAACATTCGGTGCGTCGTTGCTCGGCGGCGGTGCCAACGCAGTCCTGGCCGCCTACCAGATCGTCGTCGTCGGCGTGCTGCTCGCACTGTGGAAGAACGGCGCACTGTCGACGCTGCGGGTGGCGGTACTGGTGCCCTTGCTGCTGTCGCCGCTGCTGGTCAACCAGGCCAAGGTTTCCGTGCTCTACCTGTTGCTGATGTTCGTCGTGCTGTTCTGGCGCGAGATCCTGGTCCGGCCCGGCAAGTTCTTCCTGGCATCTGCGGGCATGGCGGGGGGGCTCGCCGCGCTGATGACGGCGCTGATGCTCACTCATCCGACGGGTGCGCTGCAGAGCTGGTCCGCCGTCGTGAAAAACGTGATCACGCGGCAGACGGCGAGCATCGAGGAGCGGCGCGGGCAGTATGCGGAGCTCAGCCGCTGGACCGCGTTGACCTTCTGGGCCCGGGAACATGTCAGCGCGAACCCGGCGAACACGTTGCTGGGGCACGGCCTGGGTGCGTCGCGCGAACCCGACGGCGCCGCCATCGAAACCGGCAACACGCTGGCGCAGCGCAAGTACCCGGGGCTGCGCATCGGCCACACGGCCGTTTCGGCACTGCTGTGGGACACGGGCCTGCTCGGCACGGCGGCCGTACTCGGCATGTTCGCCGCGGCGTTCTTCATGGCGGGGCGGCTGGCCAGGCACTACCGGCACCTGAAGGATCCATTCCGGACGGGGCTGTTCGAAGGCCTGCAGGCGGCGATGGCCGTGCTGGCCCTGAGCCTCGCGCACAAGGACTTCTTCGTCGTCCACATCCCGTTCCAGGCCTGCGTGTACCTGCTGATCGGCTTCATCGCGAATTCGTGGCTGCGCATCGTGCAGGCCCAGGATGTCCGGCGTGAGCGCACGGGCCTATAGCGTCCAGCGCTTCCGGCTCGCGCTGCTCCAGTTCGTCGGTGGACGGGTGGCGCAGGCCGTGGCGCGCGCGCTGCTCGTATTGATCCTCGTCAGGATCCTGGAGATCAAGGACTTCGGTGCCTACATGCTGATCGTGGGCACCGCCGAGATGCTGCTGCAGGTCGGATCCTTCGGCATCCTGCCGGTCGCCCAGCGCTACCTGCCGCAGCTGCTGACCACGCTGGCGCCGGCGCGGCTGTACGCCTTCGTCCTCGTCCTCGCGATCGCGCAGTCCGCCGTGCTGGCTGGCTTCGCCTATCTGCTCTGGTACTACTGGCCCGTGCTGGCACCGCTGTTCGGCATGGATGCGGCCCAGGCCGAAGCGACCCGTTTCGCTGCCTGGCTCTTCCTCGTGATCCCGGCCTTCCGGTTCTCGACCGAGATGCTCGAGGCGATGCTGGGGCAGGGCGCGACGGCGCGGGCCGTGATGGTCTTCGCCCGCGTCGCCGCAGTGCTCGTGCTGATCGCAGTCAAGCCCGAGGTGACGCTCACCGACGTGCTGGTGATCGATATCGTTGCGATCGCCGCCTGCACACTGTTCATCTGGTGGAATGTGCGCCGGCTGCTCGCGTCGCTGCACAACCCGCAGGCGGTCGGCCGCCTGCCGATCCGCGAAATGCTCCGGTTCGCCGGGCACATGGCAATCGTCGGACCGATGAGCGCCACGGCCAGCCCGGGCGCGATCCGGCTGGTGCTGGCGAGTGGACTGGGGCTGGCAGCGAGCGGTCTGTACGCTTTCCTGCAGAGCCTCGAGCGGCTGGTCAGCCGTTACCTGCCGGCAACCCTGCTCAAGAACCTGATCCGGCCGGTGCTGATCTCGCGGTATTCGGCGCATGGCGACAACGCGGTCCTCAAGGCCGGCACGGGCCTGCTGCTCAAGAGCAACCTGATGGCCGTGATTGCCGGCCTGGTGTTCATTGCCGTCTGTGGTGACCAGCTCGTGCTGGTCATGAGCGGAGGCAAGTTCCCGGCTGCCGGCGTCACGCTGCTGCTGCTGTACGTGAACATGATCGCCACTTCGCAGCGCGGTGTGCAGGAAATGGTCATGCAGATCACCGGGCACGCGAAGATGCTGTGGATCACGTCGTTGATCTATCCGGTCGCGTTGCTGCTGGTCTGGTTGCTCGCCGACTACGGCCTGAACGTGGCCGTGCTGATCGTCATCGCCGGCAGTCTCGCCGCGAACGGACTGGCCGCACGGGTCCTGCAGCAACGGACGAACTGGTTCCGCGTCGACTGGCGCGGCATGTCTGCAATCATCGTGCCGGGGCTCGTGGCGGCCAGTGCCGGCCTCGCGCTGACCGGCTGGACGCGCCCCTTCATCGCGGCCAGCCTCGCCGTCCTGGTTTTCGTGATTCTCGTCCGCATCGGCCGACCTTTCAGCGCCGGCGAGATCGGTACGGTGGAGCGGGTTGTCGGCCAGCGTGCGGGTCGGGTCTTGCGGGGCTTTGCAACCTGATGGCGACTGCAGCCGCAACGCGTGTCCTGCACCTGATCAACGGCGAGTTCTATGCCGGTGCCGAGCGGGTGCAGGACCTGCTCGCCCTGCAGCTGGGCCGATTTGGCTATGAAGTTGAATTCGCCTGCCTGAAGGACGGAATTTTCGCCGAAAAACGGCAGTCGAAAGGAGCGGCTGTGCACGCAGTCCCGATGCAGTCCCGCGTGGATTTCGCGCACTGCTATCGCCTGGCCCGGCTCGTCCGCAGTGAGCGCATCCGGCTGGTGCACACGCATACACCACGGTCCGCATTGCTGGGCAACCTGGTCGCACAATTCGCGGGCGTGCCGATGGTGCACCACGTCCACAGCCCGAGCGACCGCGACACCGAGAGCCGGTTGCGCAACGTGCGCAACAGTCTCGTCGAGCGCGTCAGCCTGCGCGGGGCGCGCCGCCTCATCGCCGTGTCCAGCAGCCTGGACCAGCACCTGCGCGACCAGGGCTACGCGGCCGCGTCGATCCGCCAGGTGCCGAACGGCGTGCCACTTACGGACAAGTCCAGGCGCCCATACGTCCCGGGCGAACCCTTGACGCTCGGCATGGTCGCATTGTTCCGACCGCGCAAGGGCATCGAAGTCCTGCTCGAGGCGATGGCACGGTTGCATGCGCGCGGGGTGCGTGCCCGGTTGCATGCGGTCGGCCCTTTCGAGACCCCCGAGTACGAACGCACCGTCATGGAGCTCGCACGCCGGCTGGGCCTCGAGGGATCGATCTCCTGGACGGGCTTCCGGTCCGACATCGCTGAGGAATTTCGCCACATGCACGTCTTCGTGCTACCGAGCCTGTTCGGCGAGGGCATGCCGATGGTCGTGCTGGAAGCGATGGCGGCAGGACTGCCGGTGGTCGCCACTCGCATCGAGGGACTCCCGCAGGTCGTCCGCCACGGCCAGGACGGCATGCTGTTCGAGCCCAGCGATCCGGCGGCACTCGCCGACACGCTGCTGCGGCTCGTCCGCGGTGAAGCCAGTGCCGAGATGCTGGGAGACAGCGGCTGGCGACGCCAGCGCGAACATTTTTCCGACGTGTCGATGGCCGAGCGTGTCGCGGCCGTCTACCAGGAGGTACTGGAATCGTGAGCAAGACGGACTCCGGGTGCGAGCCCGTATTCGTGGTCGGGATGAATGGTTCCGGCACGACGATGCTGCTGGATTGCCTCGGCCGGCATCCAGGGCTCTACGCGTTTCCGCGCGAGACCCGCCTGATCCCTTACCTGATGGCGCGCGAAGCGAGCTACGGCGACCTGCGTGTCGATGCGAACTTCCGTGCGCTCTGGGACGAGGTCCGCAACCTGGCCGTATTCCGTGAAACCAACGGCAATCTGCCGGTGCCGATGGCGGAGGACTGGCATGAACATCCGCGCACGCTCGCCGCGATCCTCGATGCCGTGTTCAGCCACTTCGCGGCCGGACAGTCCAAGCGCCGCTGGTGCGAGAAGACGCCGCAGCACGTCCAGCACCTGCGCGCGCTGTCACGCCGGTTCCCCCGCGCCAGGTTCGTGCACGTGATCCGCGACGGACGCGACTGTGCCGTGTCGTTTCACCGGCGCTGGCGCAGGCAGCCGGAGCTGACCGTGTTTCGCTGGAAGAAAGTGCTCGCCATGGGACGGGAGCAGGGCAGCGAACTGGGTCCGGGACGCTACCTCGAGGTCCGGTACGAGGACCTGACGGCTGTGCCCGAGGCCTCGTTGCGGCGCATCTGCGGGTTCCTCGGCCTGCCGTTCGATCCGGCGGTCCTCGATTCCTCGCAGCCGTACCTCCAGGCCGAGCCCGGTGCCGTCGAGCGCGGGCTGCGCCGCAACTCCGGAAAGTGGAGCAGTTACTTCGCACCCGCGACGGTCGAGATGCTCGAGCGCATCGCGGGGCGGACGCTGGCCAGCTGTGGTTACCCCACCGCGTATCCCGCTTCGGACCTCGACGTCGCCGGCTGGCGCCGCAGGTACTGGTCGGTCGCCGAGACGCTGCGGGAATACTCGCGGGAAATCTGGCGCAAGCTCAATGGCGAGCTCGAACGGCCCTGGCGCGTGATCCTGGTCAAGCCGGTCAACGCGCTCCGTCACCGCCAGCACAACGTGTACTGATGAGCGCCGCGCTGCGGTCGATGACAGCGGGACGGACGCAGGCCGGCACGCCCGTTCGCGTCAGCATCGTCATCAAGGCTCTCAACGAGTGCGAGCACATCGCCGCGTCGATCGAGTCGGCACTCGCTGCGGCAGCAAGCGTCGGCGGCGAGGTCATCCTCGCCGACAGCGGCTCCAGCGACGGTACGATCGAGATTGCGCGACGCTATCCCATTACCATCGTGCAACTTCAGGATCGTCGCCAGCGACGCTGCGGCGTCGGGCCGCAGCTCGGCTACCAGCAGGCTCGCGGCGAGTTCGTGTACATCCTCGACGGCGACATGGAGCTGGACCCGGGCTTCCTGCCCGCAGCGCTCGCTGCGATGGCGACCGAGCCGCGCCTCGCCGGGGTGGCAGGGCAGGTGCGCGAGGAGAGCGGCGCCAGCTACCAGTTCCGTGGCCGCAAGCGTCGTGGGGTCGAGCGGATCGCGCGGCAGTGCGAATGGCTCGACATGGGCGGCCTCTACCGTGCGACTGCATTGCGGGAGGTCGGCTACTTCTCCAATCGCAACCTGCATGCGTTCGAGGAGATGGAACTCGGCCTGCGGCTCGCCGACGCGGGCTGGACCCTGCGACGCATCCCTGCCGCGGGAGTGCGGCACCACGGCCGCCCCGAAGGCAACTGGGCACTGCTGGCGCGGCGCTGGCGCTCCGGTTACCTCGATGGCACCGGTGAATTGCTGCGCGCAGCGCTCGGCCGCCGCTACTTCCTGCGCGCCGCGCTCACGCAGCGGCACCTGTTCCTGGCGTTGTCGATCTGGGCCGGGCTCGCCGCAGGGATCGTGCTGCTGCCTTCGCCATGGATGCTGGGCGGCACGCTGGTCTTGATCGTTGCGCTGGTCCTCGCCCGTGCGCTCCGGACGGCGAGCATCGCCGATGCGATGTTCGGCCAGCTCGTCTGGCAGGTAACGTCGCTCGCGATGGTCAGGGGCTTCCTACGGCGGCAGCGTTGTCCCGCCACACCGATCGAAAGCGTGATCATCGCGTCGTCGCCGACAGCCGATCCGGTCGCAACGCGGGATCAACCCCGACCGCTGTAGGCCGACCGGAGCGGGGATAACGGGCGAATAGCGGCTGTCACGAGGCCGTCGCGACGGGCAATATTTTCCTCGATTTTGCAGAGCCACAAGGAAGCCAGGCTGCCATGCACCCCAATCGTTCCGTTCGTATCCCGCATCCGCGCCGCCGAGCCCTGCGGCTGGGCGTGGCCTTGTCGGCCGCCCTGGTGACCTCGTTGGCCGGCGCCGCGATTTCCTTCACCGACGTCTCCGGAGCCGCCAAGGTGAACTTGCGTGGCGAAAGCTACGGCGCTTCCTGGGGCGATTTCAATGGCGACGGCTACCCGGACCTCTTTGCGAGCAATCACCGACAACGTCCGAGCCTGTTCCTGAACCGGGGCAACGGCGTCTTCTACGAGACGGCACCCCAGGTGCTGACCTGGCGCAACCGTCCAGGCGCTGACACCCATGGCGCCTCGTGGGCGGACATCGACAACGACGGTGACCAGGACCTCGTCGTCAGCACCGGCACCGGCAACCTGAGCCACGTGCTCGTCAACGAGAACCAGCGCCTGGTCGACCGTACGCGCGAACTCGGGCTGACCAAGACCAATGTCGGTGGACGCCTGCCGATCTGGCTCGACTATGACGGCAACAAGTTGCCCGATTTCGTGATGACCCAGTATGGCGGCATCGCGAGGTTGTACCGCCAGGCGCAGGGCGGCACGTTCAGCGACGAAACGCTGGCCTCCAAGCTCGTGTGCGTCAGGTCGCACTACGGCCAACTCCTCGACGTGACCGACGACGGGCGACTCGACTTCATCTGCCCGAGCGAGTCGGCCTTCCCGCAGAAAATCTATGACACGGCGCCGATGCCGTGGCAGAAGCTGTTCGACTCGAACTCGCCGAACGGACTGTTCCCGCTGACCCCGAAGGTGGTCGACTCGGTGATCGCCGACTTCGACAACAACGGCCGCATGGACATGTTCCTGCTCGGCGGGGTGCAGCTGCGCCCGTCGTCGGTCGTGCAGAGTTCCGCGACCCATTTCGAGGCGCAACTCGCAGGCGGCACGAAGGGGTTCAAGTTCAAGACGGCCGGCACCGTCAAGATCACGCCGGACTGGAACAGTGCGGACGAACAGATCGCGACGGACCTCGCCAAGATCAGGATCGGCGCAGGCGGCTACAGCCCGTCGCAGACACCTTTCTGGCTCGACCCCGCCAATCCGGCGGTCGTCGGCATGCCGCCGGAACCGACGCAGGATTCGCAGATCCCGCAGATGCGGATCGGCTACGACCCGGCGAAGCAGCAGTGGACCCTGGTGATCCAGACCAAGCTGACGACGACCAGCAAGAACAGGTTCAGCGAGGCGTACCTGCAGGTCGATTCGACCGCGCCAATTACCGGCCTGTTCGGCACGGGCTTGTGGCCGAGCGACAAGCCTGCGCGACCGACGCTGCTGATGAACTATTCGGGTGGCTTCGGCAACCAGACGGTCGAAGCCGGCCTGGGCGATGCGATCCAGTGCGTGAGTGCCACCGCCGGCGATTTCGACAACGACGGTGACGTCGACCTGTACCTTGCGTGTCGCTCCGGCGCCAGCAACGTTGCCAACATCCTTTACGAGAATACCGGTGGCGGGAATTTCCGCGCAGTCGCGGGCGCCGGCGGGGCCGCGGGTCCGGTTGGCATCGCCGTGGAAAGCGGCGCCGGCACGGCGGACTCGGTCGTCACGGCCGACTACGACCTCGACGGCTTTCTCGACCTGTTCGTCACCAACGGCTTCAACCTGCGCCCGCTCCGCTATGGCGGCGTGAACAAGTTGTTCCGCAACGACGGCAACGGCAATCACTGGGTCCAGGTCGACCTGGTCGGCAAGAACTCGGACCGCGATGCGGTTGGCGCACGCGTTTATGCGACGGCGGGCGGCAAGCAGCAGTTGCGCGTGCAGAACGGCGCCTACCACCGTTGGTCCCAGGACATGAAGCGGGCCCACTTCGGGCTCGGCGGCGCGACGCTCGTCGACCTGCGGATCGAATGGCCGAGCGGATCCGTGCAGACGTTCAACGACGTCGCCGTCGACCGCTTGTACGAGATCACCGAAGGCGGCGGCATGGTCCGTATCCAGCCCGGTGTTGCCCCGGCGTACCAGTGTGGTCCGCCTCCGCTCAACGGTGCGAAGGACGTGGGCGTGTTCATCTGGCGCGACTGCCCGTCGGGTGAATGGCGCATGAAGACCGTGTCGGGTGGCGGCAGCATCACGTATGCAGGCCGGATCACCTCTGGCGAGGCCTACAAGAGGGTGACTGCGCAGGGTCTCAACGCCGACGATTCGCTCGACTTCAATACCGACCCGAAGCAGATCGTCTTCCGTTTCGTGACTGCCGGCAATTGGCCCGACGGCGTCAATTTCCTGCCGCAGGATCGCTCCAGCGCGTGCTTGAGCGTCGGTTCCCCGGCCGGCGCGAACGTCTACGTCGGGCCGTTCCGCGAGCCTGTCCAGCAGCCGTTCAACCTGGACACGCAGAAGCCCTGTTAGAAGTCAGGGGCCTCCTGCTTGAACGAGGAGGAACGGCCCCGTGACGGGGCCGTTCCGCCGTAAGGCGTCTCGCTCCGGCCTGCCGTATCCTTGGGGTTTCGTCCCGACGCCAGGTTGCACGGCATGCAGATCAAGACCGTCCTCATCACCGGGTGCTCGAGCGGCATCGGTGCTGCCCTCGCGCGTGAATTCCATAAGCGCGGTCACCGCGTGTACGCCACGGCGCGGCAGCTGTCCGCGCTCGACTCGCTGGCAGCCCTCGGCATCCATCCGCTCGCGCTCGACGTCAACGACGATGCCGCGATCGGTGCCGCGCTCCACGCCGTGCGGGCGGAGTCCGGCTCGATCGACCTGCTCGTCAACAACGCGGGAATCTCACAGGTCGGCGCAGTCGTCGACCTGACGCGTGAAGACCTGCGCGGCCAGTTCGAGACTAACGTGATCGCGCCCGTGCGGGTGACCGCGCTCGCGCTGCCACTACTGCGAGCAGCCGTCG
>Ga0105090_10000281_pt1 | contig 23691 bp, 21 predicted proteins | sample PPLLak3March2015_FD_79110 | JGI IMG/M metagenome (GOLD analysis project Ga0105090, IMG submission 79110) | Freshwater sediment microbial communities from Prairie Pothole Lake near Jamestown, North Dakota, USA - PPLs Lake P7 Core (1) Depth... | ecosystem: Environmental > Aquatic > Freshwater >...
CTATTTCCCGGACCTCAACTCCGCCAACCAGAACATCCGTGGCAACGCCGAACGCGCCGCCATCAACACGCCCATCCAGGGCACCGCCGCGGACATGATCAAACTCGCCATGATCCGCATCGACACGCTGCTGCGGGAGAAACCTTATCAATCGAAAATGCTGCTCCAAGTACATGACGAACTCGTATTCGACCTCGCCCGTGAGGAAGAGGACGAACTCGTTCCGAAGATCCTCGACATCATGCGCAGCGCCCTGCGGCTCCCCCACGGCGTGCCCGTCGAAGTCGAACACGGCACCGGCCCGAACTGGCTCGCCGCGCATTGAGCGGGCCGGCGCGCTTGAGGACTTGTCAGTTCTTGATAAATTCGAGGCCTGGATCACCGTCGGGCGCGCCGATGAGGACGAAGTGCATGGTTCCGGGCTTCTTCATTTCGACGGCGGAGACCATTTGCGTGTCGTCGCTGGTGAGCACGAGCAGCCCCTTGTCATTGAGGCCGTAGGTTCCCTTGAGTTCGCTGGACTGGCCGGCGTTCATGAAGGCCCAGGTGTAGTCGCCGGCTTCGGTCATGGTGAAGGTCACCTTGCCGTCCGCGCCGCGGTCGCTGATCCAGGTGCCGGTGAGTTTGTCAGCGGGCACGGGATCGGGTCTTGCAGGTGGTGTGGCATCGGATTCGCCGCCGTCCGGAATGGAGGCGGCTGTCAGGTCGCGCAACTGGCGCGAGATGCTGTCCGCCGGTTGCAGTTCCGCGGCTTTGGCGAATTCGGCGTTGGCCTTTTCCATGTGGCCGCAAACCATGTAGTGATAGCCTAACAGGAATCGCGCGTCCGCTTTTTCCGGCGCTCCCTTGGCATAGGTTTCCAGCTTGCGAAGCTGGTCGCTGTAGGTGCCGGAGCCGTCGTAGAAGCCGACCATGGTGTCCCAGCTCCAGCCGGGACCGGATGCGAGCACGGTATTGAGCACGCCAGCGGCGTCCGCGTATTTGCCCAGCGCGAAGAAAACCAGCGCGCGGTATTCGTGCAGGGTGACATCGCCGGGGGTGTGGCCGAGCGCCTCGTCCACGGCTTTGGAGGCGGCGGAGTAGTCACCTTTCCGGAAAGCGGCGCGCGAGCGTTCGAGCGCCTCGTTGGACTTGGTTTCGGCCAGTTGGACGGCCTGTTCGTCGCCGGGAGGATTGGCGGCCGCGGCGACCGAGACCGGCTGTGCATAGGTGATGTAGGTGTTCTGCACCGGCGGTGCGGGATAAGGATTCCGATAGGATTGGTAACCCATGTCATAGATCAGATTGCCGAGACTCCACACACCGATGCCCCACATGAAACCTCTGGCGAAATCATTGTCGTCGTCGTCATACCACCAATGGCGGCGGTAGTAACTGCTGTTCCAGCCGTAACCCCAATGGCCGTGATGCCACGAGTGGCAATGACCGGCTCCCCACCAGGGACGGGCACCCCAGTAGTTCGGGCGGTAGGAGAAGTTGTTGTTATAGCGGAAATTGTTGTCGATGTTGATATTGACGTTGTTGTTATTCCCCCAGACGCCGCGATTGCCACCCCAACGGTTGTTGTCCCAGTCACGGGTGCGGGCTGGCAATGTGGAGGGACGGTTGAGGCCCACGTTGCGTCGGCCGATGTTGACATTGTCGATGTTGACGCGGTTGCGGTCACCGATGTTGACCTTGTCGCGGTCGATGTTCGGGCGGTTCGGGTATGAAACCATGCCGGGCAGGGTACTGGGGCGATTCGTGCCCGGGCGGTCAAGCGAAGGACGCTTGTCCGGACGGATGTTGCCCGGGAGCGTCTCCGGCCGGTTGAAACCGGGTTTGCCATCACCACCGGGACGGGTGACGCCCTCGGGAAGCGAGCCGGGACGGTTGCCGCCGGGTTTGATTTCCGGTCTGCGGTCTGGAAGATTCCCGGGCAGTGTTTCAGGGCGCGCTCCGGGTTTTTGGATGGATGGCTTTTGCACGGACGGGCGCTGGGCGGGCCTGGCCTCGGGACGTGCCGCGGGTCTGCCTTCCGGGCGCTGGGCGGGCCTGGCCTCGGGGCGTGCCGCAGGCCTGCTTTCCGGGCGGGAGACGGGGCGTGGTTGCGGCTTGGCCTTGGGCCGCTCGATTTTCGAACCGGTCATCGGGCTGCGTTTGGCGCTGCGATCGCCACCACTGCGTTTCGGGGCGGATGCCTTGGACCGGCCGCCATCGCCTCCGTCACGTCTTTCGCCGCGGGCGTCGGCATCGGGGGCGATGAAAAAGAAACCGAGCAGGACTGTCAGGAAAATCGTCGGGAGTTTCATGGTTGTATCGGGTTGGAGGTTCATTCGGCGGCGGCCTCCGGAGCTTGCCGGACGATGCGGAGGGATTTGTCAGGTTGCTTTTCCCCATCGATCACGCGGTTGGTGGCGGACCAGATCAAGGTATCTTTGCCCTCGGGGCTGAGTTCCTGGGTGGCGTTGAGCGTTTCGCCGTCGGCGGTGGTTCCCTCGGAGCGGATCAGCCAGCCGGTCTCGGTGGGGGTCCAAAATCCCTGGGTGGAGCCGCCCGCGGCATCAAACATCCAGGAAACAATGGATTTCCTGGCAGCGTCCCAGCCGATGCGGATGTTGCCTTGCTGCGGTTCGGCATCCGCAGTGGTGGTGAGCATTTCGCCTGATAGAAACTTGCCGGAAGCATCCCAGCCGAAGGCGAGGTCGAGCTGGACTCCCTCGCTGGTGCGGCAGGTCCACTCACCGTTCAAGACCTCGGCGAGATCGGCCAGTTGGCCGGCCGCGTCGGTGGCGTCCTTGAGGTTGCGGGTGCTGGCGATCTGCCAGACGCCCGTGCCGTTTTTCATGAGCACGGCGGTGTAGGTGGTGGATGCCGGTGGAGCATTCTCGTCGTCAGCTGGTGTCAGATGAAACGTGCCGTCCTCGATGGCGAGGTTCGGCGCGACGAGCCTGACGGAATCGACTTCGATGGCCATCCGTGGAGGATCATCGGCAAAGATTTCCTCATAGCGGGCCTTGATCTGCTCGCGGCCGGAAGTGAGGTCATTACCGGTGATGTCCGCCATTTCCCCGTCCTCGGTGAAGAGCGAGGCGATGGCGGCGGCGTCCTTGTTGTTATAGGCGGTGACGAAATCAGCGGCGGCCTTCTGCAGGCCGGCGATTTCCGGAGTGGGTTCTTCCTCGGCGCGGAGAGCTGGCAGGATGGCCAGGGCCAGCATGAGGGCGGTGGGGATGCTTTTTTGGGATTTCATATCTGGGCGGGCTGGGGTTGGATGTTGGTGTTGCGAATCCCGGCAGTTTTCCGGGTTGGATGGATCGATGGAAATGTGAGTCCGGATCTCATGATGGATTCGTGAAATGCGGGTGTTTATTGCGGAAACAGGAAGGTGATGCCGAAGCGCAGTCCCCACTCGGGTCCACCGTCCGGCGTTTCGAGGTAGTAGCGAGCGCCGGCGAAGAGCTGCACCGGCTGGTCGCCGATTTTGAGGAGTTGGCTGACGATGAAATTGACCGGCACGTTCCATTGCTCGTGCGACCAATCATACGTGGTTTCCGAGTTGAGCGTGAAGGTGGTTTTGGCGGGCGTGATGTAGGAGACGAAGGGTTGGAGGAATGTGGCGTTCACGTCAGCACGGCCATCGTCACCGGCGAAACTCCAGAGATGGTTGGCGAGGGCGCCGTAGGTCCATGGACCGTCTTGTTTCAGCACCACCGCCGTGGGCCCGGCTCCCCACTTTTCAGAACCTAACAGCGAGTCGGTAGCGGTGGGGATGAGAAACGCGGGACCAATGCCCCAGATCGGATCACTGGATTTCGGTGAGAAGAAGAAGCTCTGCACGGTGTCGCCGAGACCGAATTCATCGGTGGTGCCTCCGAGAGTGATGCCTTGCTGATCGATCACCGGCAGGATGGTGCGGGAGATGACATTCCAGTCCTCGTTGATGCCGAAGGGGATGACCGGCTGGATGTTGGTCGTCCACTTTGTGCCATCGCCGGGACCGATGCCGAAATCATAGTTGCTCTGGATGGGCACGCTGATCAGATCAGCGACGGGATTCGCGAGTTTTTTGGCAAGGTCGGTGTCGTCAGCGAAGACGGGCAACGAGAGGGCAAGGAGGAGTGTTGGTGTTTTCATGATAGCGATGCGGGGAGTTTCGGATTCTCGGGAAGCCCGGCCAGCAACTCGCCGGAACCGGCTCCCCATTTGGAAATGCATTTCATCATGGTGGTCACCGGGACATCGATGGGATGAACCCGTCCGCTCGGCATGATGAAGATCGAACCGGCCATCGGGGTGGGCACCGAGGGCATGAAGACGGTGCTGTTACCATCCGCGTGGATGTCGATGAGGAAGGCGGGCGCGAGGCAGCCGTCCTCCACCTCGATCAAGGCGGGCTTGAAACCGTCGCGGGAATCCATGTCATGGAACTGCCGGGCGATGTTGCGCAGTGGTTGGTAGCCGGGGACCCTGTTGAAGACGTTTTCGCCGAGTGTCTTTCCGATCAGCCGACCGATGGCGGTGTGAACGAGGATGCCGACCGACAGGCAGATCAGGATGAAGACGAGGGCCGCGATGATCTGCGGGTGATTGACGCCCGCAGGCATCTGGGCGGCAAGCGGTTTGACCAGCACCCCGAGCTTCACCAGCAACTTGATCAGCAGCAGCACCGCGAGCCAAGCCGGCAGGACGATGAGCAGTCCGGTGACCAACGCGGATTTCAGGAACTCTAGCGGATGCTTCATGCGGTGGGGAACTTTCCGGATCACTCGGGGAAGACCGATATCCAATCATCCTTCATACTGACGATGCTCCAGCCGCGTTGCGGGGCTTCATCGAGGACTTTGGCGAGTTTGCCGATGTGGGAGTCGCGGTCGTAGGCGAACTCCCGCTCGGCATCGGTGTGGTGGATGATCAACCCGTAGCGCGGGCCTTTGCCGCTGGTCGTCCATTCAAGCATCTGGAAATCGCCATCGGAATTCCCGGCCGCAAAAATCGGGCGGCGGCCGATGTGTTGGTGGATGCCGACTGGTTTGCCGGCCTTGTCGTCGATGAAATTCAAATCGGGCAAGCGGATGATCGCGGGCTTTCCATCCACAACTTCATATTTGGTCTTGATGCTTGAGCCGACGACTTGCTCCGGCGGGATGCCATAGACGCGCTCTGTCCACGGGCGCATGAACTCGATGCCGCCGCCGGAGACGATGAAGATTTTGAAATTGTTAGCACGCAGGTAGGTGAGCAGTTCCAGCATGGGTTGATAGACCATTTCGGTGTAGAGCTTGCCGGTGGTCGGGTGCTTGGCGGTGGTGATCCAGTCGCTGACGACTTTTTCAAATTCATCGCTGGTCATGCCCGCGTGGGTGGCCATGGCCATTTCCAACAAGGCTTTCTCGCCTCCGGCGAGCGCGGTTTTGATGTCACCTTTCAACACGGAAGCGAACGGTTCCTTCTCCTTCCATTCAGGATGCTCCGGTGCGAGCGTCTTGATGCGGTCGAAGATGAAGAATGCCTGGAAATACATCGGCTGTTCGGCCCAGAGCGTGCCGTCGTTGTCGAACACGGCGATGCGTTCGGCGGGCGGAACCAAGTCGGGTCCTTCGGTGGTTATTTTCGCGACGAAGGAGGTGATCGCCTGCTTCGTCGCGGTGTTGTTCCATGAAGGCAGCGGATCCTGGGCCCGCACAAATGATGTTAGGAAAATGGCGGCGAGCAAACGAAGTTTCATGGCTGTATTTGCATGGATCGATGGAGGTCGACGAAAGACTGTTGCGAAACCTTGATGTAGTTTCCTTGCGGGCGGTCGAGGGCCGCGATGAGCGCGATCACCAGACTGAAGGAAACCGCGAGAATGGGTTGTGCGAGCGAACGCTTCGAACCAGCGATGCCCATCTGGTAGCCGACGGCGACCATCCCGAAAAACGTGAGGCTCGCGAGCACGGCCCAGATGCCGAATGGCACGCGCGCTTGCAGGGCAACGGCCACACGCAACGCGTGGAGATCGATCAGGCCGTTGAGGGAGTCGATGTAAAGGGCGGCCACGTCCGAGTTCATGTCCTTGCGGGCGTTGGTCACCGCTATTTCCCACAGGCGCTTGTGCGTACGGCCCGACTTCGCCAAAGACGCGGTCATTTGCTCCGCGGTCATGCGTCCGGTCCGCAGCGTCTCGACAGTCGCGAGGCGGTCGGCAACGTATTCCTTGAGCAGGGCCTTGGACTCGGTGCGGTCCGGCTCCGGAAGAAATTCCGTGCGTAGATAAGTGGTGCCGATGCTGTTCGCTTCCTCGCGCACCAGTCCTTTGCGCGAATCATAGCGGTCCGAAACGATCCCGAAGGTGAAAGCCAGCATGAAGGCGACGAGACCAAGTACCGATCCGGCGATGGCGGAGACCGGTGATTCCTTTTCATCCTCCGACCGGCGGCGCGAACGGTGCCCCATGCGGTAGCCGGCCTCGATGGAAAGCATGACCAGGAGGACCGCCCCGGCGAAAAGGAGCCAGACGGGAGTGAAGTCGAAGTTCATGAAGGAAGCCAAAACTGCCGGGAAAGGAGGATGCGGGGTGCCGTCCCGGATGATCGGCACCCCGCGCGGTGGCGGTCACTCGCCGGCGGTGGTCATGCCCTTGATCTGCCTTTCGAGCGAATCAAGACTCCAGTCGCCGGGTTTCTGGCTGGGTGGGAAGTCCTTCAAGGTCATGAGGAACTTGCTGGCCACGCCTTGGAGCGGCACGAGCACGAAGGCGCGGTCGATCATCCAGTCGTGATAGGTGTTCGAGTTGTGCTGGGATTTCTCGAACGGATCGCGGCGCAGGTTGAAGAGCAGCGGCAGGCGCAGGTGGACAAAGGGTTCGCGCCAGACGTCGAGTTGTTCGGCACGGTTTTCCAGATAGGTCGCCTTCCAATCACCCACTCGAATGGCGACGACTTCGGCGGCGTCGTTCAGATAAATGAACTCCTTGCGAGGCGATTCCTTTTCCTTGCCGCTGAGGTAATCGACCATGTTGTAGCCATCGATATGGTTCTTGTAAGTGCGACCGTTGAGTTCCACACCGCCCTTGAGGAGTTTTTCCTTGATGTCGGGTGCACCGGCGATGGCGGCGAAGGTGGGAAGCCAGTCTTCGTGGGAAACGATCCCGTTGAGGGTGGTTCCGGCAGGGAATTTGCCGGGCCACTTGATGAAACAAGGGACGCGGAAGGCGCCTTCCCAGTTCGAGTTTTTCTCACCACGGAAGGGGGTGGTTCCGGCGTCGGGCCAGGTGTTGTAGTGTGGGCCGTTGTCGGTGGAGTATTGGACGATGGTGTTGTCGGCGATACCGAGGTCGTCGATGAGTTTGAGCAACTCGCCGACATGCATGTCGTGCTCGACCATGCCGTCGCCGTATTCGTCTTGCCCGGAGATGCCGATGTGTTCCTCCTTCACGTGAGTACGGAAGTGCATGCGGGTGCCGTTCCACCAGCAGAAGAAGGGTTTGCCCTCTTTGTTCATTCGGGTGATGAAGTCCTTGGCTGCAGCGAGAGACTCCTCGTCGATGGTCTCCATGCGCTTCTTGGTGAGCGGGCCGAGGTTTTCGATGGTTTGGCCGCCTTTGCCGTCGGCCTTTGTCCTGAGCACGCCGCGCGGTCCGAAGGTTTCGAGGAAGGTCTTGCCGTTGGCCAGTTTCATGTCCTTCGGGTAATCACGGTTCTCCGGTTCTTCCTCGGCATTGAGGTGATAGAGGCTGCCGAGGAATTCATCGAAGCCGTGCATGGTGGGCAGGTGCTCGTCGCGGTCGCCCTGGTGGTTCTTGCCGAACTGGCCGGTGGCGTAACCCTGGCTTTTCAGCACGGTGGCCATGGTGCAGTCAGTCTTCTGCCAGCCTTCTGCTGCGCCGGGCAAACCAACCTTGGTCATGCCGGAACGGACCGGTGAGGAGCCACTGATGAAAGCGGCGCGGCCGGCAGTGCAGCTTTGCTGGGCATAGTAATCCGTGAAGGCGACGCCCTCTTTGGCGACACGGTCGATGTTAGGCGTTTTGTAGCCCATCATACCGCGATTGTTGTGGCTGATGTTCCAAGTGCCGATGTCGTCACCCCAGATGACGAGTATGTTAGGTTTTTTCGTCTGGGCGGAGGCGATGGCCGCAAGGGCGATCGCGCCGCAGAGGACGGTTTGGATGATTCGATTTGGTTTCATGCTTTGTTTATTGGAGTTGTTTCTTGGAATCATGGGTAGGAGAATTTCATGCTTTGTCTTTTCCGCCGGAGATGAATGGATAGACGATGCCGGCGAGTGCGGCACCGATGATCGGAGCAAGCCAGAAGAGCCAGAGCTGGGAGATGTAGGCGCCGCCTGCGAAAAGCGCGGGTGCGGTGCTGCGGGCGGGGTTGACCGAGAGGTTGGTGACCGGGATGCCGATGAGGTGGATCAGCGTGAGACCGAGGCCGATGGCGATGGGGGCAAAGCCTTTAGGTGCGCGTTTGTCGGTGGCACCGAGGATGATGAGCAGGAAGAAGAAGGTGAGCACGATTTCCGCAACGAGGGCAGCGACCATCGAGTATTTCCCTGGCGAGAGATCGCCGAAGCCGTTGGAGGCAAAGCCCGCCGAAGCATCAAAGCCGGCTTTCCCGCTGGCGATCAGATAGAGAACACCCGCCCCGGCAATGCCGCCGAGGACTTGCGCGATGATGTATGGAATGGCTTCCGATGCCGGATGGCGTCCGCCGACTACCAGGCCGACGGTGACGGCGGGATTGAGGTGGCAGCCGGAAATGTGGCCGATGGCGTAGGCCATGGTCATCACGGTGAGGCCGAAGGCGAGCGAGACACCGACAAAGCCGATGCCGAGTTGCACCGGGTTGTCGCCGGTGGTGAGGAACATCGCCGCGAGGACCGCGCTGCCGCAGCCGCCGAAGACGAGCCAGAAGGTGCCGAAGAACTCGGCGAGTGTTTTGTGTTTCAGTGTCATGGTGTGTGGGGTTGGTTGTGGTTTGGGGTTGGAGATTCGCCGGGTGCCAATATATGGCTGCGGACGGCTGCGATCAGTTCGGCAGCCGCGAATGGCTTGGTGAGATAGGCTGCGGCACCCGCCTTGCGCGCCTTCTCGCGGCTGAGCGGCTGGTCCTGGCCGGTGATGAACACCACGGGCAGCCTGATGCCGCGTTTCATCAAATGCTCGTGCAGTTCGAAGCCGGAGAGCCCTGGAAGTTGGACGTCGAGTATCAGAAAGCCCGCATCCTCCAGTGCATCCGAGGTCAGAAACTCTTCGGCGGATGAAAAACACCGGCTTGGCAGTGCCGCCGCGCCACAAAGCCGCCCGACGGCCCGCCTCATGGCAGGGTCATCATCGACGATGGCGATTGAGGAACGATGCGCGACCATGGCGCGGAAGATGGCGGCCAGGACCAGAATGCGGAATTGTCACCTGGGGCGGAATGATTGCCCTTTGGTGAGGTGTTCAAACGATTTCCGCGGCCATGCTGACAAGCTCCGGCAGCGAGGCCGCCGCCATCTTGTGCATGACTTGCGAGCGGTGCGCCTTGACCGTGCGTTCGGCACAGCCGAGCTCGGCGGCGATCCTTTTGTTAGGTTGGCCCGCCACCACGCGCCGGAACACCTCCCGCTCGGTGGGGGTGAGCGATGCTTCGCGGCATGCCAATTCCCGGCGGCGCTCGCCTGCTTGCCACGCATTTTGCTCGGCTTCCAGCGCGGCGGCGACGGCTTTCAGCAAATCCTCGCGCCGGACCGGCTTGGTCAGGAAATCGAAGGCGCCGTTCTTGACGGCCTGCACGCTCATCGGAATGTCGCCGTGTCCTGTTAGAAAAACCACCGGAAGTGTCTCGCCCTGGCGGACGAGAGCCTGGTGCAGCTCAAGACCGGTCGGCCCGCCGGGCATGCGCACGTCGAGCAACAAACAGCCGCGCATCCGGCCGCTGCGCGCCATCAGCAATTCCGCGGCGGATGCGTAAACGCGGACCTCGTGCCCGGTCGCTTGCAAGAGCCGGGAAAGCGCGGTGCGCAGTGCCTCGTCATCATCCACCAGATGAACGGCGGGCGATTCATCAGCCGGCGGTCTTTGCGGTTCACGACTCATGGGATAGCGGGAAGGATCAAATGAAAACAAGCACCTCCACCGGGAGCGTTCCTTGCGAGAAGTTTTCCGCCGTGAGCCTCCGCGATCGAGCGTGAGAGCGCAAGCCCGAGGCCCATGCCCTCGCTTTTGGTGGTGAAGAAATTCTCGAAAATCCGCTCCATCAGATCCGGCGGAACACCCGGACCGGTGTCGGCCACCGAGATGTCCACCAGTCCGTCCTCCGTGAGCCCTACCGCCATGCGGATGTGGCGCTGGTCCTGCTTCACCTCTTTGAGGGCATCCATGGCGTTGAGCAGCATGTTCAGCATGACTTGTTCGATCCGCACTTTTTCACCGCTGATCCCGGGAAGATTCTCCGCGACGTCGCAGATGAATGTGATCGAGCGCCTCCTGCAATCGTGACGGACCATCGCCGCCACACCCCGCGCGAGATCGCCCGGATGGAGCGATATCATGCGCGTTTCGCCCCTTGCCACCATGGAGCGCACCTGGCGGATCACCTCGCTTGCACGCATGTCATCGCGCCGGATGTCGGATAGGATTTCGCGAATCTCATCGAGCGGAGGATCCGGGAGTTCCATCAACATTGTGGCGGCATCCGCGTTGCTGAGGATCGCACCCAGCGGCTGGTTGACTTCATGGGCGATGGACGCGGTGAGTTCTCCCAGCATGCCGAGGCGTGAGGCTTGCTGGAGTTTCTGCCGCGCCTCTTCCGCCTCCTGGATCTCGGTGATGTCTTTTGCCATGGAGATATAACATGGCTCGCCATGGAGGTTCGCGAGTTCTGTGGAAACGCTGAGCAGGCGACATGAGCCATTCGGCATGCGCAGCCGTTGCTCGAAATCCCGCAGTCCCTTGCCGGATGCGAGGTATTCGAGATAACGCTGGTCACTGGGTCCTTCAAAGCCGAAGCCTAACTCCAAATGCGTGTACCCCATCGCCTCATCGCGTGACACCCCGGTGGTCCGTTCCCATGCCGGGTTGGCATCGACGATCTGGCCGTCGGACTGGCGGATGACGCTGATCGAGACCGGACTCGCCATGAAGACTTTGGAAAAACGCGATTCCGACAGCTGCTTTTCATTTTCCGCCCTGCGCTGGCGGGCGCGCGCGGCGAGCAGGCCGATGATCAACGCGGATTGCAACAACAGCGCGGCCGTTCCTATCAGGACACCCGTGCGATACGCTTCCCAGAGTGAGGGTTTGCGGAAGCGTATTTCGGCATCAGGCGGCATGCTCCGCTTGTCCCATCCGTGGCGTCTCATCGCCCGCTCGTCGATGATCCAGCGCGGCTTGCCCGGAGGCAGAATGCCGATCTCCTCCGCGTCCGCACCCTCCACCACCTTGCGAGCGATCGCGCCGATGGCCCGGCCTTCTTCCTCGAACGGCATCATCGCACCGCCCAACACTCCGGCGCCGACATAGGTTTCGTAGAGACACAGCACCGGCACGGAGGACTTTTCCGCAAGCCAAGCGGCCACGTTGCGCGGCAACAGGGTGCGTCCATCCGGCGTTTGGAAATAGGAAAGATAAATCACCAGCGCGTTCTTCGGCAGCTTGGAAACCTTTTCTAACAATTCATCCAGCGGCTCGCCATGCGATGTTTCGATGGTGTAGCGATCCCTGAATGGCCCTGCATGCGCGAGTGCCTGCTCATGCCGTATGCGGTCGAAGTCCGCCGCGCCGGAAACCAACAGGATCCTGCGGACCTCCGGCCGCATTTCCGGCAGTTGCTCAATGAGCGGGGCGATCGACCAATCCATCGGCCGCCCTGCCAGACCGCTGGTATCTGTTAGCGCGGCGATCTGCCGTGTGTCGATGGCGCCAAACACAATCGGAGTTCCGGGAAAGAGCGAGTCCCGCCGTTGCATAAGGAAATCCAGCGCCTGCGGGCCGAGGGCGATCCACGCGTCGGGCGGAGTGTCGCGATGACGGCCGCGCAGGAATTCCTCCATCGCGGTCGATTGTTCCGGCCCGGAGAAGCGGACGGCATCGAGAAACTCGGCGAACAAATCCACGGATGTGGTTTTCCCGCCGTCCTCAAAGGCGCGGCGCAGGCCTTTTTCCAACTCTTGATTCGCGGGCAGCAACCGGTCATTGGAGAACAGGATTAAAACCCGCGGTGCTGTCCCAGCCTGGCAGATGGCCGACATGACGAAACCCGCAAGCAGCGAGCGGCCAAAAACGGACAGCCGCAATCCATGCATGGTTCCGTTCCCTTTCTCCGGCATGCCGGAAGATGCTCCACGTGCCGGGTGGCAGGCAATCCGATTTCAGGCCTGTTTTGCCAACCGCGCTTCCGTCTTGCCACCCGGCGCATCCTCGCGTTTCCTCCCGCCCGCATGTCCTCACTTCCCACCGCTGACCTCCTGGCGCTCGATTTGGACGGCCTCAAAAGCCGCCTGTCGAAACTCAGGAGGTATCTTTGACGTCCCGGCCCTCGAAAACGAAATCGCTACCCTCGAGGAGGCCATGGGCGCGCCCGAGTTCTGGAACGATGCCGACAAGGCCAAGTCCATTTCCTCCAAGGCCGCCGGCCTGAAAAAGAAACTCGAAGCTTTCCTTAAACTCGAAAGCCGCCTCTCGGACATCGACGAAGGCATCAATCTCGCCAAGGAGTTCGACGATGGCGACCTCGCCCGCGAGGCGATCGACAACTCGAAATCATTGGAAGGCGACATCCGGTCCTTTGAACTGCTCACACTGCTCAACCAGCCGAGCGACATTTCCCCGTGTTTCCTCGTCATCTCGGCCGGTGCCGGCGGCACCGAGGCCTGCGATTGGGCGCAGATGCTCCACCGCATGTATACCCGCTGGGCGGAAAGCAAGGGTTACACCGTGGAAACCCTCGACTGGCAGGACGGCGACGAGGCCGGCCTGCGCACCGCCACACTCAAGATCACCGGCGACTACGCCTATGGTTTCCTCAAGAACGAGCGCGGCGTCCACCGGCTTGTTAGGATATCTCCTTTCGATTCCAACGCGAAGCGCCACACGTCTTTCGCGTCCATCGATGCCACGCCGGAAATTTCCAAGGAGATCAACATCGAGATTCTCGACAAGGACATTGAAATCACCACCACCCGCTCCGGCGGCAAGGGCGGCCAGAACGTCAACAAGGTGGAGACCGCCGTGTTGCTGCGCCACCTTCCCACCGGCATCCTGATCCGCTCCACCGCCGCGCGGACGCAGGGAGCCAACCGCGAACTCGCCTTCGAGATCCTCAAGGCCAAGCTCCACACCATCGAGGAGGACAAGCAGAAATCCGAGGCCGACCGCGCCTACGGCGAAAAAGGCGACGTTTCCTGGGGCAATCAGATCCGTTCCTATGTCTTCCAGCCCTATCAGAAAGTGCTCGACCTCCGCACCGGCGAGGAAACCAACAACATCCAAGCCGTGATGGACGGCGATCTCGACGCCTTCATCGAAGCCAAGCTCCGCGGCAAAGTCCGCGTGAAGGGCGCAAAGGACGAGGAGGATTGATCAGGATGAAACTTCGGCCGCAAGGTCGTCAGCGCCATTTCCCTCATTGGATGCCGCTGCGGCACCCCGCATGGCCTCGTGACGCCGCAGCAATCGGTCGGCGAAAAACGGCCCCGCCGGCAGCAGGGCGGCTACGCCGACGATGAAGGCGAGCCTGAACGGCAACGCCGCGCGCAGCATCGCCAGCAGCAGCAGCGCGCCGAGGGCCATGAACAGCACGCCGTGCGCCCAGCCGACCCATTTCACGGCGAGCGGTTGGTCCCAGATGTATTTGAGCGGCATGGCCACCAGCAGCAAAAGCAGGAAGGAGACGCCCTCGGTGAGGGAAACGGTTCGGAGCAAGCGCATCACGTTCATGGCGCGGGGAGCAAACGCGGGATGGCGGATTTTTCAACGGATTTTCGCGGCAAATTCCCGCCACGAACCGCCATGGAATGCGAATCCATTTCTTCCGCAGCCGTGCCCGTCCCATCGGACCGCAATGCCAGTGAGCGGCTGCCGGCAGTTCTTTTCATGGCTCCCGAGCTGGTGGTGCGCGTCTATGACGAGGGCAATCTCGCCGCACTGCGCGAGCATCTCATGCTGCCGGAAACCTGCGTGAGCCGCGAAAACTGGCGCGATCACCTCGACCTGCTGCGCACCGCGCGGGTAGTGGTTTCAAGCTGGGGCGGCCCGCCGCTGGAGGGCGGGCTGCTTGATGCCATGCCATCGCTTGAGTTATATCTTTATGGCGCGGGCTCCATCAAGGGACTGATGGGTGAGGCCGCTTGGGAACGCGGCATCCGCATCACCAGTGCGGCGCAGGCAAACGGCGTGCCCGTCGCGGAGTACGCCTTGGCGCAGATTCTTTTCAGCATTTCCCCCATCGCGTGAAATGACATGCTGAAATCCAACCTTGATTTATTTCCGTCAATCCGTGGTTAGAGAGCCTCTAAACACCAGCCTGACCGCGGATTCCAGGCTCAACCTTTTTTCTGTGCGTGGGCGAGTGCGGCGGCGATGAAGCCGGAGAAGAGCGGGTGCGGGTGGTTCGGCTTCGATTGGAACTCGGGATGGAACTGCGCGCCGATGTAGAACGGGTGATCCGGCAACTCGATGATTTCCACCAGCCCCTCTTCGGCCGAGACTGATGAGATGACCAAACCTCCATCCTGCAGTTGTTCCTGATAGTCGGAGTTGAACTCGTAGCGGTGACGATGGCGCTCGTGGATGCGCTCCTTGTTGCCATATAACTCCGCGGCTTTGGTGCCGGCGAAGAGGATCGACTCGCAGGAACCGAGCCGCATGGTGGCCCCCATGTCCTCCACGCCTTTCTGTTCCTCCTGCAAACAAATCACCGGATGCATGGTGGTTTTGTCGAACTCGGTGGAGTTGGCGTCCTTGAGTCCGCAGACGTTGCGGGCAAACTCGATGGTGGCGATCTGCATGCCGAGGCAGATGCCGAAATACGGGATCTTGTTCTCGCGGGCGTAGCGGGCGGCCTGGATTTTCCCTTCCGTCCCGCGGTCGCCGAAACCACCGGGAACGAGGATGCCGTCCACCTCGCCGATGATGGATTTCGCGCCGTGGTCTTCGATGGCCTCGGTGTCCACCCGCACGATTTGCACCTTGGTGTCATGATGCGCACCGGCATGGATGAGTGATTCGTAGATCGACTTGTAGGCGTCCTGCAGCTCGATGTATTTGCCGGCCACGGCGATGGTCACCTTGTGCTTGGGATGGATCACGCGCTGGACGAATTTCTCCCAGTCCTCAAGCGCGGGCGAGGGCGTGTGACCGAGGCCGATCTTGTCCACCACGAGGCGGTCGATCTTGTCGCGGCGGAGATCCAGCGGGCATTCGTAGATCGTGTGGTCCACATCGCGGAAGGCGACGACGTTCTTGCGCTCGACGTTGCAGAACATGGCGATCTTCTTGCGGTTGTCCTCGTCGAGATCCGCCTCGGTGCGGCAGATGATGATGTCCGGCTGGATGCCGATCTCGCGCAGCTTGGCGACGGATTGCTGGGTGGGCTTGGTTTTCACCTCTCCGGCGGCCTTGATGTAGGGCAGCAGCGTGACGTGGATGAAGCAGACGTTTTCCTTGCCGACTTCGAGGGCATATTGACGAAGGGCTTCGAGGAAAAGCAGGCCCTCCATGTCGCCGACGGTGCCGCCGATTTCGGTGATGAGCACATCGACGTCCGGGTTGTTGGCGGTGACCTGCTGGAGGCGGGATTTGATTTCATCGGTGACGTGCGGGATGAACTGCACGGTCTTGCCGAGGTATTCGCCACGCCGCTCCTTTTTGATCACCGAATCGAAAACCTGGCCGGATGTGAGGTTGTTCATTCTTGATAGAACGCCGGAGGTGAAGCGCTCGTAATGACCGAGGTCGAGGTCGGTCTCCGCGCCGTCGTCGAGCACATAGACTTCGCCATGCTGATAGGGCGACATGGTGCCGGGATCGACGTTGAGGTAGGGATCGAACTTCTGCATCAGCACCTTGAGGCCGCGGGCCTCCAGAAGAGTGCCGATGGAGGCCGCGGCAAGGCCCTTGCCGAGTGAGGAAACGACGCCGCCGGTGACGAAGATGTATTTCATGAAGTGACGAGTGGGAAGTGATCAGTGAGCAGAGGAAGACAAGAGACGTTCGATTTCCCGGGCTTGTTCGGGGGTATCGACGCCGGGGGAGGTGTCGTTGGTGAGGAGTAATTTGATGGAGGCGCCGTTTTCGAGAGCGCGGAGTTGTTCGAGGGACTCGGCTGTTTCCAGCGGCGATGGAGGCCAGCTGACGAAGCGTTCGAGAAAACTCCTGCTGTAGGCGTAGATGCCCTTGTGGCGCAGCACCGGCAGGCCGGGCACGGTGTTGCGGAAGAACGGCAGCGGTGAGCGGGAGAAATAGAGTGCCCGGCCGTCGAGTGCGGTGACCACTTTGACCACGTTGGGGTCGTTCACCGCCGGGTCGGCCGGGTCCAGCGGGTTGGCGGCGGTGGCCATGTCGAGCGTGGGGTCGGCGGCCATTGCGGCGGCCAGTTCATCGATGAGCGCGGGGTCGATCAGCGGCTCGTCGCCCTGGATGTTGACGATGTGGGTGGCTCGCGGCGCGGCACGCAGGGCTTCGGCGATGCGGTCGGTGCCGGTTGGGTGGTCCGGGGAAGTCAACACGGCCGTGCCGCCGAAATTTTCCACGGCTTGGAAAATGCGTTCGTCATCGGTGGCGACGAGGATTTCATCGAGCCGCGAGCATTGTTGGCAGCGTTCCCAAACATGCTGGATGAGTGGCTTGCCGGCGATGGGATGGAGCGGCTTGCCGGGGAAGCGGGTGGAGCCCCAGCGCGCGGGAAGGACGCCGACTACATGAAAATTGGGACGGGAATGAGGCACGCCAGCAAAAGGTTGGGCGAGCGTATGGCGGTCTTCATCCCGGGGACAAGAGCGGTTTCCAAAAAATGATTTCTCCGGGGTGAAATCTCCGGGGTTGTCAGAATCCTCAGGAATTGGCATGGCTCCCGGCGCGCTTCCATGAAACCCACACTTCTCGTCCTCGCCGCCGGAATGGGCAGCCGTTACGGCGGCCTCAAACAGATCGATCCGATGGGCCCGCACGGTGAAACCGTGCTCGACTACTCGGTCTTTGACGCCCTCCGCGCCGGCTTTGGCAAGGTGGTTTTCATCATCCGCGAGGAGTTCGCGCAGGCTTTCCGCGAGGGCATCGGCGCGCGCTTCGCGGACCGGATCGAGGTGGACTACGCATTCCAGCGGCTCGATGACCTGCCGGCGGGCTTCAGCGTGCCGGATGGCCGGGAAAAACCCTGGGGCACCGCACACGCCGTGCGCGCCGCCCGGCATGCGGTGAAAGGCCACTTCGCCGTGATCAACGCGGATGATTTCTACGGGCGAGATGCCTACCAGCGTGCGGCGGCGTTTTTCGACAGCCTGCCGCCGGACGCCAGCTCGGCCATGGCGATGGTCGGCTACCCGCTGGAAAACACCCTCTCCGACCACGGCCACGTCAACCGCGGCATTTGCAAGATCAACGAGGCGGGCTTCCTGACCAACGTGGAGGAATACCTCGACATCGAACGCGAGGGCGACGGCCACGTGCGCGGCAACGCGCTGGACGCCAAGCGCCACATCATCCCGGCCGGTTCGCTGGTTTCGATGAATTTCTGGGCCTTCAGCCCGGAGTTTTTCACCCAGCTTGAGGAAGGATTCTCGCGTTTCATGGCGGAATCCGGCGATCAGATGAAATCCGAGTGTTACATCCCGACGGTGGTGGACCATCTGATCCACAGCGGCCATGCCCAGTGCCTGGTTCTCAAGACCAACAGCTCGTGGTTCGGCGTCACCTACCCGGCGGACAAGCCATACGTGGTGGAATCCATCCGCAAGCTGATCGCCACCGGCGAATACCCGGAGAAACTCGTCTGAGTCGCTGGGAGAAACCACAGACACCGCAGCCCCCAGTGCCCGCTACATCCACTCTTCACGACATCCGGCAGATCGCCGCGCGCTTCGAGATGCGCGCCGACTTCCTCCACGCGCATCCCCACGGCTCCGGCCACATCAATGACACCTATTGTGCCACCTTCGATCAGGCCGGGCAGCGCGTGCGTTACGTCATCCAGCGCATCAACCACACGGTCTTCAAACAGCCGCTGAAGTTGATGGAAAACATCGACCGTGTCACCCGGCACGCGCTGGCCACGCTCAAGACCGCCGGGAATCCGGAAGCCTACCGCCGCACGCTCACGTGCGTTCCCTCGCTGGAGGGAAAACCCTGCGCCACCGATGCGGAGGGAAATTTCTGGCGCGTCTATCCATTCATCGAGGGAGCCCGCGGTTATGACGAGCTTGAGACCAACGAGCAGGCCTGGCAGGCGGCCCGCGCGTTCGGCGAGTTCCAGAAACTCGCCGCCACGCTCGGCGGCGAGCGCCTGCACGAGACGATTCCGGATTTCCACCACACGCCCAAGCGCCTCGCCGCGCTCGAGGCCGCCATCGCGTTTGACAGCGCCGGCCGCGCCGCGGATGTGGCTGCGGAGATCGAATTCGCCCGCGCCCGCGCCGGGGACTGCGCGCGCGTCATCCACCTGATCGAAGCCGGCGTCATCCCGGAGCGCATCGCCCACAACGACACCAAGCTCAACAACGTGCTGCTCGATGACGCCACCGCCGAGGGCGTCTGCGTGATCGATCTGGACACCACCATGCCCGGCTCCGTGCTCTATGACTTCGGCGACATGGTGCGCACCGCCACGCCCACCTCCCGTGAGGACGATCCGGATCCGGCAAACATCGCCGTGCGGATGGACCGCTTCGAGGCGCTCGTCCGCGGGTATCTCTCCAGCGCGACGTTTCTAACAGACGCCGAGCGGGAAAACCTGGCCTTCTCCGGCAAACTCATCACGCTGGAAGTCGGCATCCGTTTCCTCACCGACTATCTGAGTGGCGACGTGTATTTCAAAATCAAGCGCCGCGCCCACAATCTGGACCGCTGCCGCAACCAGTTCGCCTTCGTCCGCGCGCTGGAGCAAAGCATGGCGGCGATGGAGGACATCGTGGCGCGCGAATCCTCGGTGCTGGCTTGATTGAAACGCGCCCCGGCCATCACGGCGAGACCGCGAGCCGCTCGGGATGGATCTCGCGTTCGAAGATGAAGCCGTTTTCCTTGTAGGTCTTGAGCCGGAAGTGGGTGGCGGTGGAAAGCACGCCTTCAAGCGTGCTGAGTTTTTCCGAGACGAAGCGCGCGACTTCACGCAGATCGCTGCCCTCGACGACGACCATCAGGTCATAGCCGCCGCTGGCCAGATAACAGGAAACCACCGGATCGAAGCGTGCGATGCGCATCGCCAGGCGGTCAAAGCCGCCGCCGCGCTCGGGCGTCACTTTCACCTCGATGAAGGCGGAAACGGAGGTGTCGCCCGCCGCCTCGGGATCGATCACGGCGTGGTAGCCGAGGATGGTGCCATCCTGTTCCCATGCCGCCACGCGGCGTGCCACGGCTTCCGCATCCTGCGAGAGCAAATCGGCGAGTTCCTGATGGGTGAAGCGAGCCTTGCGGCGGAGCAGTTCGAGCAGCGGATCGGTGGACATGGCGGGCGGTGGTTTGGAATTCAAGATGGATGTCAGCTCGGATCGGGCACGGTGATGAACTCGCGCTTGCGATCCTTGAAGGGAGCTCCGGCGGCAAGCCAGGGATCATAAATGAACCAGCCCTGGCGGATGAGGCCGCGCGCCCGGTTGAAACGGTCCGGGCTGTTGAGCACTACCACGATGAGGCGGCGCGGGGTGACGCCCTTGGAGCCGTCCGGCTTCTGGCGGATGAGCGGGTCGCGGTCCATGCAAACCGAGACACAGGGGCCGGCAGCGGCGGTGGTGCCGGTTTTCACGCCGAGGATTCCTGGCTCGCCGATGAGTTCGTTGGAATTGCGCACGCGGTAGCTGCGGGTGCCGCCCGCTCCGTAAACCGTGACCTGGCGATCCGGTTGGCGGACGATGAAGTTGAACGCATTGCGGCGCATCGCGTAGATGGAAAGCCGGGCGACATCCGCCGCTGTGGAAAACGCCTTGGTCTTCGGGCGCTCCAGGCCGTGGGGGTTGGCAAAGTGCGTCTGCGTCATGCCCAGCGCCTTGGCGAGGCGGTTCATCTCCGCCACAAACTCGGCCACCGGATCGCCGTTTTTGCCGCGGCGGGTGAGAATTTCACGGCCCACGTGATCGGCGATGGTGAGGGCGGCCAGGTTGTCCGAGCCGAGCAGCGCGGAGTAGAGCGCATCCCGCATGCTGAGGCTGTCGCCGGGTTGGAGGTTCATCGGGTTCGGCCCGCCGACGAGGGTGATCGTCTGCGGCACGGTGATGCGGAGCGTGCCGAGATCCGCGCCGGTGGCCACCGCCCAATCCACGGTCACCGCGCCGGTGGCGATTTTGGTAAGGCTGGCGACCGGGCGCTTGGCCGAGGCATTGGAGGCGATGAGAACTTTTCCGGAGTGGGCCTCGAGAACCATGATGCTTTCCTGGGCACGCGCGCGCGGGGCCAAGGGAAACATCAGAGCAGCGAGTGCAAGGACTGTTGGAATCGCGTAGGGCATGGTCGGGTAAAGTCGGGCGCAAGGTAATCGCCAGGGGCGGCAACTCAACACCAATCGCAGGGCCGCTGAGCCGCGGGGAAATCCTCAGTCCTTCCCGTTCGGGCCGGCGGGAGCCTCAAAAAACCGGATTTTCACCGCATTGATCCATGACCCGCCGGTTTCATTGCCGAAACGCACGGCCATGCCGATGCAAAACGCGGTGGCTGCCAATATCAGGAACCACAGGATCGACCCGAAGCCGCTGCCGCCGTGGTTTTTGATTTCCCTGCGCCGTTCTTGCACCGGTTTTTCCGGCGCTTGCTCCGGTTCGCGCGAAACGGGGGATGGCTCCGCGGGTTTCTCGCGCCCGAGCACCTCGTGTTCCTCGTCGCTGAGTTGAAAATCAAAGGCCACATCGCCCAGCTTCACGCTCAGCCCGCTGCGCAGCGCAATCACCGGCATGCGCTCGCCATCGAGCTTGATGCCGTTGGTGGAATCCAGATCGCGCAATTCATAACCGCCGTCAATGCGCCGCATCTCCGCGTGCGAGACGGAGACCGAGCCGCAGTCGATCACGATGTCGTTGCTGCTGCCACGGCCGAGCCTGACCATTTCGCGGTCGAGTTGGAAGCGATACGGCTGCGGGTTCTTCTCTGGAATGGTGATGGTGACGCGGGGCATGACCTTGAAACGGGTTTTCAACGCGCGTTCTAACGCCACCGCCCGCTGTTTCCCATGAAATTCTTCACTCCGGGGCTGGAGTGCTTTCCTTGGGTTGGATTCTCAAGCGCATGAAGGCGCCCGCCGTGCCATTCATCGGCGCGACCATCCGCTCGACGATGGTTTCGGTCTCCGCATCGCGCGGTGTGACACTCTGCGTCATGGTGTATTCCGGGCCGGAATGCCATGTGGCGAGGTCATCGGAGACCTCGACGATCACCTCGGCGGTGGGGTGTTCGGTCCGGCAGATATAACTCAGCGCGAAGTGGCGGCCGGGCGGCTCGGGCAGATCCACCCATTCGCCGTGCGGCCAGTGCGCGCTCGCGGCATCGGTGGGAACGGAGCCCAGCGTGCTTTCCACCAGGTTGTTGAGCCCGTCGTTGTCGGCGTCGTGCATGGCGTCGGCGGGATCGAATGGATCCATCGCGTAATCCTGTTCGATTCCGTTGGGCATGCCGTCGCTGTCGTCATCCAAATTGGGATCGATCGTCCATGCGCTTTCCGCCATCAATTCCGGCGGGCACTTGCCGTTGAGGTTCCACAGGTTATACATGATCAGGCCTTTGTCGTTGGTGACGTTTTCATGCTTCAGGAACTCGACGAACTCCTTGCTCGTGCTTTGATAATACAAGCGCACCTCGGCCCGTTTGGCTGTTGCCGGGATCGTGTATTCGGTATCATCCCAGTGCTGGCCGTCTTCATAGGTGTGGCCCACCGGCGCTCCGCCAAACCCGGCGAATTCCGCATTTTTGAAGCCGCGCGGCGGAATCCTGTTGTCTGCGAAAATCTTGTTGTTGAGCACGAAGTGGAGCGAAGGGCCGACCGGAAGGCCGACCACTCCGGCGATGTTCTCACCGATGCCGGGATGCACTTCATAGATCTTCGCTTCGGGATCATGGCTCAATTCAGCGGTTTCCTCGTCATAAGCGCCGGATTCGGAGATGAGTTGTTCCGCGGCATCGAAGAATTTCACATTCACCCAGATCCGGCGGCCTTCGGGATAGCCGGTTGGCAGCTTGTGGCCGGTCTGGTTGGTGACGCGCGCCACCAGCTTGCTGCTCTTCACCTCCACTGCCAGATCGGCGGCGTTTTGCAGCATGTATCTCGCCCGATCGATGCCAGCCGTGATGGCCGCGGCGTTCACCTTGTTCGGATACTTTTCGGCGATGATTTGTGGAATCCACGTGCTGCCGCCGGTCATGTCGTGAAGCGGCATGTCCGGGCGGGTCGGGGCCTCGGCAAGATTGCAGCCCTTCGCATTCACATCACGCATGTGGCAGTCCTGACAGGTGGAAACCTTGCCGCCCGGCTTGTTGCCGGCGAACTCCGGTTGATGGACGCCTTCCGGCTTCGCGTAATCGCTGTGCAGCCACTCGCTATAAGTGCGCTCCACGGGGCCGGCCGAGTGGGCGTAAACCTGTCCCACGGATTGATCAAGGGTGTTGGGCACATAGATGCCATTTTCATCCTTGGTGAAGGCCGGGTTGCTCACATCATGGCAGGTGCCGCAGAAGGCGGAGCTTTTGTGGAAGGACGAGGCCCGGAAAGCGTGCGGCGCAGCGGCATCCGTGAATGGCCCGCGCACGATGCCGTCCGGATCCAGCACGAACATCCCATTGCCATACTGCGTGCCTTTGAAGCTCAGGTCCGCCAGCACTTGCTGGTCACGCGCGGGGCTGAGGTCCACTTTATAAACCGGATCGACCATGCGGTGGCAGAGGTCACAGGAAACGCCGATCTTGTCGCGCTCCAGCATGGCGCTGCCGTCGGTGGGCACCGAGCGGCCCTGCATCCAGCCGCTGGAATCATGGCAGCGCAGGCAAAGGTCGCCGGAGTCCGGTGCGTCCTGGTTTGCGATGACCATGTTGGCCTCAAACAGCGGATCGAGCGAGGCATGCGCCATCATGCTGCCCTGCCAGTTTCGATAGGGTTCGGCGGCCGGATCGTAGTTGCCGTGGCACTGGGCGCAGTTTTCAGGCGGCGCGGGCTCCGAGCCGGCCTCGAAGGGCTGGGTGCCGGGCATGTCGAAGTCGCGCAGCGTGGTCGGAACTTTTCCGCCGGGCGGCGAGACGATGGAAAACGTGCTGTTGCTGGTGTCGGAGCCGAGATTCACCGCGCCGTCCACGGCCACCACTTTGATTTTTGCAGTGGAAGTCGGCCGGTTGGCGGGGGTCCATGTGTAGGTGCCGGTGTTTTGCAGACCGTAGATGACGGGGGTGTAGTTCACGCCGTCGAGCGATTGATAGATGTGAACGGCCACGATGCCGCTGGCGTCCGTGGCGGTCCAGGTGATGTTGCCAGATCGATTGCCGGTGCGCGTCTCGCCGCCATTGGGCGAGAGCACGGTGACTGTGGGCGGCGTGTTGTCCACCGTGGTGGTGGGCGTGAG
>Ga0105090_10000283_pt1 | contig 23664 bp, 15 predicted proteins | sample PPLLak3March2015_FD_79110 | JGI IMG/M metagenome (GOLD analysis project Ga0105090, IMG submission 79110) | Freshwater sediment microbial communities from Prairie Pothole Lake near Jamestown, North Dakota, USA - PPLs Lake P7 Core (1) Depth... | ecosystem: Environmental > Aquatic > Freshwater >...
AGCGTCATGTCGCGCGGCAGACGGCCCTGGGCACCGAGCTTGCGCAACCGGTCCTGCACGAAGGTCGCCAGTTCCCCGGGCCGCGCCAGGGCCAGCGCGCCGCCGCTGTCCTTGACCGGCGGCGTCGCAGGTGCATCGTCGCCGCCCCCGCCCCCGTCCCCGCCACCGCAGGCGCCGAAGACGAGCGCCAGGCCGAGGGCCAGCGACGTCGCGGCACCTCGCAGTACACGGACGGGGGGGAGGGAGCGCATGTCGGGCCCTTTCTCGCGTCGGTGACGCATGGCGATTGACACGGGGTACCGTATGCGTGGGACAATATCCCACATACAAGGCAGATCTCAAGTCGGCGCGCAGCCAGCGCTGGCCTCTCGAGCCGAACCACATGCATTCCCGGCCCACCCTCGTCCTCGATCGCGTGCTGCACGTGCTGCAGCCGCTGGTTCGGCTGCTGCTGCGCAACGGCGTCACCTACACCGTGCTGGCCGGCGCGCTCAAGCGCGTCTTCCTGCAGGCGGCGCAGCAGGAACTGGCGGCGCGCGGCATGGCCCGCACCGACAGCGCGATCTCGCTGCTCAGCGGCGTGCACCGGCGCGACGTGCGCACCCTCACTTCGGCCGCAGCGACCGATCGGGCACCGCGGGCTGCGGCGCCGCCGTCGCGGCTGGGCCTGGCGGCACAGGTCGTGGCGCGCTGGATGAACGATGCCGAATTCCTGGACGAACGGGGCGGCAGTCGCGTGCTGCCGAAATCGGGTGCGGGTGCCAGCTTCGACGCCCTGGTCGCCGGCGTGAGCCACGACGTGCGGCCCAAGGCCGTGCTCGAGGAACTGCTGCGCCTGGGCGTGGTGCGCGACACCGACGCCGGCCTGGCGCTCGACGGCAACGGCTTTGCGCCGCGCCAGGGCTTCGACGAGATGTCCTGGCTATTCGCGCAGAACCTGCAGGACCACGCCGCGGCTGCGGTGGCCAACCTGCAGGACGACGGCAACTTCCTCGAGCAGGCCCTGTTCGTCGACGAAATCACCGCGGACTCTGCCGCGCATCTTCACCGCGTCTCCGTGCTGGCCTGGAAGGCAGCGTTCAGGACGGTGATGGCCGAGGCACAGGCGCGATTCGACGCCGACGCCCGCGAGGCAGCGCCGCAACAGCGCCGGCACCGCGCCCGCTTCGGCGTCTATTACTTCAGTGAACGGGAAGACTGAATGATCCACGCGAACCCCCTGCGCTCGCGCCGCGCCCGTCTGGCTGCACTGTGCCTGGCCGTGGCCGGCTGGACCATCGGCTGCGGACCCGGCGTCGGCGGCACGGGCAACGGCGAAACGCAAAGTGCGTTGCTGCTGTTCGGCGCCACGGCGGCGGCCGTGTGCAGCAGCGACCTCGCCGCGGCGCTGGCCTGCCCGGCGCCCGGCACCACGGCGGCGCAGGATGCCGGCACGGCGCTCCTCTTCTTCGCCGACGCCGTCGTCGACCCGCGCTGGCTGGTGCGGGTGGAGGGCAACGAGATCGAGCTCACCGACTCCTGCGCGAGGCTGAGCTTCCGCGGCGAGTGGGGCGCGGTCCCCGGCAAGCCCGGACGCTATTTCGGCTACACCGACCCCGACGGGCAGCGCATCCCGGCCACGCTGAAGATCGTGATCGACGCCGCGGGCCTGCAGCTCGCGGTGCGCGACCTGTCCGGCGCGGCACTGCTGGGCCCGATCATGGTGACGGCGACCCCGTCGACCGATGCGCCAGCCCCCTGCGGTTGATCCGCGCTGGGTGCAGCGGCCTCAGCGTTCACCCTTGCGGTACGGCTTCATCAGCGCCTGCGGCGTGCTCGCGCGGTGCGCCATCACGACCAGCGCGACGATGGCCATGACGTACGGCAGCATCAGGTAGAGCTGGTACGGCAGCTCCAGGCCGAGCACGCCCGATCCGGCCTGCTGCAATCGCAGCTGCAGGGCGTCGAAGAAGGCAAACAGCAGCGCACCCGCCAGCGCCTGGCCCGGACGCCACGATGCGAAGACGACCAGCGCCACGCAGACCCAGCCGCGGCCGTTGACCATGTTGAAGAAGAAGGCATTGAATGCGGCCAGCGTGAGAAAGCAGCCGGCCACGCCCATCAGTGCCGAGCCGGCGATCACGGCGCCGTAGCGCAGGCCAGCGACGCTCAGGCCCTGGCCCTCGGCCGCTGCCGGGTTTTCGCCCACCGTGCGCAGCGCCAGGCCCAGCGGCGTGCGGTAGAGCAGCCAGCCGATCAGCGGCACCAGCCCCAGCGCCAGCAGCGTCAGCGGCGTCTGCGCATTCAGCACCGGGATCGGCAGCCAGGCCATGGGCGCGAAAGGTTCCACGGTGGGCGGTGTGTCGACCTTGGGGAAGCTGACGCGATAGGCGTAGCTCGCCAGGCTGGTGGCCAGCAGCGTGATGCCCAGCCCGGCGACGTGCTGCGACAGCGCCAGGCTCACCGTCAGCAGCGCGTGCAGCGCACCGATCAGGGCCCCGGTGGCGGCCGCCACCGCGACGCCGCCCCACAGGCTGGCACCCGCGTAGACCGCCAGCCAGCCGGCAAACGCGCCGGCGACCATGATGCCTTCGATGCCGAGGTTCAGCACCCCGGCACGTTCGCACAGCAGCGCGCCGAGCGTGCCCAGGATCAGCGGCGTGGCCACGCGCAGCACCGAGACCCAGAAGGGCGCGGCCGCCAGGAGTTCGAGCAGCTCGTTCATGGGCGCGGGCCGCGGCGCAGCCGGTACTGCGTGAACAGCGTCGCCACCAGCACCGCGATCAGCGCGGTGGCAACGATGACGTCGGCGATGTAGGTCGGCACGCCGACCGCACGGCTCATGCTGTCGGCGCCGACGAGGATGCCGGCCACGAACACCGCCGCCGCCACCACGCCCAAGGGGTGCAACGCGGCGAGCATGGCGATGACGATGCCGCTGTAGCCGTAGCCCGGGCTCATGTCCAGCGTCACGTAGCCGGCACGGCCGGCGACCTCGACGGCACCGGCCAGGCCGGCCAGCGCACCCGACAGCAGCGCCACCTTCACCGTCACCCAGCCCACCGGCATGCCGGCGAAGGCCGCGGCACGGGCATTGGCGCCGACGGCGCGGATCTCGAAGCCGTGGGTCGTGAATTTCAGCAGCGCCCACAGCAGCAGCGCCGCCACCAGCGCGCCGGGCAGGCCGCTGTGCACGCGGCCGCGCTCGACGAGCCGGTCCAGCTGCAGCGGCTCCTGCAGCGCCACGCTCTGCGGCCAGCCCATCGCCGCCGGGTCCTTCATCGGCCCGTCGAGCATGGCGCCGACGAACAACAGCACGATGAAGTTGAGCAGCAGCGTCGTCACCACTTCGTCGACACCCAGGCGGCTCTTCATCAGCGCCGGGCCCAGCAGCAGCAGCGCGCCGGCCAGCGCCGCCGCCGCCATCATGGCCGGAAAGAGCAGCCAGACCGGCGCCGCCCAGCCGCTGCCGCCATGCAGGCCCCCGACCGCCACGGCCGCCAGCGCCCCCAGGTAGAGCTGGCCTTCGGCGCCGATGTTGAACAGCCGCGCGCGAAAGGCCACCGCCGCCGCCAGCCCGGTGAGGATCAGCGGCGTGGCGCGGGTGAGCGTCTCGGTGATCGCGAAGCGCGAGCCGAAGCCGCCCTCGAGCAGCAGCCAGTAGGCCTGCGCCACCGGGGCGCCGGCCCAGGCGACGAGCAGCGAGGCGACCCCCAGCGTGCCGGCGATGGCCGCCACCGGCGCCAGCAGGGCGGCGCTGCGCGAGGGGGTGTCGCGGCGCTCCAGCCTCACGCCGTCGCCCCCGCCGTCATGGCCGCCTGGCGCTGGCCGCCGCCGGCCATCGCCAGCCCGATGCTGGCCAGGTTCCAGTCGCGTGCCGGGCGTGCCGCGCCCAGCCGCCCCTGGTGCATCACCGCGATGCGGTCGGCGAGGGCAAAGACCTCCTCGAGATCTTCGCTGATCAGGAGCACGCCGCTGCCCGCCGCGGCGGCGTCGAGCAGTTGCTGGTGGACGTAGGCCACGGCGCCGACATCCAGGCCCCAGGTCGGCTGGTTGGCGACGATCAGCGGCGGCACCGTCCTGGCCGCGCCGCCCGCCATCAATGCGCGGCCGAGGATCAGCTTCTGCATATTGCCGCCCGAGAGCCGGCGCGTCACGGTGTGCACGCCGGCGGCTTCGGTCCCGCGCACGTCGAAGCGCTCGACCAGGGCCTGCGCGTCGGCCATGGCGTGGCGGCGCTTCAAGACGCCGAGTCGGGCATAGGCGGGGCGGTGGTAGCGCTCGAGCACGGCGTTCTCCCACAGCGCCAGGTCGCCGACGACGCCGACGGCGTGGCGGTCCTCCGGTATGCGCGCCACGCCGGCATCGACGAAGGTACGCGGCCGCGCCGGCAGCGCCCGCCCCGCCACGCGCAGGCTGCCGCTGTCGAGCGCCAACTGACCGCAGAGCAACTCGGCGAGCACGGCCTGACCGTTGCCGGAGACACCGGCCACGGCCACGATCTCGCCCGGCTGCACCTGCAGGTCCACGCCGTCGAGCAGCGGCCGGCCGTGGGCCGGCCCTGGCGCGAGGACGGTGGCGCTGCGCAACTCGCAGGCCGGCGCACCCTGCCGCGCCGGCGCGGCGGCGCGGCGCGGCATCTCGACGCTGCGGCCGACCATCGCCTCGGCGAGCAGCGGCTTGTCGGCCCCGGCCGCCGGCAGCAGCGCCACCAGCCGGCCGCCGCGCAGCACGGCGATGCGGTGCGAGATGCGCAGCACCTCGTCGAGCTTGTGGCTGATGAAGATGAGGGCCAGCCCCGCGGCCACCATCTGGCGCAGCGTGGCAAACAGCGTCTCGCTCTCCTGTGGCGTCAGCACCGCCGTCGGTTCGTCGAGGATCAGGACACGCGCACCGCGGTACAGCGCCTTGAGGATCTCGACGCGCTGGCGCTCGCCCACCGACAGGCCGGCGACGCGAGCCTGCGGGTCGACGGCGAGACCGAAGCGCATGCCGAGTTCGACCAGGCGCCGGCGTGCAGCGTCGCGGCGCGAGAACGGCCACCACAGGCTCTCGGTGCCGAGCATGACGTTGTCGAGCACGCTCAGGTTGTCGGCCAGCGTGAAGTGCTGGTGCACCATGCCGATGCCGGCGTCGAGCGCGGCGCGCGGGTGGCCCGGCGGCAGGGCGCGGCCGTCGACCTCGACGGTCCCGGAGTCGGCCACGTAGTGCCCGAACAGGATCGCCACCAGCGTGCTCTTGCCGGCGCCGTTCTCGCCCAGCAGGGCGAGCACCTCGCCCTGCGCGAGGTCGAGCGAGATGCCGTCGTTGGCCAGCAGCGGGCCGAAGCGCTTGGTGATGCCCGTCAGGCGCAGGACGGGCGGCGAGGGAGGATCGGCCGGCACCGGCCGATTCTCCTGCACAAGGCGCTCAGGCCGGCTCGGTGATCATGGTGGCGAACAGCGCCGGCACGTGGTCGGCGCGCAGCGGGCGCGACAGCAGGTAGCCCTGGCCGACCTCCACCCCCAGCTCCTTCAGCGTCGCCAGCTGCTCGACGGTCTCGATGCCCTCGGCGATGATCTTCTTGCCCAGCGAACGTCCGAGGTTGACCACCGCGCGCACGATCTCGACGTTCTGCGCCTGCTGGTCCATGCCCATGACGAAGGAGCGGTCGATCTTCAGGCTGTCGATCGGCAGCGTGCTCAGGTAGGCCAGCGACGAATAGCCGGTGCCGAAGTCGTCGATGCTGAATTTGCAGCCGACCTCGCGCAGCGCATGCAGCGCGCCGAGCGCGACCTCGAGCTTGCCCATCAGCGTCGTCTCGGTGATCTCCAGCGTCAGGCGGTGCGCCGGCACCGCATGCCGTTGCAGCACCTCGCGCACCAGCGGCAACAGGCCGGCGTTGCCGAGATCGCGGCCCGAGATATTGACGTGCATGTCGAGCTGCCCGCCGTGATCGTGGGCGGCACGCCACGCCGCGAGCTGCTCGACGGCGCGATCGATCACCCAGGCGGTCAACGCCTCGATGTGGCCGCTTTCCTCGGCCAGCGCGATGAAGACGTCGGGCGCGATCGGCCCGCGCTCGGGATGCACCCAGCGCGCAAGCGCCTCGAAGCCGCTCAGGCGGTGCGGTGCCAGGTCGTAGAGGGGCTGGTAGACCAGCGACAGCTGGCCTTCGCCGATGGCGCGGCGCAGGTCGCCCTCCAGCTTGAGCTTCTCGGCGATGCGCTCGTGCATGCTCTGGTCGAACAGCATGACGCGGCGGCGGCCGTCGGCCTTGGCGGCGTACATCGCCAGATCGGCATCGCGCAGCACCTCGTCGCTGGTGCGGTAGCCGAGGTCGCTGAGCGTGATGCCGATGCTGGCCCCCGGCATGACCTCGGTGCCGTTGATCATCATCGGCGCCGACATCGCCGCCAGCAGCCGCTGCGCCAGCGCCATCGCGTCGCCGGGTTCGTGCACCTGCTCGAGCAGCACCGCGAACTCGTCGCCGCCCAGGCGCGCCACGAGGTCGCCCGGCCGCACGTTGTCGGACAAGCGCCGCGCCACCTCGCGCAACAGCGCATTGCCGGCGATGTGGCCGAGGCTGTCGTTGACGACCTTGAAGCGGTCGAGGTCGAGGAACATGACCGCGAAACGCAGCGAGACGTCCATGCGCGTGCGCTCGACCGCCACCTCCAGGCGCTCGTTGAAGCAGTTGCGGTTGGCCAGGTCGGTGAGGCTGTCGTGGTAGGCGATGTGGTGCAGCTCGCCTTCGGCCAGCCGGCGCGAGGTGATGTCGTGCAGCTGGTAGATCAGGCCGTTGCGCTCGCTCGCCGGGTCGATGAAGCGGCCGCAGTGCAGCGAGACCCAGAGTTGCCGCTCGCCCGCGCTGAGGCAGCGCAGTTCCATCGAGAACGACTCGCCGCTGCCGTCGGCCATGCCCTCGATGCGGCGGCTGAACAGCTGGTCGTCGCCGGGGTGCAGCAACTCGTCGAAGCGGCGGTTCAGCAGCGCCGGCTCGGGGCTGGCGAGCAGCGCGCACAGGGCCTGGTTGACCTGGTGGATGGTGCCGTCGGGGCGCACGATGGCCATGCCGATCGCGGCGTGGGTGAAGGCCGCGGTGAAGCGCTGCTGGTTCAGCGCCGCCTCGCGCTGGGCCTCGGCGATGCGCGCCTCCTGGGCCTGATGGTCGGCCTCCTGGCGCCGCAGCGAATAGTGGACCAGGCCCAGCACCGCGCTGGCCACCGCTGCCGCCAGCACGATGACGGCGGGGCCGAACTGGCGCGCATTCATTGCCAGCACGCCGGCCACCGCCGCCGAGAGCAGGTAGATGGCAGCCAGCCAGCTGTAGCTCTGCGCCCAGTCAGGCAGCGAGACACGTTGGCCGTTCTTCGCCGCCACCACCGCCAGCAGCGGCAGCGTGGTGCCAGCGAAATACGGCAGCGACACCAGGCACAGCGCGGCCAGCGTGGCCGGTGCGGCGGACAGCCCGGCGCCCTCCAGCACCACGTGCAGCCCGTCGTAGGCCAGCCCGCACAGCAGCATCGTCGCAGTCGCCGCCGCCGGCGTGCCGACGCGGCTGGTCAACCGCTTGGACGTGCGCAGCGCGCCGACCAGGCCTTCGGCGCCGGCCGCCAGCGCCGCAGCCGGCGCGCCATGCAGTGCCAGCAGCGCAAATACGAAGACGTCGGCGACGCCGATCGAGTATTTCGTGCGCGGAATGTGCAGGGGAAACAGCGCCACCACGGCCACGAAGGCCACGCCCAGCGCCACGCGCAGCAGTGTCGGCATTGGCAGCGTGGCCAACTGCAGCAGCGCCCAGACCAGCGCCGCCAATCCCGCGGCAACCAGCCCCAGCCAGCGCGCCGTGGCGGTGGCGTTGTAGTCGTGCAGGTGTCGCTGCACGAAGCGGGACCACGGCCCGGAACGCGGCGACGCCGCTGCCTGCGTGGCAGCGGCGTCGTGTGCATGCTGGGGCGGAGGGCTCATGGCTGTGTTATCGGCTGTTGGCGGCCGCCCTCAAGGGCCACTCGCACCGGTGCCGGCGTCGCCGGCCCAGGTGCGATCAGGGTACGCCGAGCAGGCTGGTGTCGAACTTGCCGACGGGGTCGGCCAGCAGTTCGCTCAGGATGAAGCCTTCGCTGAGGATGAAGCCCTCGCTGAGGATGAAGCCTTCGCTCAGGATGAAGCCGTTGCCGAGCGTGAGCCCCTCGCTGAGGATGAAACCCTCGCTGAGAATGAAGCCTTCGCTGAGGATGAAACCTTCACTCAGGATGAAGCCCTCGCTGAGGATGAAGCCTTCGCTGAGGATGAAGCCGTTGCCGACCACGCCCTGCCGCTGTGCCAGCGTGATGCCCTCCGAGAGGATGAAGCCCTCGCTGAGGATGAAGCCCTCGCTGAGGATGAAGCCGGCCCCGTCCAGGACGCGGCGGGCGATGTCGGCGGTGGGCGCGAATACACCGCTGCGTCCCGTTGCCGAATTGCTGCCGGCCAATGCGTCGAGCAGCAGCACCCCCGCCGTCAACAGCGGCTGCGGCGCGGCGTTCGTCTCGACGACCACCTTCGGCACGACCTTGGCGGCGACGCCGGCACCGGCCGGCAGATATTGCACGGTATTGCGCAGCGCGACCTGGCGCACCCAGGTCAGGCCCGGGTCGTAGATCGGCTGGAAGGTCGAGAACAAGGCATCGCCGCTGACGAGGTGGCCGCCGCCGGCGAAGGCGATGCGGCCCCAGTCGAAAGTCTGCCCGTTGAGCGTGGACGTGGGAAGCGGCAGCGACTTGCCCGCAGCCAGCATGTTGCCGCCCGACTTCAGCGTGCCCTGGGCCAGCGCGTTGCCGATGTCGGTGCGCAGCGCCTGCGCCAGCTTCACCGCGCCTTCGACATTGAGCTGGCCGGCGCCCTGCTGCAGCAGGTTGGCGCCTGGCAGCGGTTGCGCGGTGTATTGCAGGATGGCCTTCACCAGCGGCGGCGTCAGCCCCGGGTTGGCCTGCAGCAGCACGGCCGCCGCGCCGGCGACCGCGGGCGCAGCCACCGAAGTGCCGCTGAGCTGCATCAGTTCCTCGTTGAGCGCCTGCGCGGCGCCCAGCGCCCGCGCGCCCTCCATCAACGACGGGTACAGCGTCGCCAGCACGTTGCCGCTGGGTGCCGCCAGGTTCCTCTTGTTGGCCGCGGCGCCGAGCAGCCGGTTGCCCGGTGCCACGAGGTCGGGCTTGAGCACGTTGTCGAACCAGCGCTTGCCGCCGGGCATCGGCACGCTGCCGCGGGTCGGGCCGCGGGAGCTGAATCCGGTCATGGCGTCGTCGCTACGCTCTGCGGTGCCGAACGGGTTGGAGGCGCCGACGGTGATGACCGACGGCTCGATGCCCGGCGAGCTGATCGCACCGTAGACCTCTTGTCCGGCCTCGTTCTTGCCGGCGTTGCTGGCCGAAGCCACGACCACGATGCCCGCCGCCACCGCGCTGCGCGCGGCACGCGCCAGCGGGTCGAGCAGGAACGAGTCGGTGCCGTTGGCGGCCAGGCTCAGATTCATGACCCGGATGTTGTGGTGACGCGAGCGCTGCAGGACCCAGTCGATGCCGACGATCAGGTCGGCCACGGTGCCGACGCCGCGCTCGTCGAGCACACGCACGTCGTACAGCGTCGCGCCCGGCGCGACGCCGGTCGAGTCCGGCATCTGGTAGCCGCCGCGGCCGGCGGCGATCGACGCCACGACGGTGCCGTGGCCGTTGGGGTCGGGTAGCGCTTCCTTCGGCGCCAGTTTCTGCGCCAGCGTATTCAGCGGAGTGCTGCCGTCGATGCCGAATTGCCAGCGGACGGTGGGGCTGTAGTCCTTGCCGCGCGCCCATCCGGTGCCGACGATCGCCTTGTTGAGGCCCACGACGTCGATGACCTGCGCCACGCGCGACTTGCCGCTGGCATCCTGCATGTTGCGGTGGTCCCAGTCGATGCCGGAGTCGAGCACCGCGATGCCCACCCCGCGGCCGTCCAAGGCGCCGGCATTCCCCTGGCCTTGCGTCACCGCCGAGGCGCCGGTGGCGTCGGCCACCAGGCTGCCGGTGCGGGCCGTCGAGCGATTGGGGGAGATCGACACCACGTCGACGCGCGCCGCCAGCGTCGGCAGCAGGGAGGCAGGTACCAGCGCCGCCATCGCCCGCACCGAATCGAAGATGGCGTAGACCGAGCCGTTGTTGGCCAGCACGGCGTCGCGCAGCGCGGTCAGGCGCGGGTCGTTGCCGCGCGCCACGATCAGTACCTTCACGTACGTCTGACCGCCCAGGCTCTTGGCCCACGACACGTTGGGCGGCCTGGAAGTGCCGACGGCGCTCGCCAGGTCGGCCGCGATCTTCGGGCTCACGGTCTGCGCGGCGGCGACGCCGGCCATCGTGAGCGTGGCGAGACAGGCGGCGAGTGCGGTCAGGTGTCTGAATATCGAGCGGCGATTGGGCATGGGATTCCCTTGATGGATGCAGGTGCTGGCCGCGTTGAACACGGCGGCGTGCAGGGAGCACGGACTCCCATGGTCTTCAATCGTCCGCATGCGCGGGCTCTTGAGCCCGATCGCCCGACGCGGGGCCGCCCGCCGGCATTCCGTCACGAAGCGCCCGCGCGTTCGCCACAAGGCTGCGCTTTCGACAAGTGCGCTGCCGCGCGCGCAGGTGACTCGATGCCGGTGTTGTCCGCGCGACTACGGCCGCTTGTCTTACGCGCGGATACCGGTCTTCGGGCGAGGATGCGATCCACAAACTTCAGGAGAGCATGTCATGACTGACCCCCGCAACATTGCCCACGACAAGAAGGTTCAGCAGGAGAAGAAGCACCACGGCGGAGAACTTGCACCGGGGTCGGAGAAGACCCCGCAGCCGGGAAAGAAGACGCCCCTGGAGCACCATGAGTCCGACAACCCCAAGGTCCCGGATGAGGCTGCTCCCGTGCCGACTGAAGAGAGGCCCTTGAGGTAGGAAGGCCTTGCTGCAAGGCCTTGACCACGACCGAGTTGACGAACGACGACTTGGACGAGGATTACTTCTCCTGCGACTCGACGCTCAACAGGCGCTCGCCGCAAATGGTCAAGCGCCGAAACTCGCAGCCCGATCTTGGCGAGCTCGGCGCGGTCGGCCGGCACCTGTAGGCCCTCCGACTATGTCGAGTGATGAGGCGGGCGCGACGGGGCTCGAACACCGAACTCCCACTTTGCCAGACGGCGCTGTCAGAGTCGCGAGACATAGTCAGGAAGGGTAGGTAGTGGCGACTGTCTCATGGACGACATAGCCGCCATTCCTTCGCCACCCATATGCTGCAGGCCGGCTACGACATCCGCACCGTGCAGGAACTGCTGGGCCACAGCGACGTCTCGACGACCATGTTCTACACCCTCGTGCTCAACCGGGGCGGACGCGGCGTGCGTTCGCCGTTCGACCAGATCTGAGGGCGGGTTTCGTCGTCGCGGCGTTGGTGGTGGTGGTGGCGGCTGCCGCTGCCGCTGCGTTGTGGCCCGCCGCCGACCGGGCCGCTCTCGGCGCTCTCGGCGCTTTCGGCGCTTTCGGCGCCCGCCTCGCCGGCCCCGACTCGGCCGCACCGACCTTCGACGCGGCCCTGGCCTGCTCGACGCCCTTCACACCCTGCGCCCGCTTCGCCCGCCGCGCCCGCTTCGCCCGCGCCGCCAGGGCCAGCTCGCGCACGCGGGCGATGTCCTCGTCGCTGAAGACGCCGTTCACGCCCGAGATCGCCGCCAGCTTCATGCCGTGCTTCAGCCCGAGCTGGTAGATCTCGTGCACCTTCTCCCACTCGATGGCGCGGCCGACGGTGAAATTCTCGAACCGGCCTTCCAGCGCCAGCACGATGGTCTCGGCCAGGCAGGCGTAGACGACACCGGCCGGCAGACCGATATTCTTCATCGTCACCTCGCCGGGCAGGTGGATCTCGCCCGACTCGATGACCAGCACGTCGGGCCGCTTGGCCACCTCTTCCGGCGGCAGGTCCAGCGGTCGCGCCACGTCGGTGATCACGCAGCCTGGCTTGACCTTCATGATGTCCAGCACCTTCTTGCCCGCACCCGAGGTGGCGGTGACGATCATGTCCATGTCCGCGACGTCCTTGTCGGCACGCGCGGCCAGGTGCACCTTGGCGTCGGGCGTTTCCTTGAGGATGGAAGCCTTCAGCGCCAGCAGCTTGGCGGTCTCGGGCGACACCAGGTAGACCTCCTCGGCCGCGCGCACGAGCAGCCGCGCACAGGCGGAGCCGATGGCGCCGGTGGCGCCCACCACCATGGCCTTGAACTTGACGCGCGCCTTGCCCTGGGGCCGCGGCAGAAGGTCCATGCGCAGCAACGCGTCGTGGGCCGCCCACAGCGCGCCGCTGGCGCTGTAGCTGTTGCCGGTGGTGATGGGCAGCGGCGCCCGCCGCGCCACCGTCACGCCGGCGTCGCCCACCACCTTGGTGAAGGCGCCCAGGCCCATGATCTGCGCGCCCAGCTTCTTCGCCATGTCGGCGGCAGCCAGCAGGCGCCGGTAGGTGAATTCGGGGCTGCGGCCCATGATCTCCTTGGGCGTGCCGCCGACCGAGATGAGCCAGCCCTCGGCCTCGGCGCCGGTCGGGCTCCTGATGCCTTCGACGCGCGAATAGACGAAGGGCGGCGCGTAGGCCATCACCTTCTCGATGCTGTCCATCAGCAGCGGCGGCGAGATGCGCGAGAGGATCTCGATCGGCTTGACGATCTTGAAATACTCCTGCGACAGCGGGTGGATGACGAAGGCGAAGCGGTTCACGCGCTTGTAGCCGTTGGGGTACAGCAGCCGCGGCTCCAGGCCCTGGGCGACCATGATCTCCAGGTAGTCGTCCTCCAGCAGCTCGTCGGCGGCCTTGCCGGTGGCAGCCAGGATCATCGCGTCCAGCAGCGACGGGTCCACCGCGTGGCCCTCGACCAGCGGCGCACCGTCGACCACCAGGTGCACGCCTTTGTCGCGGAACCGGGCCAGCCGCTCGTCGTTGACGGTGGTCGTGACGATGGTCTTGCCGGCCAGTTCCTCAAGCCCGAAAGCGTCGAGCTCGTGTACCGGCGCCACCAGCACGGTGGCCTTGGCCAGCGCCTGGCGCAGCACGTACTGCGACCATTGCCTGAGCAGCGAACCCGGCAGCACGCGCGGCGGCGACCACTCCGATACGTAGTGCGCGCCGCTGGCGTACAAGCCCAGCGCGTCGATCGAGCCCAGCAGCTTGGGCACGCCCAGCTGCAGCAGCGGGTCGGCGAACTGCAGATTGCTCGTGTACTCGGCCATCGACGCCGCCAGCTTCTGGTACGCCAGGCCCGACAGGAACAGCACGCGCGCGTTGTCGAAATAGTGGCCCAGGGTGTTCTGCGCGTGGCGCACCGCCCACTCCAGGAAGACGTCGGCCAGCCGCGCGCCGGTGCTCACCGGCACGCGCTGCGCCTGGCCGCGCAGCCTGGCGCCGTCGATGGCACTGCGCCGGCGCGGCCCGGCGCCGTCCCTGACCAGGCCCAGGCCGATGGCGTCGGCCTTCATGTCCCACTGGCGCAGCAGCTTGGCCGCCTGTGCCGTGCTGCCGTCGGTGCCGAGGCGCCGCACGTGCAATGGCTGGCCCAGGAAGAGCGTGTGGAAGTCGAAATCCTGGCTTTTTGCACCCAGGCTGATGCCGATCACGGTTTTCATGCGGGCCACGCGGCAAAGTCGTCGAAAGCGGATCATCGGGGGTCGTGATGAAGAAGGACTTGATCAGCGACAGAGCCCGCGCAGTGGGACTGCGCACACTCAAGCGCGCCGCCGGCGCGCTGACGCGGCTGTTGCCGATCACGCCGCCGGTGCTGCTGGTCGGGCCCGGTTCGGCGCTGCGGCTGGCGCATGCGGTAGCCGACTTCGGCCACCGCCGCGTGTTGCTGGTGACCGACGGCGTCATCACGCAGCTGGGGCTGGCGGCGCCATTCGCCGACGCACTGGCCGCCACCGGCGTGCACGTGGCGGTGTTCGACGGCGTCACACCCGACGCGCCGATCCCGGTCGTCGAACAGGGCCTGGCGCTGTACGGCGCCGAGAAGTGCGACGCCGTCGTCGCCTTCGGCGGCGGGTCGGTGATGGACGCGGCCAAGGTCATCGCGCTGGCCGCCGCCAATGAGAAGCACCCGCGCGAACTGGTCGGCTATTTCAGGGGCCGACACGGCCCGGCGCCGGTCTACGCCGTGCCCACCACCGCCGGCACCGGCTCGGAAGTGACGGTGGCGGCGATCATCTCCGACCCCGAAGCCGGCCAGAAGATGATGGTCGCCGACAGCCGACTGGTGCCCGCAATGGCCGCGCTCGACCCGACGCTGATGACCGGCCTGCCGCCGGCGGTGACCGCGGCCACCGGCATGGACGCGCTGACGCACGCGGTGGAGGCATTCATCAGCCTGTGGGCCACGCCCGACACCGACCGCATGGCACTGGCCGCCGTCGGCATGATCTGGGAACACCTGCCGCGCGCCTGGCGCGACGGCAGCGACCTGCTCTCGCGCGAACAGATGGCGCTGGCCAGCACCTACGCCGGGCTGGCGTTCACGCGCGCCAACGTCGGCAACGTGCACGCCATCGCGCACCAGCTCGGCGGCCGCTACCACACGCCGCACGGGCTGGCCAACGCGATCATGCTGCCGCCGGTGCTGCGCTTCTCGCTGCCCGCGGCAGCGCCGCGGCTGGCCCGGCTGGCCCGTCGCATCGGTCTGGCGGGCCGCAGCGAGCCGGCGCTGGCGAAGAAATTCGTCGACGCCGTGCAGGCGCTGAACGACGCGCTGGAGATCCCGCGCACGCTGGCCGCGCTGCGCGAGGAAGACTTCGCGGGCCTGGTCGCCGCCGCCTGCCACGAGGCCGACTTCAACTACCCGGTGCCGCGGCGCATGACGGCGGCCGACTGCACCGCGCTGCTGCGCCAGGTGCTGCCGGCTGCGACGCCGCCAGGCGCGAAGCCGCCGCGCGCTCAGCGCCGGCCCGCGGCTTCCAGCAAAGCCACCATCTCGGCGTAACCGCGGGCGCGCGCCAGCTCCAGCGGAGTGCGCCCGCTGCGGTCGGCGAGCTTCGTGCTGGCGCCGGCGTCGAGCAGCGCACGCAGCGTCGCCTGATGGCGCGCACCGCCGTCACGCGCGGCGACATGCGCTGACCGCACTGGCTACACTGACGCCCGTCTCCGCAGAGGGTCGACGATGATCAGGTGTCGCTCTTGTCTCGCGCCGCCGGCCCCGAAACGGCGCCACGGCGACACCGGCCCGCCGCCGCGGCGGCTGCCGGCGCTGGTGCTGGCCGGCGCGACGGCGATCGTGCTGGCTGGCTGCGCCAGCCGCCCGCCACCCGCGTCCGACCGCGACGGCCCGCCAGAACGGCCGCCGCCGGGCCTGGAGGCGGTGCCCGATGCCCAGCCGCGCATCGAACCCCTGCGCCAGGGCGGCCCGAACAAGCCCTACGAGGTCTTCGGGCGCCGCTATGTGCCGATGACCTCCGACCTGCCGCTGGCGGAGAAGGGCCTGGCCTCCTGGTACGGCCGCAAATTCCACGGCCGGCCCACCGCCAGCGGCGAAACCTACGACATGTACGCCATGACCGCGGCGCACAGGACGATGCCGATACCCAGCTACGCCCGGGTGCGCAACCCCGCCAACGGGCGCGAGGTGGTGGTGCGCGTCAACGACCGCGGGCCCTTCGCCGACGGCCGCGTCATCGACCTCAGCTATACCGCGGCGCTGCGGCTCGGCGTGCTGGGCGGCGTGGCGCCGGTGCAGGTGCAGCGGCTGACGCACGACGATATCCGCGCCGGCGTCGCGCTGGCGCGTGCGCTGCCTGCCGACGATCCGGCGCCGCGCGACTCGAACCCGGCGGGACCGGGGCTGTGGCTGCAGCTCGGCGCCTTCCGTGCGCGTGACGGCGCGGTGCTGCTGCAGCAGCGCGTGCTGCGCGAATCCGACGACGTCGCGCCGCAGGTGGCGGTGTTCGAGGAGCAGGCCCTCTTCCGCGTCCAGGCCGGCCCCTACGCCACGGCTGCCGACGCCCTGGGCGCCAGCGAGCAGCTGCGGCGCCGCCTCGGCATCGCCACGCTGCTCGTCGAACGGCGTTGAGGGCCATCACGGCCCCGGAGTCGAGCGCCCTGAACATCCCTAGGTCGGCAGGCATGCCGGCTTGATCGGCGGCGGCTTTGCGCCGATGCTCGCCCGCACAAGGAGCACACGCCATGGCAAGCCAGCACAGCACAGCCCCCATCACCTTCGTCGTGCCGGGCCAGCGACAGACGGCGCGCGGCGGCGCCGCGGCCGTGCGCGGCGCCGGACTGCCCGGGCAGCTGAAGGACAGCGTGCGCGTGGCGGCACGCCGCGCCGGCGGCGGCAACGTGCGTGTCACAGCCGTGCCCGGCGAGGATGTGGTGGTGCTGCAGATCGCCGGCGGCCCGGCGCTCGTGCTGCACCCGGAAAATGCACGCGACCTGCTGCTCGGCCAGGGCACCGCCAGGCGCAGCGGGCGCGCCGAGGACGTGCCCGGCGAGATCGTGGTACCGGCGCAGCTGCGCTGGCGCGGGTTGGAACAGGCCGCGCCGACGCGCACGCGCGGCTTCCTCGGCGACGTGCTGCTGTCGGCCTTCGAGGTGCTGACCGGCTTCGCGAAGGAGCCGGCGGCGGACTTCGTCGCCAGCCGGGTCGTGCAGCGCATCGACGGCCAGGTCGACGCCGGCGTCTACGCGCTGGCGCCCGACGCGCTGTCGCCGCTGAAGGACAGCGGCAGCAAGCTGGACCAGGTGCCGGCCAGCGGCGAGCCGATGCTGGTGCTGATCCACGGCACCTTCGTCGAGACCGTGAGCACCTTCGGCAAGCTGTGGCTGATGCACCCGCAGCGCGTGCGCGAGCTGTTCCGCGTCTACGGCGGCCGCGTCTATGCGCTGGACCACCCGACCCTGGGCGCGAGCCCGATCGCCAATGCGCTGACGCTGGTGAAGGCGCTGCCCCAGGGCGCGCGGCTGCACCTGGCGACGCACTCGCGCGGTGGCCTGGTCGCCGAAGTGCTGGCGCGTGTGGCTGGCCAGCGCCAGCTCGGCGCCGAGGACCTGGCCGCCTTCCCGGGCGCGCAGTACGCGTCGCAGCGCCAGGAGCTGCAGGATCTCGCAGCGGCGATCGTCGCCAAGGACATCCGCGTCGAACGCGTCGTGCGTGTCGCGTGCCCGGCGCGCGGCACGCTGATGGCGAGCAAGCGGCTGGATGCCTACCTGTCGGTGCTGAAGTGGTCGCTGGACCTCGTCGGCGTGCCGGTGGTGCCGTCGCTGCTGGACTTCCTGACCGAGGTCGCACGCCGCCGCGCCGACCCCGGCGAGATTCCCGGCCTGGCCGCGATGATCCCCGGTGCGCCGCTGCTGGAGTGGCTCAACGGCGCCGAGGAGCCGGTGCCCGGTGAACTGCGCGTCGTCGCCGGCGATATCCAGGGCGACTCGATGACGAGCTGGATCAAGACGCTGCTGGCCGACGCGTACTACTGGACCGACAACGACATCGTCGTGCAAACGCGCTCGATGTACGCCGGCTCGCCGCGCGAGGGCGGCGCGAGCTTCCTGCTCGACCGCGGCGGCAAGGTCACGCACTTCGCCTACTTTGCCAACGAACGCACCGTCGACGCGGTGGTCATGGCGCTCACGCAGGCCCAGCTGCCGACGGGCTTCCGCACCATCGGGCCGCTGTCGTGGGCCGGCCAGGACAGCGGCGGCCTGCGCGCGCGGCGGACGGCGGGCGACCAACGTCCGGCCAGCGAGCGGCCGGCGGTATTCGTGCTGCCGGGCATCCTGGGCAGCCACCTGAAGGCCGGCGACAAGCGCATCTGGCTCAGCCTGCGGCTGATCGGCGGCCTCGGGCGGCTGAAATACCGGCCCGGCGGCGGCGACGGCGTGGCGCCGGACGGGCCGATCGGCATGGTCTACGACGACCTGATCGACCACCTGGCGGCGACGCACGAGGTGATCCCCTTCGCCTTCGACTGGCGCCGGCCGATCGAGGAGGAAGCGCAGCGCCTGGCCGACGCCGTCGAGTTGGCGCTCGACGCACGCGCCGCCAGCGGACAGCCGGTGCGGCTGGTCGCGCACTCGATGGGCGGCGTGGTCGCGCGCACGATGCAGCTGGAGCGCCCGCAGACCTGGGCGCGGCTGATGGCGCGGCCCGGCGCGCGCTGCCTGATGCTGGGCACGCCCAACGGCGGCTCGTGGGCGCCGATGCAGGTGCTGTCGGGCGACGACACCTTCGGCAACGCGCTGGCCGCCTTCGGCTCGCCGCTGCGCGACCGCCAGGCACGCCAGCTGATGGCCGAGATGCCCGGCTTCATCCAGCTCCAGGCCTGCCTGCTGGACCCGGTGCTGGGCCTGGACCGCCACGAGACCTGGAAGAAGCTCGCCGAGGACGACCTGCGCACCGTGCAGGACGCGAACTGGTGGCACCGCAGTGCCGGCGACCCGCAGCTCGTCGCCTACCAGTGGGGGGTGCCGCCGCAGGAGGTGCTGGACCGCGCCAAGCGGCTGCGCGAGCGGCTGGATGCTCAGCGCGAGCAGGGCCTGAGGGAATTTGCCGACCGCATGCTGCTGGTCGTCGGCCAGGCGAAGTTCACCCCCGACGGCTACGAGTGGACCGACCAGGGTCTGGTCTACCTCGACGCCAGCGACGGCGGCGACGGCCGCGTGACGTTGGCGAGTGCGCTGCTGCCCGGCGTGCGCACCTGGACGCTGGACTGCGAGCACGGCAGCCTGCCCGACGCCGAGCGCGCGTTCCCGGCCTTCGAGGAGCTGCTGGTGCTGGGCGACACGGCGAAGCTGGAACGGCTGGCCGGCGCGACGCGCGGCAGCGGCGCGGCCGCCGCGCGCGCCGTGATGCACGTGCGCAGCCGGCCCTCGCGCGCCCGGCCTTCCGCGACGCCGGCGGAGACCACGCGCTCCGTGTTCGAGCTGCGCACTGCCGGCCCGGACGTGCCTGCCGGCCCACGCGGTGCACCACTGCACGTCACGGTGGTCAACGGCAACCTGGCCTTCGTGCGCCAGCCGCTGCTGGTCGGCCACTACCGCGCGATGATGCTCACCGGCACGGAGAGGGTCGTCGACCGCCTCGTCGGCGGCGCCATGCAGGCGGCGCTGGACGCCGGTCTGTACCCGGACGTGCCGGGCACGCAACAGGTCTTCGTCAATACGCGTGCCGACCCCGACAACCCGTGGCGCCCGCCACGGCCGGTGGCCGCCATCGTCGTCGGTCTCGGCGAGGAAGGCAAGCTCGCCGAGCAGCAGCTGGTGAACAGCGTGCGCCAGGCGACGCTGGCCTGGTCGCAGCGCGTGGCCGAGGACCCGCAACAGGGCGGCTTCGACATCGACCTGGCGGCCACGCTGCTGGGCAGCGGCGGCATGGGCATCTCGCCAAGCTCGGCGGCGCGTGCGATTGCGCAGGGCGTGCGCGAGGCCAACGAGCGGCTGGCCGTCAGCGGCTGGCCGCAGGTCAGCCAGCTGACGCTGGTCGAGCTGTATCTGGAGCGCGCGTCGGACGCCTGGCGCGGGCTGCAGGTGCTCGGGGTTTCCAGCCCCGACCGCTTCGAGGTCGCGCCGACCATTCAGTCCGGCACCGGCCCGCTGCGGCGCCAGGTCGACAGCGGCTACCGCGGCGCCGACTACGACCTCGTCACCGCGACGCAGGGCGACGGACCGGACAGCATCGCCTTCACGCTCGACACGCGGCGCGCACGCACCGAGGTGCGGGCCCAGCGCACGCAGGGCCGTCTCGTGCGCGAGCTGGTGCGTCAGGCCTCCACCGACGTCAACGACGACCCCGAGATCGGCCGCACGCTGTTCCAGCTGCTGGTGCCGGTGGAGGTGGAACCCTTCATGGGCGGCACCTCGCGCATGTTGCTGGAACTGGACGAGCACACCGCGCCGATCCCCTGGGAGCTGCTGGACACCGGCCACGACGGCGACGCCGCGAGCGACCCGCGGCCCTGGGCCATCCGCTGCCAGCTGCTGCGCAAGCTGCAGAAGAAGGACTACCGCATGGTCGTGCACGACGCCAGCGCCGACGACGCGGTGCTGGTGATCGGCGAACCGAAGGTCGACACCCGTCTGTACGACCCGCTGCCCGGCGCCAAGGCCGAGGCGCGCGCGGTGGCCGAGCTGCTGACCGGCGCCGGCGGCATCGGCCCCGAGCGCGTCGTCGTGCTCAACGACGACCACGACGCTCGCAGCATCGTCAGCGGGCTGTTCGCGCGGCGCTACCGCGTCGTGCACATCGCCGGCCACGGCGAGCCGACGACGGCACTACACGCCGGCGGCGTGGTGCTGTCGGACGACACCTTCCTGAGCCCGCGCGAGATCGAGACCATGCGCACGGTGCCGGAGCTGGTCTTCGTCAACTGCTGCCATCTCGCGGCGCGCGACACCGGCCGCACGCTGAACAAGGGCTTCGACCGCAGCGCCTTCGCGGCCGGCGTGGCCGACAAGCTGATCGAGATCGGCGTGCGCTGCGTCATCGCCGCCGGCTGGGCGGTGGAGGACGGCCCTGCAGAGACCTTTGCCACCACGTTCTATCGCGAGCTGCTGCGCGGCGCGACCTTCATCGCCGCGGTCGCCGCAGCGAGGCTGGCGGCGTGGAGCCAGGCACCCGACGGCAAGACCTGGGCCGCCTACCAGTGCTATGGCGACCCGAACTGGACCCTGCGTCGCGCCGGCGGCGATGCGCAGGCGGTGGCCAAGCCGTTCACCGACCAGTTCGAGAGCATCTCCTCGCCGCTCGGGCTGACGCTGGCGCTGGAGGAACTGTCGACCGACTCGCGCTACAACGGTGCCGAGGCCGCGCGCCAGCTCGAGAAGGTGCGCCACCTCGAGGCGCGCTTCGCGGCGCTGTGGGGCGGCATGGGCGCCGTGGCCGAGGCCTTCGGCGTGGCCTTCGCCGACGCCGGCGACGACGACAGCGCGATCCGCTGGTACGGGCAGGCGATGCTGGCCAACGACGCCAGCGCATCGATGAAGGTGCACGAACAGCTCGGCAACCTGCAGGTGCGGCGCGCCTGGGCGCTGGCCAAGAGCGCGGCGCCCGGCAGCGCGGCATTCGTGCAGGCGCAGGACCGGCTGACGCGCACGCTGCGCGACCTGCAAGCGCTGGCCAGCCTGCAGCCGACGATGGAACGGCTGTCGCTGTGCGGCTCGGCGTGGAAGCGGCTGTCCTGGATGCACCGGCGCGCAGCCCACCACGACGAGCAGCAGGCGGCGCTCCAGATGTCCACCGACGCCTACCGCCAGGCCGAGGAACTCGCTGCCGCCAGCGGTCACCCGGACCTCTTCTACCCGGCGCTGAACCGCTTCGCTCTGGTGCTGGCGCAGCACGCCGGCCATTCCGCCTGGGCCGGGCTGGACCCCGAGGCCGTCAAGGCGGTGCGGCGCAGCCTGCTCGCGCGCACCGAAACCGAACCCGATTTCTGGAGCTGGAACGGTCTGCTCGAGCTGAGCATGTACGAGGCACTGTCCTCACGCACGCTGGCCGAGCGGCGCGCGGCGCTGGAGGCCGGCTTCGATGACCTCTACGCGCGCGTGGCGGCGCGGCGCTGGTGGAGCGCCGTCGCCGACCAGGCCAGTTTTGTGCTGGGCGCCTATGCGGAAGCCGGCAGCACGACCGAGCGCGCCGCGGCGCGCGGCCTGCTTGCCGTCATCGAGGGCCACGCCGGTTGAGCGCGGCCGGGGCGTGGCGCGGGCCGGCCCTGAGGGCGCTCAGCGGCCGCCGGTGACCTCGACCACGCTGCCGGTGGTGTAGCTGGACTCCGCGGAGAGCAGCCAGACGATCGCCGCCGCCACTTCCTCGGCCGACCCGGTGCGCTGCATCGGCACCTGGTGCGCGAGCTGCCTTGCGCGGTCGGGCTGGCCGCCCGAGGCGTGGATCTCGGTCTCGATGAGGCCGGGCCGCACGGCATTGACGCGGATGCCCTCGGCGGCCACCTCCTTGGCCAGGCCGAGCGTGAAGGTATCGATCGCGCCCTTGGCCGCCGCATAGTCGACGTACTGGCCTGGCGCGCCGAGCCGGGCCGCGGCCGACGACAGGTTGACGATGACGCCGCCGCGGCCGCCCCCCGCGGCCGCCCAGGGCCCGCCGCCGGGCCGGGTCTTCATGCGCCGCACCGCCTCGCGTGAGCAGGTGAAGGTGCCGAAGACATTGATCGCGAACATGCGCTGCCAGCGCGCCATGTCCATCTCGTCGACGCGGGCGGCGACGTCCACCACGCCGGCATTGTTGACCAGCCCCGACAGCACGCCGGCCTCGCGGTCGAGCTGCCCGAACATCGCCAGCACCTGGGCTTCGTCGGCGACATCGGCCTGCAGCATCCAGGCGCGTCGGCCGGCGGCGCGAACGTCGGCGGCCACGGCCGCAGCCGCGGCGGCGTCGCGGGTGTAGTTGACGGCGACATCCCAGCCGCGCGTGGCGGCGAGGCGGGCAGTGGCGGCGCCGATGCCGCGGCTGCCTCCGGTGACGAGCAGGATGGGGTTCATTCCCCAATGTTAGTGCCGCTGGCGCTGGGCTAGAGTGTGCGGCTTCACCAGGAGACAGCCCCCATGCAAAGACGCCATGTCCTCGTCGCCGGCAGCGCCGCCCTCGTCGCCGCCCCCACCTTCGTGCGTGCCCAGGCGCTGGAAAAACCCAAGGTCACCATCGCCGTCGGCGGCAAGAACCTGCTGTACTACCTGCCGCTGACGATCGCCGAACAGCGCGGCTATTTCAAGGCCGAGGGCCTGGACGCGACCATCGTCGACTTCGCCGGCGGCGCACGCGCGCTGCAGGCGGTGGTGGGCGGCAGTGCCGACGTCGTCTCGGGTGCCTTCGAGCACACCGTGAATATGCAGTTCAAGGGCCAGGCCATGCGCGCCTTCGCACTGCAGGGGCTGGCGCCGCAGATCGTGCTCGGCGTCAATCCGAAGACGATGCCGGACTTCAAGACCGTCGCAGACCTGAAGGGCAAGAAGATCGGCGTCACGGCGCCGGGATCCTCGACCAACGTGATGGTCAACTTCATCCTCGCCAAGGCCGGGCTCAGGCCCAGCGACGTGTCGATCATCGGCGTCGGCGCCTCGCAAGGCGCGGTCGCGGCCATGCGCTCAGGGCAGATCGACGCCATCAGCAACCTCGATCCGGTGATCACGCTGCTGCAGCGCTCGGGCGACCTGAAGATCGTCTCCGACACGCGCATCGTTGCCGAGGCCGAGAAGGTCTTCGGTGGCCCGATGCCGGCCGGCTGCTTCTACTGCCCGCAGGGCTTCATCGACAAGAACCCGAACACCGTGCAGGCGCTGGCCAATGCGCTGGTGCGCGCCAACAAGTGGATCCAGGCCGCCGGCCCCGGCGACATCATCACCAACGTGCCCGAGAGCTACCTGCTCGGCGACCGCGCGGTCTATATCGACGCCTTCCTGGCCGCCAAGGGGGCGCTGTCGCCGGACGGCCTGTTCCCGGCCAAGGGTGCCGACACGGCCTTCCGGGCGCTGGCCAGCATCGATGCCGAGATCGCCAAGGCCAAGCTCGACCTGAACGCGGTCTACACCAACGACTTCGCGAAGAAGGCCAACGCCAAGTACCCGAAGGCCTGACGAGGGCAGCGTGACCGGCGCCCAGATCATCGTCCTGGCGACCCCGGTATTCCTGCTGCTGATCGCGGCGGAATTCGCCGTCGGACTGGCGCGCGGGCGCAATACCTACCGCCTCAACGA
>Ga0105090_10000284_pt1 | contig 23640 bp, 19 predicted proteins | sample PPLLak3March2015_FD_79110 | JGI IMG/M metagenome (GOLD analysis project Ga0105090, IMG submission 79110) | Freshwater sediment microbial communities from Prairie Pothole Lake near Jamestown, North Dakota, USA - PPLs Lake P7 Core (1) Depth... | ecosystem: Environmental > Aquatic > Freshwater >...
CCTCCACGTCAGTCCGAGCACGGCAGAGTCGAAGCGTGCGAACGTGTACAAATCGTCGTTGTCCGCACCGCCGTCGAGGATGCGATACCCGCCTGCGATCGTGATGTTCGGCGTGACGTCGTAACCAAGTTTCAGCGCTGCGTCGATTGCACGACCCTGCGGTGCGGCTAGGCCCTCGAAATCGAGCAGACCGTACCAGCCGGGCGCAAAGCGCCACTGGCCTTCGAGCGCCAGCAGGGGCACGACGCCGGTGTTCTTTTCCGCTCGTGTCAGCGTGCCCTGCTGCAGACGGATCTCCGCATCGCGGATATTCAGCGTGGCGCCGCCGGACCACGTCCAACGCTCGCGCTCGTAAAACACGTAGCGATAGCTTGCCCGGTAGGAGTCAAACCGGTATTTCACCTTGATGGGGCCGGGCACGAATGTCGTGTCCTGGAAAACGATAGGCTGCGAAGCGGTGCCGGTCTCGTCGATGCCGAGCGGTGCGATGACGAATCGCAGTCGGTGCTTTTCGTTCAGCGGCCAGTCGAGGACCAGGCGTCCGGCCATGAACGGACCGTCGCCGGTCAATTCGTCAAGCTTGAAACGCGTGTTCGGCGGCTCGTTGGATACCTGGGCGGTGTTGCGCAACTGCCAGGCGGCACCCAGTTCGACCGTGAGCGCGGGAGACGCGGGCGCGCGCTCGGCGGCCGGCATCACGCCCGCAAGCGCAGCCGCAGGCATCACGCCCGCAAGCGTGACCAGCCAACCCAGCTGGGAGGTGCGGAGAACTGAATTCAGCATGCGATTCCTGATCCTGCAACGAATGTGATCTGCCGCTTCACTTCGAGTATCCGGATCGACCGACCTGATCAGCACGGTTCCGATGCCGCTTCCAATGGCTCAGAGAACTCCCGATCGCATACAGAACGCCGAACACAATCGCAATCCCGACAATGGCGAGCCACAGTCCCATCAGTTGCCCCGACAGCCCCAGGTTCGAGTCCATGCGCCAACCCTCCATTTAACTGGTGGGAATGTACACGTAGCGGCGACCCGGTACACGGGGGGCGATCGTGACCAACGCCATCGTGGTCTCTTCTTCTACCCCGGCGACGCAACTTTCAACACGACCTTTCCCGTAGTCTTCCCGCTCTGCAGTAAACGCACCGCGTCGAGCGCCTGATCGAAAGGAAACCGGGCACCGACATGCGGCGGCCGCGGCAGCAGCCGCTCGAGCGCCGCGTAGCCCGCGGGCAGGCGTTCTGCGCTCTCCCACAACCAGATGAGGTTGAACGCCATCACGCTGCGATTCGCCGAGATCATGGCGAGCGGATCGAGACGCGGGCGCCGCAGGTAGCGCCAGCCGAGCGAGAGATAGTTCGGTCGTGACGCGTGCGACATGAAGTCGGCTGCGCCGTACAGGACGTAGCGGCCCTCAGGTCGCAGTCGCTCGAATGCTGGCCGGAACGTCGGTCCGAGCACGGCGTCCAGCACGCAGTCGAGCCCGCTGGCGCCCAGCGCGGCGGTCGCTGCGTCGATCTGCGCGCCGAAGGATCTTGGGTGCCGCACGATGATGGCGGAAGGCGCGATCCCGCGCTGTCCGGTCAGGAAATCGCGCTTGTCTTCCTGCCCGACCACCGCAATCGGCCTCGCACCCAAAGCCTCTACGATGTCGAGCGCGAGCAGCCCGACACCACCCGCGGCGGACTGCACCAGGACCACGTCGTTGCGGTCCACGTCCCCCAGTGCAACCAGTCCATGCCAGGCGGTGAGCCCCTGCACGGCCCACGCCGCGGCTTGCTCCATCGTCCAGCCCACCGGTACTCGATGGAGGTATTGGATACCGACGTTCAGCGCCGTTGCGTACGCACCAAAGCGCGTGAGTGCAATCACCCGGTCGCCGGGTCGCAGGTCGGACGGTGACTGTGCTCCGTTCCCGATCGACTCGATGACACCGGTGCATTCGAGTCCCGGTACGAACGAGCCGGACGGCGTAGCCGAATACAGTCCCTGGCAGGCAAATATGTCTGCGAAATTGAGGCCGATGGCCTCGACTCGAATGCGGGCCTCGCCAGGCCCCGGAGGAGGCAGAGGCTCCTCCTGGAGCCTCAAGTGATCGAGGGATCCCGCGCCGGGGGTTCGCCAGACCAGTCGCAGGTTGTCCATGGGTCAAGCTTAGCGGAGACTCGTTCGCGCCACTGCATAGCCGCGAGCTGATGCGCCTCAACTTATCGCGATGGCTGTTCCGATCCGAAGCGACCCCTCGTCGCGCTAGTTCGTCGCAGTAACGCCCTTGGGGAGTCTCACCGTGAAGACAGTTTCACGGCCTTTCGAGTCGGCGGCGATCGCGCCGCCGTGAGCCTTGGCAATTTCGCTGGCGATGTAGAGGCCCAGGCCGAGTCCCGAGTCGTGTCTGGCGGCCCGGTCCTTGCCACGTCGCATCGGCTCGAACATGTATGCGAGCGTTTCGCGATCGATCGTCTCGCCTGCGTTCGCCACGGTCAAGCATACGTCCGATGCGCTGCCGCGCAGGGCGATACGAATCGCCTTCTGGGGCTCGCCGTAGTGAACTGCGTTGACGACAAGGTTGTTGAGCAACTGCTGAATGCGGCCCGAGTCCCAGACGCCGGAACAGTCGCCGGTGACTTCCATCTCCATCGCGCGTTCCGCGTGGGCCGCACGGATCTGTTCCAGCTCCTCCGCGCACACCGGACCCAGATCGACATTGGAGGGCGTCACTCGAATGCCCAGGCCGAGCTCGGCGCGATTGAAGTCGATCTGGTCATCCAGCAGCCGCTGCATGCGCGCGCCGCTGCGGACCAGCAGTTCGGCCGCATGGTCGGCGTCCTTGCCGGCATGGAGGCCCTGCAGCACCCGGGCAGTCAGCTTGATGGTCTGCAGCGGACTGCGCATGTCGTGGGTCAGCATGCCGAGAAGCAGGTTGCGCGAGCGGGTAGCGTACGCGGTGAAGAAGGTGATCGATTCGGCAAGCGCCTGATCGATTGCCTCGTTGAAGCGAAGCATGTCGGTAAAGTGGGGCGGTCCCGGCAGGCACACCTCCATCCATCCGCTCAGCACGCTCGCCCGCAGCGCGCGGTATTCGGAGGCGAGTTGCTCGATGGTGAATCCACACCCGGCCCGCAGCACCGCGTGCGTCTGTGCTGCGGTATGTGCTGCGTTGACGGCCACCGGTGCCAAGCCCATCGACTTGGCCGTCTGCTCATCAGAGGTCTGGGGACTCGCCAGATCGGCCACGATCGCGTGCAGGATCTCCGGTCCATGGTCTCGCAGCGACTGCGACGACATATGCTCCGCCGCTGGGACGCGGGTTCTGGCAAATGCCTCCCACCTCTCGAGAATGGGTTCCATGTCCCGCAATATGAATTCGCCCAGACGCATACAGCTCCCATGCTTCGGCCCATTGCCGCCGTGTTCCGCTCTTTCGAATAGTGTCGAGCCTGCCGCGACCCGGCAGCCTCGTCCGTGCGTTGCCGCACACAGGCGGGTAGTTTCGCGCACGCGGATCTGGAGAGACGCCTGGTCAGGAGCGACAAGTTACGCGGTGAGCTGTTCGGCGCCCTGGATTCAAGCGGCCACGCCAAAGAGGGCTCCAACTCCAGCGGTCAACGCCATTGCCAGAGCGCCCCAGAACATCACGCGCATTACAGAAGCGATCACGGGAGAACCGCCTGCACGTGCCGCCAGAAAGCCCAACAGGGCAAGAAACAGGAGCGAGCTGCCGGCGAGACCCCACATGAGTACAGCAACTGGAAGCCAGAGAACCATCAGAAGCGGAAGCGCTGCGCCCAGCGCAAACGTACCCGCCGAGGCGAATGCAGCTTGCACTGGCTTCGCGGCAAGCGTGTCTGATATGCCCAGCTCATCCCGCGCATGCGCGGCAAGTGCGTCGTGCTGCATCAATTGAGTGGCAACGCCCGATGCCAGGGATGTATCCAGTCCCCGCTTGGCGTAAATCGCCGCGAGTTCCGCGTGTTCCTGTGCGGGATTCGCGGCGAGCTCCTTGCTCTCCCGCGCCAGATCCGCGCGCTCGGTATCAGCTTGCGAACTGACCGAGACATACTCGCCCGCAGCCATTGACATGGCCCCGGCGACAAGGCCAGCGACGCCTGCCACCAGAATGCCCTTGGTATCCGCGCCTGCCGCAGCGACACCCAAAACCAGGCTGGCAGTAGAAACGATACCGTCGTTCGCACCAAGCACGGCAGCTCGCAGCCAGCCTGTCCGGTGGGTTCTGTGTTTTTCGGTGTGTCGCATTGCATTCACAACGGGTTTTCTTAGACGCCTTTCTACAATCGAGCAGCACCAACTGCCCGCTGCTCTGCGCCCATAGTTCCCATCCGTGGTACACGGGACGGCGTTCTCGTCTGCCACCAGGTTCGGCACAGGCGCGACGTTGCGGACCAGGGTGCACGCGCAACCAAGTCGAGACCCGCACCCGCGAGCACCGTCGCGACCTGGAGGTCGAGGCCTATAAAGCGAATCGTTTCCATCCAGCCCATCGTCATGCTGTGCTCCGCTCGTTGAAGACTGATTCAGACTAGATGCTGCGCCGCAGCATTGTCCGTACGGTGGCACACACACAGGAAATGCGTAGATCGGAGGAGCGCAGCAATCGCCTTTGCTGCGAATGCTCCGGCGCGGATCGCGTGGTGAACGAAATCCAAGTGATCAAGCGCTGAATCGAGTTCTAAACAACCATTCCAGAGGAATCGAACATGTCGACCGTTACGCTGGCAGCAACAATTTGCCGCAATGGGTCGCCTTGATCCGACGGCAGGAGGTGCTCGGGAATGGGGACGCAGTACTCCCCGCCAGGAACGCCGATCAGCACGTCGCAGTCCCAGGCGAAGTACTAGGCGAAGAACTTGCCGGTCTTCGCCACCTTGGATGAGAAAAGCTGCCTGCCGAGCCCTTGAGTCCTCTAGACGCCGATCAACCGGCTTGTGCCATCGGGAGAAATCGATAACGCAATTGAACAGCTTGCGTACGCAGCCGACATCCAGCCACGGCGGCTGGCGGCATCAGGACCGAATTCTCTCCGCGCAGATCGATGGACCGACGTCAGGCGCCGTTACTTCTTCGCCGCAGCCCTCTTCTTCGTAGCAACCTTCTTTCTCGTCGCCTTCTTCTTCGTCGCCTTCTTCTTCGCGGTCTTCAATTTCTGCTTGACGTCGCCAAACTTCGCCTGCGCCTTGCCGCGAGTCTTCTGAGCCTTGCCTTTGGCCTGAAGCTCTCTGTTGCCCACAAGCTTGCCGGCGGCTTCCTTGATCTTGCCCTGCACTTCTTTCATGCGGCCTTGAATCTGGTCTTTGTACGCGGTCACGACTTGCTCCTGGATCGGTAGAGTGCCTTTGGATGTTCGGACCGACACCCTCACTTCGTCAATACGTCCAGATACGGTGGTCAGACACGCTGGACGGCATGCCGCAGTCGCACGCGTACCTCTTCCGCAATAGAAGCCAGCTCCGGGTTCCCGGTGCGGTCCATCGAGGCCACCGGGTCGATCGCCGCAACCTCAGTCTGCCCATCTCCCGCATCGCGCACGATGACATTGCACGGCAGAAGCACGCCCAGCTTGTTTTCGATCTGCAGCGCCTGATGCGCGAAGGCCGGATTGCAGGCCCCGAGAATTCGGTAGGGCGGCATGTCGGCGCCCAGCTTGGTTTTGAGCGTGGCCTGCACATCAATGTCGGTCAGTACGCCGAAGCCCTCCTCCTTGAGCGCCGCGGTCACGCGCTGTACAACATCATCAAACGCTGCATCGACGGTTCTGGATAGATAGTAGGACATGGATTTCTGCCATGGATTACTGGTCGGAAAGACACGTTACTCCACGCGTCCCCTGATCCGCGTCGTGGATGTCACCCCTGCGTCCTTCATCGGCAGAAGCTGGGTGCGTTGCCGAACAGACCACGGGTCATCATGCGTCCATAGTTCGACTGGCGGGTTTGCTAGCTTGTACGAGACGGACCATGGTCAGCATGCGTACCAGAGAGTGATGTCGATGCGATTGTTGCCGCTTGCAGCCACGCTGAGCCTGGCCGCTGCATCGCCCGCCTACGCCGGCCATGGCGATGTCGCCCATCCGAGCGAGATCAGGGCTTGCCAGGCAATCGAGAATCCGCTGGAACGTGTCGGGTGCTTCGATCGACTGTTTGGCGACCCGCAAGGCGACGCCACGGCTCCGACCGCTGACACCAGCGAAGCAAACCTGGTCGAAGACCCGAGGGAGGCCGGACCGCCGCAGACCGAGCACACGGACATGGCCATCCGCTGGGAACTCGATCCCGGCACGGACGGCGGGCTGTGGATGCCGCGCGGGCATCGGCGCACGTACATACTCCCCGCACGCTGGACCAACGATGTGAACGGTGCTCCTGCGAGTCCGACCCAGGCCGCGGACCCGGATTACGGGCCGACCAAGAATTTCGAGGTCAAGTTCCAGCTGTCGCTGAAGCTGAAGGCGATCGACGACATGTTCGGCAGCAATGCAGACCTCTGGGTCGGCTACACGCAGCAGTCGCATTGGCAGGTCTATAACACCGAGGCTTCCCGGGCGTTCCGCGAGTCGAACTACGAGCCGGAGGTGTTCACCACGATCCCGGTCAGGTTCCCGTTCTTCGGGCTCACGGGTCGCATGATCAACTTCGGTCTCGTGCACCAGTCGAACGGCCAGGCGGACCCGGGGTCGCGCAGCTGGAACCGTGTGTATGCCCAGGTCGGCCTCGAGCGCGGCCCGTTTTCGTTGCTGGTCCGCCCCTGGATCCGCATCGATGAGGCATACCAGGACGACAACAATCCGGACATCACCTCATACATCGGTCGCGGTGACATTCTTGGAATCTGGTCGAAGGGAGAGCAAACCGTTTCGCTGATGCTGCGCAACAGCTTCGAAGACGAGTGGCGCGGCGCCGGACAGCTCGATTACAGCTTCCCGATTGGCGCCAATCTCAAGGGATACGTGCAGGTGTTCTCGGGTTACGGCGAGAGCCTGATCGATTACAACCACAAGCAGACGACGGTGGGCCTCGGCGTGATGCTGATCGATCTGCTCTGAGCGCTTTTGCGCCCTACCGTGCCCTACCGTACAGATGAGCTCGGCTCGCCGGGCATATCCTGACAGCAGCGGTTCTGTACACCTCGCCATTTCCGGAAGTTCGTCCGGTCAAGTTACGGAGGCATGCGATGAAGACCATCACCCTGACTCGACTGGCATTGACAATCGCGATGAGCGCGGCGCTCGCGTCGATCAGCTTTACCAGCCACGCCCAGCATGGGCAGGACGTGTCGGCCCCGCACAAGGCCGCGGCGCAGCAGGATAAACAGGACAAGAAGGAGAACAAGGACGAAAAGAAAGAGGCGAAGAAGCAGCAGCAACAGCAGCATCGTCTCTCGCAGGAGCAGCAACAGGAGCGCATCCGCCAGCAGAAGCAACTCCTGGCTGAGTACAACCAGCGTATCGCGGAACAGCAGGCGCTCGCGCGGCGCAGTGCGCAGCAAATGGAGCAGCAGAAGCGGCTGGCCCAGTACCGCTACCAGCAGGCGTACTACACGCAACTGCGCCAGCAGCAGGCGAGCCTCGAGAATGACCGCCACGACTACGAAAACGACCCGTTCTACTACACACCGCCGACGTACCAGTACCGGCGAGGCGACACCACCTACCAGACCAATCAGTACGGTGCCGACCAGCTCAGACAGGCATCGAACACCGGGTACCAGAATGGCTATGAGGCCGGGCGAGCAGACCAGCAGGACCACTGGCGCTACGACTACCAGGGATCGTTCGCCTATCAGGACGCCAACTACGGCTTCGACGGCCGCTACGTGCAGCAGGACGACTATAACTACTACTTCCGCGAGGGATTCCAGCGCGGCTATGAGGATGGCTACTACGGGCGCAGCACGTATGGCACCACTGCCAACGGCTCGAATTCACTGCTCGGCACGGTGTTGAACGTGATCCTGAACCTACAGCCGCTGCAGTAGCGTGTGCGAGTGAAAACCATTTAGATTGTCGCCAGCGAGGCCTATGGTACCCACTGACCATCTCGCCAAGTCAGCCCGGATGCTGGCGTCGATCGCCGTCATTGTTGCGGCGCTCTACCTGGCCAAGGGGGTGCTCGTACCCATCACGCTCGCCGTGCTGTTGAGCTTCCTGTTGAGTCCCGTGTGTGACTGGCTCGAGCGACACAGGCTCGGCCGCGTCCCGGCCGTGATAGCAACGGTACTCGTTGGCTTCACGGTGCTCGGCGGCGCAACTTGGATGGCCGCGGTTCAAGTTTCCGACCTGGCCCCCAGGATGCCCGAATACGAGGCCAATCTGAAAGCGAAGCTCCAATCGGCGAACGCTTATGTCGGCGCGACGCTGGGCAGGGTCACGACAACGGCGCAGGGAATGAGCGAGAACCTGTCGCCGGTCGAAATGGCGCAGGCGCCGCAGGGCACCAAGGAATGGCCCTATGCGGTCCGGATCGTTTCAACGCCGGCGAGTCCACTGCAGGTCTTTGGCAGCATGTTCGGCACAGTGCTCCAGGTATTGGGCTCGGTCGGCGTGGTGATCATCCTGGTCGTGTTCTTCCTGATCCGCCGGGACGACCTGCGCGATCGGTTCATCCTCCTCGTTGGACAGGGCCAGGTGTCACTGACCACCCAGGTGCTGGAAGACGCCGGTATACGGGTCAGTAGGTACCTCGCAGCGGCGTTTCTGGTCAATGCCATATTCGGCACCGCCGTGGGTGTCGGGCTTTATCTGATCGGCGTGCCCAACCCAGTTCTGTGGGGAATCCTGGCCACGATCCTGCGGTTCATTCCCTACCTCGGCCCGTGGCTTGCTGCTGCAATGCCGATTGGCCTTTCAATGGCCATATCGGGCGACTGGATGGCGCCGGGCCTCACGATCGGGCTGTTCGTGGTTCTTGAACTCGTCACCAACAACGCCCTGGAGCCGTGGCTGTACGGCAAGAACACAGGCGTGTCGGCTGTCGCGGTGCTGTTGGCGGCTGTCTTCTGGACCTGGTTGTGGGGAGTGGTGGGGCTGCTGCTGGCGACCCCATTGACCGTGTGCCTGCTGGTGGTCGGCAAGCACGTTCCACAGCTTTCCTTCTTGAACACACTGCTGGGTGACAAGCCGGTGTTCGAGCCCACGAAGCGAATCTATCAGCGGCTCCTGGCCGGCGATGACGAGGAGGCAATCGAACTGCTCGACGAATACTTCGAGCACGCACCGCTCGTCGAGGTTTACGACACGGTGCTGATCCCGGCACTGGTTTCAGCCGAAACGCATTGGCGTCGAGGCGAGATCGAGGAGACTCGGCACAGGTTCATCTTGCAGACTCTGAAGTCCATGATCCAGGAGCGGGGTGAGCGCAAGCAGGAGCTGCAGCAGATGGCAGATTCCAGCATTGCCGATCGGGCGGGTCTGCCGGGGGTCCGCGTCCTCTGTCTGCCGGCTCACGGCGATGGGGACGAATTGGCCGGAATGATGCTCGCGCAGGTCGTGGACATCCCCGGCTGTCTCGTGGAGACCGTCCCGGCTACGACGATGGCCGTGGCCAGCCAGGTGATCGATTACGTCGAACAGTGCAAAGCAGACGTGGTCTGCATATCCGCCGCGCCCCCGGGAGCCGTGGCGCATGCTCGTCGCCTGCGCATGCGTCTCCGTCGGCGATTTCCGGAATTGAATCTGGTTGTCGGACTGTGGAACTCACCCGGCGACCTGGTTGAAGCGAGAGAGCGGATCGGCTCTGACCCAGGAACGCAAATTGTTGCGACGTTGGCGGACGCACAAAAACAGATCCGAAGGTTCGTGGCGTTAGCGGCTGAGATCAACCAGGAAGCCCACCGCGCGTCAATAGAAATGCGAGTTCAGAAACCGGGACAGGAAGAGAACGATCACTGCGCGGCCGGTGGGCGCGCGCTCGGCGCCACGCCTTCAGCTTAAGCCGAGTCCGGCCAATAGAACGGCAACGGTTTGTGGCCCGGCGACAGGATGTCGCTGCTCTCCCGGGCAGCGGCTGCCGTTCGTGCGAGTCGCAGGCCACTGCAGCAGCCGCTCTTCATCTGCAGTGCGATCACAACCGCCGCATCGATGCGCTCCGTCATAAGATCATCACTGGCGGCGTTAAAGGCGGCCAGTAACGCATCACCTTCGCCGAGCAGAGTGTAGTTTGGACCCGTAATACCGAAGCGGCGCGCCAGCGCTGCAGCCGGCGCATTGGCCAGGCACCATGGAAAGAGTTCGGGATTGGCCATGCCCAATCCCGTGCGTCGTGCTTCGCTCCAGAACCGCACAGACGTGGCGATGCCGGCGTCCGCAGAGGAGAGATACAGGCCGGTCCTGTGGGGCGGAACATCGCCGCCGGGCTCGAATATCAGCGCGAGGTTAGACGCGATGCTGTCGATGGTATCGCGCTCGAGGTTCGTGTCGAACCGCACGGTGACCTGCATCAGCACGCTGACTTCCTGGCGGTCGCCGCTGTTCGTAGTCGCCACCATGGCTAACGTTCTTCCCACGCTCGCAGCAGCAGCGCCGAGTTCAGGCCGCCGAATGCGAACGCGTTGTTGATCACCCACTGCAGGTGTCGCGACAGCGGCTCGCGCGTGCACGAGATCCCGAAGTCGGCATCGGGTCGCTCGTGGCCCGCGGTCGGCGGCACGGTCTGGGCGCGCAGACCTTCGACACATATAGCCAACTCGAGGCCCGAGGCCGCGCCGAGCGCATGACCGAGTGCGCCCTTGCTGCCGCTGACCGGTGGCACCGCCTCCTTCTCTCCGAACAAGTCATGCAAGGCGCGAGCTTCTGCAGCATCGGAGGCGCGAGTGCCGCTGCCGTGCGCATTGATCCAATCCACGTCGCGAATCGTGATCGCGGCAGCCATAAGCGCCTGTTCCATGGCCTGGCGCATACCAGAGCCATCAAGCCGCGGTGCTGTCGGATGATGGGCGTCGCAGCTCAGGCCCAATGCCACGACCTCGGCCAGTGGCGTGGCTCCGCGTGCAAGTGCCGCGTCGGCTCGCTCCATCACGAACATCGCCGCGCCTTCGCCAAGCAGCATGCCACTGCGCGCCGCGTCGAACGGGCGGCAGCCGTTGGACGCCATCGCCCTGGCGCGGCTGAATCCCACCATCGACAGCCGTGAGAATGGCTCGACGCCGCCCGCCAGCGCAACATCGCAGTCGCCACGACGAAGCGCGGACAGCGCGGCACCCACGGCATAGTTACCGGCCGCGCAGGCCGTCGCCAGTGAGGCCCGCGGGCCGTCGCACCCGTAGTGCGCGCGCACTCCTTCGGTGAATGACGGGACCATGTATTGCGACAGGTCGATCGCCTCACCAATGCCCTCAGCCGCCTGCTCGAACGCTGCGCTTTCACCGAGCGTGCTGCCGATGTAGACGCCGGCGGTGGAAACAGTGGGTGAAGCCAGCGCAGCCTGTGTCACCGCCTGCTTGGCAGCAGCTACGGCCAGCGTACGGCCGCGGCGCAGCGGCTCAGCCTCGAAATTCTCGATGCGACAAGCCGTCGCGCACCGGTGACCCTCGTCAGCAAGATCGCGCCAGTCACGAGCCGCAGTTGAACCACTCAGTAATCGGCGCCATAAGGTGGCGCTGTCGTTGCCGAGCGGCGAAACGACTCCGATGCCGGTTATTACGATGCGGCACGGGCCAGCGACGCTCACGCACGCTCCACGCGTTCGACGATATAGGCGCGAAGGACTTCGAGCGAGACGAACCCCTCGAGGTCAGGGTCCGGGATCGCCAGACCGTAGCGCTGCTCGATGCGCGCGACGAGTTCGACGAGATCGAGCGAATCGAAGCCGAGTTCCTCCTTGAAGAGTGCCGCCGCGGACCACTCCTCGGGCAGCGCCTTTCTGATCGAGCGCAGCTCGGCGCACAGGAAGGCGAGCAGCGCTGCGTCATTCAGATCCTCATCGAGATTCATCGCGCGCCTCCAGGGGCTCGTCAAGGCCACGTCGGAACGGCGGAGGCACGTGCGACAGCAATGCGCTCGGAGGCCAGCGGCGCCATTGGATCACCGATCAGGCGGTATGGCGCGCAAGCAATAGGCGAGGCCGGCGCCCCGCGCACGACCAGTTCGCCGATGCGGCGTGCTCCGCCTAACAGCGCGTCGCACAGACCCACCGCCCACCGCGTGTTGTCGGTGTGAAGGGTATCGGACGTGGCGCCCAGGCTGGCCGCAGCCACGCCTTGCAGCGGCAGCGCTTCGGCATACGACAGGCCGACGTGGCGTCGGCTCGCGGTGCGACAACACAGCGACAGCAATGCACCGAGAGGCGCACGAGCTGTGCGCTCATGTTCGTCGAAGTGATGCCTGCGCACGCCGTGGTAACCGACCCAGCCGACCGGCCGACCGTGCCCTACGTAGAGCGCCAAACCCAGGCCGGTGCGCAAAGCCGGCAGCAGCGCGTCGCGACCGATGACTTCGCCCGTCCAGCGCAGCAGTGCAAGGCGGCTCGCCAGCAGCGCCTCGATGCGATCGGCTACGCGCAGATACTGCGGATGCCATTGGGCGAGCAGCGCCACGGAGACCTGTTGCGCCGGGCGTCGCTGCACTTGCGCCGCCGCAGCGGCAAACGCGCGGTTGTGCTCGCGGCTCTTGAGCGGTAGCCACGCTGCGGCCACGCGCCGACGGTCCGCATCGACCAGGCAAGGTCCGGGTAGCGCGGTCGCCGGCGCATAGCAGCTGGGCCCGGCGAGCAAGAGCGCGTCGAGCGAAGCCCTGGCTTGCCGCAGCAGTACCTGCGGATCCGGCAGTTTGAACGAGTCGTCGCGACAGTCGATCTCAACCTCGAAACCGCGTTCGTGCCACGCGTCGAGCAGCTCGCCGAAATCCGGCAGCTGCTCGCGCGGGACCGCGAAGAGCACGCGGCTGCTCGACGTCACCTCAGGCTACCTGCGGGTGTGTCTGCACGTACGTGGCGAACTTCTGCCACGGGTCGATCACCGGACTGGACTCGCCCCGCAGCACCTTGCGCACGAAGTACTGCATCATGATCTGTCCCTGCTGCTCGGGATTGAAATCCATGAAGTCGTCGGTAGCGTTGAGTTCGTCCTGTCCGCCCTCACCGGTAGCAAAGCCCGGCCGTTCGGTCTCGCTGCCGCCGTCGTAATTGGCGTCGGCCAGCGTGATGCCGGGATCCCCCGTGTCGTATCCATAGTTGTAGGCCGCATCGCCCTCGGCCCCCTGGCTGAAGAGCGCGTGACCCATGTACACCGGGCCAACGTTCTGGTTCTGCCAGACGTGAGTCATTTCATGGATGAACTGGTAGCGCTTGATCGGCAGGTCGTCGGCATCAAAGTTGATGAGGTTGCCGGTGACGAAAGCGCGCGAGTCCGGCCTGCCGCGGAAGAAGTCCTGGATGCCGAAGATGATCGAGTTGGTCGGCGAGTCGGTTGCGATCCACGCGTGATCGAGATCGACCGAGTTGCCGAACACCAGTTGCGCATCGGCACGTTCGGCCGCCGTGAGCGCTCGGAATCCATTCAGGAAGTTCATGAGCTGGAAGACCACCGTGTCCAGCGCGCCAACTGCGACTTCGAGCACGGCCAGCAGCATGTCCTTGATGTTTTCGCCGATCGCGACGACGGTGCGCACGAGTTCGTCGATGAACTCTTCGCCGGCCTGCCGGAACGCATCGACCACCTGCTTCATCGTCTGCCCGAGTTGACGCGCCGCGCGAATCAAATTATCCATCGCGTGACCGGGATGCAGCAGCGTCTCGCCGACCAGCTGGATCAACGTCGCGCCCGCCTCCAGCGCACCTCGCACCACCTCCAGGGTCACTTCGAACGCCTTGCCCACGGTCCAAGCGACGAGCGTGGCAAGTGCGTAGCCGGCCGCCAGCGCGCCCTTGACGAACTTGGCGACGCCCGGCAGGAAGTCCTTCTCAAGGTAGTTCAGCGCGTACTGGATCGAGTTGCCGACTCGCTCCCACAGCCCGCCCAGTACGTCGAGCGCATCGGCGCCCCGCGCGATGGCCCAGTCGATCACCTCCGTGACTGCCGCACCGACGTCTTCGCACAGTTGCACGATGCGCTCGAGCACCGCCTGCGTCTGCGTTGCAGCCCAGTCGAGGATCTCGACCACGCTCTTCTTGACGAAGCGAATCGCGAGCACCGCCTCACGCCACAGCGCCGAGGCGAGCGCCTCGCCACGGTCCAGCAACCAGCCCAGGACCTCACCCACGGGTCCCAGCGCCTGCAGAACGGCATTGACGATCTTGCGCAATACGAAGTACGTCGAGTTTGCCACTGCTTCCAGGATCTCGAGCGCCTTGGCACCGGCAGCGAGCGCGGCCTCGACCAGGCGCGCCGCGGCTCGATAGCTGAACTCGACCATCTGCTTCGTGAACTCGACGATCGTCTTGCCCAGTTCGAAAGCCGCCTTGACCACGGCCTTGAGCAGGTCCATCGCCAGCGACAGACATTCCTTGAGAACGCCGAGCAGTGTCTTGCCGAGCTCGAACACGGCCTGCACCACCTTCTTGATCGCCGCTATCGCGTGCGTCGCCAGCGTCTTGATGATGTCGACGAACAGCTTCCCAGCCTCGATCAGGCCTTGCACGATCTTTCTGGCGACATCGGCGACGGCGGTCGCGATCATCTGCGTAAATGCGATGAGTGCCTCGCCGGCCCGGATGGCGGCACGAACGATGTCCTTGACGAGATCGAGACCTGCCGCGACCGCTTCGGCCACGAGTGTGGCAAGCGCGCGTCCGGCGGCAATCAGTGCCGCGACGACCGCATCGAAGAGCGCGGCGGCACGACCCGCAAGCTCCGTGAAAACCCTGGCCACGGTCTGGCCCAGATCGATCAGCGCGCGCACGACGTCCCGCACCAGGCTCGTGGCTGCCGCGTAGGCCTGTTGCAACAGGTTGCCGATCGACTTGCCAATCGCGAGCAGTGCTTCGGTACCCTTCTTGATGACGTCGAAGGTCTTGGTTGCAAGGTAGGAGAGAAACTCGCCCAGTTGACGACCGAGATTGTCGATGGCTCTCAATACCGTGACCAGCGCTTCCTTCGCCAGGTTGAACGCAGCGTCGAGCACCTTGAACAGCCCCGTGCCGATGGCGTCGAGCCCGGCCACGATCTTCTTCACCAGTTCGTAGCCCGTTTCGAGCGCGGCGTTCAGCAGCTCCAGCACGGATTTGCCGGCCGCCACCAGCGCCTTGACGAGGTTGGCAATGTCATTGGCGACCCAGTTCACGACGTCGGCCAGCGCCTGGCCCAACGACTTCACCGCGTCGACGACTGCGTCGACCACCGAATTGATGGCGTTGACGATGTCGTCAGCCACGTCCTCGAAGAAATCGACGACCGCTGCGTCGGTGTCAGGCGGCGCCGGCGGACGCCCGTGCTGCATGCGATCGATATCGGCGCCCGCATCACGCAACCACATCAGCACATCAGCCAGGCCCGCGCGATCGATCTTCTTGTCTTCACGCAACACCAGCTCACGCATCAGCACGCGGCCTTGTGCGCGCGGCAATTGCCCGATCGCATGTACGACGCCGCGTGCCTGGCCGGCGCGCCGGTAACCGGCGATCAACGTGCGCCGCTCCGCGCTCTTCATCGACGCGGCTTGCTGGAACAGTTCGCGGTGATCGAGCGGATCGCGGATCGACGTCGCATAGGCCTCCGCCAGCCGCGCGGCCCCGCGATGATCGCGCGCATAGACCTGGCGGTAGGTGGGCGCGAGCTCGACGGCTTTGTGTGGCACGCGCTTCACGAGTCCGCCGAGCGCGGCGCTGTTTAGCAGTGAAGCCCCCTGAACCGCACGCAACAGGCGATTCTCGCCAGGGACCAGAGGCGGCAATCGTGTCGAGGATGCGGTGGCCTTGCGTGTCGCAGAAGTCGTTTGTCGCGACGGCGAGCTGGCTGACTTTTTTCGTGGTGTCGCGGTGCTGCGGGCTGACGGAACCGCGCGGACGACGCGACGCGTGGACGATTTCGTGGATTTGCGGGATGTAGCCATGGCTCCCTCCTTGGATGGCTGCTCGCGAAACCGCCACTTCGGACCCCACGCCGAAGTCATGCTGCGGTCGTCGGCGCATTTGCGCTCAGTCGCCTCCAGTAGTCAACCGAGGCGAGCCTTTGCGGTGCCGGGCTCGTCCCGTTCACGGATTTTTTGCGATACATTGTTGAGCGTCGCGATGAATCGCAGGGAGGCCCAGCCATGTCGTCCACGCCATTCGATTCCGCGTTACCTTTCATCCTGCGGTGGGAGGGTGGCTTCGTCGATCACCCGAGCGATCCCGGCGGACGCACGAACAAGGGCGTGACGCAGCGTACCTACACGAACTGGCTGGCGCGACGCGGCCTGCCGCCGAGCGACGTCAAGAACATCACCGACGCAGAGGTTAAAGCGATCTACGAGTCGGACTATTGGTTGCCACCTCGATGCAACGAGCTCCCGACCCAACTCGACCTCGTGCAGTTCGACACGGCGGTCAACATGGGCGTCGGGCGCGCGGTCCGGCTTCTACAGACCGCCGTCGGCTGCGGCGCTGACGGTCAATACGGCACTGAAACCGCGCAGGCGGTCGCGCGTTGCGAATCGCGTACCACGCTCGCCGCCTATTGCGAGGCGCGCGAGGCATTTTATCGACGCCTGGTGGCGAAGAAGCCGGAACTGAAGGTCTTTCTCGCGGGCTGGATGAATCGGCTCAACTCGCTGCGCAAGGAAGTCGGCCTCAAGACCTTCGGCTTCGCCGAGCCACCCGGGCCGGGCGGCGCGGCGGCACCGATGATGAAGATACCCGACTTGGGCGTGGATGCGAGCTTCGACGTCTGAGCGTCCCCTACTGCGCAAGCATGCCAACAGCCACCGCGGTCGCCTTTTCGCTTCCTGCGGGCGCAAACCCGAATCCCGTGGACGTTGCGCGTGGCGCGGTGGCGAGCCAAGTTGCCATCGCGCGCCGAGCTGCCTCCACCAGTGCGCCGAGTCGCGTTTCGTCCATGTCGAATTCGGTCGTGCCGTACCCCTTCGCTGGCAAACGCACGATGATGTCGCCGTGTTCTTCGATGACCCGGTTGTCATGTGCGCCCGTGGCCGTGTCCACCAGGCGTCCAATGCGTTGCACGATCGCAAGCTCCGCTGCCTTGACCGAGGACTGAACGATGAAGCCGCGGCTTACGACGGGCACTTCGAGCTTTTCATCGATCAACAGGCCCAGCACGGGGTTCGCCTGCTTCGGCCCCATGACCTTGGTGACCTCGGGTGCGCCCGAAATGAACAGCTCGATCGGAAAGTTCGACAGCAGCCCGCCGTCGACGAATACGTGCCGGGTCACGTCCTGGTTGCGATACTTGCCCCACTGAGGCTGCCAGCACACCTCGTCCCAGACCAGCGGGATGCTCATCGACATACGCACCGCGTAGACGATCGGGCAATCCGGTGCGGTGCGGTGATTCAGAACGAGCAGCTTGTGATCGGTGGTGTCGGACACAACCATCGACAAGTCGACGTGCGTCCTGTCGAAGAACTCCTTGAGCGTCAGCTTCGAGTAGGCACGCGGGTTGCCGTCGCTGTCCTTGCCGGTATCGAGCTTGGCCTGCAACCAGGCGACGAAACGCGAGGCTGCAAACCAGCCGCCGCGTTCGATCAGGGCAACCATGTGACGTGACTTGTCACCGCTCGCCAGCGCCTCGGTCACCTTGCGATCCATCTTGTCCTCGAGGAATTTCGGCAGCAGCGTGATGTCGATGTTGTGCAGGAGCTGCAGCGTCGCCGAGGCATCGAGCTCCGCGGTCGTGAACTTTTCCGGCCGGCCCATGAATTCCGTGAAGACCGGCTTGCCTCCGCTTTTTTCATTCATGGCCGCGGACATTTCGTCTGGACCATAGCCGGCGGCGAGCAACGTTGCCGTGATCGCTCCCGCGGACGTGCCGAGCAGGCGATTGAAGGAATGCCCCGCGTTCAGCAGTTCACGCACGGCCCCGACGAACGCCATGCCTTTCGCGCCGCCGCCCTCGAACACCAGGTCGTACTGCATCGCTGACCTCCCCTTTGCAGGATGTAAAGTGTCGGCTAGCGCCGATGCAGCTGTGGCCTCTCGCAAAGTGCGAGAAAAGGCGACCGGTCCGCAAGCTGCACGTACCGATTGGATTCGAGCCTCCAAAAGCTCCTGGCGCTGGCGCCTTCGAGGAAATCAACCCGCCGGTCGAGCCTGCGCTCGCCGATCACGCTCTTGCGGACGACGGTCCTGACGAACCCGCTCGAGTCGAGGATCACCGTGCTGCCGCCGTAGATGTCGAATCCAGGATTGCCATCCCTCGGCCGCACGACGCGTGTCTGCAGGATCTCGGCCACGGTGTCGAACACGGCATTGCCGTCCGGTCCCAGGCGTCGCAGGGTCCGCACGGACTCGATCCTCGGCAGAGTTACCTTGTCACCTTCGAGCAACGCCTCCCCGTTCGCGACCAACCCAAACTCCTTCATGCGCTCGGGGTTGGCCGTCACGTATTCGCCGAGCTCGCACGCCTGGGCTATTTGCTCACCGACGGTCACCGGCATGCCAGGATCGCTGGTAAACCTGATCTCCTTGAAGCTGAGCTTGTCGATGGGAGGCAGGACGCTCAAGGGCGGCCCCCAGACCAGCGAATCCTCATTGAGGCTCTGCACGTCGCGCGGGTAAATGCCACGCAGCCGGAACGCGTCGATCAGAGCTTCGCGGTAGTTCCAGCGATCGCCCGGCTCCAGCACCGTGTCGGCAGTCACGATCGCCCGCAAGTACTCGCCAAGTCGCACATCGACGGGCGGCAGGTAATCGATGGCCCGGATCAGCATCAACAGGAAATGCCTGGCGAGGTCTTTAGCCTTCTTCGCCAGCGCGTCGATGAGCGGGTCGGCCAGGTCACCCGGGGGCAGTAACCCCGTGCCGTGCGTCGCAATGCGCTTCAATGCTGCCGTCTTCCGGTCGTACAACGTGACGAACGCATCGAACATGGACGCCATCAATAGCTCGCCAATCTGATGCGGCGGCAGCTTGGCGTCGTAACTGAGCTTGGTGTTCACGGCGCTGCGCAGCGCCGCCTGGCTGCCGGTCGAGCGGCCGAACTGCTGGCCTATGGCACTCAGGTACTCGGATCTGCGTATCTCACCGCGGCTCTTCGCAATCGCCGCACGCAGCGCGTCGGTGTGCATGAAATGATGGTAGAGCGCGATGCAGTCCGCGAAGCCCTCGTGAAAGCCGGCCATGTCGTTGCTCGTCTGCAGCACGTAGTTCGAGCGCAGCGAGTCGAGCATCGCGTGCGTCATTTCATGGCAGACGATGTCGTGCGAGAGCGCCGTATAAACGAGCCCCCGCGGCAGCGTGCCGTCGGTGGGCTTTTCATTCGCATAGAAATAGCCGAAATTAAGGATCCCGCTGTTCGGGTCGTACCAGGCATTCTGGGTCTCACCCGCGAACGGTCGTATGCGCAGCCGCGAAACAATCTTGCCGTCCGCTCCCGTGCGCGGCGCGAACGGCCAGCCGATCTGCCGGCCAAGAGCCTGTCGAAACGTCTGGTGCACCATGCTCGCAACGGCGTACACCATCTGCGCATGAAACCGCGTGTTCGAGTCCGAGGGTGCGTAGCCATTCGCGAGCAGCACGCCGCGATCGTCCAGGTCCGGTGCTGCGTTCGACCTTCCGGTCTGCTGGTCGTCGTTCTCCACTTCGAACAACGTGCCGGACGGGCCCGGAATCAGCGGTTCATATGGGATATCCGCCGTTGCCGTCTTGCCGTCCCGCGAATACGCGGAGGGATCGATCGCAAAGATCCGCAATCGCCGCGTCAAGGGATCGCCCGGTGCCCGGATGTACGCACAGGTGACCGGCCGCATGATCCGTTCGCTCAACAGGTAGCGTTGGCCATGATTGCAGCACGCAAAGTCGCGCCGGTCCTGCGCCGGGTCGATGTATTTGTCGAACTCGCCCATGGACGTGCGCTCCTGGACTGGCCGCTGACTCAGATCTCGAGTTGACCAACGTAATCCGCTGCATGTGCCACGAGCTTCTGCGAAATCGCAGGCCGCAGCGCCGGGAGCGCCATTGCGTTAATGGTCGCCTTGCCAGCGGTGTTCTCGATCCTCGTGTCGTTCTTGTGGAACTTGAAGAACAGTACCTGCGTCACCTTGGCGGTGGCTTCCAGGCCGAAGGACATCAGCGCGATGAAGAGGTCGCCCGTCGAATCGCGATCGACCGTTGAGACCTGGAAGTGCGCCGTGTTTGCCGAGCGGCTTTCCCGATTGAAGACGGTGATCCAGGGACTGCCCTGATCCATCTTCTGCAGCGCCTTCATGGTCGATGCCAGCACCGCCAGCGCGGCCGGCGATCCCGTGAGCAGTGTCGCAGCCACATCGAGCACGGCCTCGTGCACCTGGAATCCCTCCGTCTTCGCGTGGTACTTCTGCATGTTGGTCTGCTGCGTGACGAATCCCACGTTCGAGAGCACGTCGAAGTACTGCTGGTACCAGATGCGCAGGTCCGCGATGCCCGCCGGCTCCGGCATCATCTTCTTGGCCCTGAGCTGTGCCAGAAGCGCGGCATTCACGATATCGGACCGCTCCGCCGCGGTGATGCCCTGCACGAAGGAGACGACTTCCGAACCGACCACCAGTGCCTGCGACTTGGCAGCGTCGAAGTCAACGTCTACCGGGCTTGCAGTCGCGCCGAATCGCGGCGCCGGAATCTCGAGTGAGGAAACGAAGTCCTGTGCCGCCGAGAGATCGATTGCCATGTGCCCACCTCTTCCGCTCACCAGGAGCAGGTCCCGATCCTTGGTTACGCCCTGTCTGCACTCATTCGCTTGGATCGCAGTGACGACGCCGAGCGATGGAACTTGAAGCCGACCCCCGCCGTGGAACCGACATCGAGGATTCTTGCCAGGGTTGCCTTCACCGTTGCTTCATCGTCGTCGAAGTCCCCGTGATGCTGGGACTTGGAAGCCTTGGTAGAACCGACCCGCTGGTCGTTCGGTGACAGGATCAATTCGAGTCGCTTGTTGCCGACGAGTGCCTGCACCGTGGCATCGGCGCGCAGGAACTTTTCCATGCCGAGTATCGGCTCACCGTCCCGGAACAGCGGAATGCGCTGCTTGTACTCGAAGGCGTTCGAGACCAGATACAACAGCGACTTGTGATAGATGTTCGCGCAGTGGTCGTCTGTCTCGACTTCATTCGTCAACGCGAAAATCGCTGCGCGCTCGATGCGGCCCCGCGAAATCAGCGGCGCGTAATATTCCTTGAACAGCGACACAGTGCACGCGGGTGCCCAAAGCGTGCACGAAGCGATCCTGATGCCGGCCTCGTCGAGCGCGGCGACCAGCGGTGCGTGAAAAATGCTTCCTGCGCTGTGCCCGACGACGTGCACTCGAAGCTGCGGACTGCCAGCGCAAAGTCTGGCCAGCAGTTTGACCGTGAGTCGCGCACCACCCCCCGTACTGAGCGTGGCTCTTAGCGCGTTCTCCTTCATTTCGTCCCAGACGGCTTTTCCGGTCAATGCACGCGCGAGCGGCTCGAGCGCATCGTCTAGGCGGTCGAGCATGAAATCCTTGGCGGCGTCGAGCGGCCCTTCGGGCCGGCGATGGCTGAAGGCGTCCCGCAACACGTTCGTTACCGTAGACCAGTAGTCCGTGTGCCAGATGAACGTCAGCGGGTAGACGCCGGCGTCCAGCATCGCTGCCCGGTAATCGGCCAGCCGCTGGATCGCGGTTTCTTCACCCACGAGCCCGCCGTGCGCATAGAGCAGGATGTGCCGGCAATTCGTAGCCGCGAGCGCGTTCGGGATGTCGTTCTTGAAAAGATTCGTGACTTCTTCGGCCGACGTGCCGTAATTCCCGCCCGGCCGAAGCGCGCCGTCGTTGCCTAGGCTGATGATGTGGGGACGCAAATCGGGATACGAATACGCCTTGGCCTGGCTGCCGATTCCGGAGGCGTGCGTAATCGCGGCCGCGTCGAACGAACCCAATTGAATGGGCGCGCCCAGTCGGGCGACCCAGACGTCGGAGCCGTTCTCCAGCCAGTCATCGTACGAGATGCAGCAGAAGCCTTGCTTGCCCCAGTTGCGCCCCCAGGAATTCTGGATCCAGAAGCCACGTTCATCGAAGGCAACGACGGCGAATGCGTGGCCACCCGTCAACTTCGGCGAATAGTTGACGAGACCATCGCTGCCGACATCGTCCCATCCCTCGTGGACGTTGGCCGTTGCATAGAGCACGCCGACCTCGGCGATCGCACTGTGCATTGCGACGAGGTCCTTGTGATTGACGCGGAAGTAGGCACCCAGTGGTCGTCGCCGAGCGTCTCGTGCCCGTTCATCCGTATACCCGGGATCACGTTTCTTACGTGCGCTACTGGCCGAGTAAGGCCAGATCTCGTCGGAGGCGACACCGTGCTTTTGCCAGCCTTTCATGGCGCCGCGTGCGCTTGAGCCCGAGTAGTCCTCGCCCGGCCACTCATCGTAGCGTCGGGCCATCGTATACAACATGCGGGGACTGACCTGCTCGCGGTCGCCGACCACCTTGCCCGCCTTCAACAGGTAATTGGCCACCGTGGCGAGGCCAAATCCCGTGCAGGCGCCTTCACGGCCCTGGTCGAGGATCGGCACGCGGTATTCCAGGTACTGCTCGAGAACGACGCCCATCGGTACTTCGACCAGCGTTGGCACGTACATCTTGTCCCGGAAGTCGAGCGTGTCGCGGCGTGCGTCGAGCGTGCGCCGGGACTTCCGCGCAGACGCTGTTGTCTTTCGCTTCCGCGCCGAAGCTGTTGTCTTGCGTGTCTTTGCAGCCTTGATCGTAGCCATTTGCGCAACCTCCCTATGCCCCAGGCAATGCTGCTCGCTTCGCCGTGCCTATCCTTGGCTGTTTTGGGCTCGTGCGTGTCTACGCTCGGAAGGTAACAGAACGCTGCTCACTGAGGAATGGATGCGTACCCTTGTGCGCCTCGCTTGGGAATTGACGGGCCACTGTGTGAGGCACATCGTAGGTACCGTGGAAGGGCAATGGGACGCGTGACATCAAGTCGAGGGGCGCGCCGACGTGACCGGTCCAGAAGACGAACGACTCGCGAGACTCGAGCGGAAGCTCGAACAGGCGTTCGCGCAGGACGCTCGCCTGCGCACACTCGAGGAAGCGGTGAAGAAACTGCAACCGCGCTCCGGCGTGCGCGACTGGCTGCAGACAATGGGGCCGTACCTGGGTGGCCTCGTCGTCCTCGTAGTCGGGTTCTGGCTCAAGGATTCCGTGTCGCTGGCGCTGCAGCGCGAACAACTCGATCTCGCCTACGTCAAAGACGTGCGCGACATGATCGAGGACTTCGATGCTTCGACCCAGCAATCGTCTGCCGACGCCAATGCCATCGCGCTCGCTATGTACGGCAAGTTCGCAATCGTGCCGCTGATCGAGCGCCTGCAGGGCGGTGACGTGGCACAGCTTGCAGCAGAACGCGGACTCCGTCTCATCGGCGACAACCAGCCAGCCGACGCCTGCCCCCGCTTCACCAAGCTGCTCGGTGACTCGACGCAACGCTACACCTGGCAGACCTACAAGAGCGTGCTGCGGCTGATCGGCGTCTCCGAATGCGTGCCGAGCATCGCCGTGCTGGAAGCCTATCTGGCTGAGCTCGATCGAGCG
>Ga0105090_10000285_pt1 | contig 23611 bp, 20 predicted proteins | sample PPLLak3March2015_FD_79110 | JGI IMG/M metagenome (GOLD analysis project Ga0105090, IMG submission 79110) | Freshwater sediment microbial communities from Prairie Pothole Lake near Jamestown, North Dakota, USA - PPLs Lake P7 Core (1) Depth... | ecosystem: Environmental > Aquatic > Freshwater >...
ACCGGCCGCGAGGCGGTCGAGCGGCAACTGGCCGCCGGTCGCGACGTCCTGCTCGACATCGACTGGCAGGGTGCGCGCCAGGTCCGCTCCTCCTTTCCCGCCGCCCGCACGATTTTCATCCTGCCGCCGTCCATGGCCGAGCTGCGCCGGCGGCTGGTCAACCGCCGCCAGGACAGTGACGAGGTGATCGACCACCGCATGCGGGCCGCGCGCGCCGAAATATCCCACGCCGGCGAGTTTAATTTCCTCGTCGTCAACGACGACTTCGAGGCCGCCCTGGCCGACCTCCATTCGATCGTCCGCTGCGGCCGCCTTGACCGTTCCGGGGACGTGCAGAAAAACCGTGAAATTCTGGCGGAACTGCTTGAAACTGGATAGAATGCTGTGTTCAGCCTGACGCCCGACGGGCGCAGGAAAATCGATTAAGCAAATCAGCTGGAACGACAAACATGGCAAGAATTACGGTTGAAGACTGCCTGAAGAACATCAATAACCGCTTCGAGATGGTGTTGACCGCCACCAAGCGGGCCCGCCAGATCGCCAACGGGGCGGAACCGATGGTCGAAGAGCAGAACGACAAGCCCACGGTGATCGCGCTGCGCGAAATCGCCAAGGGCCTCGTCGACCCCGAGCGCGTCGACGTGATCCAGGCCGAAATCGAAGCGGCCGAAGCGTTCGAGACCCCGATCGAGGAAGACGACTTCGCCCCCTGAGCGCGAACGCCGCCATCGACAGGCCCCAAACCATGCCGATGCAAGCAGCCGCAGGATATCCCGAACCCGTTCTGAAGCTCAGGGACCTGCTCAGCAGTTACCTGGAACCCGACAAAGTCGCCCTCGTCCTCAAAGCCTACGAGGTGGGTGAAGCGGCCCACCGCGGACAGACGCGGAAAACGGGCGAACCCTACATACTGCACCCGGTGGCCGTGGCGCAGATCCTCGCCAGCATGCGGATGGATCACGAGAGCATCGCGGCCGCCATCCTGCACGATACCATCGAGGACACCGCGGTCACCTGGGACCTGCTCCGCGAACAGTTCGGCACCGAGGTCGCCAACCTCGTGGAGGGCGTCACCAAGCTGGACAAAATGAAGTTCCGGACGCGGATGCAGGCCGACGCCGAGAGCTTCCGCAAACTCATGTTGGCGATGTCGCGCGACCTGCGCGTCATCTTCATCAAGCTCGCCGATCGACTTCACAACATGCGCACGCTGGGCGGCATGTCGAGCGAATCACGCCGGCGCATCGCGCGCGAGACCCTGGACATTTACGCCCCGATCGCGGACCGGCTCGGCATGCACAGCATGAAGCACGAGCTGGAAGACATGGGCTTCGCCAACCTCTACCCCTGGCGTCACCGCACGATCACCGAGCACCTGCAGACCGTGACCGGGGATCGCCAGGAGATCGTGCGCAACATCCTCGACGTGCTGCGCACCCGGATGGAGCAGGCCGGCGTTCCATGCCGCATCAAGGGCCGGCAGAAGTCGTCCTACAGCATCTATCTGAAAATGCAGTCGCGGGACCTGTCCTTTTCCGAGGTTACGGATTTCTTCGCCTTCCGCATCATCACGGATACCGAAGCGCATTGTTACCTGGCGCTGGGCGCCGTGCACACGCTGTACCCGCCCAAGCCCGGCCGCTTCAAGGACTACATCGCGCTGCCGAAAGCCAACGGCTACCAGTCGCTGCACACCATCCTCAACAGCCCTTACGGCCTGCCGGTGGAAATCCAGATCCGCACCGAGGAGATGGACCTGATGGCCAGCAAAGGCGCGGCCGCGCACTGGCAAAAGCGGGAGGAGACGCCGGCCGGCGCGGGGTCGTCCGGCACCGCCGCGGTGCGCGCCCGCGAGTGGCTGATGCGGCTGGTCGACCTGCAGCGCCACACGGGCGACTCGCTGGAGTTCCTCGACCACGCGAAGTCCGACCTGTTCCCCGACGAGATCTTCGTGTTCACGCCCAAGGGCAAGATCATCGACCTCACGCAGAACGCCACTGCCCTCGATTTCGCCTACGCGATCCACACGGACGTCGGCAACCACACGGTGCGCGCGCTGGTCGACAACCTGGAGGTGCCCCTGTCCACGCGGCTCGCGAACGGCCAGACGGTCAAGATCCTGACCGACCCCGACGTCCAGCCGCAGCCGGACTGGCTCGAATTCGCCGCCACCGCCCGCGCCCGCACGGCGATCCGCCATTACCTCAAGAGCCTGCGCCAGGAGGAAACCGTGGCGCTGGGCATGCAACTGCTGGAAAAGGCGCTCAACGCGCGCGGCAGCTCGATCGAGCAGGTGCCGGACGAAACCTGGCGCCAGTATCTCAAGGAGCACCACTTCCGCCGCCAGGAAGACCTGTTCAACGACCTTGCGCTCGGCTCGACCCTGTCGGCGCTGGTCGCCGCCAAACTGGCCCCCGAAGCCAACGGCAGGGCCGACGTCGTCTACGGCAGCGAAGCCATCACCATCGCGGGTTCGGAAGGCAGCGCCCTGAGTTTCGGCGCCTGCTGCCTGCCGGTGCCCGGAGACAAGATCATGGCCTACGTGTCGACCGACAAGGGCCTGGTCGTGCACCGCGTCTTCTGCGCCAACGTGAGGGAGTTCCGCAAGCACCCCGATCGCTGCGTCGACGTCAACTGGGCGCCGATCACCAAGGGCATGTTTCCGGTGGCCGTGCGCATCATGGCCCGCAACACGCCGGGCGTGCTGGCCAGCATTTCCACGTCCATCGGCGAAGCCGGCAGCAATATCGAGCGCGTAGCGCAGCCCGACGCCAACCCCGAGACGGCCACCCTGCTGTTTACGCTCAGCGTGCGTGACCGCGACCACATGGCGCGCGTGCTGAAGCGCCTGCGACGCAACAGCAACGTGCTGCGCGTCAACCGTATCGGTTGAACCATCAGCAAGGAGAACCGCATGAGCCGTCACATCATCCATACCGCCAAAGCGCCCGCCGCCCTGGGCCCCTATTCCCAGGCGGTCAGGCACGGCGATCTCGTCTTCCTCTCCGGCCAGGTCGCCATCGACCCCGCGAGCGGCAAACTGGTCGAGGGGGGAATCGAGGCGCAGGCGCACCAGGTGTTCCGCAACCTGCGGGCGGTCTGCCAGGAGGCCGGACGCGACCTGGACAGCATTCTCAAGCTGACCATCTATCTCGTCGACCTCGGCAACTTCGCCAAGGTCAACGCGGTCATGGCCGAGCTGTTCACCGCGCCCTACCCGGCCCGCGCGACGATCGGCATCGCGGCGCTGCCGCTGGGCGCCGAGGTGGAAGTGGAAGCGGTACTTGGCCTCTGACCTGCGTGAGCTCCGCGGGGTAGGCCCCCGCCTCGCATCGTCACTGGCCCAGCTGGGCATCCACGGGGTCGAGGACCTGCTGTTCCACCTGCCGCTGCGCTACGAGGACCGCACGCGCGTCCATCCGATCGGCAGCCTCTACCCGGGCGCGCGCGCCCAGATCGAAGGCGAGGTCGAACATGCGGCGATCGTGCGGCACAAGCGCGCCATGCTGGTCGTGGTCCTGTCGGACGGCACCGGCCGCATCAGCCTGCGCTTCTTTCACTTTCGGGCGGCGCAGCAGAAGCAGCTGTCCAGGGGCACGCGAATTCGCTGCTACGGCGAGGTCCGCGGCGGCTACCAGGGCCTCGAAATGATCCACCCCAGCTACAAGCGCTTGCTCGGCGAGGGCGACCTGCCCGTTTCCGACCGCCTGACCCCGGTGTACCCCTCGGTGGAAGGCCTGGGACAGTCCAGCTGGATCTCCTTGACCGACCAGGCGCTCGAGCAGCTGCGCGGCGGTGCCCTGGAACTCGCAGAACTGTTGCCCGGCGACTTGCGCGGGAATCTGGGGCTGCCTTCCCTGGCCCCCGCGCTCGCCTATATACACCGCCCACCCGCCGGCGCCGACGTCGCGGCCCTGATCGAGCGCAGGCATCCCGCGCAACAGCGGCTGGCGCTCGAGGAGCTGCTGGCCCACAACCTGAGCATGCAGCAGCTGCACCGGCGCCTGCGCGGATTCGCGGCGCCGGTGATGAGCCTCGCGCCCACGCTCGAACCCGCCTTCCTGCAGCGCCTGCCGTTCCGCCTGACGGCGGCCCAGTCGCGGGTGATCGGCGAAATCCACCGGGACATGGCCCAGCCGCACCCGATGCAGAGGCTGGTGCAGGGCGACGTGGGCTCCGGCAAGACCGTGGTGGCCGCCATGGCGGCCTTGCGCGCGATCGGCAATGGTTATCAGGCCGCCGTCATGGCCCCCACCGAGCTGTTGGCCGAGCAGCATCTGCGGAACTTCAGCGAGTGGCTGGCGCCGCTGGGCATCGAGCCCACCTGGCTGAGCAGCAAGGTAACCGGCAAGGCGCGGCAGGCGGCGCTGGATGCGATCGGGCACGGCGCCCCGCTGGTCATCGGCACCCATGCGCTGATGCAGGAGGGCGTGCGCTTCGGCCGCCTCGGCCTGGCGGTGGTGGACGAACAGCACCGCTTCGGCGTGCACCAGCGGCTGGCCCTGCTGGACAAGGCCGATGCGCAGTCCGCGCAGGCCCACCAGCTGATCATGACCGCGACCCCCATCCCCCGCACGCTGGCCATGACCGCCTACGCCGGCCTGGAAACCTCGGTCATCGACGAACTGCCGCCCGGCAGGAAGCCGGTCACCACCGCAGCCATTTCCAACGAGCGGCGCGGCGAGGTCATCGCGCGCGTGGCCGCCGCCTGCGCCGAGGGCCGGCAAGCCTACTGGGTGTGCACGCTGATCGAGGAATCCGACGCGGTCCAGGCCCAGGCCGCCGAGGAAGTGGCCCGGGAATTGATGGCCGGGCTGCGCGGCGTCGACGTGGGGCTGATCCATGGCCGCATGAAGGCGGCCGAAAAACAGGCGGTCATGGACCGCTTCAAGCAGGGCTCCATCCAGTTGCTGGTCGCCACGACCGTTATCGAGGTGGGCGTCGACGTGCCGAACGCCTCGCTGATGATCATCGAAAACGCCGAACGCCTGGGCCTGGCCCAGTTGCACCAGCTGCGGGGGCGCGTCGGCCGCGGCAACCAGGAGGCTTCCTGCGTGCTGCTGTACACCCCACCGATCGGCAACCTCGCGCGCGAACGCTTGAACATCCTGCGCGAGACGACCGACGGCTTCCGCATCGCCGAGAAGGACCTGGAGCTGCGCGGGCCCGGCGAAGTATTGGGAACGCGCCAGACCGGCATGCTGCAGTTCCGCGTGGCCGACCTGGCGCGCGACCGGGAACTGCTGGAGCGCATCCCCGCGGTGGCCGAAAAGCTGCTGGCGGAACGCCCGGAGCTGGTCGAAAAGCTCGTGCGCCGCTGGATCGGCGACGCCACCCGCTTCGCCGGCGTCTGAATCGCCGGGGCTGGGCCGCCGGGGCTACAGCGCCGCCATCGACAAGGACGCGACCTCTACCCTGGCCTGACTCAACTCATCCCTCATGCGGTTCATCAGCGTGATGAATTCGGGCTGGTCCCGCAGCGGCGCGAGCCGGGTGTCGATTTCCATGACCCATTGCTCGCGAAAGCCCCGCTCGTACGCTTCGCGCAGTTTCTCCAGGGCCTGGTCCGGTTCGCTGCGCATGGCCAGCAGCACCGCCTCGTTGTAGTAAATGAAAGGGTCGTCGACGCCGTTCAGACGGCCACGCTGGATCTTGCGCTCGGCGGACTCCAGCAGTTCGCGGGCCTCCTCGGTTTCGCCCAGCTGCCCGGCCGCCAGCGAAGCCAGCGTGACCGTGGTGACCTCGTCGCCGTTGTACGCCGGCCGGTCCTCTTCGCCGATCGCGGCGGTCAACAGGCGCCGGGCCTCCGGGTAATCGCTGCGCACCAGGGCGATCATGCCGAGCTGGAAATTGAGATGGCGTTCCAACGGAGCCGGCGCCTCCTCGTCGAACTGCTCTTTGAGTTCGCGCACCAGCGCTTCCGCCTCCTCGTAGCGCCGCGCGACCATCAGTGTCATCCAATGCGTCGTCAGCAGGGTGGCGTTCTGCGAGGACGTCTCGAGGCCGATCAGCACCAGCCGCTCGGCCTCCTCGCTGTCGCCCAGCATCAGCCAGGCCCGTGCCAGCGTCGCGATGTCCTCGGGATTGCCCGGCTCGAGCTGCCAGGCCCGCCTGGCCAGCTTCCAGCCTTCCACCAGCTTGCCGTTGAACAATTCCATTTTCGCCAGGGAGCGCAGCAGCACGGTCGAGTCGGGGTGCAGGTCCAGCAGCCCCCGCATCAACTCGCGGCCCTCGTCCCACTTGCCGCGCATGGACAGGTTGGCGGCGTAGTTGACCATCAGCAGTTCGTTCAGCGGGTCGCGCGTCATCGCCTGTTCGAGCACGCGGTGCTCTTCGGGGTATCGCCCCAGCTCGCCCAGCACCCCCGCCAGCCACAGCTGCGCCGGGATGTAGTCTTCGTTCAGCTCGACCGCGTGGCGCAGCGCCGACTCCGCCGCGTCCATCTGGCCGATCTGCCAGCGCGCGAGACCCAGGGCGGCGAACGCCTCGGCCGATTCGGGATCGATCGCCAGCGCCTTGTCGATCATGTCCTGGGCGTTCTCGGTGGCTTTGAGGGTGGTGACGTTGCCGTAGAGCGAGAGCAGCAACCAGCTGTCCGCCAGCGCCGCATAGGCCGGCGCGAAACGGGCGTCGTGCTCCAGCGCCTTGGCAAACATCTCGACGGCCTTCTGCAACTCGGCGGGCGTCCTGCGCCACCAGTGCAGGCGCCCCGTGCGATAAGCCTGCGCCGCCGCCAGGCTGTCCGTGCGGGACGCCGGCTTCGCTTCCAGGCCATCGAACGACTCGACCAGCGCGGTGGCGATGCTACTGGCCACCTCGTCCTGGATCTCGAACGTGTCCGTCACTTCGCGATCGTAGAAGTTCGACCAGATGTGATACCCATCTTCGACATTGATGAGCTGGGCGGTCAGGCGGATGCGGTCGCCGGAAGTCCTCACGCTGCCTTCGAGAACCGTGCGCACGTTCAGCAGGCGGCCGATCTTGCGGATATCGTCCATGCTCTCGCGAAACGCGAAGGACGACGTGCGGGCCGCCACGCGCAGGCCGTCCACCTGGGCCAGCAGGTTGAGGATTTCCTCGGAGATCCCGTCCGCGACGTGGCCCTGGTCCTTGTCGGCCGACAGGTCGGTGAACGGCAGCACGGCGATCGAATTCTCCGGAGCCGAAAATGCGCGCCCCCCGGCGGCCGTGGCCAGCGGCTCGAACGCCTGGTTTTCGAACACGCCCGAGTAATACTGGTAAAACCCCCCCGCCAGGCCGGCTGTGGCCAGCAGCATGAAACTGAACAGCACGGCGCTCTGCGCACGGGTCAGCAGGCCCACCCCGCTGGTGCGGTGGATGCCGTCGGGGCGCAGCTCCAGGTGCCAGGCCAGCAGGAACACCAAGGGGAAGCCGACGATCACCACGATCACCACCAGCGTCGGCAGCCACTCCGGCAGGCGCAACGGCTCGACCGCGGCGTCCATCAGCTGCAGCAGCACGAACACGCCCACGGCGTAGGCGCCGACCGTGCGCAGGACCTTGCGCCGGTTCAGCTCGGCCAGGGTGGCCGAAAAGAAGGAATGTCGCTCGCTCATTCTGTAAGGCTGTCGATGGCCGGATTCACCGTGTTGTCACCCAATAGACGTTGCCAGGCGGCTTTTGGTTTCTGCCCGGGGCAACATTTCGCCGCATGAATCGATCAGAGCGCCGTGTCGCCCTCCTCCCCGGTGCGGATGCGGATCGCCCGGTCCAGCGTGTGCACGAAGATCTTGCCGTCGCCGATGCGCCCGGAGGCCGCGGAGTCGGCGATGGCTTCGACCACGGCATCGACGCGATCGTCCGGCACGGCCACTTCCAGCTTCAGCTTGGGCAGGAAATCCACCACGTACTCGGCGCCCCGGTACAGCTCGGTGTGACCCTTCTGGCGCCCGAAACCGCGGACTTCGGTCACCGTCATGCCCTGGATGCCGGTCTCCGCGATCGCATCCCGCACGTCGTCCAGCTTGAAGGGCTTGATGATCGCCGTAATCATTTTCATTTCGGTTTTCCTGGCAGGGGTGGATCGTGCGACTTTAATGCGAGCATAATCGGCCCGCAAGACAATCCATCGGACCCCGGAACAGGACACTGGCCATGCTGGACCTCAGAATGATCGACGAACTGACCCGCAAGCTCGGCGAGTCGCTGCCGCCGGGCATCGCGCAGAAGAAGGAGGAGATCGAAAGCCGCTTTCGCGCCGTGCTGACGGGGGCCTTCGAGCGCATGAACCTGGTCGGGCGGGCGGAGTTCGACGCCAGCTGCGCCCGGCTCGAGGAAACCCGGGCCCGGCTCAACGCGCTGGAAGAGCGGCTGGAGGAGCTCTCGCAAGGCTGACGGCGAAGCCTTTTCCTACCCGCCGGCGGGGCGGGTGCCGACTGCCCGGGCACCCGGTTTCCGGCACACTGCCCCGCATGAGTCTCGCCCGCGTATACAGCCGCGCAGGCGTGGGCGTCACGGCGCCGCTGGTGACCGTCGAGGTGCACGCGGGCGGCGGTCTGCCGCGGATGTCGATGGTCGGCCTGCCCGAAACCGCCGTGCGCGAAGCCAAAGACCGCGTCGTGCCGGCCCTGCTGAACAGCGGCTTCACGAAGCCGGCCGGCCATATCACGATCTCGCTCGCGCCCGCCGATCTGCCCAAGGAGGGCGGCCGCTTCGACCTGCCGATCGCCCTGGGCATACTGGCCGCCTCCGGCCAGGTCGACGACGGCCACATCGGCGGCTGCGAGTTCGTCGGCGAGCTTTCCCTGAACGGCGGCCTCAACCCGGTGCGGGGCGTGCTTCCAGTGGCCATCGAGACGCGGCGGGCCGGCCGCCAGCTGATCGTGCCGAACGTGAACGGACCGGAAGCCGCACTGGCGACCGGCGGGCGGCAGTTCTGCGCGGACAGCCTGCTGGCCGTGGTCGCCTGGCTGGAGGGCCGGCAGGCCCTGCCGGCCGCCTGCCTCGACGCGGCCGGCCTGGCCGGCAGGGACCCGACCCCGCTGCACAAGGACCTGGCCGACGTGTACGGCCAGCACCTGGCCCGCCGCGCGCTCGAAGTCGCCGCGGCCGGCGGCCACAACCTCCTGTTCAGCGGCCCGCCCGGCACCGGCAAGACCATGCTCGCCTCGCGCCTGCCCGGCATCCTGCCGCCGCTGACCGAGCAGGAAGCGCTGGCTGCCGCGGCGGTCGCCTCGGTCAGCCAGGCCGGGCTGGATATCACGCGCTGGCGCACCCGCAGTTTCCGCGCCCCGCACCACACCGCCAGCAGCGCCGCGCTGGTCGGCGGCGGCTCCAAGCCCAGGCCGGGTGAAGTCTCATTGGCGCATCACGGCGTGCTGTTTCTCGACGAGTTGCCGGAGTTCAACCGCAATGTGCTCGAAGTACTGCGCGAGCCCATGGAATCGGGCCGCGTGGTGATTTCCCGTGCCGCCAGCCAGGCCGAGTTTCCCGCCCGCTTCCAGCTCGTGGCGGCGATGAACCCCTGCCCCTGCGGCTACGCCGGCGACCGCAGCGGCCGCTGCCATTGCAGCGCCGACCAGGTGCAGCGTTACCGGGGCCGGCTGTCCGGCCCGCTGCTCGACCGCATCGACCTGCACGTCGAAGTCGCGCGGCCCGACCGCATCCCCGGCAGCGTCCCGGGCAGCGGTTCCGGCCCGGTCCCCGAATGCAGCGCGCTGGTGCGCCGCCGCGTGGTGGCCGCGCGCGAGGTACAACTGGCGCGCGCCGGGATGCCCAACGCGCAGCTCGAGGGCGCCCAGCTGCGCGAGCATTGCCGGCTGGACGCACCGTCGCGGCGGTTCCTGGAGGAGGCGGCGCAGCGCGTCGGCCTGTCGCCGCGCGCCTGCCAGCGCATCCTGAAGGTCGCGCGCACGGTCGCCGATCTCGAGGGCTCGCCCGAAATTGCCGGTGACCAGCTCGCCGAGGCCATTGCCTTTCGAGGAATTGATTGCGGGAACCGACAGGGGTGATATGCTTTTGGACATCCTATGGAGAACCCCCTCAAAACGATCATCGTCGATGACGAGTCGCTCGCACGGCGAGGGCTGAAACACCGCCTGAAGGACGTCGGCGACGTCGCCATCATCGCGGAGGCCGGCAACGGCCGCGAAGCACTCAAGCTGATCAGGGAGCATCGCCCCGACCTGGTGTTTCTCGACATCCAGATGCCGGGCATGGACGGCTTCGACGTGCTGCGCGCGCTGCCGCCCGGCGACATGCCAGCCATCGTCTTCGTGACTGCGTTCGACGACTACGCCATCAAGGCCTTCGAAGCCCACGCCCTGGACTACCTGCTCAAGCCCATCGAGGACAGCCGGCTGGCCGAGGCCCTCGACCGGGTGCGCGAAAACCGCGAACGCAAGCACGCCCTGGAGCACCGGAAATCCCTGCTCGAACTGGTCAGCCAGATCACCGGGCAGCCGGTGCGCAGCATGCGCGAGCTGACCGCCCGCGGCGTCGACAAGCTGAAAAAGAAGGAGACGCCCAAGCTGGCGATCCGCGACGGCGGCCGCACCACCTGGGTCAAGCAGGAAGACATCGAGTGGATCGACGCGGCCGGGGACTACATGTGCGTCCATGCCGGCGGCGAGACCTTCATCATGCGCATGACGATGAAGAAGCTCGAAAAAGAGCTGGATCCGAGCATCCTGCAGCGCATCCACCGCTCCACCATCGTCAACGTCAACCGGGTGCGCGAGATGCAGGCGCACATCAACGGCGAATACTATCTGACGCTGAACAGCGGCCACACCATCAAGCTGTCACGCTCCTACAAGGACAAGCTACGGCATTTCAGCTGAGTTCGCCCGGCGCTGCATTCGGCTCGGCGCGCGCCCGGGTCGCATCGTCGCAAGGCATTACCTTCGTCACAACTCTTTTGCTTTGCTGTTCGGTAACCTCACGATCGAACGCCGTGTAACCCATTGCGCCGTCGAGGCGTCAAAAGGAGTACATGGCACGTTCAATCGGAAGCGGGGTCGTTCAGTTTCTCCCTGACCATCGTCTGAGCAGCGAACCCGTTTCCGGCACCGGCCCGGCAGCTTCCCTCGGCTGCCGGGCCACCCTTTTTCCCGCTGCCGCCCGGTCCGACGCCGGGTCAGCCGCGGCCGTGGTCGAGCCAGAACTCGATACCCTGCGTGTTGAGCGTGACATCCCCCTCGAAGACCTCCCGCAGCGCTTCGTCCGCGCAGGCGACGCCGTGCCTCCGCGCCCGCTCCACCAGCCAGTCCATCATCGCGCCCTCGATGCGCTCGCGGCGCCGCTCGTCGGCCGCGAAGGTCTCGCCCCACCGCACGAATTGCTCGATGCTCGCCAGCATGTCGTCGGCCAGCCGCCGCAGGTCGCGCACCCGCCCGAAATGGGTCAGGTACATGTTCTCGGGGCGTCGCTCCATCAGGCGTTCGATGGACTCGGCGAGCGCCGGCGGATCGAACTGGATCGGCGTAGTGGTCGGGAAGATGAACGGCCCGCGGGCGGTATCCAGCTCCCGGTAGGAAATGCCGAAGGTGTCGCCGCTGAACCAGCCGCGGCTGTGTTCGTCCCAGACACAGAAGTGATGCCGCGCGTGGCCGGGCGTGTCGAGGAATTGCAGCGTGCGCTTGCCGACCTGCAGGCTGCCGCCGTCCTGCACGACGACGACGCGCTCTTCCGGCACCGCCAGCAGCGCGCCGTGCTGCTTTTCGTACTCTTCGTCGCCGTATACGGCCCGGGCGCTGGCCTCCAGCCGCGACGGGTCGGTCATGTGCCGGGCGCCGCGCGGGTGCACGACCAGCGCCGCGTTGGGCAAGCGCCGCATCAGGCTGCCCGCGCCGCCCGCATGGTCCAGGTGGACATGGGTCACGATGACGTGGCTCACCTCCTCCACGCGCCGCCCGCGCTGCGCGATGACCGCCAGGATGCGCTCGCTGCTGTGATTGTTGCCGGTCTCGATCACGGCCAGCGCCGCATCGGTCTCGAGCAGGTAACAGGCCGCCATCTGCGGCCGGACCATGCCGCTGTCGATGGCCAGTATGCCGCCTGCGTATTCCAGCGCCGTCACGCACTCACTCATGGTCATGCCGCGAAACCCACCCAATGATCCGGTTGGCATATGATATGGTTACCGCCGGTCCTGTTTACCAGATCATGTTAACCGGATCGGGGTTTACCCGATCAGGCAAGCGCATCTCCCGATGAGTCATCCTCGCATCATCACGTTCTGCCTCCTGCTGGCGCTGGCGACCGCCCTGCCGCTGCAGGCGCAGGACACACTGCCCGGGCCGAACTGGGCGCGCCGGGACGCCTTGCAGGCCGCCGCCGCGGTCGACGTGCTGGCCGAACTCAAGCCGCTCTTCGAGCACGTCCGCGCGGGCCGGGACGACGCGCTGCTGCAGGCCTTGCAGCGGATCGCCGGCGCAGAGCAATGGCCGCCGCCGGCGCGGGAGCGCATCCTCCATGCCTTCGCCCTCGGCCTCGGCGACCTGCCCACGGGATCCGTCGGGCCCGGCATCCTCGACTTCCTGCTCGCCTACCGGCCGCAGACCCGGGTTGCGCATCCCGACACCGACTTGGTCGGCGTGCCCCTGTTCGACATCGCGACCGCCACGACCGGCGTGGTGAACGCGTGGGAACGGCAAGCCGGCCGCGACTCGGCCCGCGGCCTGCTCCCACCGCGCGGAGCGGACCCAGGCTGGGCCTCCCAATGGACCGGCGCCTACCTCGCGGCCGGCCCTGCGCGCCGGCAAGGGTTCGCGGACGCCCTGGATACCGCCTCACCCGAACAGGTGCGCGAGCTGGCCGCGGCAGCTGTCGACAAACTGACCCGGACGCCGGACATGACCCTGGTGGCGGCGCGCTGCGCCATGCTGCTGGCGGACTCCGCGCTGTTGCGGGAGGTGCTGGCCACGGGCCGCGGACCCGGGCTGGCCGCCGCCCTGCAATGGGCCGACGCCGCACTGCCCGAGAGCGAGCGGATCGACCTGCTGCAGCGCCTCTCGCACGACGCGCCGCCGGCATCCGCCGCCCTGGCCATCGCCGCGCTGGCGCCCGGCCTGCTGCAGCATCCTGAAGTCGCGGACTGGCTGTTCGCATTGCTGGCCGACCCCGCGCTCGGCGCAGCCGCGGCGCTGACTTTGTCGCACAGCGACGCCCCGGCCGTGCAGGGCCGGCTGGCTGACCTGGCGGCCGCGGGCGACGCTCTGAGCGCGCGTCGCGCGGCCGTGGCCATCGAAGCCGCCCGCCGGACGAATGCGGGGGGCGAGCGATGAGGAAGGCGCTTCCGGCCGCCCTGATCGCGCTGGCCCTGCCGGTTCTGCTGACGCCCTGGGCGCCGGCCCGGGCCCAGGTCGTGCCGGTCCGCATCGTCGAATGGGTGGAGGACGCGCCGGTCAACGACGACTCGAAAATCGCACTGGGCTACCCCGTGCCGGTCCCGGTCGAAACGCCGCTGCCCTTCGCCGGGTTCCGCAGCTACGCCGGCCTGCACCTGCGGCACCAGGACCTGGCGGTCACGACGCCCTGGGTGCACCCGGCAACGATCGGCGTCACGCAGCAAGGCCGCAACATCTGGCTCTACCGGCTGGGCGACGCCGATTCCGAGACGGCCTACGGGCTGCCGGAGCAGGCCATGCTTACCAACGGCGGGATCCACGCCCGCGAATGGCAGTCGCCCGAGGTGGCGACCGGGATCATCGAACTGCTGGCGCTCGGCGCGGACGACGACCCCCTGATCCACTACCTGCGGGACAACGCCAACGTGCTGGTCATCCCGGTGCTCAACGTCGACGGCTTCCTGCAGACCCAGCGCTTTCCGCGCACGAACTGGCTCGGCACCGACCCCGACGACCCCGCGTCTTCGCCGCGCGACGGGCGCATGCGGCGCAAGAACATGCGCGGCGCCGACGAGGCGCTGCAGACCCAGGCGGACCACCTGCTGGGTATCGACCTGAATCGCAACAACCCGCCTTACTGGGCGACCAATCTCAACCGTTCCTCGTTCGACCCGAACAGCCTCGTGCACCACGGGGCCAGCCCGCAATCCGAAGCGGAAATCCAGGCACTCGACGCGGCTGCGCAGCTGGGACCGGCCGCCCGGCTCAGCATGTACACGGATCTGCACTCGTTTTCGCGGGTGCATTTCTGGGTGCGCAACAGCAACGACCGGCTGGCCAACCTGACCGAAGACCTGCTGCGCACCTTCTCGGAGTTTCACCGCCGCTTTCCGGCCGGCAAGGTTTACGGCTTCACGACCGCCGCCAACACGCCGCGCAACCAGGGCATCGGCGCGACCGACGAGTATTTCACCCACACCTACCAGGTGCCGGCCTGGACGCTGGAAATCGAACCCTTGAACGGCGGCACGGAATACGGCGGCTTCGGCCGCAACGTCCATGACGGTTTCATTCTGCCCGACGCGGAAGTGGAACGGGTGCGGACGGAGCTGGCCCAGACCTTCGCCATCGCCTACTACCGCCAGGCCGGGCCGCCTTCGATCACCGCGCTGCACCTGACGGACACGGCGACCGGCGCGGTCGTTTTCGCGGCCGAGTGGGACAGCGTCAACGGCGTGCAGCGGCAGCTGCACACCTTCCAGGCCCAGCCGCTGCAGATCGGCCGCGACTACCGGGCCTGGATCGCCTGGGACAAGCCGATGCGCTGGCGCACGGGCGGCCAGGTGACCGTCCTGCCGGGCCAGCCGGCGCTCACCCTGAACGTCGCACGCGCCGTTACCGTGGGCGACGCGCCCCTCGACGCCGTCGTCGGCCCGCCGCGCTGGCTGGACCAGCCGGGCGCCTCCCCCGGGGGCTACCGGCGCTACCGCGACGACGCCGTGGACTTCGATCTGACCATCCTCGACAGCACCACCAACCAAGCGCTGGTGCAGGGCGCGGTCAGCGCCACCCTGCACGCCGACGCGTACGACATGAGCGGCAACCGGGGCGACGCCGACCCGGCCACCGTCGCGCGCTGGGCGTCAGGCGCCTGGGCCGGTTACGAGGACAGCGACGGCAACGCGCAGAACGACCAGGGCGGCAGCGATGCGACGCTGAGCTTCACGCTGAGCGCAGACGCGCTGGGCGACCCCTTCGTGGTCGAGGCCGGCACCTCGGCCGCCTGGTTCGACACCGAGCGCGACGGCGAGGGCTTCGTGCTGGAAATCCTCGCCGGCGGGCGGGCGGTCATGTACTGGTTCACCTACGACGGCGCCGGCCGGCAGGACTGGTACGTCGCCGAAGGGGAGATCCGCGGCAACCGCATCCTGTTCCCGGGCCTGCTGCGCGTCGCCGGCGGAGAATTCGGACCGGGCTTCGACCCCGACCGGGTGACGCGGACGGCCATCGGCTCGGCCAGCTTCATCTGGTCGTCCTGCGATTCCGGCGCCATGAGCTGGGTCATTGACCGCGATGGCGGCAACCGTCGGCAGGGCCGCATGAATCTGACGCGGCTGTCGCGCCTGATGGGCCTGGACTGCGGCATGCAGATGGGTGCCCCGGAGGTGCCGGCCGGGCGCTTCAGCGGCTCCTGGTACGACCCCGCGCACTCGGGCGAGGGCTACGTGCTGGAAGTGCTGGCCGATATGCGGGCGCTGGTCTACTGGTTCAGCTTCGACGCACAGGGCGCGCGGCGCTGGTTCTTCGGCACCGGGCTCATCGACGGCGACCGGCTGGTGTTCGATGAACTGCACACGACCGCGGGCGGCGTGTTCGGGCCGGATTTCGATCCCGCGGCCGTGACCCTGGCGCCCTGGGGCTCGCTCGAACTCGACCTGACCTGCGCCGCGGGGACGGCCCGTTTCACCCCGACCGAAGCCGGTTTCCCCGCCGGCACGCTCGACCTGGTGCGGCTGACGCAGCCGGGCGGGCGGGACTGCGTGGATTGAAGGCGCGCGCCGGCGAGCAGCGCCGCGGAAATCTGCATACAATATCCGCCTGCGACAGGATTTACGGAGCGTAACCGTGGACGACCAGGACAAACACCGCTATTGCACCAACAAATTCATCGAGCTGGCGAACCAGCTCAAGGACGAGCAGATCGACCCGACCCTGGTGTCTGGCGCCCTGATGACGGCGTCCTGCGTGTATGCCACTTTCGTGGCCGCCGGCAATAAGGGCGCGCTCGAGCCGAGCGGGGTCGACAAGGTCGTCGCGGTCTACCGCCGCACGCTGGAGCACCATCAGAAAGTCAAGAAGGCCCAGTTGCAGGGATCGAAGAACCACTGAGCCCAATGCGCCATCGGAAACGGCCATGGATATGCGCGAACCGCCCCGCAGGCTGACGCAATGAACGTGCAGGTCTCCTACTTCGCCGCCTTCCGCGAAGCCGCCGGGGTAGCCACCGAGCGGATCGACACCGCGTCGGTCACGGCCGCCGCCCTGTTCGACGAGTGCGCCGGGCGCCACCCCGCGCTGCAGCGTTACAGCGCGTCCCTGGTGGCGATCAACGACGAGATGTCCCCCTGGGATACGGCGCTGGCCGAGGGCGACGAGGTGCTGTTCTTTCCGCCGGTGGCGGGCGGATGAACGATTTTCGCGTCGTCGCAGACGCCATTGACTGCGCCGCCTTTCGCGACAGCATCGTCGACCGCGGCTGTGGCGGTTACGTCCAGTTCGAGGGCTGGGTGCGCGACCACAACGAAGGCCGCGAGGTTTTGCGCCTCGAATACGAAGTCTACGAGCCGCTGGCCGTCAAGGAAGGCCGGCGCATCATCGGGGAAGCCATCGAGCGCTTCGGCGTGCGCGGGGCCCGCGCCCTGCACCGCTGCGGCCTTCTGGAATTGACCGACGTGGCGGTCGTCGTCGGGGTGGCATCCCCCCATCGCGGCGAGGCCTTCGCGGCCTGCCGCTACATCATCGACGAGATCAAGCACCGCTTGCCGATCTGGAAGAAGGAACACTACGCCGACGGCGAGGCCCACTGGGTCCGGTGCGACCGTTGCGCCGCGCCGGGGCATATGCATTCGCGGTAGGAGCGAACCTTGTTCGCGAATTTTGCGCCGCTATCCCGAACAAGGTTCGGTCCTACAACGCTTCGATGATCGCCTGCGCCTCCGGCGGCAGGCCGTCGGGGTGCGTCCAGGTTCCCCGTTTGCCCCCGGATTTGTACAGCAGGCGGGTCGGGCCGATCTCGAGCGCGGGATTGACCGGTTTGACCAGGTCCCAGATGGTCAGCAGCGCCACGGACACGCCGGTCAGCGCCTCCATCTCGACCCCGGTTTGGGCCGCGATCTCGGCGACGCAGTAAAGCTCCACCGCGGCGTCTGCGGGGCGCAGGACCGAGTGGATCATCACGCGGTTCAGCGCGATCGGATGGCACAGCGGGATCAGCGCCGGGGTTTGCTTGGCGGCCTGGATGCCGGCGATTTCCGCCATCGCCAGGGGATCGCCCTTCGGCAGGCGGCCCTCGGCCAGCAGCGCGAAGGCTTCGCGGCCGAGCGTGATCCTGCCGCCCGCCACCGCCACCCGCCGCGTCACGGCCTTGGCCGATACGTCGGCCATGGCCCAGTTTTTCCCGCTGATTTCGTTCATTGACGAATACCGACCCCGGTGCTACCGCTCTGAATCTAGGTTACCAGATGTAGGACCGAACTTTGTTCGGGACACGCAGCGGTCGCGAACAACGTTCGCTCCTACGGAAAGCCGTAGGTGAGCAGCACGCCGACGTGCAGGTTGCGCTCGGGCGCGGGCTCGTAGTACCTGCCGAAGGCCGCGTTCAGGCGGATGTTGGTCATGTACTGCTCGTCCAGCAGGTTGCTGACGCCGGCAAAGGGCTCCAACATCCAGCGGTCCGCCTGCCAGCGGCAACCGCCCCGCAGGTCGACGACCCGGTAGTCGCCCGTCTCCACCGCATTGGCGTTGTCCGCGAAGAAGCTGCCGGCATGCAGCAGATCCAGGCCGGCGAAAAATCCGGATGGGTGGCTCCAGTCGAGGGCGAACTGGAAGAGATGCTCGGGTATGCCCGGAATGCGATTGCCGTCGAACACGCCGCCGGCCGGGTCGCGAAATTCGTTGAAGGTGAAATCGGACCAGGTATAACTCGCGCTGCCGCTCAGGCCGGGCAGCAATTCCAGCGCCAGGGAGGCCTCCGCGCCGCGGTGCGTGGAACTGCCCGCATTGCGAAAGAAGGACTGGCCGGAGCCCGCCAGCTCGTAGGGCACGATCTCGTCCTGCACATCGATGTGGAAAAGCGCGGCTTCGTAGCGGACCCGCTCCGCGAGCAGGCCCTTTACGCCAGCTTCCGCATTCGTGGCGGTCTGCGACTCCAGGTCCGGGTTGAAGCCGGTTGGGCCGTAGGGATTGGCGAGTTCGGTGGTCGCCGGCGGGTCGAAGGACGTCGAGACGTTGCCGTACAGCCGCAGCGACTCGCGCAGCGCCCAGCTGACACCGAGCATCGGGCTGAATTCGGTGAAGCTGCGCTGGCCGGAGCCCGGCGCGCCGGTGCGGTCCGTCACGCGGTACTCGACGTCGTCGAACCGGCCGCCCAGGGTCAGCGTGAGCGCCGCGCCCAGTTCCAGCGCGTCCTGCACGAACAGCGCGGCCGTGGTGACGTCTTCGTCCTGGTCGGTGGTCAGGGCCCCGGTCACTCCCTCGAGGTTGACGAAGCGGCGCCGGTGGTCGCGCTGCGCATCGTAGTCGAAACCCACGATCAGGCGGTTGTCGCGGCCATTCCAGTCGGTGCTCCAGCCGTACTGGGCGCCGAACCCCGCAAAGCGGCGCTGCAGGTCGACGCTGCCGCCCTGTCCGTTGCTGTTGATGTCGAACGGCTGCCGGTTGACGAAGTCCCGGCCCTGGTAGTAGGTCCGCAGCAACAGGTCGCGTCCCCTTCCGAAGTCCTTGTTCAAGGCGAGGCCGAGCGTCTGCTGGTCGAGCGCCTCGCCGGCCGCGTACTGCACGTTGCGCGGGGCCGCCTGGCGCCGATTCGCCGCCACCTCGGCAGCCGTCAGTCCGCCGGGGTCGTCCGCGCGCGGCGAGTCGACCGCGTTCAGCACCACCGTGAGGCTCGCCGATGCGTCGAAGTCGTAGCGAATCTTGCTGTTGAACAGGTCGCTCCGGTAACGCGACTGCTCCCGGTAGCCGTCGAGTTCGGTGGACGACAGGTTGGCCAGCCAGTTGAGCCGCCCGCCGATGTTGCCCGCTTGGTCGCCCGCCTGGCCGCCCGCTTCCCCGCCGGCCTTGGCCTGCCACTGGCGGAAACCATACGAACCGGTATTCAGTCGCGTGGACAGCTGCGGCCGTTCCGGCCCGTCCTCGGTGCGGATGTGGATCACGCCGCCTGACGCCGAACCGTAGACGGCCGAGAACGGGCCGCGGATCACTTCCACGGCCTCGACCGACCCGAGATCGATGGCGTCGACGCTGCCCTGGCCGTCCGGCAGCGTCTGCGGGATGTCGTCGGCGAAGATGCGAATGCCGCGGATGCCGAAATTCGCCCGCGCCCCAAAACCACGGATCGCGATGCGCAGGTCCTGGGCGAAGTTGTAGCGATTCTGAAAGAACAGGCCGGGCTGGCTCGCCAGCGCCTCGTCCAGGCCCAGTTGCTGGCGGCCCCGCTGCACCTGCTCGCCCGACACCACGCTCGCCGCGAACGGCAGGTCGGAGCGGTCGGTCGCGATGCGGGTCGCGTGCACCACGACTTCCTCGAGCAGGTGGGGATCGGCTGCCGCGGCCTGCGCCAGGCCGCAGGTCGGCAGCAGCCCGTGTAGCAAACCGAGTAGCAACGTGGGCAGCAGCGCCACGGCCACCGGGTTGCGCCCCTGCGGCGGCGGGGTCAAAGGGCCGCGCTCAGGACGCCGCCTCGAGAGCCTGCTCGAGGTCCGCCCGCAGGTCCTCCCAGAACTCGATCCCGACGCTCAGACGCAGCAATGAGGACGGCAGGTGCTCCTGGCCCGCGTTCGCCGCGCGCCGCTCCATCGTGGACTCGACGGCGCCCAGGCTGGATGCGTGCCGGACCAGGCGCACGGCGCGGCACACGGCATCCGCCGCCGCGGCCCCGCCCCGGACGTCGAAGGAAATCATGGTACCGAAGCCGTCCAGCTGGGCCGCGGCCAGCGCGTGGCCTGGGTGGCTCTGCAGCCCGGGATAGCGCACGGTGTCGACCCGCGGATGGGCGGCCAGCCACTCGGCCAGCCGGCCGGCGTTCTGCTGCGCCCGCTCGAAGCGCAGCGCCAGGGTGCGCGCGCCGCGCACGGCCAGCCAGGCTTCGAGCGCGCCCGGCGTGGCGCCGCCCAGCGTGCGCGACCTGCGCAGGCTGGCGTACAGGCCGGGGTCGCGCACCGTCACGATACCCGCCAGCAGGTCCGAGTGGCCGCCGATGAATTTGGTCGCCGAGTGCATGCTGACGTCGGCGCCCCGCTCCAGCGGCCGCTGGTTCAGGGGCGTGGCAAAGGTATTGTCCACGGCCAGCAGGCAGCCGGGCTTGCGCGGCGCCGCGCAGATGGCCGCCAGGTCGGACACCGCGAGCAGCGGATTCGACGGGGACTCCAACCACAGCAGGTCGGCCCGGGCGGCGCTGTCGATCCAGGCCGCCGTGTCCGCCACCGGGATGCGCTCGACCCGGTACATCCCCTTGCGCGAACCGGCGTCGGCGAGTTGCACAACGCCCTGGTAACAGTCGTCGGGCAGCGCGATGCGGGCGCCGCATTGCAGCTGATCGAAAACGGCGGCCACGGCCGCCATGCCGGATGCGAAGGCCAGGGACCGGCCGCCTTCGAGCGCGCCGATGATTTCTTCGAGCGCCTCCCAGGTGGGCGTGCCGCTGTCCCGGGAATAGTCGCGGCCAGCTTCGCCTGGGGGGCCCAGCAGGTAGTTGGACACGGGTATGAGGGGCACATTCAGCGGCGCCCCAGGCTGCTCCGGGCGGCCCGCGCTGACCAGCCACGATGCCGGATCGAGCTTCAGCATGACGCCATTCTCCTGCTTGAAACAGCCAACACTATAGCGCATCTCCTGCCGCTTTCTTGCTGCACCGGAAACCCGCCGGTAGACTCGCCTGCATGCCATTCCTGCGCCCAGCCCTGCCCTACCTCCTGCTCGCCGTCGTAACCTTTGCCGCTTACTGGAACGCGCGGCCTGACACGCTGGTGCTCGACGACAAACTGTTTGCCGGCCATGAGCGGTTCGCCGATCTTTCCCGGCTGCCGGATTTTTTCGGGGAAACGGTATGGGCTGCCGCCGGCGCCAACGAAGCCCTGTACCGTCCCCTTCTGATGGTGTCGATCGCCATCGACGCGGCGCTGTTCGCGGATCGTGTCGCCGCGTATCACCTGGTCAACGTGCTCCTGCACGTGCTGGCGACCCTGCTCGTCTACCTGCTGTTGCTGAGGCTGCTGCGCCTAGCGGAGCCGCGGGACGAATCGGCTGAGCTTATTGCCTTGCTCGCCGCGCTCGTGTTCGGCGTGCATCCGATACATGCCGAGGTCGTGAATTCCATTTTCAACCGGTCAACTCTGTTAGCGGCCATCGGGTTGGCCGCGGGCCTCTGGTGGCTGCTCCGTCATTTTGAGGCTCGGCCGGCGCTGGCCTGGACCGGCATCTGGCTGGCGTATTGGTTTGTTCTGTTCAGCCGTGAAACCGGCATCGTGCTGCCGGCGCTCGCCGTGGCGCTGGTGTGGATCTACTCGAGCGGCGGGCTGCGGAAGAAAGTCCTGCGCTGCCTGCCGGCCCTGCCGATGGCGGTGCCGCTGCTGGTCTACCTGGCTATGCGTGCCCACGCCGTATCGCCGCCGCTGCCGTCGATGCCTCTTGGGGCGGGTGAGCCGGGGGATCTGCTGGGCGTCACGGACCTGGTCGCACCCGGCAGGTTCCTGGAGTTCGGCTATCTGTTACAGGTAGCGGGCGTCTGGCTGGACGGCCTGCGGCTGACGCTCTGGCCCCGGCCCTTGCTGCTGGTCCATCCTGATCTGGACGAGGTTATGCGGATCGTTGGGCTGTTCGTACATATCGGGCTCGTCGCGGCCGCGCTGATCCTGTATCGGCGCAAACACTACGGCCTGATCACGGGACTGGCAATCTTTTACATCGCGCTGCTCCCCGCCAGCCGCCTGTTCGGCTCCGTCGATTCACTCAACCTCGCCGAGCGCTACCTCTACGAGCCCTCGATCGGCCTGGCGGTGCTGCTGGCTTTCGGTCTGCGCTACCTGATGCGGCGCGGCGACCGCCTGGTGGCGGCCGCACCCGCCGTGCTCGCCGTGTTCCTGCTGACGCCCATCACCTGGGCCCGCAACGCCGACTGGTCGAACGAGGTCGCGCTGCTCGAACACGACTACCGCCACGGTGTGCGCACCCAGTCGTCACTCAGGATGTTGACGTCCGCTTACCTGCTGGAGCATAACGCTGCCCGCGCGGTCGAAGTGTGCCGCGAGAACGAGGACGGGCCGTGGGGATCCGGCCTGATGAGCGTGCATTGCGGAACGGCCTACGCCATGTCCGGGGATGCGCAAGAGGCCGAGCAGGCATTTCTCCGCGCAGCCAGTAGTGCGGACAGCCGCACCCGCGCCCACTCCAATCTGGCCCGCTTGTACATGAATCAGGGGCGGCAGGATGCGGCGCGCGCGCAGTTCGAAATGGCCATCGAGAGCGAGGTGAATCCCGCCATTCGCGCTTACCGCCAGGGGCTGATGCTGGTCCAGTTATACCCGAAGGACCGCGGCAAGCTGCTCGAGGCGCGCGCGCACTTCGAGGAAGCGCTGCGCCTGCAGCCGCGGCTCACGCTCGCGATTAATGCGCTGGAGCAGGTCGACCGCAGCCTCGATCAACTGCCCTGAGGCGGGGTCGTTCAGGCCCAGAACGAAGAGGGCACCTGCAGCCAGGGCGGCTGCATGCGCGCGATCACCGCGTATACCGGGCAGTCCTCGCGATGCGGCGAGGGCAGGTACCCGATGGACATCAGGAACTCCCCGGTGATCTCGCCGCCGGTGAAGCGGAAGGTGCGGCGAAACAGCTTGACCCATTCCGGCTTGCGCAGAGGATGTTGCGCCCGCAGCCATCCCGCAAAGCCACCGTGGGTGGCGCGCAGGGCCTGGATCGTTCGCGCGTTTTCGATCGCCGCGTTGACTTTGAGCCGGTTCCGCACGATGCCCGGGTCGGTTAACAGTCGGGCGCGGTCCCGCTCGCCGTAGGCGGCGACGCGATCCACGTCGAAGCCGTCGTAGGCACGGCGGAAACCCTCGCGCTTTTTCAGCATCAGTTCCCAGCTCAGACCGGCCTGGTTGATCTCCAGCAACAGCCGTTCGAACAGCCGCGATTCGTCCTCGAGCGGAAATCCGTATTCGAGGTCATGGTAAGGCCCATGGATGGCGTTCCCGCTCGCAAAGTCGCAGTAGCTGCTCACGACAGTACTCCCGAAAACCGCGATTCTAGCGCAGTTCCCATGGGAGTCCGGCCAAATCCGGGTCTGTTTCGGAGTACGGCGTATCAAGCCGCCCAGAATTCGCTACGGGTGAAGCTCGTCGCGGCGGTAAGCGAGAGGCGGTTTGCGCGCTAAGCGCGCAAGAAGCCTCTCGCGATCGAAGGAATGGGCCCTGCAGGACTTGAACCTGCGACCAATCGATTATGAGTCGACTGCTCTAACCAGCTGAGCTAAGGGCCCGTTGCGGATATTCCAGAGGCGCATTCTAACCCACTGCCACACCGGGGCA
>Ga0105090_10000287_pt1 | contig 23561 bp, 20 predicted proteins | sample PPLLak3March2015_FD_79110 | JGI IMG/M metagenome (GOLD analysis project Ga0105090, IMG submission 79110) | Freshwater sediment microbial communities from Prairie Pothole Lake near Jamestown, North Dakota, USA - PPLs Lake P7 Core (1) Depth... | ecosystem: Environmental > Aquatic > Freshwater >...
GGTGCCGCAGGCCGCTCACCGCTTCGCCGATCACGCCATAGCCGGCGCGCTGGCTATACGGCCCGTCCTGGCCGAAGCCGCTGATCCGCACCATCACCAGTCCTGGATTGCGCGCCGAGAGTTCGTCGTAGCCGAGACCCCACTTCTCCAGCGAGCCGGGGCGGAAGTTCTCGATCAGCACGTCGCTCGTCGCGGCGAGGTCGGCGGCCAGGCGCCGGCCCTCGTCGCGACGCAGGTCGAGCGCGATCAGCGACTTGTTGCGGAAGATGCTCGCCGCATACAGCGACTTGTCACGGAAGCGCTTGCCCATCGTCCGCACCGGGTCGCCCTCGGGCGGCTCGATCTTCACCACCTCGGCGCCGAAGTCGGCAAGCAGCCGGCCGCAAAACGGCCCGGCCACCGTCGAGCCCATCTCCAGCACCCGGAAGCCGGCCAGCGGGCCGCCCTTTTCGGACATCGTGGGCGGGCTTGAATGTTGTCCTCCGCGCTGCGCGCTCCGGCGTGAGCGCTTGGGGCGGCCCGGCGCGCTCATAGGATGTACTTCTGGTAGCGCTCGAGATAGGAGCGGGCGCTGCGCATGTTCTCGCGGCGCAGCACCTCGGCGCGATCGGCGTCGCCGCGGACCATCGCCTCGAGAAGCGCCGTGTGCTGCTTCAGGCCCGCTTCGGCGCGGCCCGGCAGGATGATGATGCGGCGGATCAGCGTCTGCGTCCGCTCGAGGATGGAGTCGAGCATCTGCGCCAGCACCGGGTTCTTCGCCGCGTCGATCAGTTGCCGGCGAAAGGTCTCGTAGCCGGCGATGTAGGCGTCGAGATCGCCCTCGGCGACGAAGCGCACCATCGGCCCCTTGAAGTAGTCGAGCGCCGCCTGCCACTGCGACTTCGGCGCGTTGATCGTCGCCTGCCTTGCGCACAGGCCTTCGAGCACCTCGCGCACGTCGTACAGGTGCGCGACCTGGGACAGCTCCAGCCGCATCACCACCGCGCCGCGGTTCGGGATCCGTTCGACCAGGCCGCGCTGCGCCAGCACCGACAGCGCCTCGCGCACGCGGGTGCGCGGCACGCCGAACTCCAGCGCCAGTTCGTTCTCGCGCAGCTTCGAGCCCGGCGGCAGTTCCTGGGTGGCGATGCGTTCGCGCAGCACGCCGCTGAGGTCGGGCGCGGCCCCGCGACGCTTGCGGGCCGGCGCCTTGGCCTTGCGTGAAACCGGAACGCTGCGCAGGGTCATCGCCGCCTCGGGACAGGGCGCGACCTTAGCCTTTTGTGCGCAATCTCGTCAACAAAATTGCCAACACTCTTGTAGTGCACTGCCGCAACGGCCGATGGAGCCGCCGCCTCGAGCGGGAGATACAGGCGAGCCGCACCCTGTAGCGGCGATCGCTAAGGGCAGCGGACTCAGAGGTCGCGCATGCGCTCGGGGTCGAGGATGCGCTTGCTGTAGGAGTGCAGCGTGTAAAGCGCCACCGCCGGGTTGTGCCCGGTCAGGCGGTCCTTCGTGATCAACGTTGTCACCGGCGCATCGGAATGACGGGTGAAGAGCGCGTCATGGCCGACGCAGAGCCCGACGATCACGTTCAAGTCGGTCTTCGCGGCGTTCAGCGTCCTGGCCTGCAGGATGGGATTGCAGGCCGCTTCGAAGGTGCCGGGCCTGATCTTCGTTTCGTCGGCGATACCGATCGCCTCCTTGTCGACCGAGCCGACCTTGCACAGCACCGTCACCGGGTCGAGCCCGGCGAGCCGCAGGATCTTCGCGAAGAGCCTGGTCTCCTCGATCAGGCCGAAACAGGTGGCGATGCCGATCCGCCTGGCGGCGATGCGGTGCGCGAACGCGACGATCTCTTCGCAACGGGAGATCCTGCCGTAGTAGCGGCCCTCGACCTCCGCGGCGGCGCGCGCCAGCGTGCCATCGAGTCCGTCTCCGGCGTAGGTCCGGCGTGTGTCTTCGACCAGCGCCGGACTGGCCGCCTCGGTGGCGCAGAACGATGGGTACTGCTTGTCGTGCCGGTAGCAGTTCAGCTGCCCGCATTCGGAACAGGAGGGGTCTTCGATCTTGCGGCTCTTGCCCATCGCGCGATACCTCCCGGGGTGTCGATGCTGCCGGCAGTCTATGCAGATCGGCGCGCCGGCGTTTGACGCAATCGCAGTGGCAAGCAACCGACGAGCGCGCCGGCGAGCGCGCGCGCCAGCGCAACTCAGGCGGGCTTCGCGGCCGCGCCGGGCGCCACCGGCCGGCGGCGCAGGCCGCCCTTCATGATCACGAAGAACAGCGGCACGAACAGCAGGCCGAGGAACGTGGCGGCGATCATGCCGCCGAGCACCCCGGTGCCGATGGCGTTCTGGGCGCCGGAACCGGCGCCGGTGGCCAGCACCAGCGGCAGCACGCCGCCGCCGAAGGCCAGCGAGGTCATCAGGATAGGCCGCAGCCGCAGCCGGACCGCCTCCAGCGTCGCCGGCATCAGCTCGACGCCGGCCGTCATCTGCTGCAGCGCGAACTGGATGATCAGGATCGCGTTCTTCGCCGACAGGCCGATGGTCGTCAGCAGGCCGACCTGGAAGAAGACGTCGTTGGCGAGGCCGCGCCCGGTGGCTGCGGCGAGCGCCCCGAGCACGCCGAGCGGCACCACCAGCAGCACGGCGGCCGGCACCGACCAGCTTTCATACAGAGCCGCCAGGCAGAGAAAGACGACGATGATCGACAGCGCATACAGCAGCGGCGCCTGCGCGCCAGACAGGCGCTCTTCGTAGGACAGCCCCGTCCAGGAGATGCCGAAACCGGTCGGCAACTGTTCGGCCAGCCGTTCCATCGCCGTCATCGCCGCGCCGGAGCTGTAGCCAGGCGCCGCCTGGCCCTGGATCTGCACTGCCGGCGCGCCGTTGAAACGCTCCAGCCGCGGCGAACCATAGGTCCAGCGGCCGCTGGCGAACATCGAAAACGGCACCATCTGGCCTTGCACATTGCGCACGTACCACTTGTCGAGGTCCTCGGGGACCATGCGGAAGGGCGCATCCGCCTGCAGGTAGACCCGCTTGACGCGACCCTTGTCGATGAAGTCGTTGACGTAGGCGCTGCCCCAGGCCGCCGACAGCGTGGCGTTGATGTCCGCCACCGACAGCCCGAGCGCGCCGGCGCGCACGGTATCGACGTCGACGTTGAACTGCGGCGTGTCGTCCTGGCCGTTGGGCCGCACCGCAGTCAGCACCGGGTCCTTGGCTGCCAGCCCCAGCAGTTCGTTGCGCGCCGCCATCAGCGCGTCGTGGCCGGCGCCGGCGCGGTCCTGCAGGAACATGTCGAAACCGTTGGCGACACCGAGTTCGAGCACTGCCGGCGGCGCGAACGCAAAGGCCAGCCCGTCGGGCAGCTTGCTGAAGGCGCGCATGGCACGGCGGACCACCGCCTGCACGCTGTTCTCCGCGCCGGGACGCTCGCTCCAGTCGCGCAGGCGGACGAAGCCGATGCCGGCGTTCTGGCCGCTGCCGGAGAAGGAAAAGCCGGCGACGGTGAACAGCGACTGCACCACCGCCTTCTCTTCGACGAGGAAGTGCTGCTGGATCTGGCGCAGCACGCCGAGCGTGCGCTCCTGCGTCGCCCCGGGCGGCAGCAGGACCTGCGTGAAGAGAATCCCCTGGTCTTCCTCGGGCAGGAACGAGGTCGGCAGCTTCCAGGCGAGGTAGCCGCCGAGCACCAGCATCACCACGAACGAAACAAGCCAGCGGCCGCTTCGCTCGAGCATGCCGGTGACGATGCGGCGATACAGGCTGCTGCCGCGCTCGAAGCTGCGGTTGAACAAGCCGAAGAAGCCGGTGGTCTTGCCGTGCGCCCCCTTGGGCAGCGGCTTCAGCAGCGTCGCGCACAGCGCCGGCGACAGGATGAGCGCCACCAGCACCGACAGAAGCATCGACGAGGCCAGCGTCAGCGAAAACTGGCGGTAGATGACGCCGGTCGAGCCGCCGAACATCGCCATCGGCACGAACACCGCGGCCAGCACCAGCGCGATGCCGATCAGCGCGCCGGTGATCTGGTCCATCGACTTGCGGGTCGCCTCCTTCGGCGACAGCCCCTCCTCGCTCATCAGCCGCTCGACGTTCTCGACCACGACGATGGCATCGTCGACCAGCAGGCCGATCGCCAGCACCAGGCCGAACATGGTCAGCACGTTGATCGAGAAGCCGAATGCGTACATCACCGCGAAGGCGCCGAGCAGCACCACCGGCACGGCGATGGTCGGGATCAGCGTCGCCCGCAGGTTCTGCAGGAACAGGAACATCACCAGGAAAACCAGCACGAAGGCCTCGGCCAGCGTCTTGACGACCTCCTTGATCGACAGCCGGATGAACGGCGTCGTGTCGTAGGCGACGACCGCCTTCAACCCGGTCGGGAAGAAGCGCGACAGCTCGTCGACCTTGGCCCTGACGGCGTCGCCGGTGTCGAGCGCATTGGCGCCCGTGGCCAGCCGCACCGCCAGTCCCGAGGCGGGGTTGCCGTTGTAGAACGACAGCGTGCCGTAGTTCTCGCCGCCGAGTTCGACGCGGGCGACGTCGCGCAGCCTGACCGTGGCGCCGGTCTCCGCGGTGCGCAGCACGATCGATTCGAACTGCGCCGGCGTCTGCAGCCGGCTCTGCGCAGTGATGGTGGCGTTCAGCTGCTGGCCGGCGACGGCGGGCAGGCCACCCAGCTGGCCGGCGGCGATCTGCGCGTTCTGCGCCCGGATCGCGGCGGCGACGTCGCCCGGCGTCAGCTTGTAGCTGATCAGCCGGTTCGGGTCGAGCCAGATGCGCATCGCGTACTGCGAGCCGAACAAGGTCAGCTCGCCGACGCCGGGCACGCGGCTCAGCGGCTCCTGAACGTTGGTCGCCACGTAGTCGGCGATGTCGGTGCGGTTCATCGAGCCGTCTTCGGAAACGAAGCCGATCACCATGATGAAGTTGCGCACCGACTTGGTGACCGTGACGCCCTGCTGCTGAACTTCCTGCGGCAACTGGCTTTCGGCCAGCTTCAGCTTGTTCTGTACCTGCACCTGCGCCGTGTCGGGATTGACGCCGGAGTCGAAGGTCAGCGTGATCGTCGCCGCGCCGGCGCCGTCGCTGGTCGAGGCGATGTAGCGCAGGCCGTCGAGGCCGGTCATCCGCTGCTCGATGATCTGCGTCACCGTGTCCTGGAGCGTCCTGGCCGAGGCGCCGGGATAGCTGGCGGTGACGGTGATCGTCGGCGGCGCGATGTTCGGGTACTGCGCGATCGGCAGGCGGAAGATCGAGATCAGCCCCGCCAGCATGATCACCAGCGCGATCACCCAGGCGAAGATCGGCCGGTCGATGAAGTAGCGCGACAAGGCAGGCTTCCGGCGCGGTCAGGACTTGGCGTCTGCGTCGGCCTTGCCGGCCGGTGCCGGCTGCACGGGCGCCGCAGCCGGCGCCGTGCCGATCTGCCGCTCGACCACCTGCACGGCAGAACCGGGACGCACCCGCTGCGAGCCCTCGACGATCACCCGGTCGCCTGCAGCAAGGCCGGAGTCGATCAGCCACTCGTTGCCGAGCGACCGCGCCACGACGAGCCTGCGGGACTCGACCTTGCCGTCGGCACCGATCACCAGCGCCACCGCGTCGCCGCGGTTGTCGCGCGTCACCGCCTGCTGCGGCACCACGATCGCGCCATCGCGCACGCCCTCTTCGATCACCGCGCGCACGTACATGCCGGGAAGCAGCACGAGTTGCGGGTTCGGAAAGAGCGCCCGCAACGTCACGGCACCGGTGCCCGGATCGACCGAGACGTCGGAGAACTGCAGGCTGCCCTCCTGCGGAAACTTCGTGCCGTCTTCGAGCAGCAGGCCGACGCGTGTCGAATTGCCCACCGCCTTCAGCGCGCCGCTGGCCAGCGCCCGGCGCATCCGCAACAGGTCGTTGCTCGACTGCGTCAGATCGACGTAGATGGGATCGAGCTGCTGGATCGTTGCCAGCGCCGCCTGCTGGTTGGCGGTGACCAGCGCCCCGGCGGTGACCGTCGAGGCGCCGATCCGGCCCGAGATCGGCGCCGTGATCTTCGTGTAGGCGAGGTTGATCCGCGCCGACTCGGCCGCCGCCTTCGCCCCCGCAACATCGGCCTGCGCCTGCCGCAGCGCCGCGTCGGCATCGTCGAAGGCCTGCTGGCTGACGAAGTTGATCGCCAGCAGTTCCTTGTTGCGATCGACCCTCAGCCTCGCCGTCTGCAGTCCCGCCTCCGCCCTGGCGACGACGGCCATCGCGCTGTCGTACGCCGCCTTGTAGGTCGAGGGGTCGAGCTGGTACAGCAGCGCGCCCGCCTTGACCTCGGCGCCTTCGGTGAAGCCGCGCGACTGCACGATGCCGGTGACCTGCGGCCGCACCTCGGCGACCAGCGTCGCCGCGATGCGCCCGGGCAGCGTGGTACCGATCGCGACCTGGCGCGGCTCGACGGTGACGACGCCGACCTGCGGCACTGGCGGCGCGGCGGCCGTCGGCGCCTGGCGGCTGCACGCGGTCGCGAGCAACGCGACGGCAAACAGCAGTCCGGCCCGCAGGCCGCGATTTGACGTTGGAACCATCAGGCTGTCCTATTCAACGGGGCTTGGCGACGAGGCAGAACATCCGCCGTCGCCGAACCGCTTGCGCCGCCTGACGCCGCCACCTGGTCAGCCATTGCCCCGGCCCTGGTTACACAGGATCATAGGGCAGCGTTGAGTTTCTTCTTGCGCAACGTCGGCAGGCGGCGATGTTCGCGCGGACGACATCGCCGTCGCAGTTTCGCGCCGCAGCTGGAGGCCAGACGACGCGGCCGCAATCGAAACGACCGCCGGCTGCTCGAGGCAGCCGGCGGCGGAACGCTTTTAATCGTGGTTGCGGGGGAAGGATTTGAACCTTCGACCTTCGGGTTATGAGCCCGACGAGCTGCCAGACTGCTCCACCCCGCGGTATCCGGCATCGGCGTATGCACTTGGCATCGCCGAAGGCCGCGGAGTATAGCGGAGTTGATCGCTTCTTACAGCGATCGCGTGGCCGACGACGCTGCATGCGATCAAATCGCCGCCATTGCTAGACTGGTCTTGCAATGAGCCACGCAGTGATTCGCTTCTGTGCCGCCTGCGGGCAGCCGACTGTCCGGCGAGTTCCTGCGGGAGACAACCGCGAGCGCGAGGTCTGCGACCACTGCGGCGCCGTGCACTACGTCAATCCGCGGCTGGCGGTCGGCACCATTCCCGTCTGGCAGGACACCGTGCTGCTCTGCAAGCGCGCCATCGAACCGCGCTACGGCAAGTGGACGCTGCCGGCCGGCTTCATGGAGGTCGGCGAAACCACTCGCGAGGGGGCGATCCGCGAAACGCTCGAAGAGGCGAAGGCGCGGATCACGCTCGGGCCGCTGTTCACGATGATCGACGTGCCCTACATCGAGCAGGTGCACGTGTTCTTTCGCGCCGAACTGGTCGACCTCGACTTCGGCCCCGGCGAGGAGACGCTCGAAGTGCGCCTGTTCCGCGAGGACGAGGTGCCCTGGCCGGAACTGGCCTTCCGTACGGTGGCGCAGACGCTGCGGCTGTACTTCGCCGACCGTCAACGCGGGCACTATGGCACGCATGTCGACGCGATCGAGGTGCCGGGCGGAAGGACTGCGCTGCCATGATCGCCTGGCTGGCGCCCGGCGATCCGTTTCCGCCGGTCGAACGCAGCCTGCCGCACCCGAACGGCCTGCTCGCCGCCAGTGGCAGCCTCGACGCCGATCGACTCGTCGCCGCCTACGAGTGCGGCATCTTTCCCTGGTACGGCGACAACGATCCGGTGCTGTGGTGGAGTCCCGATCCGCGGCTGGTGCTGATGACGGACCAGTTCGTCGCCCGCCGTTCGCTGGTCCGCCGCATCCGCGCCGGACTGAATGCCGGGCGCCTGGAAGTGCGGCTCGATGCCGACTTCGCAGCCACGATGCAAGCCTGCGCCGCGCCGCGGCCCGGTCACGACGGTACCTGGATCACCGCGCCGATGATCGCCGCCTACGGCGAACTGCACTGCCGCGAACTGGCGCACAGCGTCGAAGTCTTCGACGACGGCCGCCGGATCGGCGGCCTTTACGGGGTGGCGCTGGGCCGGATGTTCTTCGGCGAATCGATGTTCAGCATCGCGCCGGATGCCTCGAAGATCGCGCTCGCGGCCCTGGTGGCGCTGCTGCGGTCCGAAGAAGTGCCGATGCTAGACTGCCAGCAGAAAACTTCCCACCTCGTCTCGCTCGGCGCCCGTGCCATTTCGCGTGCTCGTTTCTCTTCCCACGTCGAATCGTCAGTGCGCCGTTCCCCGATCGACTGGCAGCGCTGGCGGGCCGCCGCGGTGACCGACCTGCTGCGCCAATACTGACGTGGCCAACCTCAAGGAACTGCCGTTTTCGGCGCTGCAGTTCTACGCCACGGCGCCCTATCCCTGCAGTTATCTCGACGAGCGCCAGGCGCGTTCGCAGGTGGCCACTCCGGCACACCTGATCAATGCCGACGTCTACTCCGAGCTCGTGAAGATGGGCTTTCGCCGCAGCGGCATCTTCACCTACCGCCCGCACTGCGACGGTTGCCGTGCCTGCATCCCGGTTCGCGTTCCTGTCGACGCCTTCGTGCCCAGCCGCAGCCAGCGCCGCGCCTGGGCGAGGCACGGCGAACTGACGGCGCGCGTCGTCGGCCTGGCCTTCGAGCAGGAGCACTACGACCTGTACCTCGCCTACCAGTCGACGCGGCACGCCGGCGGCGGCATGGACAACGACAGCCGCGAGCAGTACTCGCAGTTCCTGCTCCAGAGCAAGGTCAATACGCGTCTGGTCGAGTTCCGCGACGGCGCGTCCGGCAGCGGCCGCGGCCGGCTGACTGCGGTGTCGATCATCGACGTGCTGAGCGACGGCCTGTCCTCCGTCTACACCTTCTTCGACACCGCCGAACCGCAGGCCAGCTTCGGCACTTACAACATCCTGTGGCAGATAGAGCAGTGCCGGATGCTGCGGCTGCCCTACCTGTATCTCGGCTACTGGATCGACGCCAGTCCGAAGATGGCCTACAAGGCGAAGTTCCGGCCGATCGAAGTGCTGCAGCAGGGACGCTGGCAGAGGCTCGCCGACTGACCCCGGCGCCGCGCCGGCCCCGCATGCTGTACGAGTTCGCCCGCCCGCTCATCTTCAAGCTCGACCCGGAGACGGCGCATCACGTCGCCTTCTCCAACCTGAAGCGCGCCCATGCCCTGGGCCTGACGCGGGCGCTGCGGCCGCACGCCGCCGACGATCCGGTAGTCGCGATGGGACTTCGCTTCTCCAATCCGGTCGGGCTGGCCGCCGGCCTGGACAAGAACGGCGAATACGTGGACGCCCTGGCCGACTTGGGCTTCGGCCACATCGAGATCGGCACCGTGACGCCGCTGCCGCAGCCGGGCAATCCGGCGCCGCGGCTGTTTCGGCTGCCCGGGGCGGCGGCGCTGATCAATCGCATGGGTTTCAACAACGAGGGCCTCGACCGCTTCGTCGCCAACGTGCAGGCGAGCCGCAATCGCAACGTCGTACTGGGGCTCAATATCGGCAAGAACGCGGCAACGCCGATCGAGCACGCGCTCGACGACTACGTCAAGTGCCTGCGCCGCGTTTATCCGCTGCTGCTCGACCGGCCGGGCTACATCGCGGTCAACATCTCGTCGCCGAACACGAAGAACCTGCGCGCCTTGCAGGGAGGCGCCGAGTTGCAGGCGTTGCTGGCAGGCCTCGCCTCCGAACGGACAAGTCTCGCCGACGAGCACGGCCGCCGCCTGCCGCTGGCGGTGAAGATCGCGCCGGACCTCGACAATGCCGAACTGCCGCGCATCGCCGACGCCCTGCTGGCGCATGACGTCGATGCGGTGATCGCCACCAACACCACGCTGGCGCGCGATGTCGTGGCCGGACTGCCGCGAGCAAACGAGGCCGGCGGCCTGTCGGGCGCGCCACTGGCGGCCCGGTCGACCGAAGTGGTGCGGCTGCTGGCCGGGCATCTGCAGGGCGCGATACCGGTGATCGGCGTCGGCGGCGTCATGTGCGGCGCCGATGCGGTCGCGAAGATCGCCGCCGGCGCAACGCTGGTTCAGCTTTACACCGGCATCGTCTACCACGGGCCGGCGCTGGTCGGCGAGTGCCGGCGCGCGATCCTGCGTCACCGGCGCGAGGCGCGGCGCGCCGCCTGACGGCGTCGTGGCGCAAACCTCCTCAGCGCTGGGGCCAGGCACCGATCCGGTCCCTGCCACGCTCCGCTGCTTTGTTGCGCTGTGGCCCGACGCCGAGGCGCGCGAGCGCCTCGATGCGCTGGCCCGCGAACAGCAGGCTCGCTTCGCTTCGGCGCGACGGACGCGGCGCGAGAACCTGCACCTGACGCTCGCCTTCATCGGTGCGCTGCCGGTCGCGCAGGCGAAGCAGGTCGCTGCGCAACTGGCACGACTGCCGGCCGCAGACTTCGACTGGCCTGTCGATCAGCTCGGTACGTTCGCCGGCGCAGGCGTGCTCTGGGCCGGCGGCGAATCCGGACCGTTGCGGCAACTTGCGGCACGCTTGCGGCAACTGCTCGATGAACTGGCCATTGCCTACGACCGCAAGCCCTTCGCGCCCCACGTCACGCTGCTGCGCCGGCTGCCGCGACAGGCCGCGACGCAGGCGGCAGTGCCGATCCTGCCGCCGATACGCTGGCGCGCCGGCGCGCCCCGGTTACTGCAGTCGACCCGCGACGCTCACGGGATCCGCTACCGGGAGCTTGCCGCCGGCCGCGACTGATTTGGCGAGGATCAAGACTCCTGCTCGCCGTCGTTGACGGCGGCGTGCGCCGAGCCGGAAGCTCGCGCTTCCTGCGCCATCGACCGGGCGCAAGCCCTTCACGCCTCATGGGACCCGCCGCCATCACGCTGCTGATGCTGGCCGGCATCGCCGGCTTCTGCGCGCTCGCCTGGCGCAAGCTCGCGATCGTCGCCGCGCTGCAGCCGGAGATCCGCTGGGACCGGCCCGGCAGGCGGCTCGGCAAGCTGCTGACGCTCGGCCTGCTGCAGACGCGGATGATCGGCGGCGACTTCCGGCCAGGGGTGATGCACGCCGTGATCTTCCTCGGCTTCATGACGCTGCTGATCCGGAAGGTGCAATTGCTGGTCATCGGCTATGTGCCGACCTTCGTCTATCCCGGGACCATGGGCGGCCTTTATGCCGCCTGGAAGGACCTGGTCGAAGTGGCCGTCACCGTCGCCGTGCTCTACGCCTTCTGGCGCCGCTTCGTGCTGAAACCGCGGCGGCTGGAACCGAACCGCGAAGCGATCTTCGTGCTGTCGCTGATCCTGACCATCATGGTCACGGACTTTCTGTTCGACGGCTTCAGGTTCGCGCTGTACGCCGGAGCCGATGCCGGCATCGCGCACGAGCGAGCTTTCGCCTTCATCGGCTCGGCGATAGCGAAAGCATTTTCCGGCCTGCCGCAGGAGATGCTGGCTGCCGGAATGCACGTCTTCTACTGGATGCAGATGCTGACGGTGTTCGGCTTCCTGGTCTGGCTGCCGGCAGGCGAGCATTTCCACATCGTCACCGCGCTGCCGGCGGTGTTCCTGAGCCGCGACACGCCATTGAACCGCGTGCCATCAGTCGACCTCGAGAAGATCATGAGCGACGAGGCCGGCGACGACATGAAGGTCGGCGTCCGCTCCGCCGCCGACCTGGTGTGGAAGGACGCTTTCGACGCCTTCACCTGCACCGAATGCGGCCGCTGCAAGGATGCCTGTCCCACCTACCTGACGGACAAACCGCTGGCGCTGAAGTGGGTGCACGACAGCGTCAAGCATCACTTGCTCGAGCACCGTGAAGCGATCGTGTCGCGCAGAAATACCGACCTGCCGCCGCTGGTCGGCAAGGTGATCAGCGAAGACACGCTGTGGGCCTGCACCACCTGCGGCTACTGCGAGCACGCCTGCCCGATCGAACTCGAGCACCTCGGCAAGTTTTTCCGCCTGCGCCAGCACCAGGTGATGATGGAAGGCGCCTTCCCGGCCGAACTGAAGACGCTGTTCGACAACGTCGAGAGCGCCGGCAATCCCTGGGGCCTGCCGTCCGACTCGCGCGCCGACTGGGCGAAGGGGCTCGACGTGCCACTGCTGACCTCGACCGAACAGGCGAAGGACCTCGACTATCTCTTCTACGTCGGCTCGGCGCAGTCGTTCGATGACCGCGGCCAGAAAGTGGCGCGCGCCTTCGTCAAGGTGCTGCGCGCCGCCGGCGTGCGATTCGCGATCCTCGGCGCCGCGGAAGGTTCCACCGGCGAATGCGTGCGGCGCGCCGGCAACGAGATGCTGTTCCAGACGCTGGCACAACAACTCGTCGAAACGCTCAACGGCCTCGGGGTCGCGCGCATCGTCACCTGTGACCCGCATGCGTTCAATGCGCTGAAGAACGAGTACCCGGAGTTCGGCGGCCGCTTTGAGGTTTTTCATCACACGCAGCTGATCGACGAACTGATCCGCGCCGGCCGTCTCCGGCCGCGGGCGTCCTTCGAGCGCGTGATCTACCACGAGCCCTGCTACCTCGGCCGCCACAACCGCGAGTACGAGGCGCCGCGGCGGGTGCTGGCCAGCGTCTGCAGCGACTCACCGCTGGAGTTTCCACTGAACCGCACGCATGCGATGTGCTGCGGCGCCGGCGGCGGCCGCTTCTGGATGGAAGAGCACATCGGCAAGCGGATCAACGTCACCCGCGTCGAGCAGGCGCTGCCGCAGCGGCCGCAGCTGATCGCCACCGCCTGCCCCTACTGCACGACGATGCTGCGCGACGCGACGACACAACTGGGCTTCGACTCGACGCTGGCGACGCGCGACATCGCCGAACTGGTCGCGGAATCGCTCGGCGAACCGTAACTGCCATGACCCGCGGCGCCGAGGTTAGCCGCCTGGCCTGCGCTCGCAGTACAGCTCCATGAAGGTCTTGCCCGACGGCGCCGGAGAGTCGCGCTGCTTCGTCCAGCCAGAGGCCCGCGGCAGCGAGCGAATACGGCGCTTCTCGCCACCGATCCACTTCAAAGCGCGGGCGCCGATGCACACGGCTGGCCACGGCCAGGCGCGCAGCGCCGCGCGTTCGACCCAGGTCCGCAGCCCACACTCGACACTCGACCTGAAGCTCGCGCAGTCGCCGCATCGTGCAAGCCCTCCTTGCCCTCGTGGGTGACGTGGCCGTCGAGCCGTCTCGCTCTTGCGCGGCGTCGCGTGCACGCGCGCGAGAGGCTCCGAGACCTCGTCGCGGTCCTCGTGGAAAAGAAGAAGAGTCCGACTTTCAACGTCACGGCCGTGCCGGTCGGCTTGCCGTCGAAGGCTTCATCGAGGCCGATTGCGTCGGATCAGACAGAAGCTCGACGGCCGCCGCCTGGGCACTGGCGTCGTTTCGTATCGCGACATAGACTTACGCTTTGCGAAGCCCGCACTGCACCATGAGCGACCGACCCCCAAAGCCCAGCACGCCGCGCGAGAAGACCGCCATCCAGGTCATCGAGCGGATGATGAACCTGCTCGATACCCTGGCCGCGCGCACTGGTCCAGTCAGTCTGAAGGACCTTTCGACGACCACCCGCCTTCATCCCTCAACGGCGCATCGGATTCTGAACGACATGGTCGTCGGCAGATTCGTCGATCGCGGCGATCAGCCCGGCACGTATCGGCTCGGCATGCGGCTGCTCGAACTCGGCAACCTGGTCAAGGCGCGCCTGTCAGTGCGCGAAGCGGCAGTCGAACCGATGCGCGACCTGCACCAGAGGACCGGCCAGACGGTGAACCTGTCGGTGCGCCAGGGCGACGAGATCATCTATATCGAGCGCGCCTACAGCGAACGCTCCGGCATGCAGGTGGTGCGAGCCATCGGCGGCCGGGCGCCGCTGCATCTGACCTCCAGCGGCAAGCTTTTCCTCGCCGCCGACGATCCGCGGCTGGTCCGCGCCTATGCGACGCGCACCGGGCTCGCCGGACATACCCGCAATTCGATCACCGAACTGCCGAAGCTGGAGCGCGAACTGTCGCTGGTGCGGGCACGCGGCTATGCGCGCGACAACGAGGAGCTCGAGCCCGGCGTTCGCTGTATCGCCGCCTCGATCCGAGACGATTCCGGTCGCGTCGTCGCCGGCCTGTCGCTGTCGGCCCCGTCGGAGCGGATGGACGACGACTGGGCGGCCGACCTGCTGATCGCCGCACAGAACATCTCGCAGCAACTGGGTTACGTCGCCGAGACCGAGGCGACGGCGGCCGCGCGGCCGGGCACCTGAACCGAAGCGGCGCCGCTCAGACCGGCGGTGAGCCAGCGGCAGTGGCTGGCTTGCGCGCCTCCAGCCAGTGCCGGATGCGTTGCGCGTCGCCGATCCGCGAATAGCGGCCGACGGAGTCGAGCAGCACCATCACGATGCGCTCGCCTTCGATCACCGCCTGCATCACCAGGCAACGGCCGGCTGCCGAGATGTAGCCGGTCTTCTGCAGGCCGATGTCCCAGTCGGGACTCGCCGTCAGCCCGTTGGTGTTGCCATAGCGCACGACCTGGCGGCCGACCGGCAGGGTCATTTCGCTGCTGGTCGAGTACTCACGCAGCACCGGATACTGGTAGGCGGCGTTGACCAGCCGCACCAGATCGGCCGGCGACGATCGGTTCTCCGCCGACAGGCCGGTCGGATCTTCGAAGCGCGTGTCGTGCATGCCGAGCAGCTGCGCCCTGGCATTCATCGCCGCCACGGCCGCGGTCACGCCGCCGGGATAGGTGCGCGCCAACAGCTGCGCCGCATGGTTCTCGGAGGACATCAGCGCCAGGTGCAGCGCCTGGGAGCGGCTGAGCTTCACGCCCGGATTCAGCCGCGAGCGGACGCGGTCCTCAGTGCGGTCGCCCCGCTCGACCTCGAGCATCTCGTCGAGATCGAGTTCGGCCTCGATCGTGATCAGCGCCGTCATCAGCTTGGTGATCGACGCGATCGGCAGCACTGCGTTCGGGTTCTTCTGGAACAGCACCTCGTTGGTGTCCTGGTTCACCACCAGCGCCACCGAGGATTGCAGGTCGAGGGGATCGTTCGTGCCATGCAGGCCGGCCAGCTGCCCTTCACTGGGCCGCCTCGGCTGCGCGCGGGTGCGGCTGGGTGAGGCGGCGGTCTTGCGTGTCTGCGGCTTTGCCTTGCTGGTCGTCGCCTTGGTGGTCGTTGCCTTGCTGTTCTTGTTCGCCTGCGCCATCGCGGTGTGTGGAGCAACTGCCAGCATGGCGGCGGCAAGCAGGACAACGATCAGGCTGCGCAAGGCATTCCCCTCGACGTATCGGCGTGTGTCGCATCAACCCGGGGGCGAGCGATCACGCAATCGCCTTTGTTGCCGGGCCTTGTTCTAAGTTCTCAAGATGGCCCTGCAACCCCTTGATTCCGCGCGAGTCTAAACGCGCGCGCTCCCGGCTGTAAAGCGCCGACGGCCTAGACCGATTCGGCGATCGCGCGACCCAGGTCGACGGTAGCTGCGGAACCGCCGATATCGCGCGTCAGCGGGGCATGCGCGGGTCCGGCGGCAAGCACCTTTTCGATCGCCGCCAGCACGGCGGCCGCCGCGTCGCCATGGCCCAGCCAGTCGAGCATCATCGATGCGCTCCAGATCTGGCCGATCGGGTTGGCGATGCCCTTGCCTGCGATGTCCGGCGCCGAACCATGCACCGGTTCGAACAGCGACGGGAACTTCCCTTCCGGATTCAGATTGGCGGACGGCGCGATGGCGATCGTGCCGGTGCAGGCCGGGCCGAGGTCGGACAGGATGTCGCCGAACAGGTTCGAGGCCACCACGACGTCGAAGCGTTCCGGGAAGCGGACGAAGTGCGCGGTGAGGATGTCGATGTGGAACTTGTCGTGGCTGACCTGCGGAAAGTCCGCGGCCACGGCTTCGACACGCTCGTCCCAGAACGGCATCGTGATCGAGATGCCGTTGGACTTGGTCGCCGAGGTTAGGTGGCGGCGCGGCCGCCGTGCCGCCAGGTCGAAGGCAAAGCGGACGACGCGATCGACGCCGATTTTCGTCATCACCGTCTCCTGGATCGCGAACTCGCGTTCGGTGCCGCTGAACATGCGGCCGCCGATCGACGAGTACTCGCCCTCGGTGTTCTCGCGCACGACCACGAAGTCGATCTCGCCCGGAGCGCGCGGGGCGCCGTCGGCGCGCACCAGCGGCGAACGGATTCCGGGCATCAGCCTGCAGGGACGCAGGTTGATGTACTGATCGAACTCGCGGCGGAACTTCAGCAGCGAGCCCCACAGCGAGACGTGATCGGGCACCGTCGCCGGCCAGCCGACGGCGCCGTAGAAGATCGCATCGTGGCCGCCGATCCGGTCCTTCCAGTCCGGCGGCAGCATGTCGCCATGCTTCAGGTAGTAGTCGCAGGAGGCAAAGTCGAAGTAGTCGAACTGCAGGTCGAGCCCGAAGCGGCGCGCCGCTGCATCGAGCGCCCGCACGCCTTCCGGAACCGTCTCCTTGCCGATGCCGTCGCCGGGGATCACGGCGATGCGCTTCCTGCTCATCTTTGCCTCCTGTGTGAATCCACCAACCAGCCGCTCAGACCCGCAATCGCTCGACCGCAGCCCGCAGCGGCGGCGGCAGCGGCACCGGACGCCGGCTGGCGCGGTCGACGTAGACGTGGATGAAGTGCCCCTGCGCACTCGCTGTCGCGGCGCCTGCGGCGAACAGCGCAATCTCGTAGCGCACGCTGGAGTTGCCGACCCGCGCCACCCGCAGCGCCGCCTCGACCGGCTGCGGGAAGGCCAGTTCGCTGAAGTAGCTGCACTGCGTCTCGACCACCAGGCCAACCACGGCGCCGCGCTCGATGTCCAATGCGCCGGCGCGGATCAGGTACTCGTTGACGATCGTGTCGAACCAGCCGTAGTAGACGACGTTGTTCACATGGCCGTAGACGTCGTTGTCGCTCCAGCGGGTCTGGATCGGCAGGAAGTGCCGATAGGACTCGCGCCCTTGCGGCGCAGGCCGGTCGTTCAATTCTTTCCCCTTCGCTGCAGCACCATCGCCACGCCGCTCATCGCCACCACGACTCCTGCCCAGGCCAGCGGACCCAGCGCCTCGCCGAAGATCCACCAGGCAAGCAGTGCAGTGGCCGGCGGCGTCAGGTACATCAGGCTCGCCACTTCGGTGGCGCGCCCGCGGCGAATCATAGTCAGCAGCAGAACCATCGCCACCAGCGACAGCACCAGAACCGACCAGGCGAGCGCCAGCCAGAATTCGAAGGCAAAGTCGACCTTGAGGCCGCGGTCGGCAAGCGCCAGCGGCAGCAGCACGATGAACGAGGCCGCGAACTGGATGCAGGTTCCGGTCCGCAGGTCGACGCTGGCGCAGTAGCGCTTCTGGTACAGCGTGCCGGCGGTGATGCCGGCCAGCGCCACCAGGTTGGCCGCGATCGCCGCGCTCCCGGCACCCTGCAGCGTCAGGCGGTCCGACAGCACCAGTGCCACGCCGCCGAACCCCAGCAGCAGCCCGATCCACTGCCTCGTCGTTGCGCGTTCGCCTACCGCGCCCGCGAAGAATGCGGTCAGCAAAGGCTGCAGGCCGACGATGAGCGCCGAGGCGCCAGCCGGCATGCCCTCGGCGATCGCCCACCAGACGCCGCCGAGGTAGATCGCCTGCAGCAGGATGCCGGCGACGGCAACGTGCAACCAGGCGGCCGGGCCACGCGGCCAGGGCGCTGCGCTGAACACGATCAGCGGCAGCAGCACCAGCACCACGGCAGCGAAGCGCCACAGCAGGAAAACCAGCGGCGGCGCATGCGGCGCCGCGTACTTGGCGACGACGAAGCCGGTGCTCCACAACAGCACGAAGAGCACCGGCATGACCGCCGGCAGCGGGCTGCCTGGGCGCTCAGGCACGCTGCAGCTCCGCGCTCGACGGCAGGCGGCAGCGCCGCCAGTGATCGACCGCCGCGGCTACGGTGTTGAAGTGCACCTGCACCGTCGTCTCGACATCGTGGCCGTAGCCGCCGCCCATGGTCACGGCGATCGGCACGCGCAGCTCGGCCGCCAGATCGAAGACGCGCCGGTCGCGAGCGGCCAGGCCGGCGTAGGTCAGGCGCAATCGCCCCAGGCGATCGCCTTCGTGCGCGTCGGCACCCGAGAGGTAGACGATGAAGCTCGGCGCGAAGCACTCGAGCATCCGCGCCAGCGCGTCGTCGAGCGCCGCGAGGTAGTCGTCGTCGCCGCTGGCGTCGGGCAGGCCGACGTCGAGATCGCCGTCGATCTTGCGCGCCGGGTAGTTGCGGATGCCGTGCAGCGACAGCGTGAACACGCGCGCATCGGTGCCGAGGATCGACGCCGTACCGTCGCCCTGATGCACGTCGAGGTCGATGATCGCCACCTGCGCTGCGTCGTCGGCGCGGCCGAGCGCCCTGGCCGCGATCGCGACGTCGTTGAACACGCAATAGCCCTGGCCTCGATCGCGCTGCGCATGATGCGTGCCGCCGGCCAGGTTGACCGCGACTCCATCGGCGATCGCGGCGGCACAGGCCGCCAGCGTCGCACCGACCGAGCGGCGCGAGCGCTCGACCATCGCCAAGGACCAGGGAAAGCCGATGGCCCGTTGCTCGGCGGCCGACAGTGCGCCGTCGCGAACGCGCTGGATGTAGCGCTCGTCGTGAGCCAGCAGCAGTTCCGCATCCGACGCCGCCGGCGGCTCGCACAATTCGGCGAGCGGCAGCTCCGATCGGACCCGCTGCTTCAGCCGTGCGTACTTGGTCATCGGAAAGCGATGGCCCGGCGGCAGCGGCAGGAGGAATTGATCGCTCGTGAATGCCTTCAGCGCAGGCTCCCGGCTAGAGCGCGGATTCTAGCGATCACGCACTTTCGGCCCGCCGCTACCGCAACGCGGCAATACGACCGAAAATTGACTACGTACAAAGGTCAAACTTCTTATCTAATTTGATGATATATATACTTTTTGTTCTTGATAAAAGAAAAATGACGCGCCGCAGCAATTTTGCTTGACACGCCCCGCTCGTTCAGGAACAATGCATTTGTGCGCCGCACAATTTTTCGCAGCGCGACGCAGTAGCCCAAGCCGAACTTAACGCAACCATCAGGAGATGAAGATGCTAACCACCCCCGCGCAAGTCGCCGAACTGCAAAAGAGCCAACTCGACGCCCTGTTCGCCCTGTCGCACACGATGTTCGAAGCCACCGAGAAGCTGGTCGACCTGAACCTCGCGGCCACCAAGGCCCTGATGGAAGAGTCGGCCGAGCGCGCCCAGGCCCTCTATGGCGTCAAGGACGTTCAGGACCTGCTCGCCGTCGGCACCAGCTTCGCCCAGCCGACCCTCGATAAGGTCGTCAGCTACAACCGCAACGTCTATGGCATCGCCTCGGGCGCTGGCGCCGACGTGTCAAAGCTGCTCGAAACGCAGATCACTCAGACCAACAAGCAGGTCGCCGAGATCATCGAGTTCGCGTCAAAGAACGCGCCGACCGGTTCGGAGCCGGCGGTGTCGATGTTCAAGAGCGCGCTGGCTGCCGCCAACACCGCCTATGACACGTTCAGCAAGGCGTCCAAGCAGGCCGTCGACATGGCCGAGTCGAACTTCAGCGCCGCCACCGCGGCGACGGTGAAGGCCGCCAACGACGTCGTCAAGCCGAAGGCCCGTAAGGCGGCCTGAGCGCTCACGGCCGCTCCGAAGCGCGAACCCTTCGAGCGCAGCGAGGAGGCAGCCTAGTAAGCCGGCCGTTCGTAGATCGAACTAATTCAACTGGAGGATTCGCGCACCGCGGCGCTGTTGATAGAGTGAAGGCGTGGCACAGTCGGACGAGGGCGTGAACACCCGCTCAACCGTTTCGATGGCGGCGGGAAGCAGCGCTGTTTCGCTTTATCGCCGGAGTTCGAAGACGCGCAACCCGCAGCGATTGTCTCCTTGGCACCACTTTCCGGACGCCAGTCCGGATTCCTCTGTCTCCTCCTCTGGTGGTGCTTTTCAAGCCCGGTTCTCTGAACCGGGCTTTTTTTATGTCAGTGGCGCGCGGCCGCCCGAAGCCACTGACCGCCGCCCTCGGGAGGCCGCGAGCGCAAGCGAGCGTGGGCGCCGTTTCAAGTGACTTCATGAGGTGCGCCGAGCGCCTCGATGCCGCGCCTCATCGCCGCAAAGGCCGCGTCGATCGTCGCCGGGTCGCCCTTGACCCCGAGTTCGATGTGGCGCCGCCTGACGCGGCCGTCGCGGCCGTCGCCCACGGAAGGCAGCGAGAACGCGCGGATGCCGGCAAAACGCGCCTCGACGTCTTCCATGATCGGTGACACCAGCGATTCCGCGGTCTCGAACACGATCATCGCCCGCTCGGCGATCTGCTCGCGGTGGAAGTGCTCGCGATACTCGCCGTCGAGCACCGCTTCGGTCATCGGCCAGGCCATCGCCGGGAAGCCGGGCAGGAAGTAGTGCCGGCCGAACGCAAAACCCGGAATGCGGTTAAACGGATTGGCGATGATTCGCGAGCCCCGGGGAAACTCGCCCATCTTCAGCCGCTGGCGGTTCTCGGCGGTTGTCATGTCGGCCGTGCCGCGGCCCTCGGCGGCCATCTCCACGCAGCGTTGGCGGATCAGTTCGGCCGCCTCGGGATGAAGTTCGACCTCGACGCCGAGCGCCGCCGCCGCGGCCTGGCGCGTGTGATCGTCCGGCGTGGCGCCGATGCCGCCGCAGCAGAACACCACGTCACCGGTCGCGAAGCTGCGCCTGAGCAGGGCGGTGGTCGCTTCCCGGTCGTCGCCGATGTACTTGGCCCAGGAGAGCCTGAGCCCACGCGCGCCGAGGATCTCGATCAACTTCGACAGGTGCTTGTCGGCGCGTTTGCCGGACAGGATTTCGTCGCCGACGATGATCAGGCCAAAGCGCGGCATTGCGTCCTCGTGGTGCGGGAAAGCCGCGATCGTATCGCCGCGCCGCCGGCCTTACGCCTGCGGGTCGATCATCCGCCGCAGGCCCAGCCACTGCTGCCGCCAGAACCCCTCCCCGTAGTCGTGGCCGCGGCCCTGTGGCGGCGGCAACTGGTCGCGGATGCCGGTCGGCTCGACCGCGCGGCGATAGTCGGCGGTGCCGAACAGCAAGTCCCAGACCGGGAACAGTACCGAGAAGTTGCAGCCGTGGCGCCGCCCTTCGTGGCCGACGCCGATGCCGTGGTGCACGCGGTGGAACACCGGGCTGACAAGCAAATACCCCAGCGGGCCATAGGTCCAGGGCAAATTGGCGTGCTGCACGCTCTGCAGCACGCGCTCGGCGATCACCAGGCCGACGAACTGCCCCGGTTCGACGCCGATGGCCAGCGCCACCGCCGCCTTGGCAGCGTCGATGATCAGGCTGTCGAGCAGATGGTTGCGATCGTCGGCCCAGAACGACATCTTGCGCTGCGAATGATGCAGCGCATGCAGCGCCCACCACCAGCGCAGCCGGTGCTGGCCGCGGTGCATCCAGTAGTCGACGAAGTCGAGCACGATCAGATACAGCAGGAAACTGACGGCCGGCACGTCGGTGACGCCCGGCAACAGCGCGTCGAGGTTCAATGGCGAGAACTCGTGCAGGCGCAGCCAGGCGGCCGTGCCGTCGGCCAGCGGCGTCAGCAGCAGGAACACCAGCAACGGAAAGGCGCCGAGCCGGTGCAGCAGCGTGTAGACGATGTCGACGCCGGTACCACGGCGATCGCTCCAGGCTTCCGCGGGGAAGAGCTTCTCGAGCGGCCGCAGCACCGCCGCCAGCAGCAGCACCTGCAGCATTCCGAGCAGGACCCACTCGGTAGCCGGATAGGCGTCTTCGAGCAAGTGCGACGCGCCGACGGCGAAGAGCAGCGGTTGCACAGCCGTCTCGAAGACCCAGGAGTGGACGGCGTCGAATGCGCCTTGCAGCGTGGCGAACATCGACGTCAGCGCGACGGCGGTGCCGCAGCGGCCGAAGCCCCGAGTTGCGCAGCGCGCGGCTGCTGCCGATACGCCGGGTGTTCGCGCAGCGTGCGGAAGCACAGGCCGCGGGACTTCAGGCCGGCGATCAGCGGATCGAGCGTCGGCGCGTAGGGATCCTTGCGCGACCAGATACCCAGGTGCGCCATCAGCACGTCGCCGTCGCGGATGTCGCGCAGCGCCTGTTGCAGCAGCAGAGTGTTCGAATACTTGTCGGAGGGCAGTTCGTCGCCGAGGAAACCGGCCGGTGCCCAGCCGACATGCGCAAAGCCGCAATCCTGCGCCGCGGCCAGCGACTTCGGCGTCGTACGACCGCCCGGCGCGCGCCAGACGGCGTCGAGGCCGCGGCCGCTATAGGAACGGAAGGCCGTCTCGACGCGGCGCAGTTCCTCGCACAGCGCCTGCGGCGACATCAGGATCGTGCGGCCGGCGTCGTCGCCGAACTGCGGCCGATAGCGGATCCCGGCGGCTTCGTCGGCCAGCAGGCGGCCGTGGCGCCAGGTGTGGCTGCCGAAGGCGTGGCCCTCGTCGGCGCGCGCTTTCCAGAAGGCCGCCCAGGAGGCGTCGAGCGCCATATCGCCGCGCGGCGTCTTCTCGTTGGCGAGGAAGAAGGTCGCCTGCACTTGGTGCCGGCGCAGGATCGTGGCGATCTCCTCGGCAGCGGCCATGTTGCCGGTATCGAGCGTCAGGTAGACATGGCCGCGGCAGTCCTGCGCCGCCGCCGGCAGCGCCAGCAGCGCGGCGGCCGCGGCGAAGATCCATCGCCGGCGCATCGGCGGGTTCAGCGCCAGGGCGCCGAATTGACGAAAAAGATGCCGTGCGGCGAGCGGCCCACGGGGATCGTCTGCGCGACCTTCTTCGCCTCGATGTCGACCACCGCCACCGACTTGCCCCAGCGCTGCGTCACCCACAGCCACTTGCGGTCGGCACTGACCTCCATGCAATCCGGGCCGAGCGGCACCGTGATGTCGGCGGTCTTCTGCAGCGTCGCCTGGTCGATCAGGCTGACGGTCCCGGCGACGCGGTTGCCGACGAACACGTGGCGCCCATCGCCGAGCGGCCGGAAGTTGTGCGCGCCCTTGCCGGTGACGATGCGCCTGACCGACTTCTGCGCCCGCCAGTCGATGACCTCGACGAAGTCCTCGCCCATCACGCCGACGAGCAGGTGTTTGTCGTCGGGTGTCATCCAGATCCCGGCCGGCTGGCGGCCGACCTTGATCTTCCACTGCAGGCTCTGGTCAGCGAGCCGGATCGCCGCCACCTCGTCGCTCTCCTGCAGCGTGACGAAGACGAAGGCGCTGTCGGCGGAGAAGATCATGTGGCTCGGCGTGCGCGGCAGCGGCACGCGCTTCACCGGCCGCAGTTCCTCGCCGGAGGCCTCGTAGATGTCGACGCGGTCGAGCCGCAGCGCGTTGGCGACGAACCACTTGCGGTCCGGCGAGAAGCCGATCTGGTAGGGATCGGCAATGTTGCGCACGCGCTTGCGCACCTCGCCGGTCACCGGGTCGAGCAGGTGCAGGTCGTTGCTGGCGGCGTTGGCAACGATCAGGGTCTTGCCGTCGGGCGTCGCCATCAGGTGGTGCGGCTCCTTGCCGACCTCGTAACGGCGCAGCTCGGTGCGCTTGTCCTGGTCGAGCA
>Ga0105090_10000288_pt1 | contig 23508 bp, 25 predicted proteins | sample PPLLak3March2015_FD_79110 | JGI IMG/M metagenome (GOLD analysis project Ga0105090, IMG submission 79110) | Freshwater sediment microbial communities from Prairie Pothole Lake near Jamestown, North Dakota, USA - PPLs Lake P7 Core (1) Depth... | ecosystem: Environmental > Aquatic > Freshwater >...
AGGGATTTTAAGTCCCTTGCGTCTACCAATTTCGCCACCCGGGCGCGGTGCAGTGCGCATTGTACCCGTATTGCCATCGCTAGAGAATGCTTTTGCCCAAGGCGCTGGTGATCAGGCGCAATGCGCGTTCAGCGCTGATATTTCCATGGTCAATAAACGGGTTAAGTTCAACCACTTCCATCGATGTCAACCTGCGGCTGTCGGCGCAATATTCCAATAGCAGGTGCGCTTCACGGTAGCGCACACCGCCAGGCACTAACGTTCCGGAACCAGGAATAACCGTCGGATCACAGCCATCGACATCGAAGCTCACGTGAAAGCCCGCCGTACCGTCGTTGACGATGTTCATTGCCTTACGGGCCACCTTGGCCATGCCGAGTTCGTCGATGTCCCGCATGGTGAAAACATGTATACCGGACTCGTGTATGATTTTTCTTTCGCCCATGTCGATGTCGCGGATACCGATCAAAACAACTTTTTTTGGATTCAACTTCGGACTAAAACCCAGGATGCCTGCCAACTCAGGGTCGCCACGGCCCAGCAGGTGGGCGAGCGGCATGCCGTGAATGTTGCCGCTGGGTGACACACCCGGGATGTTCATATCGCCATGGGCGTCAAACCAGATCAGACCCATGTCCTCGCCGCGCTCGCGAAAATACGCGCTAAGACCCGAGACGGTACCCATTGCTATGGAGTGATCGCCGCCTAGGACCAGTGGGAATACCCCATCTTGCATAAGTTCTTTTACACGGTGGGCGAGTTCCGTGCAGACACTCAATATCTGGGGTTTGTAACGAACCTTGTTGTCTTCAGGCGCCTGCGTTTCCATTGCAGGCACATAGATGTCTTCCTCTTGCTCGACCGTGTATCCCATGGCGCGTATGGCCGCTCCAAGACCCGCTATGCGCAGGGCGGACGGCCCCATGTCCGTGCCGCGCCGGCTTGCGCCCAGGTCCATCGGCACGCCGATAATCTTAATGATCTTGTCAGGTTTGAAATTCATGTTTTACTGCCATTGGTATGGGTTAAAGCCCGTTGAGTGACTGAGCCGACCTGTCCGGACCGTACCGCACAAAAGTGTCGCTCGCATTATAGCGCCCAAAGTGATTTTACAGTCATATGCAGTTAGTGGATCAAAACCCGGTGGTCCATCCCCAATTATCAGCGGGCCACTGCAGCGCGAAGTAAATTCAGGAGAGTAGGGTGGTGACCCCAGTCAGGACCGAAAACACTATTTGGGGTTTATCAGGCACCTGTCGGTACCGGGGTCAATAGCGGGTATTGTTAAAAAGTTTGTTTTCCGGTCAATCAGCTTTGCGTCCTCACTCCGTGGCAAATGACCGGGTTTGTTGCGTGACCGTAACGCTTGTTTCCCGGCATAGCCATTACGCATAGGCGGGGTTCCAGGCTCTGAAATTCGCGTGATATGTATTTTAAGAAAATTATCTATCTATATGAAATATATATTTAAAATAAACTACATCAAGTATTGATTTTATCTATAAGCGACGCAGAACCCGACGCAGAAAACTGGCAAACAGTTTCGTTAAATCACAGTAAACTCTCCTGAACACAAAGCCTGCCTGGCCTTTATCGCGAACGTTGTGGTGTGCCGGTCTGAACTGTTGCGATCAGTTGATGCGGCCTTTCGATTCAATTTATCCGTATAGACATATCGTATTTAACATAATATACATTATACGCAATTTACTATGTCAGAAACTACAGGCAATAGAATTCTGCTCTGCCGGCCAGAAAGCTGAAAAACGAAATGGTTAATCGCCTCTGCCAGGCGGCGGCGTTCCAACCATGAGATATGCCAATGCGCTGGCTGATTCGACAGAAGCGTGTTGGTGCGCAGCATGACCTTGCATACGCGCCAACATCAGCGTGACGCTCAAGACAGCCAGCAAAATAAGTGCAGCGCCCAACAACTTCCGGGTCCACCTGTCGCTGAGCATGGCTGACAATAGCGGCGCAGCCAGGCTCATCCCGAACATCGACGGTAACGTCCCCACACCGAATGCGAACATGACGCTGGCCCCGGCCAAAGCCGAGCCAGCGGCTGAGGCAGTCAGGAGAACGCTATAAACCAGTCCGCAAGGCAGCAAGCCCCAGCACAGGCCAAGCAGTAAACGACCGCTGCCACCCGGTAAACTGCTTGCGCGGACTGCAAACGGCAGAACGAGTTTCCATACCTTTGCGCCTGCGCGTTCTATACCAGCAAGGGTTTGCCGGTTAAACAGAAATTGCACTCCGATCAGAAATATCATCACCGCGGTGACCAAACGCAGAATCATGCTCCATTTGGGCACATTCAACGCCTGCCCGACGCTTGCCAGGATCCAGGCCGAGACCAGACCCAGGATGACGTAGCACAGTATCCGGCCGAGGTTGAATAGCAACGCGGACACGGCGCTCGGTTTGGTTGCTGCGCCATCATGCCCGGACCCAGGTAAAGTTCCCAGCCCGGCGGCAATACCACCGCACATGCCAAAACAGTGGCCGCTGCCAAGTAAACCTACGAAAAAAACCGTAAATAAGGCGGATAGATCAACTGCCTGGATCATCGAACCTCCTTTTCCTCGGCATCGGAACGTGCGTCTACCACTGCGGGTGGGGGCTTCTGGTCGTCATCGAGCACGACGCTCCATCCATGTGTTTCAAGGTCGTCAAACTGGCCATGTTTAATGGCCCACAACAGGGCAAAAACCGCGATGGCCAAAAGCACAACGGCCAGGGGGATCAGGACATAGAGCATGCTCATGGCGTTACAAGTCCGGCCTGGGCGCGTGGAATCACTGGCGATTTTTTTCTCGCCAGGCGACCCGAATTCAACACCACCAGCAAAGAGCTCAGGGACATGCCCAGCGCAGCCATCCAGGGTACGATCATACCCGCGGCTGCAAACGGAACCGCACAAAGATTGTAGGCCAGCGCCCATGCCAGGTTTTGCCGAATGACCGACCTTGTCCGGTCTCCAGCAAGCAGTATATATTCTATGTATTTCAATGAGGTACCGGTTATTATGAAATCCGCCGTACTGTTGGCAAGCTCGCTGGCGCCGGAAACTGTCATGGATATATTTGCCATCGACAGTACGGGTGCATCGTTGACGCCGTCACCTATCATCAGCACCTTTTTGCCATTCGCTTGCAGGGACTCGATGAATTCCATCTTCATACCCGGCGTCTGTTCGGCGTACCAAATTTCAATGCCGGTTCTGCTGGCCACCGAGGCCACCGCTTGCGGGTGATCACCGGAGAGTATGACCAAATCAAGCCCCCTGCTGCGCAGGAAATCCATGGTCTCACCGGCTGATTCCCTTAAGCCGTCGTCGAGATCAAACCGGGCGATCCACCCGGCTTGGTCCACAAGCCAAAGCCTTCCATATCCGCCCATAAGGTCTGTGACGTTGACATGGGTAAATGCTGCGTTCCCCAAACGGTAATTCTTGCCACCTACCCTGCCCTCTACGCCATTGTCGTGGATGACCAGGTCAGCAACCTCTTCCCGGTTGACACCGATGTCAGCAAAAGCCTTCGCGACCGGATGCGAGGAATCGGTTTCCAACAATGCCGCGATACGTAAGACGTCGTCAGTTTCGTATCCGTTGCGGTCCGGGTTGAGCACCGTGTTGACAACCGTCGGTGACCCGCTCGTCAAGGTGCCGGTCTTGTCAAACACGATGGTGTCGATGCTGCCGAGAATTTCGAGTGCTTCACTGCGCGTTAACAACAGTCCCTGCTCAAGCAGCGCACGGCCTGCGGACGCAATTGCCGCCGGCGTGGCCAAGGACAATGCACATGGGCAGCTGATGACCAGCACAGCAAGGATCGCCGGGAGCAACATCTCCATATCATGTTTCAGCCACCACAGGGCGGTCAGGACGGCTACCGTCAGGACCACGGCGACGAACCAGCCTGCATAGCGCTCCGAAAGTTGTGCGTAACGGCTTCGATGGGTTTGCGACTTCAACAACATCCGCCCCATGACAGAAACGGTAGAATCGTCCGGATCCCTGGAGACTTCAATTTCCACGGCCTGGGCACGGTTGATACTTCCGGCGATGACCGCGTCGCCAGGATGTTTTTTTACCGGCCTGGATTCGCCGGTCAACAGGGCTTCGTCGGCATCTGTCGAGCCCTTGATTACCAGGCCGTCGGCGGGGAACGTCTGCCCTGCCCTGACCCTGACCCGGTCCGCAATACGCAAATCAATGGCAGGCACCTGCTCTGACTGTCCATTGCGGACCAATTCGGCCCACTCCGGTAACAGGCGGGCAAGCGCCAGACCGGTTTGAAGATTGCGATGCCGTATAACCAGTTCGGCGTATCTGCCCAGCGAAAGGAAAAAGATAAACATGACCACCGAATCAAAATACACATGGCCATTGCCAGTTAGAAAGTTGCTGCAACTCATTATAAACGCTATGGAAATAGCCAGCGCAACCGGCACGTCCATGCCTATCCTGCGATGCGAAAGGCTGCGCCACGCACTCGTATAAAAACCCCGGCCTGAATAAAGCAGTACCGGCGTGGTGACGATAAGGCTGATCCATTGCAAAAAGCGCTCGAACCCTTCCGAAATACCCATCGCGTCACCCGCGTAAAGACCCGCGGCATACATCATCACCTGCATCATTCCCAGACCGGCGACGCCCAGGCGCTTAAGGGCATCACGACGCTCGTGTTGCCTGCCCATGGATTCTGCGCTGGCAAGCGGCAGATGCGGTCGGTAGCCTACCCCGGCCAGGATGCCGGCAATCCTGCTCAGGCGCAGCTTTGCGGGTTGCCAGTTGATGCGGACAAAGCCGGTGGCCACGTCCACCTGGACCTGGTCTATACCTTCGCGCGCTTCCAGTTGACTCCTGATCAACCACGCACAGGCGGCGCAACGGATGCCCTCGACCTGGAGCAATAACTCGTTGCGGCCATCTTTTAGCGGGCTTCCCCATAGCGAATGACGTTCATCGTAGCGCTTCCAGGCATCCTCGATACTCAGGTCCTCCAGTGCGGGTCTGAGGGCCGTCTCGGTGCGGAATTGATAGTAACTCGCCTGTCCGGACTTCAGGATCAGGTTGGCAACGGCTTCACATCCGCTGCAGCATACCGCCTGCAACTGGCCTTGAACTTCAACACTGAGGTTGCAGACGGGTGGGACGGGCTGTCCGCAGTGGAAACACGACCGTGCTTTTACAGTCATGCCCGGGAAGCCCCTGATCCGGAAATTGTCAACACTGTGCGGATGCCCTCGCGGACGCGGCTTGTTTTCCGCAAGCCAAGCTTGCATTTTCGCCCATGCAACCACTGTCCAGCACGCTCAATGCTGCAATAAAATGACCGGCGTCGATGGGTCACGGTACTAGTCCGATTTGAGATCAGAACCGCCCGCTTCTGCAGCTTGTTGTTCCTGCACAGCTGGCTGTGCTTTCAACTCACTCTTTAACTGCAGGTACTCGTCCTCGGTCACCACCAGGTGGTCGGGATGACTGACCGCCAGCCACAAGCTGACAAAACTGGCAATGACCGCCGCGGTTGGCAGGGCGATAATGAACCAGGGCCAGAACTGCCTGTACCACGGTGTAAGCTGTTCCGGTGCCCTCACGGCAGGTTGCTGGTGTTGTTGCAAGTTCATAAGCTCTCGAAGACCGCCTAGTCAAAAGGCATCAGGAAACGGGCGCTGACAGTGCGTTCGATGACAGGCTCGTCCAGGGTTGAAAATCGCACGTCAACTTCCATGGAACCGCGACCGGCGTTCTCGGGCGCCTGGATTCGCACGATGAAATTGCCAACCTCCTCCGCTTTTAGTTCAGGCTCGGGAGAGACGAACAGCGTCATGTTTTCATTGTTCAGGACTTCAATCTTATATTGATGGGGTTTGCTGTCCATGTTGATCAGTTTGAGGGTGTAGACATTTTCAATCATCTCGTCCGGTAGTTCACGGTACAGGGCGTTGCGGTCCCGTAACAGGTCAGCGCGCAACAACACGCGCTGATTGACCGACCAGGTGAGCCCGGCAAGCAGGGATAATAACAGGATCGCATAGACGAGGATGCGTGGCCGGAGCAACTGGGTCTTATGGCCACTGAGCTTGTGTTCCGTCGTATAGCTTATCAAACCCCTCTTGTAATCCATCTTGTCCATGACCTGGTCACAGACATCGATACAGGCTGCGCAGGCGATACATTCGATCTGCAGGCCTTCACGGATGTCGATACCGGTTGGACAAACCTGTACGCACAGCGTGCAACCGATACAGTCCCCGAGGCCCTTGTCAGCCCGATTATCCGACTTGCTGCGCCCGCCACGCGGTTCACCACGCGCTTCGTCGTAGGCGATGACCAGCGTGTCCTTGTCAAACATGGCGCTCTGGAAACGCGCGTAGGGACACATGTACTTGCACACCTGTTCACGCAGGATGCCGGCGTTGCCATAGGTTGCGAAGCTGTAAAACAGCAACCAGAAAGTTTCCCAGCCACCGAGTTGAAAACTGACGACGGATTGACCCAAACCACGTATCGGCGTAAAGAAACCGACAAAGGTGAAGCCGGTCCACAGGGCAAATCCAATCCACAGGGCCTGCTTGGACGTTTTGCGCAGAATCTTGCCGGCACTCCAGGGAGAAGCATCCAGCTTGATACGCTTGTTGCGGTCGCCTTCGACCCAGCGCTCCATCCACAGGTAAACCTCGGTCCAGACGGTTTGCGGGCAGGCATAACCGCACCAGAGCCGGCCGGCCACGGCGGTGACGAAAAACAGGGTGAGCCCTGCAATGATCAGCATCAGGGTCAGGAAAATGAAATCCTGCGGCCAGAATGTGAGGTTCAGAATATAGAATTTCCTCGCTGGCAAATCGAACAGGACCGACTGGCGATCATCCCAGTTGAGCCACGGCAGGATGTAATACAAACCCAGCAGGACGAACACCGCGAGCTTGCGCAAACCCGCAAAGGTGCCAGTCACATCACGCGGATAAACTTTTGGCTCTTTGCGATACAGGGAAGAGGATTCATCCTGCGCGTGACTCATCTCCAGTCCTCGCCGTCCAGGTCCGGGTTGGATTGTGACGGGTCATGAACTTCGGGAATCGGGCGGCGGCCTTTGCCCTCGACGTGACCGCGCGCCGGCCCGGTGCGGATCATGAACATTGTCAGTGCGGCTGCCAGCAGGCACAGCAGGTAGAGAAAAGTAAAAGCGAGACCGTAAGCCAGGCGCACGCCGATATCAAATTTATGCGCCCAGGCACCGATCATGTCGAGGGGATCGATCAGCCCGAACAGGACAAAAAACCCGCTTGCTGCCGATAGAAAAGCAATCCACAGGACGACCGCCCAATCGCGTTGCCGCATATTCCAGCGACGGTTTAGCGGGTGCTTTGTTGTCATGCCAGCTATGACCCGGTCAGGTCTGTTACCTCGACAGACTCAACACGTAGGCCGCGATCAGGCGTTGCCGGTCTTCACTCAACAGGTCCTTGTGCGCTGGCATATTGCCGTTGCGACCCAATCTGAGGGTCTCCTCGATAGTTTCTGGATCACCGCCGTAGAGCCAGATCTCGTCATTTAGGCGCGGTGCGCCGAGGGCCGGGTTGCCGCCACCGTCGGGGCCGTGACAGGCGATACACAACATGTCAAATGTCTTTTTCCCGTTGACGGCCAGCACCGGGTCGGCCTTTTGACCCGACAGGCTCTGTACGTACACGACCAGTTCACTGATGGCCTTGTCGTCGAGGGCTCCGACCAGCACGGGCATCATGCCGACACGGCCATTGGCGATGCTCTGCATGACGGTGTCAAAATCGCCGCCATACTGCCAATCGTCGTCCGCCAGGTTCGGAAAGCCCTTTGCACCGCGGGCGTCCGAGCCATGACACATTGCGCAATTGTTGGCAAACAGTCGCTGGCCGGTTGCATTGGCTTCAGGGTCTGCTATCAGGGTTGCGTTATCCATCGCCCTGTAGTCCGCAAAAACGACTTCCTGTGCGTCGCTGGCGGTCTTCATTTCGGCCTCGTACTGACCTTCCTGGGTCCAGCCCAGGTAACCGCCAATATTACCAAGCCCGCCAAACAGCACCATGTAAATCAGGGCAAAGGCAATGGTTCCATAAAAAAGTTGCAACCACCAGCGCGGCAACGGGTTATTGAGTTCCACCAGGTCTTCGTCCCAGACGTGACCGGTCGTACCCGTTCCGCCCTTTTCATCGCGGTTGGATATACCCTTGGTCCATTGCAATATCCAGAAACAGCCGATAACCGTGCCGATGGTTATGATAATGACATACCAGTTCCAGAAACTAGTTAACATGACTCACTCCCTGCCCCGTTGGTCGGGTCTCATCAGTGGGGTCTACATCGTTCGGAATTTCGCCGTGGTCCTCTTCCAGGGGCAACCTGCTGGCAGCGGAGAAAGTCGATTTGCGTTTGCCGCTCCACACCCAGGCCCACAGACCTAAAAAAGCAAAAATCAAAACCAGCAGAACAGCTCCGCGAAAAACATTGATGTCCATATCAACGACCGCTCCTGGCATGGCCGAGGCTCTGCAAATAAGCGACCAAGGCATCCATATCGTTCTTGCCCGCAACCACCGATGGCGCCGCGGCAATTTCCTCCTCGGAATAAGGGTCGCCCAGGGTGTTCAAGGCACGCATTTTCTTTTGCACGAGTGCGGCATCGACCGGCCTGTCCCGCAACCAGCCATAGGCCGGCATATTCGACTCCGGCACCACGTCGCGCGGATTGATCAGGTGAATGTAGTGCCACTCGTCGCTGTAACGCCCGCCTACCCTGGCCAGATCCGGCCCGGTTCGCTTCGAGCCCCACTGGAACGGGCGGTCATAGACGGATTCACCGGCGACCGAATACGGCCCGTAACGCTCGGTTTCACTGCGGAATGGCCGGATCATCTGTGAATGGCAGTTGTAACAGCCCTCCCGGATGTATACATCACGGCCCGCGAGTTCCAGCGCCGGGTATGGCACGACCCCGGCGGCCGGTTGCCTGACCTGGTCCATGAACATCAATGGAACAATCTCCACCAGTCCGCCAAGGCTGATGGCGATGATGATAAATATTGCCATCAGGCTGATATTTGTCTCAAGTTTCTTGTGACCTGTGCTCATGCGTGATCTCCCCAAATTGCGGGCTCTGAGGCTTTAATGGGCTTCAACTCCTTGCTGGACAGTGTCTTCCAGGCATTCCAGGCCATGAAGAACATACCCGAGAGGAACAATAAGCCACCCATCAACCTGACAACGTAATACGGCTTGGTCGCCTCGAGACTTTCGATAAAGCTGTACGTCAGGGTGCCGTCGTCGTTAAATGCACGCCACATCAGACCCTGCATGACACCGGCTATCCACATGGAGGTGATGTACATGACCACACCGATCGTCGAGGTCCAGAAATGGATATCGATGGCCCTGACGCTGTACATTTTCTTTTCGCCGATAAGCCTCGGAATCAGGCAGTACAAGGAACCGATCGTCATCATCGCAACCCAGCCCAGCGCACCGGAATGCACATGGCCGATGGTCCAGTCGGTATAGTGGCTCAGGGCATTGACGGTCTTGATCGACATCATCGGACCCTCGAACGTGGACATACCGTAAAAACTCAGCGCCACGATCATGAATTTCAGCACCGGGTCGGTACGCAATTTGTGCCAGGCGCCCGACAGGGTCATGATGCCGTTGATCATACCGCCCCAACTGGGCGCCAGCAGGATCAGTGAAAACACCATGCCCAGCGACTGTATCCAGTTTGGCAAGGCGGTATAGTGAAGATGGTGCGGGCCTGCCCACATGTAAATGGCGATCAACGCCCAGAAATGCACGATCGAAAGCCGGTAGGAATAGACCGGTCCTTCCGCTTGCTTGGGTACAAAGTAGTACATCATGCCGAGAAAGCCGGCGGTCAGGAAGAAACCCACGGCATTGTGGCCGTACCACCATTGCACCATCGCATCGACGGCCCCTGTATAGATCGGGTAAGACTTGTCGACCGCGACCGGGAATGACAGGTTGTTAACGATGTGCAGCACTGCGATCGTCAGGATAAAGGCGCCGTAAAACCAGTTGGCCACGTAGATGTGACTGACCCGGCGCTTGGCGATCGTGCCAAAAAACAGCACGGCGTACGCGACCCAGACCAGCGTGATCAGGATATCGATCGGCCATTCGAGTTCGGCGTACTCCTTGCCCTGGGTCCAGCCCAGCGGAAGCGTTACAGCCGCCGCAACGATGATGGCCTGCCAACCCCAGAACACGAGGCTGGCGAGACTGTCGGAGATCAGGCGCACGTGGCAGGTTCTCTGTACGACATACAAAGAAGTGCCTATCAGGCCGCTGCCACCGAAGGCGAAAATAACCGCGTTGGTATGCAATGGACGCAAACGCCCATAGGTCAACCAGGGTATGTCGAAATTCAATATGGGCAGCCACAACTGCGCGGCAATAATGACACCCACCAGCATCCCCACAATACCCCAGAGAATCGTCGCCACGACGAATTGTCTGACAACCTTATCGTTGTAAGTCATGATTGAAGACTTCCCTCATCTTTTAAGAACAAAGTGACAACCCAGCCTGGGTTACCACCGCTGATGTTTCCTCGAGTCGCACCGGAAACCTCATGCCAAACGCGTTGACCGGGTTAACTGGTCACCGAAGCCTGGTTCCGGAATTACCGCACAGGTCCTGCCGAAGCCACACGCTCAGACGCCGGAAATCGCCTGCATCCTGTTGCTGAAAGGACATGATGACAAGGTTGCCCCTCGTGTCGCCATTGGCAATACGTAAAACAGCAAGATGACGGGTACACCATTGTTGACCGTTCAGAATACCCGCGTCCAAACACCCACGAACCGATTCTAACCGCACCCGGCCGTCGGCAAAAATGACCGAGGTCAATTTTTCATTATTTGTTTTATTGAAACCTAATATAGGGCCAAGCCAGCCTGCCGTGAAAGCCGCAACCGACAAAACCGTCAGGATGACCGGATGGGGGCTTATCAGCGCCGCGCTGACAACCAGGAGATAAAGCAGACCAACGGGAAGGAAAAGGTCCGTCCTGCTCGCCACTGTCAGTCTCAGGGGTCGGTTAACGGACATGGGTCAGGGTTTCAATCAATTCGAGCATGGCCGGGTCTGCAGGTAAATTCCTGCCGGAAACCCAGTCGAACAGTACGTCGTCTTCCTGGCCCAACAGCGACTCAAGCCCCGGCCAGGCGCCGGCCAGCAGCAGTTCGGCCTGGCGCAGGAAAAATGCTTCGAAAAGCACGTCGAGTTCCTTCATGCCGCGCCGGCTTTGCCAGCGTAACTTCTTCAACCTTGCATGACCGTCCGGCATGGGCGCGTAAAGTCTCAGGCCCCGTTTCTTGCCAGCAGCATCTTCTTGGTCTCGGCGATGGCTTTGGCCGGGTTCAGGCCCTTGGGGCAGGTTGATGTGCAGTTCATGATGGTGTGGCAGCGGTAAAGACGGAATGGATCGTCCAGCGCATCGAGACGCGCGCCGGTGTCTTCGTCACGGCTGTCCACCAGCCACCGGTACGCCTGCAACAGGATCGCAGGACCCAGGTAGCGGTCACCATTCCACCAGTAACTTGGACAGGATGTGGAGCAGCACGCGCACAAAATACATTCGTACAGACCATCGAGTTTTTCACGCTCGGTCTGGGACTGTAATCTTTCCTGGTCCGGCAACGGCACGCTCTGGGTCCGGATCCACGGTTTGATGCTGGCGTATTGCGCATAAAAATGGCTCATATCCGGCACCAGGTCCTTGACAACCTGCAGGTGCGGCAAGGGATTGATCCTGACATCACCTTTGATCGAACTGATCGGCTTGGTGCAGGCCAGCGTATTGGTGCCGTCGATATTCATGGCGCAGGAACCGCAAATCCCTTCCCGGCACGAGCGGCGGAATGTCAGTGAAGGATCAATTTCGTTTTTGATCTTGAGGATGGCGTCCAGCACCATCGGACCGCAATGGTCGAGGTCGACCTCGTAACTGTCGATGCGTGGATTTTCCGCCGTGTCAGGGTTCCAGCGGTAAACATGAAAGGTGCGCACCTTGGTCGCACCCGCGGGCGCGGCAAATTTCTGTCCTTTTTGCGGACGGGATTGAGGCGCCAATCTTAATTCGAGCATGGGATTTTCCTTTTCTCCCGCCGGTCAATAAACACGTGGCTTGGGTGGTACGGCAGCGACGTCGCTGGTCAGCGTGTACAGATGCACGGGGCGATAATCAAGGGATACCGTGCCGGACTGATCCAGGCTGGCCAAAGTGTGTTTCATCCATACTTCGTCATCCCGCTCCGGGTAATCTTCACGGGCATGGGCGCCGCGGCTTTCCTTGCGGTTTTCAGCACTGTACATGGTGGTCATCGCGCAGCCCAACAGATTACGCAATTCGAGCGTTTCGACCAGGTCGGTATTCCAGATCATTGAACGGTCACTGAGCCCGATATCCTTGAACGAGGAATTTACCGCTGAAATCAATCCACAGCCTTCCTGCAGAATGCCACCGGTTCGAAAAACCGCGGCGTTGTTCTGCATGACATGCTGCATGTCAGCGCGGATAGAGGCAGTGCTCCTGCTGCCGTCAGCGTTGCGCAAACGGTCAAAATCGGACACCAGCGCAGCAACGATTTTCCCGTCCAGGTTGGCGTGGCGCTGATTGGGTTTTATGACTTCGGCGCAGCGCTGTGCCACCGCGCGGCCGAAAACAATCAGGTCAAGCAATGAATTGGAACCCAGGCGGTTGGCGCCGTGCACGGAAACACAGGCTGCCTCACCGATGGCGAACAAGCCGGGGACGACCGCGTCGGGGTTGCCGTCTTTCACGCACACCACTTCACCGTGATAATTGGTTGGTATGCCACCCATGTTGTAGTGCACGGTTGGCAGCACCGGAATGGGTTCCCTGGTAACGTCCACACCGGCGAAAATCTCCGCGCTTTCGGCAATACCCGGCAAACGTTTGCTGATCACGTCGGAACCGAGGTGTTGCAGGTTCAGGTGAATATGGTCTTTTTTAGGACCTACACCCCGCCCTTCCCGAATCTCAATGGTCATCGAGCGGCTGACCACGTCACGTGAAGCCAGGTCTTTGGCGTTGGGTGCGTAGCGTTCCATGAAACGCTCGCCTTCCGAATTGGTCAGGAACCCCCCTTCACCGCGGACGCCTTCGGTGATCAGCACTCCCGCACCGTAAACACCGGTTGGATGGAACTGGACAAATTCCATATCCTGCAGGGGCAGGCCGGCGCGCAAGACCATGCCATTGCCATCTCCCGTGCAGGTATGCGCCGAAGTGCATGAGAAATAACTGCGCCCATAGCCGCCTGTCGCCAGGATAACCGCATGTGCCCGGAACACGTGCAAACCGCCGGCGGCCAGGTCCCAGGCCAAAACACCGCGGCAGACGCCGGCCTCATCCATCAACAGGTCAAGTGCAAAATACTCGATAAAGAAAGTCGCGTCGTGTTTCAGCGCCTGCTGATACAGGGTGTGGAGGATCGCGTGGCCCGTGCGGTCGGCTGCGGCGCAGGTTCGCTGTGCGGTACCCTGACCAAAGTGGGTTGTCATGCCGCCGAATGGCCGCTGGTAGATCTTGCCGTCCTCGGTGCGTGAGAACGGCACACCGTAATGTTCCAGTTCGATCACCGCGGGCACGGCCTCCCTGCACATGTACTCGATGGCGTCCTGATCACCCAGCCAGTCCGAGCCCTTGATGGTATCGTACATGTGCCAGCGCCAGTCGTCCTCACCCATGTTGCCAAGCGCTGCGGACATACCCCCCTGCGCTGCGACCGTGTGGCTGCGGGTCGGGAAAACCTTGGAAATGCAGGCGGTCTTCAAGCCGGTCGCGGCAAGACCCATGGTCGCACGCAGACCGGCGCCGCCGGCGCCGACCACGATGACATCGTATTTATGTTCGGTTATTGAATAATCATGGCTCACGGCTCAGGCTCCCAGCAGCAGTTTCAAAGCCGACAAGGCGCTGATCAGAAACGCCACGATACAAACAAAACGCACCAGAATCTGTAGCGCAAACTCGAGGGCGGCATGGTGCACGTAATCCTCGATAACGACCTGCAAACCCAGTTGCATGTGAAAGAAAACAGCGCCGGCCATCAATATGGTCATGCCGGCGTTGAACGGCGATGCCATGGTTGCCCTGGCAGTGGCGTAGTCTGCGCCGGCGAGTGACACACCCATCCACAGCACCCAGGCTGTCAGCAACAGCAGTATCAGCGCCGAATAACGCTGCGCACGCCAATGCCGCGTGCCGCCACCCGAACTGCCCTTGCCACGCACCCGCGCGAGCGGATTCTGCATGTTCATGAGCTTGCCCCCAGTACGATAAGCGTCAGCACAACCGTAGCGAAAATGGCCAGCCAACCGGAAGCCCGGACCTGTGGCATCTCCATCATCCAGCCCGCGTCCCAGATCAGGTGACGGATACCGCCAAACAGGTGGAAACTGAAACTGAAGACACTGGCGGCAATGATTAATTTACCCAGGCCGCTGCCGAGCCATGCACTCAAACCGGCGTATGCCGTTGGACCGCTCGCCAGCGCGATCAGCCAGCACAGCAGGAGTGGCGCTGACACCATCGACATGAACACGCCAGTGAGACGGTTCAGGATCGACAGCACCGAGGTGATCTGGAACCGGTAATACGGTCCCAGCATGTACGGCGACATTGGGCGTTTCGAGATGCTCATGATTCCACGGCCTATTTCCCCTGGTGCTTAAATTTCAGAAATCGCTACAACGACCTGCTTTTTCCCAGTCACCATAACGGGTGGGTTCCGGTCCTTTCGGACCGCCAATTTCAACCGGTCTTGCAGCAGGCGTCGCAACCACGGCGGGTTGCTTTATCAATTTTTTCGAGCGATCGGACAATGCGGCGGGTGTGGTCGACTGGGGATTTTTCACTGACAACCTCTGCTGCGGGCCTATTGGTTTCTGCGGCTTTTAGTGTAACGCCAAAAGGTGCTGTCGTGCGAGTCCGTTTTGTCTCTGCAAATGCTGCAAAATGCAGATTTTGAGTTACTATGAATGTGCTGGTTTTTTTACACCTTCAACGGGATTCAGGCACCAATGGTCAATCTTACCAATCTGTCCGCCGTCCGCTTCAGTGGCGCCGATGCCGGCAGTTTTCTGCATGGTCAATTGAGTGCGGATGTACTCGGACTGAGCACAGGCGGCGCTACCTTCGCCTGCTATTGTGAACCCAAGGGCCGCGTGCTGGCCCTGATGCTGGTGCACAGTGCCCATGGGGCGTATCACGTGATCATGTCAACTGACCTGGCAACCCCGGTAACCGAGCGCTTGAAGCTATACCGCATGCGCGCAAAGGTCGAAATCGAAGTACTGGCTGGACATTCGGTGCTGGGTCTGGATGAGGGTGATGGGACCGGCCGGATGCCTGAATTATCGATACCGGTTCCGCGCAGCAACCGGCGTCTGGTCGTCAGCGCGGCGCACACGTCCGCAGAGGCGCAGGAATCTTTACAGCAAGCGTGGAAGTTTGCTGAACTGCAAATGGGTATCTGCTGGCTGTCGGCCGGGACCAGCGCGCAGTTTTTACCCCAGATGCTCGGCTTTATGCAACTGGGTGCAGTCAACTACCGCAAAGGTTGCTATCCGGGTCAGGAAATCGTCGCGCGCACGCATTACCTCGGCAAGTTAAAACGTCACCCCCGCCTGCTGGACTGCAGGCTGTCGGCGTGTCCACGACCCATGGACAGGATCGATATCTGGGCGGATGGACTGGCCCATGAGGCCGTTGTTGCAGACTGCGCACAGGCCCAGGATGGGATGATCAGGCTGCTGGCTGTGACCCGCATGGAACCGGAAGCGTCTGCCGACAGGGTTCAATACGAGGGTGAAACGGTTATTTTAAGGCAGCTCTGATTTGGCGGCAGGTCCCTGCGTCGCAGGAACCTCGGAATTAATCAGAGGTTCCTTAAGCAGACCGGCGTGACCGGCCCGCGCGTGTGGCAGGTTCAGGCCTGGGCAACAATGTAACAGACCCAGCCCGGGTCGGCATCGCCTGTTTCCGCTGGTGTATAGATTCCGTTGCCTTCATTTTTTTCTTCGTCCGTGCCCTCCCAGTAGACATCCACCCTGGAAAAACCGGCTTCATAAAGAATCTCGCGGATTTCCGGCAAGGTCCAGAGCCGCCAGTGATAACTGAAGGCCTGCTCCATCCGCGAACCATCGGGGAATTCGAAATGGATCTGGCAGTTCATGCAGGAGTTGATCGGATTGAACGAGGCCTGGTCCCAGATATAGGTAAAATCGTTGCCGTCCTCGTCCTCGCATGCACGTGCTTCCTGTGTGACCATGGGCGCCTCGTAGCCGCCATAGGCATCGAGGAAAAGGATACCGTCGGCCACGAGACCGTCCAGCACGTTGACAAAATACTCACGCAGGTCATCACGTGTCAGAAACAGGAAATAACTGAAATTCATCGCCAGGATGATGTCCGCCAAACCCGGACGTGTCTGCAGCACATCCTCGTTGAGCAGTTCGATACGCTCCAGCTGTTCATCGTCGAGTTGTGTGAGCCTGTTCAATCGACCCCATTCGAGCACTTCCCGGTCGAGGTCGATGCCAACGGCCTGGTGCTCGTCATCACGCACAACCCATTCACAGGCGGTATTTGCGGTACCGCAGAAATCCTCCCGCAGAAAAACAGCAGGACGTTGCCGCAGCTCAGCCCAGGTCTGTTCAACAAAATCAATCTCGGCTTCGACATCCTGCACCGAACACTCATAAAGCCGGTGGCGGTCAGCCGACTCCGCCATGGAACGCGAGTGTTCAGGACCCGATGATCTGGTATTTTTCCGAAACATACTTGTCAATCAGGTTGAGAAAATCACTGGTCATGGCATCACCCCTGAGCGTGGCGGCCTTGACACCGTCGATAAATACGGGCGCTACCGGTGATTCACCGGTGCCGGGAAGGCTGATGCCGATATTGGCTTGCCGGCTTTCGCCGGGGCCATTGACGATGCAGCCCATGACCGCGAGACTCAGGTTTTCCACGCCGGCATAGCGAAGTTTCCATTCGGGCATGCGCTTGCGGACGTGGCTGGTCACCTCCTTGGCCAGTGACTGGAAAAATGTGCTGGTGGTGCGACCGCAACCCGGACAGGCGGTAACCATCGGCGCAAAGGCCCGCATACCCATGCTCTGCAGCAGTTCCTGCGCGACGATCACTTCATCGTTGCGCGACTGTCCGGGCTCGGGTGTGAGGGAAATTCGGATCGTATCGCCAATACCCTGCTGCAGCAGCACCGCCAGCGCGGCCGACGAGGCAACGATGCCCTTGCTGCCCATGCCCGCCTCGGTCAAACCGAGGTGCAAAGGATAATCGCAACGTTCTGCCAGGCCGGTATAAACCTTGATCAAATCCTGCACGCCACTGACCTTGCAGGACAGGATGATCCGGTCGTGCGCGAGACCCAGTTCCTCGGCCTGTTGCGCGCTTTCGAGCGCCGATCTTATCAGTGCTTCGCGCATCACTGCATCGGCCGCTTGCGGAACCGGGCTTTTCGCATTCAGATCCATCAGCCGGGCCAACAGCCGTTGGTCGAGGCTACCCCAGTTGACCCCGATCCGGACCGGCTTGCCGTGCTCGATGGCGAACCCGACGATGGTGGCAAACTGGTCGTCGCGTTTCCTGCCGAAGCCGACATTGCCCGGATTGATGCGGTACTTGGCCAGCAGGCGCGCGCATTCCGGGTATTTCTGCAACAGGTGGTGACCGTTGTAATGAAAATCTCCGACCACCGGGACGTTGCAGGACATCATTTCCAGGCGTTCCATGATACCGGCGACAGAGGCTGCCGCGTTTTCGGTATTGACGGTTATACGCACGAGTTCGGAACCGGCACGCGCCAGTTCGGCAATTTGCGTAGCCGTCGTGCGGACGTTTTCGGTATCGGTATTGGTCATGGATTGCACCACGACCGGGTGTCCGGAGCCGATCAACACCCCGCCGACGTTGACGGTTGGCGTCGCACGGCGTGCGCGCACTTCAATTGCCGATGTCATGCCGGATCAGTCACCAGGGACATTGTTATTGGATGGCTGGCTACCTTCACGGCTCATGACCGGCCAGGCAGCGTGCAGGTATTCCCACATCGACCAAAGGGTAAGCGCGGCGGCCAGGTAAAGCAGCAATTCGCCGACGAGTGCCACAGGTAAACCAAAAATATCGTATTCATATAACAGGCAGCTGATCGCCGTCATCTGGAAGATGGTTTTGAATTTGCCGAGGACACCGACCTTGACCGTGCCACTCTCGCCCATCTCGGACATCCATTCCCTGAGCGCGGAGATTGTAATTTCGCGGCCAATGATGATGGCGGCGGAGAGGGTAAGGAATATGGGCGGTAAGACGATGGTGGGTGGCGGGATGTGTACCATCAGCACCAGGGCGGTGGCGACCATCAGCTTGTCCGCAACCGGGTCCAGGAACGCGCCAAAATCCGACATCAGGTCCATACGTCGCGCCATGTGACCATCAAGCCAGTCGGTAATTGCCGCCAGGATGAAAACGGCTGCTGTCGCCAGCGGCGCCCAGGCATACGGAAGATAGAAAAACAGAACCAGGACGGGAATCAGCGCTATACGCAACAGCGTCAGGATCATCGGGAACGTCATTTTCATCGCTTAGGTCCGGTTATGGTTATGTGCTTATTATCGCAGACAGCCGGGATTTTTTGCAGGAATATCACAGCCGGTTACAAGCTTTTTACAAACGCGGCATTTTATTGTTCATGCAGCGCTTTGAATATCCGGCCAGCCAATTGCCGGTTGATCCCCGGGATACCTGACAACTCCTCGATGCCCGCCTTGCGCACACCCTGGATACCACCAAAATGGGTCAGCAAGGCACGTCGCCTGCGCGCCCCGACGCCCGGGATGTCTTCCAGTACTGAATGGTTCGCCGCCTTCTGACGGCGGCCACGATGACCGGTAATCGCAAAACGGTGTGCTTCATCCCTGATCTTCTGCACGAGGTGTGAGGCGGCGGATTCGGGGCCTGGCTGCAGGCTGTGGGGAGCAACGGGCAAGACCCATTCCTCGTGACCTGCCCGCCGCGAGGGTCCCTTGGCAACGCCCATGACCGGAATGTCACCCAGACCGCATTCTGACAGCACTTCCACTGCAATGCCCAACTGACCCTTGCCACCATCGACGAGGATCAGGTCCGGCAGTTGCGCCTCTTCCTTCTGTAATTTTTGGTACCTGCGAGTCATGACCTCCCGCATCGCGGCATAATCATCCCCTGGTTCAAACCCGTCGAGGTTGTAACGGCGGTAGCGTGACTTGACCGGGCCTAAAGGGTCAAATACCACGCAGGAAGCCACCGTCTTGTCACCGGATGTATGCGAAATATCAAAACATTCAATAACCTTGGGTGTTTCCTCCAGTTTCAGCAGGTCGGCAAGTTGCTCGAATTGCCGGCTGCTACGGGTCGATTCTGAACTGCGCATATGCAGTGCGTTCAGCGCGTTTCGACCAGCCAGCTCGAGCCAGTTGCGGCGGTGGCTGCGCGGATGAGACTGGATTTCCACCTTTCTGCCACTGCTTTCGCGAAACACCGCTTCAAACAGCTTTTCCTGCTCCAACGGATGAGAAATGATGATTTCCGGCGGGGCCTGACGATCGCTGTAGTACTGACCCAGAAACGCATGCAGTATTTCAGCATCCGCATGCCCCTCGGACTGGCTGGGGAAATAGTCGCGCTGGCCGAGGCTATGTCCGCCGCGGACCGAAATCACTTCGATGGCGACGCTGGTGTCGATCCGTGCAAGGGCGATGATATCCAGGTCGCCGTTACCGGCCGAGACAAACTGGCGCGCCTGCATTTGCTTCAGGTGGTTGATCTGGTCACGGTATTGCGCCGCATGTTCATAGTGCTGCAAACCGGCGGCGTGCTCCATGCGGTTGATCAGGCGGGAAATCACCTTTTGGCTTTGTCCCCGCAGGAACAACAGGGCGTCATCCACCTGCCCCGCATAGTCTTCAATACTCACCTTGCCCACGCAGGGCGCGGTGCAGCGTTTGATCTGGTGCTGCAGACACGGCCTGGTCCGGTGGCTGAAGTAACTGTCCTCGCAGTTGCGCAGCAGAAAAAGTTTCTGGATCAGGTTGATGCTCTCCCTGACCGAACTGGCTGAAGGATACGGGCCAAGGTAACGCCGGCCTTTCTCCCTGACCCCGCGGTGGAAGGCAATACGCGGAAACTCCTGATCGCTGCCGATCATCAGCCAGGGATAACTCTTGTCATCGCGCAGCAACACGTTATAACGGGGTTTAAGCGACTTGATCCACTCGTTCTCGAGCAACAGGGCCTCGGCCTCGGTGCGCGTGAGACTGACTTCGATGGTATGAATCCGCGCAACCATCCGCATGATGCGGTCGATCTTTGGACGCGCGTCAAAGTAACTGGCAACACGTTTGCGCAGGTTTGCGGCCTTGCCAACGTACAGCGCGGCGCCTGCGACATCGCGCATCAGGTAGACACCGGGACCGGCGGACAAACGCCGGGCGAACTGCTTGCCGTCAAACTCTTTTATGGCTGGCGGTAATCCGGCTTTTTTCACAACTTGCCCAGTTGCCCCTCAACATTTTCCAACAATCCCATGGTGGCTGCTTTCAGCAATTCACACATGTAGGTAAAACCGTCCATGCCACCATAATACGGATCCGGCACCTCTTCGGGTCGGGCATCAGGGTGGTATTGCATCATCATTTGCAGACTCGCCATGGAACCCGCCGGACGGATTCTCTGCAGGTCCTGGTAGTTATTGTTATCCATCGCGATGATCAGGTCATAGTGATCGAAGTCGGCAGCGCCGACCTTGCGTGCGCGTAACTGGCTGATATCGACTCCGAAATTCAACGCCGTTGCCACTGCCCTCGCATCAGGCGCCTGGCCGATGTGGTAGCCGTGGGTGCCGGCGGAGGCGATGGAAACCTGCGCCCTGAACCTGGATTTTTGCAGGGCGGCGGCGAAAAAGCCTTCAGCCGAAGGTGACCTGCAGATATTTCCCATGCAAACAAAAAGTATATTAATCATGATGATATTGCATATTTGTGCTTATTGCATTAAAGACCGTAACCGCTGCAGGTCCTCCGCCGTGTCGACACCTGCCGGTATGAATTCACAGGCACACGCCATCGCAATACGGCCACCCCGCTCCATGATGCGCAGTTGCTCGAGACGCTCGCAACTCTCCAGGGGTGTCGGTGGGTACGCTGCATAACGGCGCAGCGCGGCCAGGCGGTAGGCATACAGTCCGAGGTGTCTCTTCCACACCACTCCGGCTTTCAGCGCCTCGGCAATCGAGGCATAGGAGCGGGCGAACGGGATCGGCGCACGGCTGAAGTACAAGGCCCGGTCAAGCGTGTCGGTGACAACTTTTACGGCATGCGGATTCTGCACTTCGGCAACTTCCGTGATTGGCCAGAAAAGACTGGCAATTTCACAGTCTGCAGACTGATCCAGCAACGCAGCCACCTGGTCAAGACAGGCCGGCGGCATGAGCGGTTCATCACCCTGCAGGTTGACCACCAGTTGTGCATCCGGCCAGTCCAGTTGCGCAGCACATTCGGCAATCCTGTCGCTGCCGCTCTGATGCTGTGCTGCCGTCATCACCACCCGTGCGCCAAACGCTTCGGCAACGCTGGCAATACGCTCATCATCGGTTGCGATCGTCACGGATTCTGCTTTGGATTCGCAGGCGTGCTGCCAGACGTGCTGCAACATGGGCCTTCCTGCCAGATCCAGCAAGACCTTGCCGGGCAACCGTTCGGAGGCAAATCGCGCCGGAATGACGATGTGATATGCCCCGGTGGTCTTGGCCAAGCTCATTTTGTCATCTCCAGCAACCTCACAAGATGCTCCCTGAAGGCAATTTCAAATGACTTGGGCAGACGTGTGGCAACCGGCAGGTACCACGCCTCCGCCAAACCCATGGTGCGGCACTTTACCGCGTCCTTTTCCGTCATGATAATCGCTTGTCCTTCCGGTATTGACTCAAAATCCCTGCGCTCGAATGAATGGTGGTCCGGAAACGCGTGTAAAACAGGCGTGATGCCCAGCTTTTCCAGCGTTTTCGAGAATCGCTGCGGATTGCCGATACCGGCGACTGCATGAACCGTCATTCCGTTGTATTTTTGCCGGAATTGATCTGCTGTAATGGACGTGTTGTCATCGAGTGAATACAGGCTACCGGCCTCCAGGTCCATCACGAACGTAGCCAAATTTGCCGGTTTTCCACTCCATATACCGGTCGTGACGACATAATCAACCTGGTCGAGACGGGCGGCGGGCTCACGCAATGGCCCGGCAGGCAAAAGACGGCCATTGCCGAGTCCGCGCTCGCCGTCAACGACACACAACTCCATATCTCCCGGCAGGTCAGGCTGCTGCAGTCCGTCATCGGAAATGACAAGGTCAAGAGCCATTTCCTCGAGTTTTCTTATGGCATCAACGCGACGCGCTGCAACCACGACGGGCACGCCGGCACGTGTTGCGAGCAGCACCGGTTCGTCGCCGCAGCTGACCGCATCGCTGTCGGCGTGGACCAGGCGGGTATCCTTGCCTTGCCTGCCATAACCGGTGGTGGCGATTCCCACTTTGATGTTCATGGCAGCAGCGAGTTGGCACAAGTGCATCACCAGCGGGGTTTTACCACTGCCGCCCGCGGTGATATTGCCCACCACGATGAGCGGTAACCCCGGCTGGACGCGTGCGGTGCCGGTTGCGCCCTTCTTTTGAACATATTGAAATACGGCGGAGTAGACCGGTTCCAGCATGCGCAGATACCATGGTGGCCGGTGCGGGCCATACCAGTGCCGCAAAAGCCAATTTTCAGTCGCAGCGCGCATGGCGGTACTAGTCAGCAGCATGACCCTGGATGGCAAACTGGGTATGGTAGAGGCGGGCATAGGTCTCGCCTTTGGCCAGCAACTCCGCGTGCGTACCCTGTTCAATCACCTGCCCTGCCCCAAGTACGATGACCTGGTCGGCGTTCTCGATGGTGGACAAGCGGTGTGCGATGACCAGCGTTGTGCGGCCTTTCATGACCTGTTTGAGCGCGCCCTGGATAGCCCTTTCCGACTCGGAATCAAGCGCCGAGGTTGCTTCATCGAGGATCAGGATGGGTGCATCCTTCAGCAGGGCCCTGGCAATGGCCAGACGCTGCCGTTGGCCGCCTGAGAGCAAAGTGCCGGTTTCACCCAGCACGGTATCCAGGCCTTTGGGCAGCTTTTCGATGAATTCCATCGCGTACGCCGCCGTGGCGGCACGGGTGATGGCATCGCGGTCGACGCCTTCAAGCGCACCGTACGCGATATTGCCGGCAATCGTATCGTTGAACAACACCACGTCCTGGCTGACCAGCGCAATCTGTCTGCGCAGGTTGTCAAGCTTGTAGTCCGAAAGTTCGTACCCATCCAGCAGGATATGACCC
>Ga0105090_10000289_pt1 | contig 23495 bp, 20 predicted proteins | sample PPLLak3March2015_FD_79110 | JGI IMG/M metagenome (GOLD analysis project Ga0105090, IMG submission 79110) | Freshwater sediment microbial communities from Prairie Pothole Lake near Jamestown, North Dakota, USA - PPLs Lake P7 Core (1) Depth... | ecosystem: Environmental > Aquatic > Freshwater >...
TGACGAAATACCCTTGGATGATCTCGATGCCGAGCTGCCACAGCACGGCCATCGTGTTCGCGTCCTCGACGCGCTCGGCGATCGTCGCCGCGCCGCGGCTGCGGGCTTCCTGCACGAGCGACTTCACCTGCTCCTGCAGCGGACGGTCGTTCGCGATGCCCTGCATCAGCGCGCCGTCGATCTTCACGAAGTCGACCGGGACGTGCGAGAGCAGCTGGCCCGGATCGCGGCCGGAACCGAAGTTCTCGATCGCGAGCCCGAAACCGAGCGGACGGATCAGTTCCTGCAGCTGCTTCGTCTCCTTCAGGCTGTTCGTCGCGAGCTCCTCGCCGAGCTCGACCACGACGCGCGAGGCCTCGACGCCCGACGCCTTGATCTGCTGCTGCAGCCACGCACCGAGCGTCTGGTCCCTGATCGAGTCCCGCGACAGCCGCACGAACACGCGGTGCGGCTTGCGCGCCGCGCAGAACGACATGGCCGCGCCGACGACCCAGCGGTCGATGTTCTTCATCAGGTCGGTGCGCTGCGCCGCGAGCATGAATTCGGACGGCAGCACCTCGTTGCCCTTGTCGTCGAGCATGCGCACGACGAGGTCGTACATCGTCTCGCCGTCGCCCACCAGGCTCGCGATCGGCTGCTGCACGAGCCGGAAGCGGTTCGCCATCAGGGCCGACTTGATGCGCCCGGCCCACGTGCGGTCGGCCTCGTCGACCTCCGGCGGCCGGTTCTCGGGTTCCGGCCGCAGCACCCGGTTGCCTCCTGCCGTGGCCGCGCTGCGCGCCGAGCGGACGGCCGCCTCGAGCGGCGCGCCCAGGGGTTCGCCCGGGGCGCTCAGCAGCTTCACGCCGGCGCTGCAGGTGATCGAGACCGAGCGATCGCCCACGTGGTAGACGTGCTCGGCGAGTCGCTTCACGACGCGCGCGATCCAGGTATCCAGGTCGCGGGTGTTGCCGCGCTCCGCGAGCACGGCGAATCCGCGTGCCGTGATGCGGGTCGCGAGGTCGCCGGGCTGCAGCAGCTCGCTTACCTGCCGCCCGGCCGCATCGACGAGTTCCTCGACCGCGAGCGGGCCGAGGTCGGCCTCGAGCGAGGTGGCCCTGTCGAGTTCGACGTAGGCCACGGCGCGAAGGCCCGCCTTGAGCGGATGGGCGGCCTGTGCCGTGGCCTCGCCGACGAAGGTCGAACGCTTGAGAAGCCCCGTCGAGGCGTCGAAGCGCAGCGCTTCCTCGAGCTGCCGGCTCACGGCCTCCACGTCGCGGCGCGGCGTGGGCACCTTGAGCCGCACGGCCGGTTCACCCTCGAAGTCGAAGCGCTCGAGCTCGAGGTCCATCGCGAGCTCCGTGCCGCCCGGGATCGCCGCGACGGCCTGCAGAGGATGGCCTTCCCAGCGACCCTGCGCGGCCGCGACCAGGGCGCCCTTGAGCGCGGTGTGGCTGCGCGGGTCGAAGCAGTCCATCAGCGGCTGGCCGAGGAGGGCCGAGGCTTCGGAGTGGCCGAAGAGCTCGATCCACGCCGGGTTCGCGTCGACGATGATGCCTTCCTGCACGTGGGCGATCGCGTCCGCGGAGCCCGTCATGAACGCCTTCATCTGGTCGCGGTACTGCCGCGCCGAGACGAGCGTGCCGGCGAGCGCCCGATCGAGGCGCGCGGCGTGCAGTTCGCGCGCCGCGACGGCCTGCAGGCGCCGGCGGGCCTGGAGCGTCACGACGTCCTGCGCCCCGAGCTCGAGCGCACGGGTCAGTTCGGGTTCGCTGATGGCGTCCCGGACGAGGATCACCGGGATCTGCGCGCCGCAGCGTCGGCGGACGTCGAGGGCCGCGGCGGCCTCGTCGAAGTCGGCGACGCACAGGAACACGACGTGGGGCGGCGACTGCGACAGCGCGTCGCCGAGGGCGTTCACGTCGCGGACCCAGCTGCAGTGGACCGGGTGGCCCGCGTTGCGCAGCGTGCTGTTGATGATCTCCACCGGGTCCTGCTGGCGGGACAGGACCACAACCGGAATCGCGCCGGTTTCGGCCACGGACGCTCCCTGGCAGGGCCGGAAGCGGCCGCTGCATTGCATTGAACGGACCCGACTATAGCAAAGGGTTCCCGGGCACTTGCGTGACGCAGGTGGCAGGCTCCGCCGCCCGCCGGTCGTGGTGCAAGGCCCGATCGGGGCCGGGGACTGCCGTCAGCGAGGCGATCCGCGTATGATGCGCGGTTTTCCACGGGACCGGCCCGGCGCCGGGCGCCCGCAGCCCCCCAAAGACCGGTGACGCCATGGCGAGCTACAGCACCAACGAGTTCCGTTCCGGCCTCAAGATAATCCTCGACGGCGATCCCTATGTGATCGTCGAGAACGAGTTCGTGAAGCCGGGCAAGGGCCAGGCCTTCAACCGTGTGCGCATCCGCAACCTGAAGAACGGCCGCACGCTCGAGCGCAACATGAAGTCCGGCGACACGGTCGAGGCCGCGGACGTCGTCGAGACCGACATGCAGTACCTCTACAGCGACGGCGACTTCTGGCACTTCATGGTGCCGGACACCTTCGAGCAGCATACCGCCGGCAAAGAAGCGATGGGCGAGTCCGCGCAGTGGCTCAAGGACGGCGTGACCTGCCAGGTGATGCTGTGGAACGGCCAGCCGCTCGCGATCAACGCCCCGGCGCACGTCGAGCTCAAGATCGTCGAGACAGACCCGGGCGTGCGTGGCGACACCGCGACCGGCGGCCAGAAGCCCGCGAAGCTCGAGACGGGTGCCGTCGTGCGCGTGCCGCTCTTCATCAACGAGGGCGAGGTGATCCGCGTCGACACGCGTACCGGCGAGTATCTCTCGCGCGCCAAGAGCTGATTCTCCCTGCCGCCGCTGCGTGCGGCGGACGCCGGTCACGGCCCTGGGCTGGGGTTGCCCGCCGGCGCCTCGAGCGATTCCACGTAGATCCGCACCAGCGCTTCGAGCCCCTCCGCGTCGGCTTCGTCGAACCGCGCGAGCACCGGACTGTCGAGATCCAGCACCCCGACGAGGCGCCCGGCACGCAGGATCGGCACGACGATCTCGGAGTTCGAGGCCGAGTCGCACGCGATGTGCCCGGGAAACGCGTGGACGTCCGGCACGAGCACGGTGCGGCGCCGCTCCGCGGCCGTGCCGCACACGCCCCGACCCACGGGAATCCGCACGCACGCCGGCTTCCCCTGGAAGGGACCGAGCACGAGGTCCCCATCCGCACGCTCCATCAGGTAGAAGCCGGCCCAGTTGAGGTCGGGCAGGCTCCAGTAAAGCAGGGCGGCGAGGTTCGCGGCATTCGCGATCGCGTCGCGCTCGCCGGAGACCAGCGCGCGGGCGCTTGCCTGCAGTTCCGCGTACGTGGCGCGCTTGTCACGGGGCAGCGCTTGCATCTCGTGCATAGGGTCCTCTCCGTCTCGAAATCTCAGGCATTCTCGGTCGTGAAAGCCACGACTTCGTCGATGCGCCCGGCGCGGGCCGCCACCATCACGACGCGGTCGAAGCCGAGCGCGACGCCCGAGCATTCCGGCAGGCCGGCCTCGAGCGCCGCGAGGAAGCGACCGTCCGGCTCGTGGCTGCGCTGCCCACGCTCGCGACGCAAGGCCGAGTCCTGCTGGAAGCGCAGCGCCTGCTCGTCGGCGTCGCCGAGCTCGTGGAAGCCATTGGCGAGCTCGATGCCGCCCCAGAAGGCTTCGAACCGCGAGGCGACCGGTCCCCGGATCCGCGCGAGTGCAGCCTGCGAGGCCGGGAAGTCGTGAACGAAGGTGAGGCGGTCTGCGGGAAAGGAGGGCGCCACGACGATGGACATGGCGAGATCCGCGAGGCCGTCACGGTCCTCACCGAGCGCGGCCGGGACGTCGACGCCGTGTCGCACGAGCGCCGCGACGAGATCGCCCGGGCGGCACTGCAGCACATCGACGCCGAGCGCGCGCTCGAAGGCTTGCGCGTACGTCCACGTCTGCGACGGAGCGACGTCCCGGCAGCCCGCGAGCATCGCGCGCACGAGGACCTCGACGTCGCGCATCAGCGCATGGTGGTCGATGCCGAGCCGGTACCACTCGACCATCGTGAACTCGGGATTGTGGTTGCGGCCGCGCTCGCCGTCGCGGAAGACGCGGGTCACCTGGTAGACGTCGGGCGCGCCGGCGCACAGCAGCCGCTTCATGGCGTACTCGGGCGAGGTGTGCAGGTAGCCCGCGACGGTGCCGTCCGCGTGGCGCACCTCGAGCGACTCGAGGTGCACGTCGGTGACCGCCGCGCGCACGAGCGTCGGCGTTTCCACTTCGAGAGCCCCGCTCGCGGCGAAGTGGTCGCGCACGCGGGCGAGCAGCGTTGCCCGCAGGCGCAGGGCCCCCATCGTCGCGGTCGGCCGCCAGCCGGCGTCGGCAGGACTCATCCGCGGCGGGCGAGCGCCTGGCCCAGACGCAGCCTGGAGCACGGTCCCAGGCCGTCGACGAGGCGGAGGTCTCCGCGTCCCGCGAGCACGATCACCGTCGAGCCCATGTTGAAGCGGCCGAGCTCGTCGCCGCGCGCAAAGCGCGTGCCGAGGCCCGTGTCGATCGAGCGCATCGCGCCGCCGCGCACGGGCGGCGGATTGATCTCGCCCGCGTGGACCGTCTCGATGCTGCCCACGAACAACGCCCCGACCAGCACGAGGGCGAGCGGGCCTGCGTCGGTGTCGAACTCGCATACCACGCGCTCGTTGCGCGTGTAGAGGTTCGGCACCGCGCGGGAGGTCGACGCGTTCACGCTGTAGAGCGCTCCGGGCACGTACCGCGTGGCGCGCAGTTGCCCGGCGAGGGGCATGTGGATCCGGTGGTAGTCGTACGGCGCGAGATAGATGCAGGCGTACGGCCCGCCTTCGTAGCGAGCCGCCGCGGATTCGTCCGCGAGCAGCGCGCCCGCCGAATAGCGGATGCCCTTGGCCTGCAGCAGTTCGCCGTCGCGCAGCGTCCCGAGCTGGCTCAGCGTGCCGTCGACGGGCGAGACCAGCACGTCGTCGCCGCCCGCGAGGGGGCGGACACCGGGACGCAGCGAGCGCGTGAAGAACGCGTTGAACGAAGGGTAGGCGTACGGGTCCGGCTGCGCGGCCTCGGCGAGATCGATCGTCGGATACGCGCGCAGGAAAGCCCGGATGAAGCCCGTGCGCAACGCAGGGACGGTGCTCCGCGCCACGCGGTGCATCCACTTCGAGAGAACCTGCTGCGGCAGCACGTCCTGCAGCAGCGCGAACGCGCGGTCGGAGGCGCCGGCCTCCTGCTCGACGGGTACGCTCATGACGATTTCTCCTTCCACTCGACGACCTTCCGGTAGTCGCGCGCGATCGTCGACGCATCGTGCGGACCCGAGAGGTACGCGACGATGCCGCCTTCCGGCCCGACGATGAACACCCCGGAGCCGTGGTCGAGCGTATAGCCGCCCTCCGGCAGCGCGACCTTCGCGTAGGGCACGCCGAACGCGGACGCCGCGGCCGCGACGCCTTCCGCGTTGCCGGTGGCGCCGAGGAACGCCGGGTCGAAGAAGCGCACGTAGGCGGCGAGGCGCTCGGGCACGTCGCGCTCGGGATCGACGCTCACGAGCAGCACGCGCGGCTGCGCCTGCGCAGGCAGGTCCGCGAGTTCACGTCGTGCCCGGGCGAGGGTGGCGAGCGTGGTCGGGCAGATGTCGGGACACTGCGTGAAGCCGAAGAAGACCAGGGTCCAGTGGCCGGCGAAGAAATCGGCGTCCAGCGGACGGCCGTCCTGGTCGACGAGTTCGAGCGGCGGCAGCAGGCGCGCCGACGAGAGCACCGTCGCGCGCTCGGTCTGCGGCAGCGGCACGGCGGGCGGGGCCATGACCCGGGCGAGAATCAGCCCCGTGACAAACGCTACAATGACGAGGACGCCGATCCGCAATGCGCGCGCGGCCATGAATACTCCCCGGGGTCCGGCCCCGAGCCTCAAGAAGTCCGCGATTATCCCACATCCCCCTCGACCGACATGCCGAGCGCACGATCCGTCCCGAGCCTGCTGCCGTCTTCGCCGACCGTCGAGGACCTGGTCCGACACGGCGCCGCGGAATTCGAGCGCGCGGGCCTCGCCTACGGCCACGGTACGGACAACGCGATCGACGAATCGGCCGCTCTCGTGTTCCACGCCCTGGGGCTCGATCACGCGGATGCCGAGGCGGCGTACGCCCGGCGTCCCGCGGCCGGCGACGTCGGGCGGGCGCTCGGACTCCTGCGGGAGCGCATCGAGCGTCGGGTGCCGGCCGCGTACCTGATGCGCCGGATGTGGTTCGCAGGCCTCGAATTCGAGGTGGACGAACGCGTGATCGTACCCCGCTCGCCGTTCGCGGAGCTCATCGAGGCCCGGTTCGAACCGTGGGTGGATCCGGCCGCGGTGCGCAGGATCCTCGACGTCGGAACGGGTTCGGGCTGCATCGCGATTGCCTGCGCTGTCGCGTTTCCGGAGGCTCGCGTCGACGCGGTCGACGTGTCGCCTGCCGCGCTCGAGGTCGCGCGGCGCAACGTCGATCGCCACGGACTCGGCCGGCGGGTGAGGCTGCTGCAGGGCGACGTCTACGCGCCGCTCGCGGACGTCGACCGCTACGATCTCATCGTGTCGAACCCACCCTACGTGAGCGACGAGGAGATGGCGGCGCTGCCGGAGGAGTATCGTCACGAGCCGGACGTGGCGCTGCGCGCGGGCGGCGACGGGCTCGACGTCGTGCGACGCATACTCGCGGGCGCGTCCCGGCGGCTCACGCCCGGCGGAGTGCTGGTCGTCGAGGTGGGCAACAGCGACGAGCGGCTCGAGCGGGCTTTCCCGCACCTGCCGTTCGTGTGGCTCGAGTTCGAGAACGGAGGCGGGGGCGTGTTCCTGCTCGAGGCGGGCACGCTGCAGGAGTGAGGCGGCCGCGCCGGCGTCGGCCGGCGCGCTTCGATCGGGAGCGGGGATGACGGGCAACACTTTCGGGCAGGCGTTCACGATCACCACGTTCGGCGAGAGCCACGGCCCGGCGCTCGGCTGCGTCGTCGACGGCTGTCCGCCCGGGCTCGCCCTCGAGGAGGAGGACATCCAGCGCGACGTCGAGCGCCGCCGCTCGGGCACGAGCCGCTACACGAGCCAGCGTCGCGAGCCGGACCGCGTGCGGATCCTCTCCGGCGTATTCGAGGGCCGCACCACGGGCACGCCGATCGGGCTCCTGGTCGCGAACGAGGACCAGCGCTCCTATGACTACGAGAAGATCAAGGACCGCTTCCGTCCCGGGCACGCCGACTACACGTACCAGCACAAGTACGGGTTCCGCGACTACCGGGGCGGCGGCCGCTCGTCTGCGCGCGAGACCGTCATGCGCGTCGCCGCCGGCGCAATCGCGCGCAAGTACCTCGCCGAGCGCCACGGCATCCGCATCCAGGGCTGGATCGCCCAGATCGGACCCATCCGAATCGACCCCGTCGACCTCGACGAAGTCGACCGCAACCCGTTCTTCTGTCCGGACCCGGTCCGCGTCGACGAACTCGAGGCGCTGATCGACGGCCTCCGCCGCGACGGCGATTCGATCGGCGCCCGGGTGACGGTGCGCGCGAGCGGCGTGCCGGTCGGCTGGGGAGAGCCGGTGTTCGACCGGCTCGACGCGGACCTCGCGCACGCGATGATGGGCATCAATGCGGTCAAGGGCGTCGAGGTCGGCGACGGCTTTGCGGTGGTCGGCCAGCGCGGATCGGAGCACCGCGACGAGATCACGCCGGCGGGTTTCCTGTCGAATCGCTCGGGCGGGACGCTCGGCGGCATCTCCTCGGGCCAGGACGTCGTGGTGAGCCTCGCGCTCAAGCCCACCTCGAGCATCGTGAAGCCGGGCCGCTCGATCGACGTCTCGGGAAATCCAGTCGAGATCGTCACGACGGGCCGGCACGACCCCTGCGTCGGGATCCGGGCGGTGCCGATCGCCGAGGCCATGCTCGCGCTGGTGCTCATGGACCACTGCCTGCGCCATCGCGGGCAGAATGCGGACGTGCGGCCCGGGTCGCCGATCGTCCCCGGATCGGCATGATCCGGGGCCGATCCGGGATCGCCGGAATTGTGGATTACGTCGCGCCGGGCTGGCCGCCGAGGCGGTACAAGGATCCGGCGGCACGCCCGGGATGGGCGATGCCGTAGCCGTGGGCTATAGTTATGTTCAATTTGCAGAACTCACGTGAACGTGCCGGGGCCATCCGTCCCAAGGCACGGCGTGCGCACCGGTCGTGTGTGGGAGTCGCGATGAAGACAGCCGTCCGCCGTGTCCTGTTGCTGAGCGCGCTCATGTCGCCGTCGGCGCTGTACGCCCTCGGGCTAGGGGAGATCCAGCTCAAGTCCGGGCTCAACCAGCCGTTCGACGCCGAGATCGAGCTCGTCTCCGCGGCGCCGGAGGACCTGGCCGCGCTCCGGGCGTCGCTCGCATCCGGAGACACGTTCGCGCGCTACGGCCTCGACCGTCCCGCGTTCCTCTCCGACTTCTCCTTCCGCGTCGTGCAGTCCGGCGGCCGGGACGTGCTCAAGGTGACGTCGCCCCGGCCGATCACCGAGCCGTTCGTGACCCTCCTCGTCGAGGCGAACTGGCCGCGCGGCCGCCTGCTGCGCGAGTACACGGTGCTGCTCGACCCGCCCGTCTACGCGCCGGGCCCGGTCGCCGCCGAGGCACCAGTGGCCACGCCGCGTGCCACGTCGCCGGCCGTGCCGCCTGCGGTCCGCCGGGCCGAACCGGTCTACACGAGCCCGGAGCCGGTGACGGCGCCGGCGCGTGCTGCTGCCGAGCCGCGTCCGGTCGCGAGGGCCTCGATCGAGCCGGGCTCGACCTACCGGGTGCGTCGCAACGACACGCTGTACGAGATCGCCAATGCCGCGAGCCCGGGTCGCCGCTCGGACGTGAACCGGGCAATGGTCGCGATCTACCAGGCAAATCCCCAGGCCTTCGCCGGGAACATCAACCTTCTGAAGGCCGGCAGCGAGCTCAGCATCCCCGCCGCCGGGGAACTCACCGCAATGTCCGCCTCGGCCGCGGCGGAAGAGGTCGCACGGCAGTACCGGATGTGGCGCGACGGGACCGTCCCCGCCGCGTCGGAAGCGCCCGAAGGCGGGCGCCTGAGGCTCGTGACGCCGCAGCAGGGATCGCCTGCGCCTTCGACGGCCACCGCCGTTCCGGCGACGCCGGCACCTGCGACCGCCTCGCCCGAACTCTCGGCAAGGGTGCAGCAGCTCGAGGCCGAGCTCGCGGAGGCCCGTCGACTACTCGAGGTCCGCAGCGCCGAGCTCGCGACGTTGCAGGGCGGAACGGCTGTCCCGGGGGCCGCCCCGATCGACGCCGCTCCCGCAGCGTCGGCGCCGGCCGATCCGGCCGCCATCGGCGTCGAGCCTGCCGAGACGCCTGCCACCGCGCCGGCCGAGCCCGTTGCGGAGGCGCCGGCACCCGCGCCCGCGCCGGCCGCCGAACCGGTGCCGGAACCTGCCTCGGCCGCGCTACCCGAAGAAACGGGGCCCTCGCTGTTCGAGCGGCTGCGCGCGTTCCTCTGGCCCCTGGTCGGCCTGCTGCTCGCGGGCCTCGGTGCCGCCTGGATCCTGCGTCGCCGCCGCGCGTCGAGCTCGGCCGAGGAGAGCCTCGAGGAGGCGCTTGCGCAGCGTCCGAGGGCCGACCTGCGGACGACCCCGTCGCTGGGCGACCGCTCGCGCGATTCCACGATCCTCGTCGAGGAGCGCCAGCCCGTGGATGCGGCCGTCCCCGTCGCGCCCCGTGCGCCGGAGCCCACGCGTCGACCCGTGTCGGTCGACGACACGATCTCGGGCGACGGCGCCGTCAACATCGAGGCGGGCGACCCGCTGGCCGAAGCCGACTTCCACATGGCCTACGGCCTCTACGACCAGGCCGCGGACCTGGTGCAGGTTGCGGCGAAGCGCGAGCCGAAACGCCGCGACCTGAAGCTCAAGCTGCTCGAGATCTTCTTCGTCTGGGGCAATCGCGACCGCTTCCTGGAGGTCGCGCGCGAAATGCACGCCTCTCGCGGCGAAGCGCAGCCGGGCGAGTGGGACAAGATCCTCATCATGGGCAAGCAGCTCGCCCCGGGCGACGCGCTCTTCGCGGGCGCGGCCCGCACGGGTGCCGAAGGCCTGGACATGGAGCTGATGCAGGGTGATGCGACGGTCGACATGAGCCTGCCCGCGGGCGGCGGCCTGCCGGTGGATCTCGACCTCTCGACCCGCACGCAGACCGTTGCGAGCGACAGCGGCCTCGACTTCGTGCTCGACGAGCCCGTGCGCGGCGCCGACGAGGGCGGAGCGTCGCAGCAGGTTCCCACGATCGAAGCGCCGCACATCAAGGCGGCGAGCCTCCGGGACGACCCGACGACCGAGGTGCCCATCGAGGACCTCGCGATCGACCTCGGCGCGCTCGACCGGCTCGACGAGAGGGGCTCGGAGCTCGGGTCGACGCGAAGCCAGAAGCTCGTCGACGACACGATCGAGCATCCGCTGGCTGGCTCCCGTGCCGACGAAACGATCGAAGACATGCTGAGCTCGACCAGCATCCTGCGCAGCGACGCCGCGGCACTCGCGGAACTCGTCAAGAACGCGCCCGGCGAGGTCATCGACATCACGGGCGCCACGGGCGAACTTCCCACGATCGAGGCGCCCGGGCTCGACGCGACCGGCGTGCTGCGCCAGGTCGACTTCAGCCTCGAGGGCGAGGCGGCCACGATGAGCGAGGTGGGCACCAAGCTCGACCTCGCGCGGGCCTACATCGACATGGGCGATCCCGAGGGCGCGCGCAGCATCCTCGAGGAAGTGCTGAAGGAAGGCAACCCAGGCCAGAGAAAGGAAGCCGAGCGGCTGATGGCCAGCCTGCCCTGACGGGCGGATGGCACGCATCGCGCTCGGCCTCGAGTACGACGGCGGGGCGTTCCACGGCTGGCAGGAACAAGGCCACGCGCGCAGCGTCCAGGGGGAACTCGAGCGCGCGCTGGCCGACGTCGCCGGCCATCCCGTCGCGCTGACCGGCGCCGGCCGCACGGACGCGGGCGTCCACGCGTTGCTGCAGGTCGCCCACTTCGACACCGATGCCGACCGCCCGGAGCACGCATGGTCCTTGGGCGGCACGGCGGTCGCCCCGGAGGACGTCACCGTGCTCTGGGCGCGCGCGGTACCGTCCGACTTCCACGCCCGCCACTCCGCGATTTCCCGGACGTACGTGTACCGGATCCTGAACCGGCGGATGCGCCCGGCGCTCGAGCGCACGCGCGCCGCCTGGATGCGCCGTCCGCTCGATGCCGACCGGATGCACCTCGAGCTGCAGGCGCTGCTGGGAGAGCACGACTTCTCCGCGTTTCGCGCTTCGGCGTGCCAGTCGCGCACGCCGAAGCGCCGGCTCGAGCAGGCGTGCGTCGTGCGTTCCGGCGAAATCGTGTCCGTCACGCTGCGCGCGAACGCGTTCCTGCACCACATGGTGCGGAACGTGGTGGGCTCGTTGCTGCTGGTCGGCGTCGGGGACCGGCCGGCCGGGTGGCTCGCGGACGTGCTCGCGGGCCGCGATCGCGCGATCGCCGGGCCGACCGCGCCGCCGCAGGGCCTGTACTTCGCAGGCGTCGACTATGATCCGCGCTACGGGCTTCCATCCTCGCCGCAGCCTTCCGGTAGACTCGCGCCGGGGGACGAGGGGGGTCGCGCGTGACCTGGTTCGAGAAAATCATGCCTTCGCGGGTCAAGACCGAGCGTCGCACGCGTTCGGTCCCCGAAGGACTCTGGATCAAGTGCCCGGCCTGCGACGCGGTGCTCTACCGGGCCGAGCTCGACCGCAACCTCCAGGTCTGCCCGAAGTGCGCCCACCACATGCGCATCGGCGCGCGCGACCGGCTCGCGAGGTTCCTCGACGCCGGGTCGCAGCAGGAGCTCGCGGTCGACGTCGAGCCCGAGGATCCGCTCAAGTTCCGCGACAGCAAGAAGTACCGCGACCGGCTCACGGTCGCCCAGAAGCAGACCGGGGAGCGCGACGCGCTCGTCGTGATGGCCGGGCGCCTGGTCGGCATCGACGTCGTCGCCTGCGCGTTCGAATTCCGCTTCCTCGGGGGATCGATGGGGTCGGTCGTCGGCGAGCGCTTCGTCCGTGGCGCCGAGTACTGCCTGGAGCAGCGGCGGCCGCTCGTCTGCTTTTCCTCGAGCGGCGGCGCACGCATGCAGGAGGGCCTGCTGTCGCTGATGCAGATGAGCAAGACGAGCGCGGTGCTCGCGCGGCTCGCGGCGGCGCGGCTGCCGTTCGTCTCCGTGCTGACGGACCCGACGACCGGCGGCGTATCGGCGAGCCTCGCGATGCTCGGCGACCTGAACATCGCCGAGCCCCGCGCGCTGATCGGCTTCGCCGGGCCCCGCGTGATCGAGCAGACCGTGCGCGAGACGCTGCCCGAGGGCTTCCAGCGCAGCGAATTCCTGCTCGAGCACGGCGCGATCGACATGATCGTCGACCGCCGCGACCTGCGTGCACGGGTCGCCGCGGCGCTCGCGCTCCTGATGCACGTCGCCCGCCCCGAGCCCGAGGCCGATCCGGCCGCATGACCGTCCCGGTCCGCCACGCGTCGCTCGGGGCCTGGCTCGAGTGGCAGGAGTCGCTGCATCCACGAGCCATCGAGCTCGGTCTCGAGCGCGTCCGGCGCGTGCTCGCGCGCACCGGCTGGCGGGGCCCGCGCGGGTTCGTGGTCACGGTCGGCGGCACGAACGGCAAAGGTTCCACGGTGGCCTTGGTCGATTCCATGCTCCGCGCCGCGGGACTGCGCGTCGGCACGTTCACGTCGCCGCATCTCGTCGACTACACGGAACGCATCCGCATCGACGGCGCCCGCGTGTCGGAGGCATCTCTGGTGGTCGCGTTCGAGCGCATCGCCGACGCGCTCGGGCCCGACTCCCTCACGTTCTTCGAGTTCAACACACTCGCGGCGCTGCTCGTCTTCGAGACGGCCTCGCCCGACGCGCTGGTGCTCGAGGTCGGCATGGGCGGCCGACTCGACGCGGTCAACGTCGTGGACCCCAGCGTCGCGATCGTCACGTCCGTCGCGCTCGACCACATGGAGTGGCTCGGGCCCGACGTCGAGAGCATCGGCCGCGAGAAGGCCGGCATCTTCCGCGCCGCGCGGCCGGCGATCTGCGGCATGGTCGCTCCGCCGCGGTCGATCGAGGCCGTCGCCACCGAAGTCGGCGCCGCGCTCCGCGTTCGGGGCCGCGACTTCGACGGCCACGTGCACGCCGACGGCCGCTGGGACTTCCACGACGCGCACGGACGTCTGGACGGGTTGCCGGCCCCGGCGCTGGAAGGGGCCGTTCAGTACGACAACGCGGCGTGCGCGATCGCGGCGCTCAGGGCGTCGGGCGGCCGACCGAGGGTGGGCCGCGACGCGATCGAGCGCGGGCTCCGCTCGGTACGCGTTGCCGGGCGCTTCGAGCGGCGGCAGGATGCAGCCGGCGTCGAGTGGATCCTCGACGTCGCGCACAACCCCGAAGCCGCGGCGTCGCTGGCGGACAACCTGCGGCGTCGGCCGGTCGCGGGACGCACGATCGCCGTGTGCGGCATGCTCGGTGACAAGGACGTGGAGTCCGTCGTCGCGACGCTCGCGCCCGCGATCGACCACTGGATCGCCGCCGGCACCGAGGGGCCCCGCGCCCTCACGGATGCGGCGCTCGAGGATCGCGCGCGGCAGGTCGGCGTCGAGATGGTGCCCGGCGGGCCGGTGCCCGCTGCCGTCGACCTCGCGGGCCGTCTCGCCGTGCCGGGCGATCGTGTCGTCGTGTTCGGTTCCTTCCACACGGTCGGACCGGCATCGCTCCGCGTATAATTCCGGACCCATGGACGAATCCCTGAAGGCACGGTTGATCGGCGCGGCCGTGCTGGTTGCCCTGGCCGTATTGCTCATTCCCGAACTGCTGTCGGGTCGCAGGAGCGAGACCGCTCCCACGGTCGTCGAAGACGACGCGAGGGCGACGCGCTCGTTCACCATCGAGCTCGGCGGTGCCAGCGCGGGAACCTCGCGCGGCGAAGTCGCCCCTGCGGCTCAGCCGCCGGAGGCACCCGCAGGGAAGCCCGTGCCGGCGCAGGACCGCGCGCAGCCGGCCTTGGCCGATCCCGTCGTCGACCCGGTCGAGCCATCGCCCGCGTCCGAAGGGACGGCGCCGGAGCCCCTTCCGCTCGAGACGCGCCCGGCGCAACCGTCGCCGGAGGCAGCGCGGGCCCCGTCTCCGGAAGACGCGGCCGACGCCGCGCCTGCGCCCGAGCCCGTCCGTGCCGCGCCGGCCCGCGGAGGCTGGGCCGTCCAGGTCGGCGCGTTCGGCAGCGCCGCCGCAGCGGGCAAGCTCGTCGCCCAGCTCGAGCGCGACGGCTTTCGCGCCTACGTGGCGCCCGTCAAGCGTGACGGCAAGACGCTGCACCGCGTGCGCGTCGGTCCGGAACCAGACCGATCCGCGGCGGATCGACTCGCGCAGCGCCTCAAGTCGCGCGGACTGCCGGCGTCGGTGGTCGCGAACGACTGAGCCCGCTCTGTTAGAATCTGCGCCCTCGCAGCGGGCACGGGTCGATCGCTAAGCCGCATGACGACAGTGGACTACATCCTCGCGGCGGCCGTGCTGCTTTCGATGCTTTTCGGCGCGGTGCGCGGGTTCCTTCGCGAGTCGGTCGCGCTGCTCGGCTGGCTGGTCGGCCTCTGGCTCGCCTGGCGCTATTCGGGCATCGTCGAGCCCTACCTCGGCGGCGCTCTCGTCGACACCGAGCTGCAGGAGTGGGTCGCGCGCGCCCTCGTGCTGATCGCCGTCGTCATCGCGAGCTGGATCCTCGGCGCGATGCTCAATTACCTGGTGCAGCGCTCCGGGCTCACGCTCGGCGTCGACCGGCTGCTCGGCGGCCTTTTCGGGGTGGTGCGCGGGGCGGTGATCGTCGGTTTCGCCGTGATGCTCGGCCAGGCCGCGCAGCTCGGCACCGAGCAGTGGTGGCGCGACTCGCGGCTGCTCCCGATCGGCGAAGAAATGGCATCGGTCCTGCGCGGCTACGTGGAGACCGGTCGGCGGTACGTCGCCGAGACCGAACTCCCCGAGTCGGCCACCTGAGGTCGTCCCATGTGCGGCATCGTCGGCATCGTCGGCTTCAGTCCGGTCAACCAGCAGATCTATGACGCGCTCACGGTGCTGCAGCACCGGGGCCAGGATGCCGCGGGCATCATGACGCAGCACGAGGGCGGACTGTACCTGCGCAAGGACAACGGCCTCGTCCGGGACGTGTTCCAGCAGCGGCACATGGTCCAGCTCAAGGGAAACGTCGGGATCGGCCACGTCCGCTACCCGACGGCGGGCTGCAGCAGCTCGGACGAGGCGCAGCCGTTCTACGTGAACGCTCCTTACGGCATCTGCCTCGCCCACAACGGCAACCTTACGAACGCGGAGGATCTCGCGGCAGAGGTCCGCGGCGAGGACCGCCGCCACATCAACACGGGCTCCGACTCCGAGGTGCTGCTCAACGTCTTCGCGAGTGAGCTGCAGAAGATCGGTGCGCAGCACGCATCCGCGTCCGATATCTTCGCGGCACTCGCGGCCGTGTACCGGCGCATCCGCGGCGGGTATGCGGTCATAGCGATGGTGCTCGGCCACGGCGTGGTCGGCTTCCGCGACCCGAACGGCATCCGGCCGCTCGTGATCGGCACTCGCGAGAGCCCCAGGGGTCGCGAATACATGCTGGCTTCCGAGAGCGTCGCGCTCGACCAGAGCGGATTCGAGCTGCTGCGCGACGTCGAGCCCGGCGAGGCGGTGTACGTCGACGAGCAGGGCCGCATGCACTCGCAGCAGTGCGCACCGGTCACGCGGCATACGCCCTGCATCTTCGAGTACGTGTACTTCGCGAGGCCCGACTCGATCATCGACAACATCTCGGTCTACAAGGCCCGCCTGCGCATGGGCGAGCTGCTGGCCGAGAAGATCCGGCGCGAACGCCCGCAGCACGACATCGACGTCGTCATCCCGATCCCGGACACGAGCCGCACGAGCGCGCTCCAGGTCGCGCAGCTGCTCGGCGTGAAGTACCGCGAGGGGTTCATCAAGAACCGTTACATCGGCCGCACGTTCATCATGCCGGGCCAGGAACAGCGCTCGAAGTCCGTGCGCAGCAAGCTGAACGCGATCGACCTCGAGTTCCGGGGCAAGAACGTGCTGCTGGTCGACGACTCGATCGTGCGCGGCACGACCTCCGCGCAGATCATCGAGGTCGCGCGCGAGGCGGGCGCCCGGAACGTGTACTTCGCGTCGGCGGCGCCGCCGGTGCGCCACCCGAACGTCTACGGCATCGACATGCCGGCCGCTTCCGAGCTCGTCGCGGCGGCCCGCACCGAGGCCGAAGTGGCGCGGCTCATCGGTGCGGACTGGCTCATCTACCAGGACCTCGACGACCTCGTGCGCGCGGTGCGCCACCACGATGCGAGCGTGACCGAGTTCGACACCTCGTGCTTCTCCGGCGAGTACGTGACGGGCGACGTGACGCCCGAGTACCTGGCGCGCCTGCAGGCGGAGCGCTCGGATCTCGCCAAGGCCCAGCGCAGCGGTTCGTCGGTCAGCCGGGGCTCGCTCAAGGTCGTCGGCGGCCCTTGAGGAGCCGGGGACGCTCGTGACGCTCCGGATCCTGATCCTCAGCGACCGGCCGGACTTCCGGCAGCTGCTCGCACACCACCTGACGCTCGAGTGGCCGGACGCGTTGCCGGCCGAATACGCTCCCCAGGCGCGCGGACCGTTGCCGGGAAACTTCACCGGTGCGGCGTACGACGCCGTGCTCATCGACCACGAGATCCAGGAAGGGCGGGGCCTCGAGTGGCTCGAGGAGCTGTGCGACCGCCCGGACTTCCCGCCGATCGTCTACATCGCGACCGGGACGGACGGCGCGCTGCGACGCCGGGCCGCGACCGCGGGCGCCGTCGAAGTGGTGGCGAGCGACTTCGAGCACGCACAGTTCGTCGCCGCGCTGCGCGCCGCGAGCACGGGACGCCGCAACGTGGTGGCGGCGACGTCCCGCGTGGGACGCGAACCCCCGGCACCCGACCGCTTCGGCTCCGTGCGCGTGCGCGGCCACCGCTGCGTACGGCGGCTCGCCGTCGGCGGGTCGTCGAGCGTGTTCCTCTCGCAGTGCGAGAGGACCGGGGCACAGCGCGTGCTCAAGATCTTCCGGCAGGTGCCGGACGTCGTCGAGGGCACCACGACGTTCGACCGCTTCCTGCGCGAGTACGAACTCGTCGCGCACCTCGACCACCCCAACATCGCTCGCATCTACGACCTCGGCGTCGCCGACGATCACGTGTTCATCTCCATGGAGTACTTCCCGGGCGGCGACCTGCGCTCGCGCATGCAGCACCCGCTCCCGTGGCGCTCGGCGCTCGGCTACCTGCGGCAGCTTGCGGCGGCGCTCGGCGCGCTGCACGCGATCGGGGTGCTGCACCGCGACGTGAAGCCCGGCAACGTGCTGCTCCGCGAGGACGACAGCCTCGCGTTCATCGATTTCGGCCTGGCACGCCAGTTGCACCTCGAGAGCGACATCACGGGCACCGGCGCGATCTTCGGCACGCCGCACTACATGAGCCCCGAGCAGGGGCACGGCGGGGCGCTCGACCAGCGCAGCGACCTCTACAGCCTCGGCGTCGTGCTGTACGAGATGCTGACGGGCGAGAAGCCCTACGTCGCCGAGAATCCGCTCGCCGTCATCTATCACCACGCGAATGCGCCGGTGCCGCGCCTCCCCGCGGGGCTCACGCACCTGCAGCCGCTGCTCGACGGCCTGCTGGCGAAGCGGCGCGACGAGCGGCCGTCCTCGGCCGCGGAGATCGTGGCGATCGTCGACGAGCTGCTCGGCCGGGCCGCGGCGTGAGCGTCGAGCCGGGGCGCCTGCTGCGCGCCGCGACCGATCCCGCCTGGTACGCCATGGCGGTGCGCAGCACCGATGTCCTGCTGCTCGATCACGCGAACTGCGAGAAGAAGGCGGCCTCGACCGCGCTCGCGCTGATGTTCGCCTACCCCGAGGACTTCGAGCTCGCTGCGCGCATGTCGCGGCTCGCCCGCGAGGAACTGCGTCACTTCGAACTCGTACAGCAGCGCCTCGAGGAGCAGGGCGTCGAGTTCCGGCGCCTCAGCCCGTCGCGCTATGCCGAGGGGCTCCGCAAGGCGGTCGCGAGGCAGGAGCCCGAGCGTCGGCGCGATCTGCTGCTCTGCGGCGCGCTGATCGAGGCACGCTCGCACGAGCGGTTCATGGGTCTCGTCGGGCGGCTCGAGGCGCCGCTCGCGGATTTTTACGCATCACTCGCGGCGTCGGAGGCCCGTCATGCCGGCCTCTACGTGCGGCTCGCGGCCCGGCGCGGCGAGGCGGTCGACGAACGCCTCGAGTCGCTGGCGGCCGTCGAAGCCGAACTCGCGACCGCGCCGGATCCGGAGTTCCGTTTCCACTCCGGCACGCCGGCCTGAGCCCCGGCGTCAGCGCGCGAGCGCGCGCAGCTCCACGCCGTCGGGCGTGACCTCGAGCACGCTGCCCTGCGTGTACCAGTCGCCGAGCACGATGCGTCGCGCTGGCTGCCCGTCGACGTGGAGCGTATGCACGGCCGGCCGGTGCGTGTGGCCGTGGATCAGCGTGCGCACGCGCGCCGCGCGGAAGGCGGACGCGACCGCTTCCGCGTTGACGTCCATGATTTCGGGCGCCGTCTGCCCCACGTGTTCGCGGCTGCCGGCGCGCATGCGCCGCGCGATGGCCCGGCGCTGCTCGAGCGTCAGGTGCCGCAGGGTCCAGAGCACGACCGGGTTGCGGACGATGCGGCGCAGCCGCTGGTAACTCGTGTCGTCGGTGCAGAGCGCGTCGCCGTGCATGAGCAGCACGCGCTCGCCGTAGAGGTCCACGACTGCCCCGTCCTCGAGCAGCCGGGCGCCCGTCTCGCGGCAGAACCGCTGGCCGAGCAGGAAATCCCGGTTGCCGTGCATCACGCGGCACGCGACGCCGGAGTCGGTGAGCCGGCGCAGGGCGGCGATCGCGCGGCGGTGCTCGGGCTCCGGGTCGTCATCGCCGAGCCAGGCTTCGAAGAGGTCGCCGAGGATGTAGAGCGCCTCGGCGCCAGGCGCCTCGCCCTCCAGGAACGCGTGGAACTGCGCGAGCGTCCCGGGGGCGGACGGATCGAGGTGCAGGTCGGAGATGAAGAGCGTCTTCAAGTGGGGCGGGCACGGCGCGTCGGGGGTGGGGCAGCACGGTCCGCGGCAGCGCGGCGACGGCTGGGATGTTACGTGGTCGCGGGCCGGGCGCACCAGCCGGCCGGCGGCCGGAAGCCGGCGATCCGGTAACATGTGCGTTCATGTCCACCGGTCCCCACGTCACGCGATTCGCGCCGAGCCCCACGGGTGCGTTGCACCTGGGCAACGCCCGCACCGCGCTCTTCAACGACCTCGCGGCGCGGTCGAGCGGCGGGCGCATGATCCTGCGGATCGAAGACACCGATGCTGCCCGCAGCGACGATGCGCGGCTCGCCCGGCTGCTCTCGGACCTGCGCTGGCTCGGGCTCGAATGGACCGAGGGGCCGGACGTCGGCGGACCGCACGCGCCGTACCGGCAGAGCGAGCGTGCCTCGATCCACGCGAGCGCGGTGGCCAGGCTCGCGGAACTCGGGCTCGCCTACCCGTGCTTCTGCTCGCCGGACGAGCTCCGGATTGCGCGCCGGGCGCAACTGGCCGCCGGCCGCCCGCCGCGCTATGCGGGCACCTGCGCGGCGCTGCCCACGGCGACGGCCGCCGCGCGGATCGCGGCCGGCGCTTCCGCAGCGGTGCGGTTTCGCGTTCCGGCGGGGCGCATCGTCGAGTTCGAGGATGTCGTGCACGGCGCGCAGCGATTCGCGACCGACGACATCGGCGACTTCGTGATCCAGCGTGCGGACGGGAGCGCCGCGTTCTTCCTCGGCAACGCCGTCGACGACGCCGGGATGGGCGTGACGCTGGTCCTGCGCGGCGACGATCACCTCGCAAACACGCCGCGGCAGCTGCTGCTTCTCGAGGCGCTGGGGCTGCCTGCGCCGCGCTACGGCCACCTGCCGCTCGTGCTCGCACCCGGCGGCGCACCGCTCTCCAAACGCGACGGTGCGGCGAGCCTGCACGACCTGCGCGAGCAGGGCTACCTGCCGGGCGCGCTGCAGAACTACCTCGTGCGGCTCGGGCACGCCTGCTCCCACGACGAGTGGCTGGAGCCCGATTCGATGCCGCGGCATTTCGACCTGTCGCGCAGCAGCCGCTCGGCGGCCCACTTCGACGAGGCCCAACTGCGGCACTGGCAACGGGTCGCGGTCGTGCGCGCGTCGGACGGCGAGCTGCTCGAGTGGCTCGGGAACCGAATCGATCGTGTCGGCGATCGTGATCGTCGACTCGCGTTTGTTGCGGCCGTCCGTGGCAACCTGGTCTTTCCGCCGGACGTCGAGCCTCTGGTGGCCGTGGCCTGCGAGTCGACGATATCGATCGACGAGGACGCCCGCAGCGCGATCGACACCGCGGGCCCCGAGTTCTACCGGCGGGCCGCAGAGCTCTGGCGCCGTCATCCCGGCGACTTCCGGGCCTGGGCCCGCGTCGTCGCGGCGGACACCGGGCGCAAGGGCGCCGGACTCTACATGCCGCTCAGGGCGGCGCTCACGGGCATGACGCACGGCCCCGAACTCGCTCCGCTCGTGGCCCTGATGGGCCCCGAACGCGCGCTCGGCCGGCTCGAGGCCGCCGGCGAGCGGGCCGTCGCTTGAAGAATCCGAACGAAGAGGTGACTCGCTCGATGCTTCAGATCCAGAACTCGCTCACCGGCCGCAAGGAAGCGTTCCAGCCGATCCGGCCCGGCGAGGTCCGCATGTACGTCTGCGGCATCACGGTGTACGACTACTGCCACCTCGGTCATGCACGGATGCTGGTGGTCTTCGACGTCGTGCGCCGGCACCTCGAGGCATCGGGCTACCGCGTCACGTTCGTGCGAAACATCACCGACATCGACGACAAGATCATCCAGCGTGCGAACGAGAACGGCGAGACGATGGGCGCGCTCACGGAGCGGTTCATCCGCGCCTATCACGAGGATTGCGCCGCGCTCGGCGTGCGCCTCGGAGACCACGAGCCGCGGGCGACCGAGTTCGTGCCGCAGATCGTCGAGATGATCCGGACGCTCGTCGACAAGGGCTATGCCTACGTCGGGCCGAACCGCGACGTGTACTACGCCGTCGCGAAGTTCGAGCCGTACGGGCAGCTGTCGGGGAAGCGCCTCGCGGACCTGCGCGCCGGCGCGCGCATCGAGGTCGACGAGTCGAAGCGCGATCCGCTCGACTTCGTGCTGTGGAAGGCCGCGAAGCCCGGCGAGCCCGCGTGGGACTCGCCATGGGGCCCGGGCCGGCCCGGCTGGCACATCGAGTGCTCGGCGATGTCCGTCGAACTGCTCGGGGACCACTTCGACATCCACGGTGGCGGCATGGACCTCAAGTTCCCGCACCACGAGAACGAGATTGCGCAGACGTGCGCGGCCTGCGGCTCGAAGTTCGTCAACACGTGGATGCACAACGGGTTCGTGCGCGTCGACGAGGAGAAGATGTCGAAGTCCCTCGGCAACTTCTTCACGGTGCGGGAGGTGCTCGGCTGGGTCCGCGATCCCGAGGTCGTCCGCTACTTCATGCTGGGCAGTCACTACCGCGGGCCGATCAACTACAGCGACGAGAGCCTCGCGCAGGCGGACGCGGCGCTCATGCGGCTCTATTCGGCGCTGCGCGGAGTGGAGCCGGCTGCAAGGCACGTCGAGACGGATGCGACGCGGCGTTTCGTCGCGGCGATGGACGACGACTTCAACACGCCTGTCGCGATCGCGGAGCTGCAGAATCTCGCGCGCGAGCTGAATACCGCGAAGGCGGCGGGGCAGGGCGAGATCGCCTCGGCACGAGCTGCGGAACTGCGGGCGCTTGGCGCACGGCTCGGGCTGCTGGGCGTTGAGGTGGAGGAGTTCCTGCGGAAGCAAGGCAGCCGGCCGACCGCTCTGACGGATGCGGACGTCGAGCGGCTGCTCGACGAGCGGGCGGCTGCCCGCAAGGCGAAGAACTTCAAGGAATCGGACCGCATCCGCGACGTGCTGGTCGAGGCGGGGATCGTGATCGAGGACCAGCCCGGCGGCCGGACGCTCTGGCGCCGCTGAGAGGTGCCGGGTTTAAGTTTCGTAAGTTCTGCGCGAGGGCCTGCGGCGCGCAGAACTTACGAAACTTAAACCCGGCACCTGTGCAACGCCGACTCGAGCGTGTTCTTCATCAGGATCGCGACGGTCATCGGACCGACGCCTCCCGGCACCGGTGTGATGTGACTCGCGCGCTCCCGCGCGACCTCGAACTCGACGTCGCCTACCAGCTTGCCGTCCGGCAGGCGATTGATGCCGACGTCGACGACCACCGCGCCCGGCTTGATCCACTCGCCCCGCACGATGCCCGGCTTGCCCACGGCAACCACGAGGATGTCGGCTGCGGCCACGTGCTGCTCCAGACCGGTCGTGAAGCGGTGACAGACCGTGACCGTCGCACCGGCAAGCAGGAACTCGAGCGCCATCGGGCGGCCGACCAGGTTCGAGGCCCCGACGACCACGCAGTGCTGCCCCTTGGGGTTGATGCCCGTCATCTCGAGCAGGCGGATCACGCCGTACGGCGTGCAGGGCCGCATCAGCGGGTTGCGGAGCGCGAGCCGCCCCACGTTGAACGGATGGAACCCGTCGACGTCCTTGGCGGGGTCGATGGCCTCGATCACGACGCGTTCGTCGATGTGGTCCGGCAGGGGCACCTGCACCAGGATGCCGTCGATCGAGTCGTCGGCGTTGAGCCGGTCGAGCAGGCTCAGCAGTTCCGTCTGCGTCGTCGAGTGGGGCAGGTCGTGGCTCACCGAGACGAGGCCGCATTCCTCGCAGGCCATGCGCTTGTTCCGCACGTAGATCTGCGAAGCGGGATCGTCGCCGACCAGGATCACAGCGAGCCCCGGGCGGCGCAGGCCGCGGGCCGCCAGCCGGTCGCTCGCACGCCGCACTTCGGCACGCACTTCGGCTGCCGCGGCCTTGCCGTCGATGATCTCCGCGCTGCTGCTCGTCGCCATGCGGCGGGCTCCCTTGGGTGGCGGCTCGAGGCCACGCACGTCGTTGCCGGCATTTTCGCAGGCCGCCGGCCCGCTGTCCCGCCTCGCGACAAACGCAAATTGACGCTCTGGGGGTCGGTCCGTATGATTCGCCCTCCCGTGCGGGACCGGGTCGGCTGCGAGGCCGGTACGGAACCGGCGACGACGGCAGGCCGTTCGTTCGATGCTGGGCGGGGCATGGCGCAGTCTGGTAGCGCATCTGCTTTGGGAGCAGAGGGTCGGGGGTTCGAATCCCTCTGCCCCGACCACTCGGATGACGCGATACTGTGCGCATGCGCCCGTAGCTCAGCCGGATAGAGCATCGGCCTTCTAAGCCGAGGGTCGCAGGTTCGAGTCCTGCCGGGCGCGCCA
>Ga0105090_10000290_pt1 | contig 23487 bp, 20 predicted proteins | sample PPLLak3March2015_FD_79110 | JGI IMG/M metagenome (GOLD analysis project Ga0105090, IMG submission 79110) | Freshwater sediment microbial communities from Prairie Pothole Lake near Jamestown, North Dakota, USA - PPLs Lake P7 Core (1) Depth... | ecosystem: Environmental > Aquatic > Freshwater >...
CCTGCACCGCGCCCAGGTCGACCTGGGCGATGCCTTCGATGGCCAGTTCACCGCCCAGCCTGCGCAGGATTTTCCAGCCGCTGCGCGCATCGCCGCTGGCTTTGCCGGCGGCGGCAAACGCCATGAAGCAACCGTCGAAGTTGACCAGGCTGCCCTCGGACTCCGCATGCGGCGCCAACGGCAGGATCACGTCGGCGACCGCTCGCAGGCTGTCCGTGGCGAAGGACGCGACCGCGATCACCGTTTCGGCCTGCTCCAGCGCGCGCAGGGCGCGGGCCGGGTTGTCCACGTCGAATTCGGGTTCGATGCCCCACAGCAGGTAGGCCTTGCGCGGGGACTCGAGCATCTGCGCGGCGTTCATGCCAGGCTGGGTGGGCGCTCCGCCGGGCCCGCGATGCGGTACCGCGCCGGCCAGCCAGGCGCCCGTGGCGTTGCCGCCACCGCACAGCAGGTCGAGGGCCGCGCCGGTCGCCCGCGCGATGTAGTCGGCCAGCGCGCGCAGCCGGGCGGCGTCGGGGTGCGCCATCGCGAACTGGCCCAGCAGGAGCAGGCCGCGCTCGGCGGCCTTGAGCCGGGCCGCCAATCGTTCGTGACGCTCATTGACCGCGGCGCCGTCCAGCGTCCGCCGCAGCGCATCGGGGGCGGCCGTGCCGGTGGCCCGCTCGACCGCGACCGCCAGCGCGGCGAGTTCCCCCGGCATGTGCTGCGGGGCAACGATGGCGTCGAGGCTGGTCTCGAAGGTGAACGGCCAGTCCAGCGGATTGATTACCGCCACGCGCGCGCCGCCGAGCCAGGCCTGGCGCACGCGATGGCCGACAATCGGCGCTTCCTGCCGCGGGTTGCAGCCGAGCAGCAGGATCGCGTCGCTGCGGCCGATGTCGGCCAGCGGCATGGCGAAGGCCGGGGAGCGCGGCCGCGCCGCGTCGTCGGCAAAATCGACCTCGCGCAGGCGATGGTCGATGTTGCCGCAGCCAAGTCCGCGCGCCAGTAACTGGGCCAGGAAGTACTCCTCGGTGGAGGCGGACGGCGACATCAGGAAGGCCAGCTGCTCCGCTCCGTGACGGTCGACGGCGTCGCGCAGCGCGCCGGCAACCACGGCCATGGCCTCGTCCCAGGACACCGTCTTCCACACGCCGCTTTCCTTTACCTGCGGGTGCAGCGCGCGGTCCTCGGCGTACAGGCCGAAGTGACTGTAGCGGTCGCGGTCGGCCAGCCAACTCTCGTTGGTCGCTTCGTTCTCGCGCGGCACGGCGCGCATCACGCGTCCGTTGCGCACGTGGTAGTGCAGGCAGGAGCCAACCCCGTCGTGGGCGGCGACCGCCGGCCGCGCGACCAGTTCCCAGGCCCGCGCGGAAAAGCGGAAAGGCTTGTTGGTCAGCGCGCCGACCGGGCACAGATCGATGATGTTGCCCGACAGTTCCGAGTCGATGCTGTTCTCGATCAGGGTGCCGATCTCGAGGCGGTCACCGCGGCCCGCGCCGCCCATCTCGCTGGTTCCGGCGATTTCCTCGAGGAAGCGCACGCAGCGCGTGCAGTGGATGCAGCGCGTCATCTCGGTCTGCACCAGCGGACCAACGTTCTTGTCCTTGACCACCCGTTTGCGCTCGGTGAAACGGGACACGGACCGGCCGTAGCCCATCGCGAGGTCCTGCAATTCGCACTCGCCCCCCTGGTCGCAGATCGGGCAGTCCAGCGGGTGGTTGATCAGCAGGAACTCCATGACGCCGTGCTGGGCGTCGACGGCGCGCCGCGAACCGGTGTAGATCTTCATGCCGTCCATGACCGGCGTGGCGCAGGCCGGCACCGGTTTGGGCATTTTCTCGACGTCCACCAGGCACATGCGGCAGTTGGCCGCGATGCTCAGCTTGGGGTGGTAACAGAATCGCGGAATCTCGATGCCGGCCCGGTCCGTCGCCTCGATGATCATCGAACCCTTCGGCGCCTGCAGCGGCTGGCCGTTGACTTCGATGTTGACCAGGTTGGCCGCCCGCTCCCCGGCCTGGTCCGCGGCTTGCTTGACGTCGGCGCTCATGCTGCCAGCCCTTGTTGTTCTTCGACCAGCGAGCGGCCGTGTTTGACGTAGAACTCGAATTCGTCCCAGTAGTGGCGCAGGAAACCCTGTACCGGCCAGGCAGCCGCTTCGCCGAAGGCGCAGATGGTATGGCCTTCGATCTGCCCGGCAGCCGACCGCAGCAGCTCGAGGTCGCCTTCGCGCCCCTCGCCGGCAACGATGCGCTGCAGCATGCGGTGCATCCAGCCCGTGCCTTCCCGGCAGGGCGTGCACTGACCGCAGGATTCCATGTGATAAAAGCGCGCGATGCGCTCGCAGGCCCTGACCATGCAGGTGGTGTCGTCCATCACGATGACCGCGCCCGAACCGAGGCCGGAGCCGGCCTTGCTCAGCGCGTCGAAGTCCATCGTGCACTCCATGATGACCTCGGCCGGCAGCACGGGCATCGACGAGCCGCCGGGGATCACGCCTTTCAGCTTGCGTCCGCCGCGCACGCCGCCCGCCGTCTCGAGCAGCTTCGCGAAGGGCGTGCCCAGCGGCATTTCGTAGTTGCCGGGCCTGGCCACGTGACCGGACACCGAGAAGCACTTGGGGCCGCCGTTGTTCGGCTTGCCGATCTGCAGGAACCAGGCCGCGCCCTTGCGCATGATGGCCGGGACGGAGGCCAGGGTCTCGGTGTTGTTGATGGTGCTGGGCTGGCCGTAGAGCCCGAAATTCGCCGGGAACGGCGGCTTGAAGCGCGGCTGGCCTTTCTTGCCCTCCAGGGATTCCATCAGGGCGGTCTCCTCGCCACAGATGTAGGCCCCGGCGCCCAGCGCCGTGTAGATGTCCATGTCCACGCCCGAGCCGCGGATGTTCTTGCCCAGCAGCCCGGCCGCATAAGCCTCTTTCACGGCCGTTTCGAAGCGCTCGAAAGGCTCGTGGTGAAACTCGCCGCGCAGGTAGTTGTAGCCGACCGTCGCGCCCATCGCGTAACCGGCGATGGCCATCCCCTCGACGACCGCGTGCGGGTTGAACCGCAGGATGTCGCGGTCGTGGCAGGTGCCGGGCTCGGATTCGTCGGAATTGCAGAGGATGTATTTCTGCATCGGCGCGGAGCGGGGCATGAAACTCCACTTCAGGCCGGTCGGGAAACCGGCCCCGCCGCGGCCGCGCAAGGCCGATTCCTTGACCGCGGCGATAATCTCCTCCTGCGCCGTCTTTTCGTCCAGGATCTTTTTCCACGCCTGGTAGCCGTCCACGGACAGGTAGGTTTCCATCGACCAGGGAATCTCGGCGTCCAGCGTGGTGAATACGACGTTGTGCTCTGCCATGTGGCCTTACTCCAGCCCGTCCAGGATCGCGTCCAGTTTTTCGACGTCGAGGTGCTCGCGGTAGTGGCCGTCGACCACCATCATCGGCGCGCCGCAGCAGCCGGCGAGGCACTCCTCCTCCCGGACCAGGGTGATGCGGCCATCGGACGTCGTGCCGCCCAGCTTGACCCCGAGTTTGGCCTCGGCGTGCGCGACGAGCGCCTCGGCGCCGTTCAGCCAGCAGGAAATGTTGGTGCAGATGTTGACCTTGTGGCGGCCGACCGGCCGGGTGAAGAACATCGAGTAGAACGAAACGATCTCGTGTGCCCAGACCGGCGGGAGTTCGAGATAAGCCGCGACCGCCTCGCTCAGTTCGGGAGTGATCCAGCCGCCGTTCTGCTCCTGCGCGGCGAGCAGGGCCTGGATCAGGGCCGAACGCTTCTTGTCCGGCGGGAATTTCGCGACCCAGTGATCGATGGTCGCGCGCGTCCTGTCGCTCAGCATGGCTTCGCTCCTGCTGTCGGCGCTCACCGGTCCACCTCGCCGAACACCAGGTCCAGGGTGCTGATGATCGCCACCGCGTCCGCCAGCATGTGCCCGCGGGTCAGTTCGTTCATGCCGGACAGGTGGGCGAAGCCCGGGGCGCGAAAATGCAGCCGGAAAGGCTTGTTGGCGCCGTCGGAAACCAGGTAGCAGCCGAACTCACCCTTGGGCGCCTCGACCGCCGCGTAGGTCTCGCCGACGGGCACGCAGTAACCTTCGGTAAACAGTTTGAAGTGGTGGATCAGCGCTTCCATGTCATCCTTCATCTCCTCGCGGGTCGGCGGGATGACCTTGAAGTTCTTCAGCATCACGTGGCCGGGGTTGCGGCGCAGCCAGTCCACGCATTGCAGGATGATCCGGGCGGACTGGCGCATTTCCTCGATCCGCACCAGGTAGCGGTCGTAGCAGTCGCCGGCGATGCCTACCGGCACGTCGAAGTCCACCTGGTCGTACATCGCGTACGGTTGCTTCTTGCGCAAATCCCACTCGATGCCGGAGCCGCGCAGCATCACGCCGGAAAACCCCATCTCGATGGCTTTCTCGGGCGACACGACGCCGATGCCGACGGTGCGCTGCTTCCAGATCCGGTTGTCCGTCAGCAGCGTTTCGTACTCATCGATGCGCTGCGGCACATCGCGGGCGAAGGCCTCGATGAAATCCAGCAAGGAGCCCTGGCGCCACTCGTTGCGGCGCTTCAGGTCCCGGCCCTTGGTCCAGCGCGTTTCGCCATACTGCGGCACCGAATCCGGCAGGTCCCGGTAGACGCCGCCGGGACGGTAGTAGGCGGCGTGCATGCGCGCGCCGGAAACCGCCTCGTACATGTCCATGACCATTTCCCGTTCACGGAAGGCGTACAGGAACACCGTCATCGCGCCGAGGTCGAGACCGCAGGAGCCAACCCACAGCAGGTGATTGGAAAAACGCGTGATTTCGTCGAACATCGTGCGAATCCACTGCGCGCGCGGCGGCGGCTCGATGCCCAGCAGCTGCTCGATGGCGCGCACGTAGGCGTGCTCGTTGCACATCATCGACATGTAATCGAGGCGGTCGAGGTAGCCGACCGTCTGGTTGAACGGCTTGCTCTCGGCCAGTTTCTCGGTGGCACGGTGCAGCAGGCCGATGTGCGGGTCCGCGCGCACCACGGTCTCGCCGTCCATCTCGAGCACCAGGCGCAGCACGCCGTGGGCGGCCGGGTGCTGCGGGCCGAAGTTCATCGTGTAGTTGCGGATTTCAGCCATTGCCGCTCCCCTTGCCGGGTGTCCGCGCTGCCGCGGCAACTTGCTCGGCCCTGGCATCCGCGGCACGGTCGATCGCGTCGCTCTTGTAGCGCGAGTCTGCGCGGATGACGCGCGGCACGAGGACCCGCGGCTCGATTTCCACCGGCTCGTAAACGACGCGCTTCTTCTGCGCGTCGTAGCGCACGGCGACGTTGCCGATGAGCGGAAAGTCCTTGCGGAACGGGTGGCCGGTAAAGCCGTAGTCGGTCAGGATGCGACGCAGATCGGGATGCCCCTCGAAAACGATGCCGAACAGGTCGAAAGCCTCGCGCTCGTACCAGTTTGCGGAGCTCCAGACGTCGACCAGGGAAGGCACGATGGGCATGCCTTCGGCCGGCGCGAAGCAGCGCAGGCGCAGCCGCCGGTTGTGACGATAGGAGAGCAGGTGGGCCACGACCCCGAAACGCTGCGGAACGTCCTTGCCCTCCGGCCGGTTGGCCCAGGCGAAGCGCCCTGGCCCCTCGCCCTCCACGCCCCGGCCGAAACCGGAATCGGTGGCGTCCGTGGTTTCCCATTCGCCCTGACCGTAACCGAGGTAATCGACGCCGCAGAGGTCGGTCAGCTGCCGGTAGCAGAATTCCTCGTCGTCCCGCAGGGTCCGGCAGACTTCCAGCCAGGACTGGACGGCGACCTCGAAGGTCGGGATGCCCGCCGTCGACGTACCGGCGACAACCCGGTTCCCGAAGCGGTCATTGAATGACTCCTCGAGGGATTTTATTTTGCCATTCATGCGATTACCTGGCGATCGTGGTTTCGCGGCGGATCTTCGCCTGGAGTTGGAGGATGCCGTAGATCAGGGCCTCGGCGGTAGGCGGGCAACCCGGCACGTAGACGTCCACGGGCACGACGCGGTCGCAGCCGCGCGTCACCGAGTAGGCATAATGGTAATAGCCGCCGCCATTGGCGCAGGAGCCCATGGAAATCACCCACTTGGGGTTGGGCATCTGGTCGTAGACCTTGCGCAGCGCGGGGGCCATCTTGTTGGTCAGCGTTCCGGCCACGATCATCACGTCGGACTGCCGCGGGCTGGGCCGGAAGACCACGCCGAAGCGGTCGAGGTCGTAGCGTGCGGCGCCCGCCTGCATCATTTCCACGGCGCAGCAGGCCAGGCCGAAGGTCATCGGCCACATCGAACCGGTGCGGGCCCAATTCAGCAGGGCGTCGAGCGAGGTCGTGACCATGCCGCGGTCCAGCAGCGGATTTGCGTCGGCATTCGGGCGCAGGATGTCATCGACCGTCTGCAACGGGACGGGATTGTTCATTCCCATTCCAGCGCTCCTTTCTTCCAGATGAAGAAGTAGCCGAGCACGAGTTCGGCCACGAAAAAGGACATCGCGACCAGGCCGAACACCCCGAGGCTGTCCAGGGCCAGCGCCCAGGGGATGAAAAAGGCGATTTCGAGATCGAAGATGATGAAGAGGATGGCCACGAGATAGTAGCGGACATCGAATCGGGTGCGGGTGTCCTCGAAAGCCTCGAAGCCGCACTCGTAGGGAGATGCTTTCTCGCTGTCCGGCGCCCGCGGGCCGAGTATTCCGCCGGTGGCGAGCAGAACCGCGCCCAACGCCAGGGATATTGCGAGAAAGACCAGAATCGGAAAGTACTCTGCGAGCATGCTCTTCTCACTATGGTTCAATGGTGCCCAAGGCCGGACTCGAACCGGCACGGCTTTCGCCACTACCCCCTCAAGATAGCGTGTCTACCAATTCCACCACTTGGGCCAGAATGACACCGTCGCCAACCCGCACGCCCCCAAACCCAACCCTCCCGGGCCTAGCTGTCATCCCCGGCTGGTTGCGGTTCGTCCCCACCGTCCTCCGCCGCAGGCACATCCTCGGCAGGCTCGTCAACCTGCTCGCCGGCCGGTTCAATCACCTGCTCGAAAGCCGGCATGTCGGTTGCCTGCGCCTCGCCCGGCCCGACCGACAATTCTTCCGCGGGAACCTGCTCCTGCGCGGCCGGTTCGGTGGCGACCACGACGCCGAGGTCGGGCTCGCTGGTCTGCATCATGTGCGAAACCAGGACGGCCATGGTCAGGCTGATCGCGCAAAAAAGGACGGCCAACACCCAGGTCGACCGGCTCAGAAAATTACCGGCGCCCCTGGCACCAAACACCGTGCCGGACGCGCCACTGCCGAAGGCAGCGCCGGCGGTTGCGCCCTGGCCGCGTTGAATCAGCACGAAGCCGATCAGCGCGATCGCGATCAGCACGTGGAAAATATTGAGTATCTGCATGGTGAAATCCGTCTTGGGGGAAGGTCAAACGGCGGCGTCGCGTATCGCGAGGAAGTCCTCCGCCTTGAGCGAAGCGCCCCCCACCAGCCCGCCGTCGATGTCCTCCCGGGCAAACAAATCGCCGGCATTGGAACCATTCACACTGCCGCCGTACAAAATACGTAGTTGACCGGCGATTATACCATCGCGTAATGCAATTTTGTCACGGATAAATGCATGCACCGCCTGTGCCTGGTCCGGCGTGGCGGTGCGCCCGGTGCCAATCGCCCAGACCGGTTCGTAGGCCACGAGCGCGCGTCGGAAACCGTCCACGCCGCTGTGCGCGAGCACGGCGTCCAACTGGCGCTCCACCACGGCTTCGGTGCGCCCTTCGTCGCGTTCCTCCAGCGTCTCGCCCACGCAGAGGATCGGCTCTAGGCCGGCCTTGAGCGCGGCCGCGAACCGCAGCGCGACATCGCCGTCACGCTCGCCGTACAGGGTTCGCCGCTCCGAGTGGCCGACCAGCACGTAGCGGCAGCCGAAATCCAGCAACATGGCGGCCGAGACCTCGCCTGTGTGGGCACCCTTGGGGGCCGGGTTCAGGCTCTGCGCGCCCCAGGCAATGTCGCTGCCCCGGAGCAGGGTCTGGGCCATCGCGAGGTAAGGAAAGGGCGGAAAAACCGCGAGCTCGACCTGCGGCCTCGGGGACGCCGACAACAAGCCATCGAGCAGGGACTGCACCATGGCCTGCGAACCGTGCATCTTCCAGTTTCCTGCTACCAGGATCTTGCGCATCGTCGGGTCCTCGTTAAGGCCACCAGGTATGGCCTTCTGCCGGGGGTGGTCGTAAGCCGGCGCGCGACAGGATACCCACCGGGCCCGAATATCTCAAGCCGATGCAGCGGTTGATCTGACTCCCGTCATCGCAGCCGTCAATACGCCTTGAGCTTGTCGAAAAACCCGATTTCCTCCGCCGTCAGGCGCCCGATCCGGCACTGCTCCAGCGAGTCCGGCATGCTGGAGGAAAACGAATTCAGCGGAATGCGCCCGCCCATGATTTCGGCGCTGCTCTGCGGGAACAGCGGCCGTTGTTCGGGGTCGGCGAAGCCGTGCGGGTAGATAGGCTCGCCGGTCGAAAGCACGTACTTGTCGGTGGCGCCGAGCACGTGCAGCATTTCGTGGGTGAACACCACGAGGTTCTGAGGCTGCAGCGCTTCCCTGGCGTAAGCCTTGACGATGCCGTAGCGGCCCTTGCGCATGCCCACCGAGATGCCGACCTCGTTGTTGCCGTTCAGGCTGTGGAACAGCACGAACATCTGGATGTCCGCCGTGATCTCGCCATCCTGCAACTCCCGCATCCATGCCCACCAGCGCATTTTCAGACTCCACCAGGCGATGGCCGCGGTATTGAACTGCTGCGGCACCGGCGGCGGCGTCTCGGCGGAAACCGGCGCCAACTGGAAGCGGAACGCGGGCGTGACGGTAAAGCCGTAAGGTGGCGAGGCCCGGCCGAAGAAGTCATTGACTTCGCGAAAGTCGTCCGCGTCGATCTCCTCCACGAATCGGCGCGTTGCTTTTTCGTCGTCCGCGACGATCGGGTAAATGGTGACCAGGATGGGCCGCTCCCAGGCCGCCATCTGCTTTTCGGTCATCCAGGTGCTGGCCAGGATGACGAACAGAATGCTCAGCAGAAACACCACCCGCATGAGCTTGAAAACGCTCACTCGCCGGCCACCACCATGCTGCTGATCAGTACCTTGCCACACTGGATGTTGCCGCGCGTGTCGATATCGGGCCCGGCGGCTACGACGTTGCGGAACATGTCGCGCAGATTGCCCGCGATCGTGACTTCTTCCACCGGGTGGGCGATCTTGCCCCGCTCGACGCGAAAACCGGTCGCGCCCCGCGAGTAATCGCCGGTGACCAGGTTCACGCCCTGTCCCATGACCTCGGTGACGTAGAGGCCGTCGCCCATGCGCGCGAAGAGATCCTCGGCGCCGTCGCCCCCCGGCTCCAGCAGCAGGTTGCGCACGCCGCCGGCATTGCCCGTCGTATGAAGCCCCAGGCGGCGGGCCGAGTAGGACGAAAGCACGTAACCCGTGAGCACCCCGCCGTCGACGATGCGACGCTCCCGCGTCGCCACGCCTTCGCAGTCGAAGGCGGCGCTGTTGGCGCCGCGCGCCAGGCGGGGCCGTTCCAGCAGTTGCACCCAGTCGGCGAACAATCGCTGGCCCGCCTGGTCACGCAGGAACGAAGCGTTGCGGTACAGGGCGGCCCCGGAGATCGCGCCGACCAGGTGCCCGATCATTCCCTTGGCGACCTCGGGCGCCATCAGCACCGGCATCTGCCCGGTGTTGAGGCGCCGCGCGCCGAGCCGGCCGACGGTGCGCCGGGCGGCTTCACGGCCGGTTTCTTCGGGCGTTTCGAGGTCTTCCAGGCGGCGTCGGCTGTCGAAGCTGTAGTCGCGCTGCATGCTGTCGCCCTTGCCGGCCAGCAGGACGCAGGACTGGCCATACTGGGTGCCGGAACTGCGGCCGAAAAAGCCATTCGAGTTGCCGTACACCGCCATCCCGAGGCCGGCATCGAAGGCGGCGCCCTCGGAATTGCTGATGCGCTCGTCGCTGCGGCCGGCGTTCTCGCAAGCCAGCGCGCGGGCGATGGCCGCCTCCGCGTCCATGGGCGCCGGGTGCCACAGGTCCAGGTCGGGGAAGGAATGCGCCAGCAGATCCGGCTCGGCCAGACCGTTGCAGGAATCTTCCTGGGTATAGCGGGCGAAGTCCAGCGCGTGCCGCACGCAGGATTCGATCGAAGCGCGGCTCAGGTCGGCGCTGCTGGCGTGGCCCTTGCGGCGCCCGATGAAAACCGTGACGGCGATACCCCGGTCGCGCATGTGTTCCAGCGTCTCGACGTCGCCCAGGCGCACGTTGACCGACAGCCCCAGGCTGCTGTGCGCGGTGGCCTCGGCGTCCGTGGCGCCGGCCTGGCGGGCGAGCCGCAGGGCTTCGAGGACGTGGGATTCGAGCGCGCCGAGCTCCGCTTCACGGTCCAGCGCAGACTGAGATACCATGTTTGAAACTGACATTCGATGACCCCTTGTTAGCGGGAATCTTGGTAAACAACATGACAGAAAGCAAGGAGTATTTTGACGAAACTGCCGAGCTGGCGAGCAAGAGCCAGCGCCGTCGGGACGCACTCGAAGTCAAGTCGCTGGCTTCCCGCCTGATCGCCTTGAGCCCGGCGCTGCTCGCCCAGGTTCCGCTCGAAGAACCCTTGCGCGCGGCGATCGCGGAAGCGCGGAGCATCCGCTCCAACGTCGCCCGCAAGCGGCAGTTGCAGTTCGTGGCCAAGCTGCTCAGGCGCGGCGACCCGGACCCGATCCGGCATGCCCTGGAGGCCTTCGGGGCAGACGCCCGGCAGCTCTCCGGCCGCCAGCACCGGGCCGAGGGCTGGCGTGACCGCCTGGTGGCGGCCGGCGATTCCGCGCTCAACGAACTGTTGCTGCGGCGCCACGACGCCGATGCCCAGTCCTTGCGCCAACACATGAGAAAGGCTCGCCAGGAAGCGGACGCCGGCAGGCCGCCGGCGGCCGCTCGCGGGCTGTTCCGCCTGTTGCGGGAAATGGACGAATTCGAACCATTGCCGCCGATCGAGCTCTGACCGCCTGATGTAACGCACGGTCTAGCCGTCGGTGCCCCCCACGGTCAGACCGTCTATGCGCAGGGTCGGCTGGCCGACGCCCACGGGCACGCTCTGGCCGTCCTTGCCGCATACGCCGATGCCGGCGTCGAGCCGCAGGTCGTTGCCCACCATGCTCACCCGGGTCATCACGTCCGGTCCGTTGCCGATCAGCGTGGCGCCCCTGACCGGGCGGGTGACTTTGCCCTTCTCGATGAGGTAAGCCTCGCTGGCGGAGAACACGAAGCGACCGGAAGTGATGTCGACCTGCCCGCCGGCGAAATTGACGGCATAAAGGCCCCGCTCCACCGAGGCGATGATCTCCCCGGCCTCGAATTCACCCGGCAACATGAAGGTGTTGGTCATCCGCGGCATGGGCAGGTGCGCGAAGGACTCGCGGCGGCCGTTGCCGGTTGGCGCCGTTTGCATCAGGCCGGCGTTCAGTTTGTCCTGCATGTAGGCGCGCAGCACGCCGTTTTCGATCAGCACGTTGCGCTGTGTCGGCGTGCCTTCGTCGTCGACCGTCAGCGAGCCGCGGCGCCGTTCGATGGTGCCGTCGTCGACGACCGTCACGCAGTCGGCCGCCACCTGCTCGCCGAGGCGGCCGCTGAAGGCCGACGTGCCCTTGCGGTTGAAATCGCCCTCCAGGCCGTGACCCACGGCCTCGTGCAGCAGGACGCCGGGCCAGCCGGGACCGAGCACCACGGTCATCGTGCCGGCGGGAGCGGCGACCGCGTCCAGGTTGACCAGGGCCTGCCGCACGGCTTCATCGGCCATGCCGCGCCAGACATCGCCTGCCAGCAGTTCGTGATAGCCGAAGCGGCCGCCGCCGCCGTCGCTGCCCTGCTCGCGACGACCGTCCTGCTCCGCGATCACGTTGACGTTGAGGCGGACGAGCGGCCGCACGTCCGCCGCCAGCGTGCCGTCGGTGGCGGCCACCAGGATGGTTTCGTACGTGGCGGCGAGGTTGACGATCACCTGGCTGACGCGGGGGTCGCGGGAGCGCGCATAGGCGTCGATCTGGCGCAGCAGGTCCACTTTGGCCGCGGCGTCCAGCGCGGCCATCGGGTCCTGCGTCCCGTAAAGGGCCCGGGGCTGTCGGTTTTTCCAGGCCTGCACGCGGCCCGTTCCTCCCTCGCGCGCGATCGCCCGCGCCGCGCCGGAGGCCTGCAGAAGCGACGGCAGGATGATTTCGTCCGCGTAGGCGAAGCCGGTCCTGTCGCCGGAGATGGCGCGAATGCCGACGCCCTGCTCCGTGGCGTGGCTGCCGCTGCGCACCAGGCCGTCTTCCAGTACCCAGGACTCGTGGGTCAGCGTCTGGAAGTACAGGTCGCCAGAATCCACGGCCGGGCCCATCAGGTCGCTCAGCACGCGCTCCAGCTGGCGCTGGTCGAGACCGCCCGGTTCCAGCAGCTGTTGCTGCGCGAATTTCAGCGTGTCCATCATGGTCCCTTCCCGCTCCATATTGCTCCCGGGCCTGTCCCCGGGCCTGCACCGTTGCACTCAGCCGTCCTTTCGCTCCACGGCCACCGCTTCTATCCTGGGGTTTTCCCAGCTGCCCGTGATCGAGTAGCGTACCTGGGTCGCTTCCGCCAGCGAGTCCTGCAGCAAGCCCTGCAAGGCCAATCCGGCCGCCGCCCCGCCCGGCCCGCCGGCCAGCGCGCCGATGATCGGCAGCGTGTTGCCGACCCCTGGCCGGATCGTCATCAGCTGGTCGTACTCCCGGGCCACCAGGTCGGTCCGGCCGCTGACGCTGATGCTCGCCGCGGTCGAACGGAGCAGCACGTTGTCCGTGGTCGCGGTGCCGTTCTCCATGGCAAAGGAGCCGGTCGCCTCGTCGAACGAGAACCCCGTGTCGAACACGTCCCGGAAGTCGAGTGCGAGGCGTTTGGGCAAAGCCTGCACGCTCAGCAGCCCCAGCAAACGACCGGTTCCCGGGCTCGCATCGGATATATTGCCGTTGACGACGCTGAATTCAACCTCGCCGTTGAGCTGGGACAGGCCGAAGGCCACGGGCGAACCCGGCCACCAGGCGTCGAAGTAAACCAGCGTCTGGCCTCCCTCCACGGGCGAGGCGATTTCCATGGATTGCAGAAATCCGCCCAGCGACTCGGAGGCGATGCGGATGTTGAAATCCGATCGGTGCCCGCGCTCGTCGAGCAGCCAGTCGCCGGTCGCCTGCAGCGTCAGACGGTCCGATTCCGCCTCCACTTTTTCGAAATGAAAGCCATTCGCGATCGGGTATGCTTCGATGCGCGTTTCCCCGAGTTCGATGCCGGCATAACGCAGCGACTGCGCGTACAGGTGAAGGGCCGGCAGTTCCGCGGGATTCCGTTCGACGTCGACGCCGGTGCTCAGGGGCTTGCCCAGCGCCAGGCGTTCGAATTCGGCCGACAGGCTGTTCGTTCCGGCGGCGCCGGCCACGTACCGCAATTTTCCGCGGATGTCCGCGCTGGCAAACTCCGCCCGGATGTCCGATTCCTCCACGCTGAACTGCATCTCCACGTCGGCAAACAGGCGGTCCAGGAACAGCAGCTGACCGGCCTGCAGCCCGCCGGGCTGCAGCGCCAGGCCGCGCAGTCCGCCTCCCCGCGCGGCCTCGTCGATGATCAGGTCGAGCCAGCCGTCGAGATCCAGCAGCTCCGCCCGGCCCCCGATGCGCACCTGTCCCGCCGGAGGCGGAACTGCGCTGCGACCGCCCAGCTCGATGCCCACCGCGCGCGGGGTCGCGCTGCCTTCGGGAAAATCCAGGCCCAGCGCCACACGCCCATCGACCGCCAGTTCCAGCAGGCGTTCGGTCCCGGTCAGCGGGAAGCGCAGCCGCAGGGGCCAGGCCTCCCCGGCGGCCTTGCCGAGCGGTGCCGGCAGGTTCAGCGCCAGGCCGGTGAGGTCCGACGCCAACTGCAGTTCGGCCCGGTTGGCGCCGCCCCCGGCGCCCGGGGCCACCACCACGGCGACGGTCCACGCGCACTCGCCCTCCGCCTGTGACAGCCTTGCGAGTTCGTCGGCCAGGAACGGGGGAACGATGTCGGCCACCGTGAAATCGCCCGTCAGCTCCGCCCGGAATTTTTCCGCGGCGCGCGCGTCGGCCGCCAGCCGCAGGCGCGCTGGCTTGCCGCGCATTTCGGCCGCCAGGGCGCCGGCCGCGAAGCCGTGCTCGCTGTATGCGACGCTGCCGGCGATGCCCTCGATGACGACGCCGAGTTGTGGATCGGAAAACTGGCCGTCCCTGAGGTCAACCGTGCCGTCCACGCTGAGGCCGCCCTGCACCGAACCGAAGGGAATCCGGAGGCTGCCGCGGGTCACCGCCGGTCCGGCGAAGCGGAAGCGGCCGAGATCGGCGCCGATGCGTTGCCGCAGCGGCGAGCCGAGCAGGAAGCCGAGCAAACCGGGCAAATCGCTGTCCGCCGCGTAATCTATGGTCAGGACTGGGGCCTTGAAATCCGGAATCACCGCGCTGACTTCGCGCGCTTCCAAGCCCCCGATGTCACCTACCTTTCCGCGAATCTCCATGCCGGGGCCCACGAAGCGGGCCTGCGCCTCCACCGACCGGGCGGCCGGCCAGCCTGCGCGGTAATCCAGGCGCCCGTCCGCCACCCGCGCGGCCGCCTCGAAGCGCCCTTCGCCGTCACGAAACGGCCAGTCGTCGAGATCCCCCCGCATCAGCACGCGCCCGGAGACGATCTCGCCGCCGGCCAGCCCCATGCGCAACCAGGCTTTGGTCTTTTCGCCCAACACGGACTCCGGCCAGTAAGGCCCCAAACGACCGACCAGCCCCCGCGTCACGGCCACGTTGAGGTCGATTGCGGGCCGGCCCGAGTTGGAGCGGAGCACGGTTTCGCCGTGCAGCGCCAGGTCATCGTTTTCGACGGCGCAGTCGCTGATGCCGGCCTGCCAGCCCTGCCCCCAGTCGACGGCGACGCTGCAGGCCGGGATGGCCAGGTTCAGCGGCTCGCGGAACATGCGCGGCCACTCGACCACCACCGCGTCGCCGTGCAACTGCAGTCGGCCCGAGTCCGGGCCCAGCGACACGCTGGCGTCGAGCCCGGCGAGATCCGGCCAGCGTCCCCACTCCGACAGGCGCGCCTGCTCCACCTCGCCCCGGGCCATGACCAGCCGCCAGGAGGCATTCAGGACGAGGTCCAGGCCGCTGACGACACCGGTGGCGGCCCCGGGGAGCGCGCGCGGCCATGGCGTTCCATAGATCGCCATGATATTGCGCGCCAGCCGCAGCGGCACGCCCAGCGGCAAGCGGTCGGCGCTGATCCACAAGCCCAGCCCGGCGGACGTATTCCGGGCCAGCGACAGGCGCGGCGCGGTCCAGGATTGCACGCCATCGTCGAACCGCAGATCAGCGAAGTGCAGGCTCCAGTTCCTGCGACCCAGGGACCGCCACTGGAAGCGCGTGTTTACCCGTTCCAGCCAGAGGTCCTGGTGCTCGTTGGCCAGGCGCGCTTCCTTGAGATCGGTCACGCCCCTGATGTGGTGCCCGTCCACCGGCGACCAGCTGCCCCAGACTTCGGCGTTGAGCCAGCCGGACAGGGGCAGAAACGGGTTGGGCGGCACCCGGCCCTGCAGCGCGGCCAGCATCAGTTCGCGCGTCGTCGCCTGCCAGGTGGCACCGCTCAGTTGCTGGTCGGCGGCCACGGACAGCAGCAAAGTGGCCTCGATCTCGCCGTACACCAGTCCGCTGCGCTCGTCGTGCAGGCTGGCCTGAATCTCGCTCGACAACTCATCGTTCGCGAACTGCATGCGGCCGCTGATGTCACGGAAGGCGAAGCTGACTCCCGCCCGTTCGTCGAGATAGTCGAGACGGGAATCCTCCAGCACCACTTCGCCCAGCCGGGCCAGTCCCCCGAGCGCGGAACCGCTCGAAGCGCTTTGCGCCTCGCCGCCGCGGCTGACACCAAAGCCCGAAAGCCGGAACTGGCCACTTGCGTTGCGGACCAGTTCGAAGTGCGCCCCGATGATCCGAAAGCTGTATAGCGCGCGGCCGGGCAACAGCAGATTCAGCGGGTTGATATCCAGGGCTGCTGACTCGATGGCGACCGGGGGAGCGGGCGCGGTCCCTGGTGCCTCGCCCGGTGCGTCTTGCGGCGGCAGGAGCTTCATACCCCGCAACGACAGCCGCGGTCCGAACGCGGTCCACTCGCCCTCGAAGCTGTCCAGCACGACCGGTCGCCCGAATTCCTTCGACAACCAGGCTTCCAGGCGCGGCTGGTACTGGTCGCTGTAGGGCATGAGCAGCTTGCCCACGCCCATGATCACCGCCGCCAGCACGATCAGGATGGAAAAAGCGGTCCAGAGCAGGGTTTTCGCACGCCGCAAGATGGTATTGAGGGCTGTCATTACTCTCTGACGCAAACGCGGTGCCGGGAAGGGGTCAAAGCAGTACTACATCGTACTGTTCGGGTCTGTACTGCTCTTCCCGCTGAAAACGAATGGACTTGCCGATCAGTTCCTCCAGTTCCGCAACCGTTGCGGACTGTTCGTCCAGTATACGCTCCACCACCTGCGGCGGGGCCACCACCATCAGCGTGCCGGCGTCGAACTGCCGGCTGGACCGCATGATTTCGCGGAAGATCTCCAGGCAGACCGTCTCGGTGCTCTTGATGGTGCCCCGGCCCTCGCACAGCGGACAGGGCACGCACAACCGGCGCTCCAGGCTCTCGGTGGTGCGTTTGCGCGTCATCTCGACCAGGCCGAGTGCCGAGATGTCCGTGACCGCGGTCTTGACGTGATCGCGTTCCAGCGCCCGCGCGAAAGAGCGCATGACCTGGCGCCGGTGCTCCTCGTCGAGCATGTCGATGAAGTCGATGATGATGATGCCGCCCAGGTTGCGCAGCCGCAATTGCCGGGCGATGGCCTGCGCTGCCTCCAGGTTGGTCTTGTAGATGGTTTCCTCGAGGTTGCGGTGGCCGACGTAGCCGCCGGTATTGACGTCGATGGTGGTCATGGCCTCGGTCTGCTCAAACACCAGGTAGCCACCGGACTTCAGGGGCACCGTGGGACGCAGGGCGCTTTCGATCTCGTCCTCCACTCCGAACAGGTCGAAAATCGGCCTGTCCCCGGAGTACTCCTCGATCCGGTCCAGCCAGTCCGGAACGAAGCTGCGGGCGAATTCACGCGCCTTCTGCAGCACGTCCTTCGAGTCAATCCGCACGCGGTCGACCTTCTCGTGCATCATGTCGCGCAAGGCCCGCAACGGCAGGGACAGGTCCTCGAAAATACAGGTTGCCGGCGGCGCGCTGCCGGCGCGCTCGATGACGGTTTGCCAGACCTTGCCGAGGTAGGCCATGTCGGCGGAAAGCGCGAAATCATTCACGCCCTCGGCGTTGGTGCGCACGATGTAGCCGTGGCCGAGGCTGCGGTCGCGCAGGGTGTGCACTAGGGCCTTCAGCCGCGCGCGCTCGGCCTCGTCCTCGATGCGGGCCGAGACGCCGACGACGTCGCAATCCGGCAGCAGCACGAGGAAACGCGACGGTACGCTGATGTTGGTGGTCAGGCGGGCGCCCTTGCTGCCCAGCGGGTCCTTGATGACCTGCACGACAAGCCGGTCGCCCGGGCGCAGGAGGCTGGAAATCAACGGCTCGGGCGGCGTCTCGTTGCCGGTCGTCACCGGGTCGTGCCGGACCATGTCGCGGGCATGTAAAAAGGCCGTCCGCTCGAGCCCGACGTCGACGAAGGCGGCTTGCAGGCCGGGCAGGACGCGCGAGACGACGCCTTGGTAGATGTTGCCGATGTAGCCGGTGTGGCTCGACCGCTCGAGCCACACCTCCTGCAGCATGCCGTTTTCGACCAGCGCCACCCTGGCTTCCGAGGGTGTCGAATTGATGAGAATTTCTTCGCTCACTCGCTGGCTGTCCGCAGTGGGGAAGTCAGGATAGCACTTCGGCGCATTGCAGTAATTCGCAGGTTTCGAACAAGGGAAGGCCCATGACGCCGGAAAAACTGCCGTCGATCCGGACGATCTTGGCGGCCGCCCGTCCCTGCACTCCGTACGCGCCTGCCTTGTCCATCGGATCGCCCGTGTCGATGTACGCCTCGATCCAGCCGGGCTCGAGCTGCGCAAAGGTGACGCGGGTGACATTGAGCCGGTGGTCGACCCCGCGCGGGCCCCGGGCCAGGGCGACCGCGGAGTAGACTTCATGGGTTCTGCCCGACAGGCACGCCAGCATCGCGGCCGCCCCGGCCCGGCTGTCGGGCTTGCCCAGGATGCGGCCGTCCAGCACCACGGTCGTGTCGGCGCCCAGCACCGGCAGCGCGCAGGCCTCGCGGCGCTGCACGGTCAGCACCTTGTCACGCGCCACCCGCAGCACGTAATCCGCGGGCGCCTCTCCGGGATTGACGCTTTCATCGACATCCGCCACCACCACGCGAAAATCGACGCCGACCTGGCGCAGCAGTTCGCTGCGCCGCGGCGACGAGGAAGCCAGGATCAGGGCGGGTTGGTCTGCGGCGTTCTTGGCCATGCGTCACTCGCGGTGGTAGGGATGGTTCTGCGTGATGCTCCACGCGCGATACAGCTGCTCCGCCAGGATGGCGCGCACCAGCGGGTGCGGCAAGGTCAGCCGCCCCAGCGCCCACACGTCGTGCGCGCGCTCCCGACATTCGTCCGCGAGCCCGTCGGGCCCGCCGACCAGGAAGCAGACCCCGCGCTCCTCGCGCATCCAGTTCCCCAGCTGCGCGGCCAGCTCCGCGGTGGACCACTGCCGACCGCGCTCGTCGAGGGCGACGATGCGGTAACCGGCCGGCGCGGCAGCCAACAGGGCGCGGCATTCCGCCGCGCACAGGACCCCGGTGAGCGCATTGCGGCTGCGCCGGGCGAGCGGAATTTCCCGCAGCTCGAGCGACAATCCGCGCGGAAAACGTCCCGCGTACTCCGCCCAGGCCTGCTGGACCCAGGCAGGCATGCGTTGGCCGACGGCGGCCACCAGCAACTGCATCAGAGCGAGCTCACGCCGTGCTGCGCTGTGCCCGGCTGGCCTCCCAGAGCTTTTCGAGGTTGTAGAAGGCCCGTGTCTTGGGAAGCATCAGGTGCACGATGACGTCATTGAGGTCGACCAGCACCCACTCCGCCTGGCGCTCACCCTCGACGCCAAGGGGCGGACAGCCGGCCGCCTTGGCCTTCATCACCAGGTTGTCCGCCATCGACCTGATGTGCCGCGTGGAATTGCCCGAAGCAATCACGAACAGGTCGGTCAGGGGGTTTTGCCCGGTAACGTCGATTTGCTGGATATCGAGGGCTTTGAAATCTTCCAGGGCGGAGATGACGAGGTCCCGGAGTCGATCGAAGGTCAGTGCGTCTTCAGCTTTTTGAATGGTCAAATGAACTCACCTTGCATGCAATCTGCGGATTTTATCCTGTCAGGGCCGCACCCGCAAAAGAAATGCCCTCAACGATCGGCCAGATAGAGGCCCCGCTCGCGGATGTAATCGAGTACGCTGTCGGGCAACAGGAATCGGGCGGAGCGGCCACCCGCCAGCAGGCCGCGGATGTGCGTGGACGAAATGTCGAGCTGGGTGATCTCCAGCGACAGCACCTGGCCCGCCGGCGCCGCGAGCAGGCGCGCCGGCTCGCGCACCCTGCGCCGCATGATTTCCGCGCGCAGTTCACCCTGGCAATTGAAGTGCGCGTCGGGGCGGCGCATGACCACCAGGTGGGCCAGGTTGAACAAGCGCCGCCATTCGTGCCAGGTGTCCAGCGCGTTGGCGGCATCCTGGCCGATCATCAGCAACAGGGGCGCCTCGCCCGCCTCGCTCCGGATCTCGGCCAGCGTGTCCGCCATGTAGCTGTAACCGGCTCGCCGCACCTCGCGGTCGTCGACCCGCAGGTCCGCGCAGTCCGCCAGCGCCAGGCGCAGCATGGCCAGGCGCTGCGCGCCATTGGCCACCGTGTCGGAGCGGTGTGGCGGCTGGCCGGCGGGCAGGAGGCGAAAGTCGTCGAGGCCGAGTTTCTCGCGCGCTTCGACCGCGGCGCGCAGATGGCCGAAATGCACGGGGTCGAAGGTGCCGCCGAAAATGCCGATGGCGCGCGTCACCGCGGCCCCGCCAGCGCCGCTCGTGCAGAGCCGCTCGCCGGTTCGCAGAGTGACCAGAGCAGGCGATCCAGCGTTTGCCAGGCGTCGCCGTCCGCGCGGCCCTTGCTCTGCCGGTCGATCAGGCCAAGGGACCGGAACGAGTCGCCGAACTGCCGGGCCGACAGGCGACGCAGGGCCTGGCGCATGGCAGCCTGGCGGGCCGGCCAGACGCGCAGCCGCCCGAACACTGCCGCTTCGCTTTCGCCCGCGCTGATCGCCGCACGCGCCGAATCCGCCAGGGTCAATTCGTGGTAAATGGCGCCGGTGACGGCCTGGATCGCCACGCCGGTGCGCTGCAGCCCGGCGGCGACCCGCAGGCATTCACCGAGCTGGCCCTGGAGCGCGCATTCCACCAATCGGAAGGCGTCGAAACGGGCGCTGTTCGCGACCGCGCGCTCCACGTCGTCGGTCGTCACGCGGTTGCCGCGGCCGCGCAACACGAGCTTGTCGATTTCCTGCTGCGCCGCCAGCAGGTTGCCCTCCACCAGCGCGGCGAGCAAGGCGACGGCCGCGGGTTCCGGCTGCAGCCCGGCGCGGCTCATCCGCTGGCGAATCCAGTCCGGCAACTGCGCCGGCTTGACCGGCCAGATTTCGACCAGCACGCCGGCCGCCGCCAGCGCGGTCGCCCACTTCAGCTTGCGCATGGCCCCGCTCCAGTCGCCCGCGCTCACCAGCACCAGCACATCCGGATCGGCGGCCTGCGCGAGATCGACCAGCGCGGCCGACCCCTCGTTGCCGGGTTTTCCGGTCGGCAGGCGGATGTCCAGAATCCTGCGCGAGGAAAAGAGCGAGGGTGCCGCGGAGTCCTCCGCGAGGCGGTTCCAGTCGAAGCGCGCGTTCACATCATGCACCGTGCGCTCGACGAAGCCGCGGGCCTGTGCCGCGCGAATGACCTGGTCGCGGCACTCCTGCACCAGCAGCGGCTCGGCGCCCGCGATCAGGTAGGCCGGAGCCAGCGAGCGGGCGAGCTGGGCGGGAAGTTGTTCGGGCTTGATGGCCATGGACCTGCCGGCGCTAACCCTGGCTGACGTAGATCGATTCGAGCCTCGCCACGAGCAGCCGCGCCATCGTCTGGGCGAGATCCTCCTTCAAATACTCCTGCTCCCGCGAGGAGGCCAGGATCTTCTGTTCGTCGAAGCTGATCTCGCGCGACTGCCGCAGCGTCTGCAGGCCGATCAGCTCGCGCCCCTCGGCGTCGGTCAGACGGAACTGCACCGTGTGCGTGATGCGGTATTCGCGCACCCGCGCGTTGTCGGCGATGGTCAGGACCTCGGTGACGACCTGGTCCTGCGGAATTTCGAGGATGGCAGTGGCCTTGTCGTTGTCGACGAACTGCACGCCGCTGCGCTCGAGCATGATCCGCACCCGGCGCGCCAGCGTGCTGTACTCGTCGTCGATGACGATCTCGGTCCGGGTCATCTGCGGCGGCAGGGCCGCCTCGCCACGCAACTGGAAGCCGCAGGCGCCGCACAGCCAGGCGGACAGCAGCAGGGACGGCAAGAGCAGGCAGGAGCGAGCCGGCATGGCGCTCACCCGACCACGATATTGAGCAGTCGATCGGGCACGTGAATGACTTTGCGCACCGCCTTGCCGTCCATGTGCCGCCGCACGTTGTCGATCGTGACGGCCCGCGCCAGGGCCTGCTCCTGCGACGCTCCGGGCTCCAGTTCCAGCCGGGCCCGCAGCTTGCCGTTGACCTGCACCACCAGCGTCACCCGCAGGCGTTCGCGGGCGGACTCGTCCACGCTCGGCCAGGCCGCGCGGTACAGGGGCCCCGCCCCGTCGAGTTGGGCCCACAGCTCTTCGCAGATGTGCGGCGTGATCGGCGCCAGCATGCGCACGATGGCCAGCCAGGCCTCGCGGGCGACGGCGCGGGATTGCGCATCGTCGCGGCTGAATCTGGACAGGCGGTTGCTGAGCTCCATGATCGCCGCGATCGCGGTGTTGAACGTGTAGCGGCGGCTGACGTCGTCACTGACCTTGGCGATGGTGTCGTGCACCAGGCGCCGGACTTCCCGCTGCTCGTCATCCAGCGCCGCCGGATCCGGCGCGCCGCAGGGCCCGCCCTCGACGTGCGCCAGAACCTGGGACCAGACCCGCCGCAGAAACCGGGACGCGCCTTCGACGCCCGACTCCGACCACTCGAGGGACTGGTGCGGCGGCGAGTCGGACACCGAGAACAGGCGGACGGTGTCGGCGCCATAGCGATCGACCAGGCGATGCGGATCGACGCCGTTGTTCTTGGACTTCGACATCTTCTCGACGCCGCCGAATTCGACCGGCGCCCCGTCCGCGCGCTGGCGCGCCGCCACGGCCTTGCCCCTGGCATCGCGCTCGACCTCGACGTCCGCCGGGTTGATCCAGTGGAACTTGCCCTCAGCATCCTTGCGGTAAAAGGTGTCCGCCACGACCATGCCCTGGCACAGCAGGCGGGTGGCCGGCTCGGCCGTCTTCACCATTCCGGCGTCGCGCATCAGTTTGTGGTAGAAGCGGAAATACATGAGGTGCAGGATCGCATGCTCGATGCCGCCGATGTACTGATCGATCGGCAGCCAGTAATCGGCGCGTTCGTCGAGTTGCCGGTGGGCGCCCGGGCAACAGTAGCGCGCGTAATACCACGACGATTCCATGAAGGTGTCGAAGGTGTCGGTCTCCCGTTCGGCCGGTCCGCCGCACCCGGGGCAGGTCGTCTTGCGCCACTCCGGATCGACCTTGATCGGCGACTGCACGCCCATGAAGGTGACGTCCTCCGGCAAGACCACCGGCAAGTCCGCCTCGGGCACCGGCAAGGCGCCGCAGGCTGAGCAGTAGATCACGGGAATCGGGCAGCCCCAGTAGCGCTGGCGGCTAACGCCCCAATCGCGCAAGCGGTAATTGACCTTGCGCTCGCCGATGCCCTGCTCCACCAGCCACTGAATCGCCTTTTCCTTGGCTGCGGCCACGTCCAGCCCGTTCAGCCACTCGCTGTTGATGGCCGGACCGTCCTCCAGCCACGGCCCGCCGTCCCAGCCCGCCGGAGGAGCCACGGTGCGGACGATGGGCAAGCCGTGGCTCACGGCGAAATCCCAGTCGCGCCGGTCCTGGCCCGGCACGGCCATGATCGCGCCGGTGCCGTACCCCATCAGCACGTAGTCGGCCAGGTACAGCGGAACCGGTTTGCCGGTGAAGGGGTTGAGCAGGTAGGCGCCGGTGAAGACGCCGCGTTTTTCCAACCCGCCGTCGACCGCCAGGCGGGCTTCCTCGGTCGCCAACTTCGCCTGCGCCACGAACCGCTCGACCGCCGCCCGCCGCTCCGGTCGCGTGATCTCCGGCACCAGCGGGTGCTCGGGCGCCAGCACGGCATAGGTCATGCCGAACGAGGTATCGGGCCGCGTGGTGAAGACGCGAACCCTGCG
>Ga0105090_10000291_pt1 | contig 23486 bp, 19 predicted proteins | sample PPLLak3March2015_FD_79110 | JGI IMG/M metagenome (GOLD analysis project Ga0105090, IMG submission 79110) | Freshwater sediment microbial communities from Prairie Pothole Lake near Jamestown, North Dakota, USA - PPLs Lake P7 Core (1) Depth... | ecosystem: Environmental > Aquatic > Freshwater >...
CCTGAACGCGGTCTACACCAACGACTTCGCGAAGAAGGCCAACGCCAAGTACCCGAAAGCCTGAAGGGGCAGCGTGACCGGCGCCCAGATCATCGTCCTGGCGACCCCGGTATTCCTGCTGCTGATCGCGGCGGAATTCGCCGTCGGACTGGCGCGCGGGCGCAATACCTACCGCCTCAACGACGCTTTGAGCAGCATCGGCCTGGGTGTCATGAGCCAGGCCACGGGCATTCTGGTGACTTTCTTTTCGCTGGGACTTTACGCGCTGGTCTATGACAGGCTGGCCCTTGCGTCGTGGCCAATGGCCTCGGTATGGACTTGGCTCGCGGCGCTGCTGGCCTACGACTTCCTGTACTACTGGAACCACCGGCTTGGTCATCGCGCGGCGGTCTTGTGGGCAGCCCATGTCGTGCATCACCAGAGCGAGGATTACAACCTCAGCACCGCGCTTCGCCAGCCCAGCAGCTACTTCCTGTTCAGTTGGATTTTCTACCTGCCCATGGCGGTCGTCGGCGTGCCGCCGCTGGTCTTCGCCACCGTGGCGCTGATCGACCTGCTCTACCAGTTCTGGGTGCACACGCAGCAGGTCGGCAAGCTGGGCTGGTTCGACCGCTGGTTCTGCAGCCCCAGCAACCACCGCGTGCACCACGCCGTCAACGACCGGTACCTGGACCGGAACTACGGCGGCATCCTCATCGTCTGGGACCGCCTCTTCGGCACCTTCATCGAGGAGGACGACGCCGAGCCCTGCGTCTACGGCACGCGTTCGCCGCTGCGCAGCTGGAACCCGCTGTGGGCCAATCTGCAGGTCTACCGCGACCTCATGCTCGATTCGTGGCGCACGCGCACCTGGGCCGACAAGCTGCGCGTTTGGCTGAAGCCGCCGGGCTGGCGGCCGGCCGACGTCGCCGCGCGCTGGCCCAAGCCGGCCTTCGACCTCACGGCGCTGCAGCGCTTCGACCCGCCGCTCGGCGCAGGCGCCGCGGCTGCGGCCGCAGCGCTGTTCCTGGCCGTGCTCGGCGGCACCAGCGCCTTCCTCTGGCACGCGCACCTCATGACCGCCGCCGAGCAGATCGCCACCGTGGCGGCGCTGGTGACCTTGCTGTGGCTGATCGGCGTGCTCACGCAGCCGCGCGGCGCAGGGTCCGGCCACGCTGCCGTGGCAGCCCAGCGATGAGCGCACCGGCACTGGCGCTGGCCGACGTCGCCTGCACCTTCATCAGCAAGGACGACCCCGGCCAGCGCTATACGGCCGTCAGGGACGTCACGCTGACGGTGGGCGCCGGCGAATTCGTCTCCGTCGTCGGCCCCACCGGTTGCGGCAAGAGCACGCTGCTCAATGTCGCCGCCGGCCTGTTGCAGCCCAGCACCGGCAGCGTGCAGGTCTTCGGCCAGCCGCTCACCGGCATCAATACCCGTGCCGGCTACATGTTCCAGGCCGAGAGCCTGATGCCCTGGCGCACGGCGTTGGCCAATGTCATGGCGGGGCTCGAGTTCCGCAGTGTCGCGACGGCCGACGCACGCGCACAGGCCGAGGAGTGGCTGCGCCGCGTCGGCCTCGGCGGTTTTGGCGACCGCTACCCGCACCAGCTTTCGGGCGGCATGCGCAAGCGCACCAGCCTGGCGCAGACGCTGGCGCTGGACCCCGACATCATCCTCATGGACGAGCCCTTCTCGGCGCTCGACATCCAGACCCGCCAGCTGATGGAAAACGAGGTCCTCGAACTGTGGGCGCGCAAGAAGAAGGCGGTGTTGTTCATCACCCACGACCTCGACGAGGCGATCGCCATGAGCGACCGCGTCGTGATCATGAGCGCCGGGCCGGCGGCACGGCTGATCGGCGAATTCAACATCGATATCGCGCGTCCTCGTGATGTCGCCGAAGTGAAGATGACACCGCGCTTCGTCGAACTGCACGCCGCCATCTGGGCGCAGTTGCGCGAAGAGGTGCTCAAGGGCTACGCCCAGCAGCTGAAGGTCGCATGAGCATGACGAGGCTGACGGCATGAAGTCCCCGAGACGCCTGTGGCCCTGGCAGGCCGGCTTGCTGGTGGCGATCTTCGTCTTCTGGCACTTGATGACGACGCCGGGGTTGCTGCCGAACTTCATGTTCGAGAACGACCGCCAGGCCTCGTTCTTCTTCGGCGAGCCGATCAAGATCGGCGGCCGCATCTGGGCCTGGTTCGTGACCGAGGCCGACATCTACCGCCACCTGCTGGTGACGCTGACCGAAACCCTGCTCGCCTTCGGCATCGGTTCCGCACTGGGCCTGGGCGCGGGGCTGTGGCTGGCGCTGAGCCCGGTGGCCAGCGGCATCCTCGAGCCCTATATCAAGGCCGCCAATTCGATGCCGCGCATCATCCTGGCGCCGATCTTCTCGGTCTGGTTCGGGCTCGGCATCGCCAGCAAGGTGGCGTTGGGCGTGACGCTGGTCTTCTTCATCGTCTTCTTCAACGTCTACCAGGGCGTGAAGGAGGTCAGCCCGGTGGTGCTGGCCAATGCGCGCATGCTCGGCGCCGGGCCGAAGCAGCTGCTGCGCCACGTCTACCTGCCCAGCGCCACGAGCTGGGTCTTCTCCAGCCTGCACACCAGCGTCGGCCTGGCCTTCGTCGGCGCGGTCGTCGGCGAGTACCTGGGCTCCAGCCAGGGCGTCGGCTATCTCATCCTGCAGGCCGAAGGCACCTTCGACATCAATACCGTGATGGCCGGCATCCTGGTGCTGACCGCCTTCGCGCTGGTGCTCGATGCGGCGGTGGGCAAGGTGGAGAAGCGGCTGATGAAGTGGCAGCCGAAGGCGGGGGAGACCGAGAAGCTGTAGCCTGCCGGCCATGCCCAAGGACTTCTCGACGATGGAGGACAGCAACCGCTCGTCCAACCCCAGCATCCACGAACTCTCCGATCCGGCGCGGCGCATCCTGCTGCGTGGCGGCTTCGGCCTGGCCACGCTGCCCTTCCTGGCGCCGCTGGGCGGCTGTGTCGGGCAGCCCGGAATTGCGTCGACGCCGGCGCCCCAACTGGGCTTCACGGGCGTGCCGCCGTCCACTGCCGACCGCGTGATCGTGCCGCCGGGCTACACCGCCGGCGTCATCGCGCCCTGGGGCGAGCCGGTCGGCATCGCCGGCCACCTGCCGGCGTGGGCGAGCGATGCTTCGAACAGTGCCGCCGACCAGGCCGTGCAACTCGGCATGCACCACGACGGCATCCACTATCTTCCGCTCGACGGCAGCCGGCGCGGCCTGCTGGTGATGAACCACGAGTACACCGACGACGGCCTGCTGCACGTCGGTGGCATTCACCCGTGGACCGCCGACAAGGTGGCGAAGAGCCAGGCCGCGCACGGCGTCTCGGTGATCGAAGTCGAGCTGAAGAACGGCCGCTGGTTGATGGTACGGCCGTCGCGCCACGCGCGTCGTTTCACCGCAAAGTCGCCGTTCGCCTTGGGCGGACCGGCTGCCGGCCACGCGCTGATGAGGACCGCTGCCGACCCCGCCGGCCGCCGCGTCGCAGGCACGCTGAACAACTGCGCCGCGGGCATGACGCCCTGGGGCACGTTTCTTTCGGGCGAGGAGAACTGGGCCGGCTATTTCATCCCCGGCGAAACGCCGACCGCACACGAGCGCCGTTGGGGCATCCGCAAGAACAGCTGGTACCGCTGGAACGAATTCGACGAACGCTTCGACACCGTGCGCCACCCGAACGAACCCAACCGCTTCGGCTGGATCGTCGAGATCGACCCGCTGGATCCCGACAGCCTGCCCGTCAAGCGCACCGCGCTGGGCCGTGCCGCGCACGAGGGGGCCTGGGTCGCCGTCACGCGAGACGGCCGCGCGGTGGTCTATTCCGGCGAGGACGCGAGCTTCGAGTACGTCTACAAGTTCGTCAGCCGCGACCGCATCCAGCCCGGTGGTGCCCGGACGAATGCCGAACTGCTGGACCACGGCATGCTGTACGTTGCGCGCTTCGATGCCGACGGCCGCGGCCGCTGGCTGCCGCTGGTGCACGGCCAGGGGCCGTTGACCGCCGACCGCGGTTTTGCCGACCCGGGCGAGGTCGTGATCAAGGCGCGCCAGGCCAGCGACCTGCTCGGCGCGACGAAAATGGACCGCCCGGAGTGGCTGGCCATCGATGCGGCCAGCCGCTGGGTCTACTGCACGCTGACCAACAACAGCGCGCGCGGCGCCGACGGCCAGCCCGGGGCCGACGCCGCCAATCCGCGTGCGCGCAACACCATGGGCCACATCATCCGCTGGCTCGAGGACGGCGACTTCGACGGCGAGACATTCGTCTGGAACCACCTCGTGCTCGCCGGCGACCCGCTCAACGGGCGGCCGGAAGCGCAAGGCAATGTCGTCGGCGACGCCTTCGCCTGCCCCGACGGCATCGCCTTCGACCCCCGCGGCGTGCTGTGGGTGCAGACCGACGTCGGCGCCCGCCAACTGAACCGCGGCGAGACGGCACGCCTGGGCAACAACCAGATGCTGGCCTGCGACGTGCTCACGGGCGAGATGCGGCGTTTCCTCACCGGCCCGGTGGGCTGCGAGATCACCGGCGCCGCCTGGACGCCCGACGGACGCACGATGTTCATCAATGTCCAGCATCCGGGCGAATCGCCGGGCGACCGCAGCGATCCCGACGCGCCGGCGAAATTCTCCAACTGGCCCGACCACCGGCCGGGCGGACGGCCGCGCAGCGCGACAGTCGTCATCCGCAAGGATGACGGTGGGCTGATCGGGACGTGAGCCCGTGCCTGCGCACGGGCGAGCGCCAGATCAGCGCCGAGCGCATGCTTGCGCGAGGCCGGAACGGATCGGGACGTGAGCCCGGGCCTGCGCACGGGCGAGCGCTCAGGCGATGCGGAAGACGTCGAGCACGACGCGTGTCGCCTCGCGACGGCCGCTGGCCAGTGCCATCACGCGGTTCAGGTGCAGCCAGTCGGCGTGGCCGGTGTGGAAGCGCATCAGGGTGCGGAAGAAATAACGACTGGCGTCCACCGCCTCGCCGCGCGCCAGCGCCGCCATGACGTCGGCCGGGCCGTGGCGCAGGCCCTGGCTCTGCACCTCGATGCGAGCACCATCTGGCGCGACGACGAGATAGTGCGCGGCGATCTCGAGCACGCCGTCGGCGCGCAGCCACTGCCAGTCGCTGCCGCAGGGTTCGATGCGGCCGCGCAGTTCGGGGCCCTCGACCTCGCCGCCGGTGAGCGGCACGACCCGCCGTTCGCCGGCCGGCGCCCCGCCCAGGCTGAGCAGCGGGCCGACCTCGCAGCGCACCTGCGCCATGTGGACCAGCCCCGGCGCCGCGGGGGCATCGGGGACGGCGGTCACTTGGAGGTCGGCATCACGAATTCGGCGCCCTTGGGCGTGTCTGAGGGCCAGCGCTGCATCACGCTCTTCTGCTTGGTATAGAAGCGCACGCCCTCCTCGCCGTAGGCGTGCATGTCGCCGAACAGGCTGCGCTTCCAGCCGCCGAAACCGTGCCAGGCCATCGGCACGGGAATCGGCACGTTGATGCCGACCATGCCCACCTGCACGCGGCGCGCAAATTCGCGCGCCACGCCGCCGTCGCTGGTGAAGCAGGCCACGCCGTTGCCGTATTCGTGCTCGTTGACGAGCTGCAGCGCCGCGGCGAAATCCTTGGCGCGCACGCAGGCGAGCACGGGGCCGAAGATCTCTTCCTTGCAGATGCGCATCTGCGGCGTGACGTGGTCGAACAGCGTGCCGCCGGTGTAGAAGCCGGCCTCATGGCCGGGCACCTTGAAGCCGCGGCCGTCGACGACCAGCGCCGCGCCTTCCTCGACGCCGATGCCGATGTATTTCTCGATGCGGTCGCGCGCCTCGCGCGTGACGATGGGGCCCATCTCGGCGTCGAGCTCCATGCCATTCCTGATCTTCAGCGTGCGGGCACGCTCGGCCAGCAACGGCATGATGCGGTCGCCGACGTCGCCCACCAGCACCGCCACGCTGATCGCCATGCAGCGCTCGCCGGCCGAGCCGTAGGCGCTGCCGATGAGGGCATCGACGGCCTGGTCGAGGTCGGCATCGGGCATCACCACCATATGGTTCTTGGCCCCGCCCAGCGCCTGCACGCGCTTGCCATGGTGCGCGCCGGTCTCGTAGATGTAGTGCGCGATCGGCGTGGAGCCGACGAAGCTGAGGGCCTTCACGTCGGGGTGCGTGAGCAGCGCGTCCACTGCCACCTTGTCGCCTTGCACGACGCTGAAGACGCCGTCGGGCAGGCCGGCCTGCTTCAGCAGCTCGGCCATGAACAGCGACGGCGAGGGGTCACGTTCGCTGGGCTTCAGGACGAAGGCGTTGCCGCAAGCCAGCGCCACCGGGAACATCCAGCACGGCACCATGCACGGAAAGTTGAAGGGCGTGATGCCGGCCACCACGCCCAGCGGCTGGCGCAGGGTCCAGTTGTCGATGCCGGTGCTGACCTGGTCCGTGTAGTCGCCCTTCAGCAACTGCGGCACGCCGCAGGCGAATTCGACGATGTCGATGCCGCGCGAGACCTCTCCCTGCGCGTCGGTGAACACCTTGCCGTGCTCGGCGGTGATCATCGCGGCCAAGGTATCGCGGTGCTCGTTCATCAGCGCCAGGAAGTTGTTGAGCACACGGGCGCGGCGGATCGGCGGCACATCGGCCCAGGCCGGCTGCGCGGCCTTCGCCGCGGCCACGGCAACGGCCACGTCTTCCGCGGTGGCCAGCAGCACCTGGCGCGCGGCCTGGCCGGTGGCGGGGTTCCAGACCGTCTGCGCGCGGTCGCCGTTGCCGCGCACGTGAACGCCGGCAATCCAATGGCCGACGTCGGTGACCTGAGTGAAGATTTCGGGGGCGCCCATGGCGTTTCTCCTGCGGGTGGGAAACTCCCAGTCTAGTCAAACGGCGCCGCCGTCGGGGGGCGAAGCGAAGGCCTCTTGCGCCAGCGCACGGATCGACTGCTTGAGCCGGGCCCAGCCGGCGTCGCTGTGCAGGTCGATGCCGCCGAAAGTGCGGATGCGGCGCGAGCGCAGCAGCAGGTACTGCACGCCGGCCACCAACAGCAGCGTGATGCCCCGCAGGTGCGGGCGCTCGGCGAGCTCGGCGCCGCCGAGCACGCGCGCGGCCTCGTCGCCCCAGGCCTCGCGCTCGGCCTCGAGAATGGCGGTGAGCTCGTTGCGTTCCACCAGTTCGGCCGCCAGCACCTCGAGCGTCAGCGGGCGCAGGCGCAGTTCGTCGATGAAATGCTCGAAGAAGCGGGCCCAGCGTTCGGCCGCCGGCCGTGCCAGCAGCGCCTGCGGATCGGGGCCGAGCAGGTCGGCCACGCGGGGCCAGAAGCGGCCGCTCTCACCCCAGGCGCGCAGCAGTTCGGGCAGGCCGCCGAAATAGCGGTAGATGAGCACCTTGTCGACGCCGGCCTGGCGCGCGATGGCGTTGACGCCGACGGCGCCGAAGCCGTCGCGTGCCAGTACCTCGCCGACGGCGCCGAGGATGCGCGCTTCGGTGGCGGCGCGGTCGCGGCCGCGCGTCGCCGCGGCGCCGGCCGCGGGGACCGCCATCAGCCGGCCACCAGGTGCGCCGCCACCCCCCGCCGCGGCGCCGGCTGCACGGGCGGCGCGAACCCGACCCGCGCCCACATCTGGATGGTCTGCGCCGGGGCGGGAGCCTCCAGCAGGTGGCGGATCGCGGCGTACGGCCGAGCCTGCTCGGGGTACTCCTGCAGCGCCTGCTGCAGCGGCTGCATCACCACCCCCTGGGCGGTGGCCGCGAGCTGCACGCGGGCATAGGCCCGGCCGGCATTCACCTGAGTCGTGCGGTCGTTCCCGTTGGACACCATCCACAGGAAGCCCGGTGTCGAGGCGATCTTCTCCCCGAAATCCTTGATCTGGCTGGTGGTGGCAAAGTCGTCCGGGCCCGGCGCCTGGCTGCGGTCGAAGAGGCCCAGGCGCGTCATCCAGACGACCATGGGGTCGGTGAGCGACAAGCCGTCGCGGTGCTGCGCGATCTCGGCCGCACCCACGCGCAGCACCTTGAACGACTCCAGCATGGCGCGCGGCGTGGTCAGCTCGATGCGCCAGGCCTCGTTGGCAATCTCACGATGGGCCCGGATCTCGTTGGCCGGGTCGGGGCCGGCAAAGCCGAAACGCAGCGGATACGGCCGCACGGCGTCGGCCATGGCCTCCCAGGCGGCGACCGGCACCGGGCGGTTCAAGACATAAGCGTTGCGGTTGGTGTGGCGCTTGAATATCTGTGCAAAGAGTGGGTCCTTGCTCACATTGGCATCCTCGACGAGCCGGACATTCGCCACCGGGCGTTCGTCGATCTTCTCGGGCCCGAATTTGCCTTCCGGGAAGAGACTGATCTCGGCGCGCTGGCCGCGTTCACGCGCCGCGAGGTCGAGCAACTCGATGAAGGTGCCCTGGCTCATCATGATCTGGCGCGAGTACGGGTCGGTCTCGGGCAGCAGGCGGGTGAGGTCGCAGCGCAGCAGGATCTCGCCCGGCGTGCGCAGGTCGACGAGCCAGGACTGCAGGTTGTGCGAGTGTGGCGCCAGGATGGCGTGTCCCAGGATCCAGCGCCGCAGGTCCGGCTCCCCGCCCGGACCCTGCCAGGGCGTCAGCGCCGCGGCGGGAATGCCGCTGTCACACGCTGCCAGCGGCAGCGTGGCCGCCACCACCGCACCGCCTCCTGCCAGGCGGACAAAAGCACGTCTTTCCATCATCGGCCCCAGGAGTCACTCATCGGTGACATGACTTTAGTCACCTGCCGGTGACTTGTCCAGCAGTATCTCGGCCGGCGGCGCCGGCATGCACATCGGGGCGACGGGGTGCCGTCGTGCCGGCAGTGCGGCATTGACGGACAATCGTCCGCGTGCCGCCGTCACGGTGCTGCACCTCGCCTATCCCGGCAACCATCCGCCGCCCGACCCTTGCCGCAGACGCCACCCGCGTGACAACCGAAACCCTGCTCGACGACGACGACCTGGCACGCCTGGATGCGTTGCTCCAATCGCTGCCCGAGCCGCTGGAGCCCCTGGACGTGAGCGCCCTCGACGGCTACCTGTGTGGCGTGCTGCTGCAGCCGCGCCCGGTACCGGTCGAGGCCTGGCTGCCCCGCGTCACCGACATCGAAGGCCGGCCGACGCCGCCCGGCGCCATGCTGACCGAACTGCAGGCGCTGGTGCGCCGGCGCCACGCCGAGCTGGACCGCGCCATCGGCCAGCGACTCTGGTTCGACCCCTGGATCTTTCCGCTCCACGATGCGGCCACCGCGACCGAGTGCGTGCTGCCCTGGGTCGCCGGCTTCGCTGCCGCGATGGATCAATTCCCCACGCTGATGGCGATGGACGATGCGGAACTGATCGAGCCGCTGGCGCTGCTGTACCTTCACTTCGACCCCGCCGACCTCGAGGATGCCGACGCCCTGCTGGCGGTGATCGAGACCCTTGAGCCCCCGGTCGACCTCGCCGAGGCCGTGCAGGACATCGTGCGCGCGCTGATGCTGATGGCCGACGTCACGCGGCCACGCGCCCCGGCCCGCCCCGCAAGCTCACGCCGACCACCTCCGCGGCGCACGCGCCGCTGAAGGACCGCCGATGCAACTATCGGCAAATCGCTACTGCTTTCGCCGTCGCCTCCACGCTGCACTCTGGCTGGCCCTGGCCTGCGCAGTGCCGCCGGCGGCCCGGGCCGCGGATACACCCGAGCCTGCGCCGGCCGCGGCAGCCGACTCGCTGGCGCCAGCACGTGCGCACATCGAGGCCAGCCGCTGGGGCGACGCCATCGCGGCGCTGCGCAAGGTCAACGCCAGTGGCAGCGCAGACTGGAACAACCTGATGGGCTTCGCGCTGCGCAAGCAGACTCCCCCCGACCTGGAGGGCGCCCAGCGTCACCACGACGCTGCCTTGCGCATCGACGCTACCGCGCCGACGGCAACCGCTACTGAACGCCCCCAGGGCCGGGCTGCGCCCGGTCGGCCGCCGCGGGGATTCAGGCAAATACGGGCAAGTCAACCGCGGCCCGGGAACGCCATGGCGGCGCGACCTCGCGTTCGCGCAGCTGTCCCAGCAGCACCGGCAGGTCCAGGCGCTCGCACAACACGGCGGCCAGCTTGCGGGTGCACAGCCGCGGCACCTGCGCGAAGGGGAACCAGCCGAAGCCGTCCATCTCGGGCAGGCGCTGGCCGGTGCCGCCGTCGGTGAAGCGGCTCTCGCAATACAGCGTCGAGGTGTCCAGCCGCGGCAGCCGCGCGCCGAACAGGTGCAGGTCCTTGCGCGCGCGGTACGGCAGGCGGCCGAGGTCGATCAGCACCTCGGCGTCGAGGTCGAGCCCGCATTCCTCGCGTGTCTCGCGCAGCGCGGCCTGCAGCGCCGTCTCGCCGGCCATCGCGCCGCCCTTGGGCAGGTCCCAGTGCTCGTGCCCCGTGACGTGGCACAGCAGCAGTTCGTGCGCATCGTTGACGATGACGATGCCGCAGCTCAGCCGGCGCGGCGGCTGGAAGAACTCGATCATCGAACGGCCCCCATGCCGGGAGCATGGCAGAGCGGTGTGACGGTGAAGCGACAAAAAGCGCGGCACAAGCCGCGCGATTGTGCTCAGCACGGCGACGGCGGCCCGACCCGTTGCGCTCAACGCAGCTTGCCGAGCAGTTCCTGGACGTCGGTGAGCACGCTGCCGATGCGTTCGCCGGCGTCGGCGTCGCCGCCGACGCAGGCTTCGAGCTCCTGCTGCATGAAGCACACCGTCATGTGCACGTAGGCGCTGTCCAGCGCCTTGCGCACCGCTGCCATCTGGGTGGCGATGTCTCGGCAGCCCTGGCCTTCCTCGATCATGCGCTGGATGCCGCGCAACTGGCCCTCGGCGCGCTTGAGCCGGTTCAGCAGGTCGGCTCGGGTCTTGGCATCGGACAGTTCGGACATGGCGCAGAGCCCCCGGTTCTTGATCGTCAGGGGCACCATTCTCAACGCCTTTTCGATGCGGTCGTCGCCCGGCGTGATCAGCGGGCGCAGCTCGCCCCACCTTCCGGCACGCCCAGCCTCTTCAGCAGGAAGCTCGGCGGGCAGAAATTGGTGATGCCGGACTGGAACAGGTTGAGGCCGACAAAGGCGGTGAAGGCCAGCCACCAGGTGCTGTGGAAGATCGGGCTGGCCTCGACACCCAGCGCGAGCGACAGCAGGATGAAGAAACCGGCCATGAGGCGGATGTAGCGTTCGACGGTCATGGAAAACTCCTAGGGTTGCAGGTTGGGGGAAAGGGAAAACGGGTCAGGCGGCGGCCGCCTCGGCACGCACTTCGTGCTGGTGCCGGTTGAAGGCGTAGTACAGGACCGGGATCACGACCAGCGTCAGCAGCGTCGAGACGAGGATGCCGAACAGCAGCGAAATCGCCAGCCCGTTGAAGATGGGGTCGTCGAGGATGAACAGCGCGCCCGTCATCGCCGCCAGTGCGGTCAACGCGATCGGCTGCGCACGCACGGCCGCCGAATTGACCACCGCGTCCTTGAACGCCACGCCCTGGTTGACCTGCAGCTCGATGAAGTCGACGAGCAGGATCGAGTTGCGAACGATGATGCCGGCCAGCGCGATCATGCCGATCATCGAGGTGGCGGTGAAGTTGGCGCCGAACAGGGCGTGGCCCGGCATCACGCCGATGATCGTCAGCGGGATCGGCGCCATGATGATGAGCGGCGTCTTGTAGCTCCTGAACTGCGCCACCACCAGCAGGTAGATGAGGATCAGGCCGACGCCGTAGGCCGCGCCCATGTCGCGGAAAGTCTCGTAGGTGATCTGCCATTCGCCGTCCCACTTGATGGCGTACTGGCGATAGGGGTCGGCGGGCTGGCTGATCCAGTATTCGCCCAGCTCGCCGCTGTCGGGCAGCGCTGCTGCGGCCAGCTTGTCGCGAATGCCGAACAGGCCGTACAGCGGCGAATCGGGCGTGCGGCCGCCGGCGCCGACATCGGCCCAGACGTAGCTCACGCCCATCAGGTCCTTGGTGTAGAGAGGCTTGTCGTTGACGCCACGCTCGACCTTCACCAGTTCCGACAGCGGCACCAGTTGACCGTTGGCGGCACGCAGCGGCAGCGCCAGCAGCGCGTCGAGCCCCACCTGCGCTTCGCGCGGCAACTGCAGCCGCACCGGTACCGGGTATTTGCTCTGGCCGTCGTGCAGCCAGGCGGCGTCGGTGCCCGACAGGGCACCCTGCACGGTGGCGGCCACGGCGCTCACCGGGATGCCGAGCGAGTCGGCGCGTTGCCGCTGCACGCGCAGGAAGGCACGCGGCGCGTCGGCGTGCAGCGAGGTGTCGATGGCGGTGATGTCGGGCGTGGCGGCGAAGGCCTGCGCCACACGTTCGGCCAGCTGCTGGCGGCCGGCCTCTTCGGGACCGTAGACCTCGGCCACGAGCGGACTCATCACCGGCGGACCGGGCGGCACTTCGACCACCTTCAGTCGTGCACCGTGGCGCGCGGCGATCTTCTCCAGTTCGGGCCGCACGCGCTGCGCGATGGCGTGGCTCTGGTCGTCGCGGTGCGCCTTGTCGACGAGGTTGACCTGCAGGTCGCCCTGTTCGGCGTCGGCGCGCATGTAGTATTGGCGCACCAGGCCGTTGAAGGTGATGGGGCTGGCCGTGCCGGCGTAGCCCTGCATGTCCAGCACCTCGGGCTGGCGGGCCAGGAATCCGGCCATCTCGTGCAGCGCGGCGGCCGTATCTTCCAACGGCGTGCCGGCCGGCATGTCGACGACGAGCTGGAATTCGCTCTTGTTGTCGAAGGGCAGCATCTTCAGCACCACCCACTGCACGGCGGCCAGGCCCACCGACAGCATCAGCGCGACCAGGATGCCCGCCAGCAACAGCCAGCGCTTGCGGGCGCTGTCCAGGAACGGCGTCAGCAAGCCGGCGAAAATGCGCGACATGGCGGCGGTGATGCGGCCGGGCGCGTGCGCGCCGTGCGGGTGCTCGCCCAGCGTGTCGTGCGGCTTCATCAGCTTGAGCGCCAGCCAGGGCGTGACGGTGAAAGCAATGGCCAGCGACAGCGCCATGCCCAGGCTGCTGTTGATCGGGATCGGGCTCATGTACGGCCCCATCAGGCCGCTCACGAAGGCCATCGGCAGCAGCGCCGCGATCACGGTCAGCGTGGCCAGGATGGTGGGGCCGCCGACTTCGTCGACGGCGACGGGGATGATGTCCGCGAGCGGCCGCGTCGGGTCCAGCAACTGGTGGCGGTGGATGTTCTCGACCACGACGATGGCGTCGTCGACGAGGATGCCGATGGAGAAGATGAGCGCGAACAGGCTCACGCGGTTGAGCGTGAATCCCCAGGCCCAGCTCGCGAACAGCGTCGCAGTCAGCGTCAGGATCACCGCCGCGCCGACGATCACGGCCTCGCGCCGGCCCAGCGCCAGACCGACGAGCAGGATCACCGAGGCGGTGGCGAAGCCCAGCTTCTGGATCAGCTTGTTGGCCTTTTCGGCCGCGGTGGCGCCGTAGTCGCGCGTGATGGTGGCTTCAATGCCGGCGGGAATGATGGTGTTGCGCAGTTCGTCCACGCGCTGGCGCGCGGCGCGCGCCACGTCGACGGCGTTCTCGCCCGGCTTCTTGGTCACCGTCAGCGTCACGGCGGGATAGCCACCGCCGGGCGCCGGGGCGCCGGCCTTGGCGTCGCTGCCGGCGCTGACCGCACCCGGCGTGTACCAGACGTAGCGCGCCGGCTGCGCGGCGCCGGCCTCGACCCGGGCAACCTCGCGCAGGTAGACCGGCTTGCCCTCGTGAACGCCGACGACGAGGTTTTCGACGTCGTCGGCCGAGTGCAGGAATTCGCCCGTCTCCACCACCAGCGAGCGTGTCGGCCCGGCGCCGGCGTCGTCGATCACGGTGCCGGCAGGCATCGCCTGGTTGGCGGCGGCCAGCGTCTGTTTCAGTCGCAGCAGGTCGATGCCGCGTTCACGCAGCCGCTCGGGCTGCAGCGTCACCTGCAGGGTGCGGCCGGGGCCGCCGATGGTCTGCACCTCGCGCGTGCCGGGGACACGCTTGAGCTCGGCCTCCATGGCGTGGGCGACGCGCTCGAGTTCGCTGGCGCTGGCGGCGTCGCGGCTCCAGAGCGTGACCGCAAGCACCGGCACGTCGTCGATGCCCTTGGGCCTGACGATTGGCGGCAACGTGCCCAGGCCGGCGGGCAGCCAGTCCTGGTTGGCGTTGAGCACGTCGTACAGGCGCACCAGCGCTTCGGTGCGTGGCACGCCGACCTGGAACTGCACCGTCAGCACGGCCATGCCCGGGCGCGACACCGAATAGGTGTGCTCGATGCCGGCGATCTGGCTCAGCACCTGTTCGGCCGGCCGCGCCACCATATTCTGGATATCGGTGCTGCTGGCGCCCGGCAGGGCGATCAGCACGTTCGCCATCGTGACGTTGATCTGCGGCTCTTCCTCGCGCGGGGTCACGAGCACGGCGAAGACGCCGAGCAGCAGCGCCACCAGCGCCAGCAGGGGCGTCAGCGCGTTGGCCTGGAAGGCGCGTGCCAGGCGGCCCGACACACCCAGCGCGGGCGCGGCTGCCGCAGGCGTGGCGGGCGTGGTCATCGCGGCCCCGCTCACTGCGCGGCCGGCACGGCGCCGGCCAGACCGGCGCGCACCGGGTCGAGCGCCACGCGCTCACCGGGCTTCAGGCCGGCCAGGACTTCGACCTCCTTGCCCTGTGCAGCGCCCAGGCGCACGGCCTTGAGCACGAACCCGCCGTCCTGCTCCGCATAGACCGCCGTCAGCTCGCCGCGGCGCAGCAGCGCGGCGGCGGGCACGGTGAGGCGGCCCGGGGCGGACGAGGCGGACGTTGCGGCCGCACCGGCAAAGCGCACGCGAACGTTCTGGCCCGGCTGCAGACCGGCGCTGGCCGCAACCGGCAGGTCGAGCCGCCACTCGACGGTCTGCGAGACCGGGTCGGTGCCCGGCAGCTCGGTGCGGGCCGCCGGCACCACCCAGCTGCCGTCGGGCAGCTGCACCTCGACCGCCGAGGCGGCGCGCGCCAGCGCCGAGCGCGACGCCGGCAGTTGCACCACTGCGCGCATGCGGCCGGGGGCGTAGAGAGTGACCAGGGGCCGGCCGGGGACCGCCAGCTCGCCAGCTTCGACGTGGGTGGCCAGCACGACGCCGGCATAGGGCGCAGTCACGCCAGCATAGCCGCGCGCCAGCGCCGCCTGGGTGCGACCCGACTGCGCCTGCTGCAGGCCGGCCTGTGCCGAACGGAGCTGGGTGTCGGCCACATCCACTGCGGCCTGGCTGATGAAACCCTGCGCAAGCAACTGCCGGTTGCGTTCCACATTCAGCCGCGCATTGCGCAGCTCGGCATCGGATTGCGCCACCGCCGCCTCGCTGCGCGCCAGGGCAGCCTGGGCGTCGCGTTCGTCGATGCGTGCCAGCAACTGACCGGCACTGACGCGGTCGCCGGCCTTCACCGCCAGCTGGAGCACATTGCCGCCCAGTTGTGCGGCCACCGTGCTCTGCTGTAGCGCCTGCAGGCTGCCGTCGATCTCGAACCCGGCGCCCGCGCTGCTGGCGCCGACGGCCACTGTGGGGACCTGCGGCGGCGCGGCCCGCCCGGGGCCGGCCGCCAGCACGGCCGTCAGGGCGGCGAGGAGCACGCCGCGGCTCGCGCCCGACCAGGATCTTCCGAAGCTTCTTCTGGATACCATGTAGGGTATCCTAGCATATACCTGCTAGGGTATCAAGTCCGACCCGAATGCAGAGCCGCTCACCGACGCCCGCGGGGCGCGGCCCCGGCCGGCGGCATCAGAAGGGGATGTCGTCGTCCATGTCGTCGAAGCCGGTGGACGACTTCGGCGCCGGCTTCGGCGCGGGGGCGCTGCGCGCCGGTGGCGCGCTGCGCGGCGCCGGGGCCGCGCCCATCTCGTCGCCACTCCCGCCGCCGCCACCGCCGCCACCTTCGCGGCCGCCCAGCAACTGCATGTCGGTGGCGGTGATCTCGGTGGTGTACTTCTCGACGCCGTCCTTGTCGGTCCACTTGCGCGTGCGCAGGCGGCCCTCGACGTAGACCGGGCGTCCCTTCTTCAGGTACTCGCCGGCGATCTCCGCCAGGCGGTCGAAGAAGACGACACGGTGCCACTCGGTCTCCTCCTGGCGCTCGCCGCTGGTCTTGTCCTTCCACTGCCGGCTGGTGGCGATGGTGACGTTGCAGATGGCCGAGCCGCTGGGGGCGTAGCGCACTTCGGGGTCCTTGCCGAGGTTGCCGATGAGGATGACTTTGTTGACCGAGGCCATGGGCTGCTCCAGGGGCGTTGTGGGGTGCGGGGCGGTGCGGTCCATTATCGCGCCCCCCCGGGCGGACGCCATCGCCCGCAGGTGCCACCCCCGAGGCGGGCCCCCGACGGCGGGGGCGCCATGAACAGGGCCTCGGCTACCATCCCTGCCCAGCCATGTCTGCCGTCCTGCCCGATCCCGAAACCGCCTCTGCGCCCGTGCCGCGGCAGGTGCTGCACGAGGTCTTCGGCTACAGCGACTTCCGCGGTGCGCAGCACGAGATCGTCGATCACGTGGTGGCCGGCGGCGATGCGCTGGTGCTGATGCCCACCGGCGGTGGCAAGAGCCTGTGCTACCAGGTGCCGGCGATCGTGCGCCACCGCGCCGGGCGCGGCGTCACCGTCGTCGTGTCGCCGCTGATCGCGCTCATGCACGACCAGGTCGGCGCGCTGCACGAACTCGGCGTGGGTGCGGCCTTCCTCAATTCGACCCTCGACGGCGACGAGGCTCGCCGCATCGAGCGCGAACTGCTCTCCGGGCGCCTGACCCTGCTCTACGCGGCGCCCGAGCGCATCCTCACGGCGCGCTTCATGGCCATGCTCGAGTCGCTGCACGAGCGCCGACTGCTGAGCCTGTTCGCGATCGACGAGGCGCACTGCGTCAGCCAGTGGGGCCACGATTTCCGCGAGGAATACCTGGGCCTGTCGGCGCTGCACGAACGTTTTGCCGGCGTGCCACGGCTGGCGCTGACGGCCACCGCCGACGATCACACCCGCGCCGACATCGTCGAGCGGCTGCAGCTCGAGGCCGCGCGAGTGTTCGTCGCCAGCTTCGACCGACCGAATATCCGCTACACCATCGTCGAGAAGGACGAACCGAGGAAGCAGCTGCTGCGCTTCCTTCGCGACGAGCACGAGGGCGATGCCGGCATCGTCTACTGCCAGAGCCGCAAGCGAGTCGAGGAGACGGCAGCCTGGCTGAACGACGAGGGCATCGCCGCGCTGCCCTACCACGCCGGGCTCGACGCCGACTTGCGCCGCCGCCACCAGGACCGCTTCCTGCGCGAGGAGGGCATCGTGATGGTCGCCACCATCGCCTTTGGCATGGGCATCGACAAGCCCGACGTGCGCTTCGTCGCCCACCTCGACCTGCCCAAGAATATCGAGAGCTATTACCAGGAAACCGGCCGCGCGGGGCGTGACGGCCTGCCCGCCGACGCCTGGATGAGCTACGGCCTGGCGGACGTGGTGAACCAGCGCCGCATGATCGACGAGAGCGAGGCCGGCGAGGACTTCAAGCGCCTGCAGCGCGGCAAGCTCGACGCCCTGCTGGCTCTGGCCGAGGCACACGACTGCCGCCGCGTGCGGCTGCTGGCCTATTTCGGCCAGGCGAGCCAGGCCTGCGGCAACTGCGACAACTGCCTGCAGGCACCGGCGACCTGGGACGCCACCGACGCCGCGCGCAAGGTCTTGTCGTGCATCTACCGTTTCCGCCAGCACGGCGGAGCACGCGCACCGCGCGCCTTCGGTGCCGGCCACCTCATCGACGTGCTGCGCGGCAAACGCAGCGACAAGGTGGCGCAGTACGGACACGACGAGCTGTCGACCTTTGGCGTCGGCGCCGACGTGAGCGACGCGCAGTGGCGCCTGGTGCTGCGCCAGCTCATTGCGCTGGGCCACGTGCACGCCGAAGGTGAATACAACACGCTGGCGATGAGCGACAGCGCGCGTGAGGTGCTGCGTGGCGGGGTGAGCTTGCACCTGCGCGTGCCCAGCGATGCCCGGCCGCGCGGCAAGGCCGCCAAGGCGCCACGTGCCCGCGGCGCTGAGGCGCGGCCGCCGGTGCCGCTGGACGACGCCGCCAGCGAGCGCTTTGCGGCATTGAGGGCCTGGCGCGCCGAGGTCGCCCGCGAGCACAACCTGCCCGCCTACATCGTCTTCCACGACGCCGCGCTGGCCGAAATGGCGCGTCTGCGGCCGGCGACGCTGGACGAACTGGCCGCCATCAGCGGTGTCGGCGCGCGCAAGCTCGCGGCCTACGGCGACGACATCCTGCGCCTGCTCGCGGCTGCAAGTCGCTGATCGCGGGCTGCATTCGGTCATCAAGAAGAGGGCAGGCCGCAGCGCTTCGCTGAGGCGGTCGCCGCTTCGCGCGGAACGTCGCGCGACAGCGAACGACCGCAACGGGCCGTCAGCCGAAACCCATCTTCATCTCATTGCCGATCGGCAAGCAAGTCGGTTTGAATCTGCCTTGGCCGGCGATGCGCCCTGCTACAGCTTGAGCTCCAGCCGCAACTGCCAGTTGGTGTAGCTCGGCCCGAAGCTGCGCGAGGTCTCGCGCGTGCTTGCGGTGTCGAACTGGTTGCTGGTCTCGTAGTCGCGCGGGGCCAGGTTGCTGGCCAGCAGGCGCAGGCCGATGGCGGGATCGAAGGTCCACAGCGCATAGACGTCGTGGACGATCTTGCGGCTCACCGTGGCGACGCGATCGGCGGCCAGTTGCGTGCGGTAGCCCGGCACCCAGTTGAAGTTGCCGCCCAGGGTCAGCGGCAGGCCGCGAAAGCGGTAGTCGGCGCCGAGATTTGCGACGGCGGGGGCCTGGCTGTCGAGACGGTTGTCGGGGCCCGGGATGCCTTCGACGCTCGAGCGGTAGAAGCTGAGGTTGCCGCGCAACTCCACCCGCGGCGCCTCGGCGACGAGCTGGTCGAGCCGGAACCGGGCTTCCAGTTCGATGCCCTGCGTCGTGGCGTCGCCGACATTCTGCGGCCGCGACACCCAGCGCGGCACCGGGCTGTAGGACACCGTCTCCAGCGTCGTGACGTTGCGGATGAGGTCGCTGATGCGGCGCACGAAGAGGTTGGCGCTGAGCAGGCCGCCGCCTTCGAGATAGCGCTCGAAGGCCAGGTCCAGCCCGCTGGCCAGTTCGGGCTGCAGGTCGGGGTTGCCGGCACTGTCGGGGCTGGTCGGCTCGTTCGCGCCCTCCACCGGAAAGCGGCCGTTCACCGTCGGCCGCGCGATGAGCTGGCCCAGCGCCGGCGAACGATAGCTGCGTGTCAGGCTCAGCCGCACCTGGTCGCGCTTCTTCGGGTCGGGCTTCCACAGCAGGTGCACCAGCGGTGTCCAGACGCTGCTGCGGTTGCTGGGGTGGCTGCCGTCGCCGGCATCGCCTCGCGTCTCGATGCCTTCCCAGCGCAGGCCGCCGTGCAGGCCCCAGCGGGCGTCGAGGCTCCATTCGTCCTGCAAGTAAGCGGCCAGGCGCAGTGTGGAGGCCTGCAGGTTGTCGCCGAATTCGGTGAGTTGCGGCACGCCGTCCTGCAGCGAACTGCGCTGATCGTTGCGCCGTGCGCCCTCGATCTCGGCGCCGCCGACGAAGCTGTGCTCGCTGCCGGGCCCGGAGCCGTCGCCGCCGATCAGGTTGCTGAACTTGACCGTGAGGTTGCCCGAGTCCTCGCGCGAGGAGTTGTCGTCGTCGGTGCGGCGCAGCGGCGTGGCCTGGCCCGTGCGGTATTCCAGGCGCTCGCTCACATTGTGCGAGCGCCAGCCGCCAAGGCCGCCGTCGAGCTCCAGCCGCGCGCCGCTGGGCAGCCGCTGGCGCCACTGCGCGCCGAGCCGGGCGCGCGTGAAGCGACCGTCGCTGGTGCCGTCGGCCTGGTCGTACATCGGCAGTTCCGGTGGCGGCGGCAGCGTCTGCGTCATCGTGGAGCGGCTCTGCGTGTGGCTGTCGCTGTGGAAGACATTGGGCATCAGCGTCAGCAGGTCGCCGGCTTCGGACAGGCGCCATTGCAGGCGCCCGCTGAGGTTGAGGCCACGCCGCCGCTGCTGCGTCTCGCTGGCGGTGTTCTCGAGCCCGACGAGTTCGCCGCTCGCCAGGTCGACCTCGGTGGTTTGATTGCTGCCGGTGGACAGGCGGTCGTTGCGGAAGGCGCCGGCCGACAGGTTGTAGGTGAACGGTCCGCTGCTGTCGTTGTGCGTCCAGGTCATGCCGGGCGAGATCTCGCCGTTCTCGAGGCCGGCACTGATGTGCAGGTCGTTGATGCGGCGGCTGAAACCTTCGCGCGTGATGATATTGATGGTGCCGGCGATGGCCCGGGCACCGGTCTCGGCGGTGGGCGCGCGCAGGATCTCGATGCGCTCGATCTGCTCCGACGTCAGCGACTCCAGGCTGAATCCGCGCGGAATGCGCTGGCCATCGATCAGCAGCTGCGTCAGACCTCCGCCCAGTCCGCGCAGGCGGGGCGGCCCGCCGCGGCCGGGGGGGCCGGGCGCCGTGACGCCGGGCAAGCGGCGCAGCACCTCGCCCACGGTGGCGTCGCCGAACTTGTCGATCTCGTCGCGGCCGATGACGATCTTCGCCGTGGTCGACTGGCGGCGCAGATCGGTGTCGGACTCGCGGCCACCGACGATCTCGACCTGTTGGCCAGCGGCCGCAGGGGGTGGGGCAGCGGTCGGGGCCGATGCCGCGGCCGCCGGCGCAGCGGGCGCCGGTGCCGAGGCTGCCGTCGCGGCCGCTGCAGGACGGGGGTCGGTCGCGGTCTGGGCCAGTGCCGCAGCGGCGGCAAAGGGCAGTACCAGCGCCCACAAATGGCGCGCACAGGCGACGGGCGGCATGCCGCGATTGTCCGGTCAGCCCGCCCGCGGCGCCCGGATGGGGGCCACGCAGGCCACCCTGTCCGGGCCGGTGCACCGAGAGCTGCGCCGGGCGGAGCCTGCGGTCCCGGCGGCGACGCCGTGCTTCAGCCGCGCGGCCGCAACTGCAGCGTCAGCTGCTGCGGCGCGTACGAGCGCTGGAGCACGGCATGTGCCCCTGGCGTCGGACCGCTGCGAACCGGCGCCAGGGTCGGTGCAGCCCAGGCCAGCGCGGGCACCGGTGCGGGGGGACGGCTTGGAAAGGCGGGCTTCATACTGGGCTTATCGGCCTACCGCGACCGGACTTGAGCCGACCGGCTTCTGCATCCGCTTGTTACATCGATCTAGGGGTCCGGCGCAGCACCCACTGGCTGCCAACACGGTGGGTGCCTATATTCATGCGCACCCCGGCAACACCGTCAGGAGACCGCCATGCCCCTGCGTCCCCACGTCTGCTTCGACCGCATCCTGCCGCGTGAACTGCTGCGGCCGCAGGTCACGGAGAGGCGCCGCGGCCGCCTGCGTGGCGTATCGCCCCTGGGCAAGACGTGGATGAACGGCAGCACGCTGCACGTGCGCTTCATCGGCGGCAGCGCGGCCGCGCGGGCCAAGGCGCGCGAGCAGGCCGGCTGGTGGGAGGCGGTGGCGAACCTGAAATTCGACTTCAACGACGCCCCCGACGCCGAGATCCGCATCAGCTTCGACGCCGACGACGGTGCCTGGTCGTACATCGGCACCGACTGCCGCAGCATCCCGCGCAACGAGGCGACGATGAATCTGGGCTTCCTGGACGGCGGCACCGCGGCGCATGAATTCGGCCACGCCATCGGGCTGGCCCACGAGCACCAGAACCCGGCCGGCGGCATCCAGTGGAACGAGGCGGTGGTGATCCGCGAGATGGCCGGCTCGCCCAACTTCTGGGACGAGCAGACGACGCGCCACAACATCCTGCAGCGCTACAGCGTCGATCAGGTCAAGGCGACCGAATTCGACCCGCAGTCGATCATGCTCTACTTCTTCCCGGCCGAGTGGACGACCAGCGGCATCGGCACCGAGGCCAACGAGGTGCTGTCGGCGATGGACAGGCAATTCATCGCCGGTGCGCGCATGTATCCGCGCGCCGCGCCCACGGTGGACAGCGCGACACCGCTGGTGGTGGGGGCACGCAAGCGGACGGCAGCGTCGATCGGCAAGGCCGGCGAAGAGGACCTGTTCAGATTCACTGTGAAGACCTCCGGCAGGCACATCATCGACACCGCCGGCCCCACCGACGTGGTGATGAAGCTGTTCGGCCCCGACAGCCCGACGGCGCTGATCGCCGAGGACGACGACTCGGGCCTGAGCACCAACGCACGCATCGTCACCGACCTCATTCCCGGCGGCTACTGGGCGCAGGTGCGCCACTACAACAAGGCCAGGGGGATGGGGGACTACTCGGTCAAGGTGCGGCGGGCGTAGGAGCTGCGACCGGGGCCCGGCGCCGGCCACAGCCCTCGGGGTTCGGGCTGCGGCCTAGAATCCGCCGCCCCGCCATCTGGCGAGCACCACACCACCCGATAGCTGGAGTACCCGACCCATGTCCCGCCTCATTGCCTTCCTTGCCGCGCTGTGCCTGGCGCCCACGTTGACCTTCGCCCAGCCCGCCGGCGCGCCCCTCGAAGGGCGACTGAAGAAGATCCAGGAGACGAAGACGATCGCGGTGGCCTACCGCACGGATGCCATGCCGTTTTCCTTCGAGGACGCCGAGAAGAAGCCGTCCGGCTACATGGTGGACCTGTGCCGCAGCGTCATCGGTGTCATCGAGCGCCAGGTGGGCGTGGCGCCGTTGCAGGTGAAGTGGGTGCCGGTGACCACGCAGACGCGCTTCACCGCCGTTGCCAGCGGCCAGGCGGACATGGAATGCGGCGCCACCTCGGTGACGCTGACGCGCATGAAGGAAGTGGCCTTCTCGTCGCTGACCTTCGTCGACGGCACCGGCCTGCTGGTGCGCAACACCACCCCGGGAAATTCGCTGATGGACCTGGCTGGCAAGAGAATCGGCGTCATCGCCGGCACGAGCAACGAACGCGCGCTGGTCGAAGCCATGAAGTCGAAGATGGTCACCGCCACCGTGGTGCCGGTGAGCTCGCGCGAAGACGGCCTGGCGCAACTGGAGGCCGGCAACATCGACGGCTTCGCCAGCGACCGCGTGCTGCTCGTCGGCCTGGTCAGCAAGGCCAAGGACCCGAAGGCACTGGCGCTGCTGGGGGACCCGCTGTCCTACGAGCCCTATGCCATCGTGCTGCCGCGTGGCGACTGGGCGCTGCAGCAGGCGGTGAACCGGGCGCTGGCGCAGATCTACAGCAGCAGCGCGCTGCCCGACATCTACAACCGCTGGTTTGGCGCCATGGGCCGCCCGGGAACCGTCCTCGAAGTGATGTATGCGCTGGGGCGGCTGCCGGAGTGAGCGGAGCGCTCTGCGCGATGATCAGACGGCCGCGCGGTAACCGCGAGGAATGGCCGCCAGCAGCCGCCTCGTATAGTCCTCGCGCGGCGCGGCCAGGATCTGCGCCGCGCTGGCCTGCTCGACCACCACGCCGTCCTTCATCACCAGCACCTCGTCGCTGATGAAGCGCACCACCGCCAGGTCGTGGCTGA
>Ga0105090_10000292_pt1 | contig 23483 bp, 25 predicted proteins | sample PPLLak3March2015_FD_79110 | JGI IMG/M metagenome (GOLD analysis project Ga0105090, IMG submission 79110) | Freshwater sediment microbial communities from Prairie Pothole Lake near Jamestown, North Dakota, USA - PPLs Lake P7 Core (1) Depth... | ecosystem: Environmental > Aquatic > Freshwater >...
AGCAGGCAATAAAGCTACTGGCAGACATAAATAAATACCTCGGCAAAAATGTAAACGAAAACCCATGATCCTTCGCCGCGTCATCCAGCATGTGAAGAAGCAGGAATGGACCGCAATCGGTATCGACTTCTTGATTGTGGTGCTCGGTGTTTTCGTGGGTATACAGGTCAGCAATTGGAATGCCGAGCGCGAAATTAGCAAGAAATCAGCAATATTCACCGAGCGCCTGAAGGCCGACCTACGTGAAGAGGCCTGGGGCTACGATTATCTGATTTTATACAACAAGGATATTCTGGCCAACGCCGAAAGAGTGCTTGCGGTGATGGATGGCGAGGCAGCAATGACCGACGAGCAGTTCGTGATCAGTGCCTATCGAGCCAGCCAATACAAATACAATGTCAGGGAACGGGCAACCTACGATGAAATGCTATCCACAGGTTCGATAGGTCTGATTTCCGACCCAACCTTGCGGAAAACGGCTGTTGAGGTTTACACCTCGACAACTTTTGATGAAATCAGCCGGGATGGGCAGCTATCCGAATATCGGGTGATATTCCGCAAGTCAGTCTCGAAGGATGTGCAGCGCGCTTTGCTCAAAAACTGCGGCGACCGCAGTGTTGAACCGCTTGATTATGTGTTGATCGTAAAATCCTTGGATTATGCGTGCTCACTGGATGTTCCGGCGGAAAAGATAAGTGCCGCCGCAAATTCCCTGCGCGCACATCCCGGGTTTGTTTCGGCTCTACAGTACCGGTTTGCGGACATTGATACGGCGATCTCCGACCTGGAATTTTACAGCCCGACACTCCTGAATAATCTGCGTGAAATAGCCGGGAGGGAAAAATGATCCTGCGCCGCCTGTCGCAATCGCTGAAAGAACAGAACTGGATGGCAATTGGCATTGAGTTTGTTTTGTTGGTGGTCGGCGTATTTCTTGGTATTCAAGTAGCGAATTGGAACGTCGAACGCGAAACCAAGCAGAAAGCTACGGTGTTCACCGAACGCCTTAAAGCTGATTTGCGTAATGAGGCATTCTTTTATCAATACATGATTGAATACAATCAAGATGTGCTTGCCAGTGCTGAAAAAGCGGTTAATGCGCTAACCGGTAAAGTTCCGTCGTCAGATGAGCAATTGCTGATCAGTGCCTACCGCGCCACGCAATACAAGCAACCGCAGCGATTTCGGGCTACCTACGACGAATTGATTTCAACCGGTAATATCGGGCTTATCAAAGACCAGAAATTGCGCTTGACCGCGATGCGGATTTACAACGTCGCCGCCATCGATAAATTTGCCCAAGAAGGCGTGCAGTCACGCTACCGAGAAGCATTTCGCATGAGCATCGATAATGACGTACAGCGGGCGCTCGCCAAACAATGTGGCGACCGCTACGTTCAGCGCGGTGATTACCAGGCCATTCTCAATGCAATCGATTACCCTTGCACACTTGATTTGCCGCAGCCTGAAATTGATGAAGCGGTGAAATCCCTGCGTTCCAATCCTCAACTCGTTCCATTTTTGCGAGTGCGCATTGCCGATATCGGTACCCGCCTGTTTGATATGAACGTCAACAACGCCGATATTGTAGAAGGACTTAAGGCTGTAATCGAGGAAAAGCCATGAGCCGGCCGCAGGACGAGACCCGAGTCACCGCGCCTGAGCCCGCACACCGTTCACGCTGGCAGCGCTTCTCGCCGTCGATGGGCTGGCGTGCGTTCTGGAGCGAGATCGTCATCGTCGTACTCGGCGTGGTGATTGCGTTGGCCGCGAATGAGGCGGTGAACGCGTGGAACTGGCGCAACAAGGTGAAAGACGCCGAAGCGCGTTTGCAAGTCGACATCACTTGGGTATTTTTGTGGTCAGCGGAGAAAACGGTAACCCAGCCTTGTGTGGACGCACAACTCGCAGCGATGAGCCGCAGGGTGCTCGAGAGCGGCGAAATGCTGTCACCCATGCCGGTGTTCACCACACTGGGTCGCGAACAGGTGGTGCGCATGCCGACCCGCCCTTGGCGCTTCCCAGTCTGGGAGGCCCTGCTCGCCGATGGCACCGCGAGTCATTTCCCCGCGCAGCTGCAGGCAGTCCTGGGGGGCATCAGCCATGATATGACTCGGGCACGCGCCTATGAAGCCGAGACCCGCGCGCTGGGTGGAAACTTGCTGTTGATGCGCGATCCCATCGCGCTGGACCCGGTGGTCCGCGCCGAGTTGTTGACCCGCATCAACACCCTGCGTTCCTTGTGGCAACACGAACGACTCTATGCGCGCCAACTCCTACGCCTGATCGCGGACGCCGGCAACGCGCCGCCGGAAGCAGTCGTGGAACGCTTCCTCAACGCCGACGGCAAGCATTCTGTCGGTAACGACCACTCCGGCATGCCGCATTTCTGCACAACGAACGGGCTGCCGCTCGCGGATTGGCGCGACTATGGAGAGCTGAGCGCCAATGTTGGTGCGCCGGTCGAGGGGAATGCCAAATGATCCTGCGCCGCTTATCGCAATCGCTTAAAGAACAAAACTGGACCGCCATCTGGATTGAATTTATTTTGCTGGTGGGTGGTGTGTTTTTGGGCATTCAAGTAGCGAACTGGAATGCAACTCAACAAGACCACAAACGCGAGGCGGAGTTCATCACGCGCCTTGATCGCGACTTCCAGAAAATTGATGAGCGATTGGTAAGCAATATTAAAAGGTGGGAATTGAAAACTGCCTCAACGCTACGAATATTGGCTGACCTTGATTCACATCAGAAAACCGGCCTTTGGCCACGCACAAAAGCTGAAATGCTTGCCGATTTGAATGAAACCTTCAACCACAGAATACCCGCGCCGCGTTCGGCAACCTATATTGAACTGCTGTCGGATGGGCAATTGGGGCTGATTCGAAACACCAAGTTGCGTAATGCATTGTTGGAATACGACGCGCAAGTCGGCTATTCAATGACCGGCTTCGACGTTCTGGTTAATCGCGTTGAGCCTTTCATGGGAACGGTAGTCGCGCATCTTGAATATGATCAGACTAAAACTAATACCAATATGCCAACTGAAACAAATCCCATAGACCAAGTATGGAGCGATGTTGATCTGGAGCGCTTGGCGGCCGACCCCGAGGTAAAAACAGCAATCAAAATGTATGCAGCTGCATCTCGAAATCAATTGGCCTTGTCTAAGTTACAACGTAACAAGGCCGGGGCTACGATCGCACTGCTGAATCCGAAAGCGCCTAGCATTGAGAGTAAGCAGCCATGATCCTTCGCCGGTTTTCGCAAGCACTGCAAGAGCAAAACTGGGCCGCCATCGGCATTGAATTTGTTCTGCTGGTGCTGGGTGTTTTCTTGGGCATACAAGTAGCCAACTGGAATGCCGCACGCGTCGATCGCATGGAATATGAAGCGGCACTCGGGCGGCTGGGTGCGGAAATAGATACCAATCTTGCCAGTCTTGAGGCGTTCGACTCAACCATGGCACTTGACCTCGAGAAGGCAGGCCGAGCGCTAACCGTTTTACAGACTTGTGTTGAAAGTGACCAGAATCATGAAATTGTTGAAGTTGGACTGAATATTATTCGCGGCACCGAAGGCCTGCGCCCACGCCGCAATGCACTGGATGAAATGACTTCTAATCCACGTCTGTTGTCGCAACAGACGGTCAAGGAACGAAAACGTTTTTCCGAATTGCTATTTTTCTATGATGCCTTGCAACCGGATGCCGATTTTTCCAATTTCAATCCATTAGTATCGGGAATGGAAAATAACCCGATTTTACGCATTGGTCCGCCCATAAGTTTAACACGGTCTTATTACGGGAAGGAATGGCCAGTTCTTCGTCGAAACCTGGAGTTGAATGTTCCCTTGAGCGCGGCATGTCGCAATAATCAGCTCATCAAAGCGTTCTTTAACTGGGAGCGCAGACAAGGTAATTTGCCAAATATTGCCAAGATATGGCGCACTGAATTGATGGCAACGAAAAACTTGATTGAGGCCCGTCGATGATCCTGCGCCGCTTATCGCAATCGCTTAAAGAACAAAACTGGACCGCCATCTGGATTGAATTCGTGCTGCTTGTGTTGGGCGTGTTTTTGGGGATACAGGTAGCGAATTGGAACGCGCAGCGCTTAAGCGACAAGCAATCCGAGGTGTTCACCGAGCGCCTTCGTGAAGATTTGAGAACGGAAGCATGGAACTATATAACCTTAAATGGATATTACGGGAATGTTCTGAGTAACGCCGAAAGAACGCTGGCGGCTTTGGAAGGACGCGCGAAATTGTCGGACGAGGCGCTGATCATCGCAGCTTACCGCGCGACACAATACGGCGAAGCTGTCCGTTATCGATCAACCTATGATGAGCTAACCTCGACGGGTTCACTTGGCCTCATCAAAGACCCTATGCTTCGCAAAACGGCGCTACAGATTTATAACAGCCTGGCCTATGAAAACCTGAAATCAGAAGGCATCAATTCACGTTACCGGATTGCCTTCCGGATGAAGATGCCATTGAATGTCCAGAATGCCATTGGAAGCAAATGCGGTGACCTGCCCCAGGACGTGGGGAACTATTCGAGAGTAGATACGTCACTTGATTATGGTTGTACGACCGGCCTCACTCCGGAGGAAATCGAGAACGCCGCGCGGATATTGCGGTCAGATGTTGCCTTTGTTGAGCTGCTGAGGCTTCGTATTGGGGATATAAAATCTCAGTTAGGTAACGCCCAATTATTTTTAAGCAACGATGTTAGAAAAAACATTCTAACTATGGCCAAGGAAAAACCATGATCCTGCGCCGCCTGTCGCAATCGTTTAAAGAACAGAACTGGACTGCTATTTGGATTGAGTTTGTATTGTTGGTTGCCGGTGTTTTTCTCGGTATACAGGTAGCCAATTGGAATGCTGCGCGTGTTGATGCATCCAGAGCAACCGCTTACCTTGAACGGATTCGTGATGACATTAATGCAGATCTTAGCAACTACCAAGACCGGATTGGTTTCTGGAGCGATGTATCGGCTTATGGTGCAAAAGGCTTGGCTTACGCTGAAACCGGTGACGCGAAAAATGCCACGCAATGGGATTTGCTGCTGGCTTATTTTCAAGCCAGCCAAGTGGCGGAATTCTACACCACTGATGCCACCTTTGAAGAATTGAAAAGCGCCGGAGAGTTGGGTCTGATCAAGGACACGCGCTTCCGCTACGAATTGTCACAATACTATTCACTGGGTTTTAATCCATTATTGACCGAACGACCGCGTTATCGTGAGAATGTGCGCGGCATCATTCCACTCGAGGTTCAAACGTATATCTGGACTGCTTGTTATTCAACAAGCACCTTGAGCGTCCAGAAAATGCTGCCCTGCAAATCGCCGCTTGATGAAAAAGCTGCCGCTGTGATTGTAGATACCATCCGCAATGACAAAACCTTGATGCAAGAACTCCGCTACTGGATGTCAGGCATGCACGTTGCGGCACTGTTCGCGAATGCCCGGATAGAGAGAGCAACGGCAGTGCGCGCATCGATAGACGCCAAACTTGGTGCTGCACCGAAGAAGAGCAAGCCATGATCCTACGCCGCGTCATTCAGCATGTTAGAAAGCAGGAATGGACCGCGATCTGGATTGATCTGGTGATTGTCGTCGTCGGTGTGTTTATCGGCATCCAGGTATCGAACTGGAATGCCGCGCGCGCTGATGATGTCCGCGCCAAGGCCTATTTGGAACGCATTAAAGACAACCTCAATACCGACCTGCAATCGATTCAGCGGAGGGAGGTGTTTTGGCGACAGGTTATCGGCTATGGCGATCAGGCGATTCGGTATGCCGAAACCGGCGAATTGGTCGATGGTTCGGCATGGAAAACGGTATTAGCGTTCTATCAGGCCAGCCAAGTCTGGCCATGGGCAACCAATGACATCACCTATCAGGAGTTAAGCAATAGCGGTGAATTGGGCTTGATTGGGGATATGAATCTGCGTGGTGAGCTGACACGCTATTATGCCGAAGGGGCTGGCGACGATCTTAACTACATTTTGTCAGTGCAGCCTGAATATCGAAAAATCGTGCGCGGCATAACGCCCGTTGTGGTGTCCAATCAGATTTGGACCAATTGCTGGAAGCTGCCCAATGCCTATGATCAATTTTTGTTGGATTGCGAATCGCCGATGTCGGAAGCTGAGGCAAATGCGGTGCTTGCGAATTATCTAAAAGATCCGAAGTTACTTTCTGAATTGCGCTTCTGGAACAGCAATCAAGGCGTTGCAGTCAAGCTCATCGCCAATAACAAAGCGTCGGTCACGGCCATGCTGGCGCGCATGGAAAATGCGGTGAAGTAGGGAGTTGGGTGCCGGATTCCGGTCCGTGATCAGACGATCCAGCGCCGTGCGATGGCCTTGCGTGACAGCACCACCAAGCCGATGGCGATCAGCAGCACCACGCCCTGCATGGCCAACACAGCCGTACCGGGGTTGACGCCGCTCAGCAGAAACAGGCCGATGTCCTGCACGATCACGCCGGCCAGCGATAGCTCCAGCAGCAGCGACGCCCAGCGTTTGCGCAGAATCAAGCCAAGGCTGCCGGCCGCACCGCCCCAGACCGCGACGGCCGTGGCGGCCACCGCCCATGCCGGACGGGATTCGTATAGTGCCCGCTGCGTCGCATCCATGGCGGCGATGTCTTCCGCTGTCAGCATGACGTCGCTGAGATAGGCGGCGCAGCCGATCAGGTTCCATAACAGCGCAAGCACGCTGATGGGCATGTACCACTTCGGGGCTTTTTCCATGGCAGTCTCGTGTTATACGGGTTTGCACAATTACATCCGCTGGCGGCCGGTCTGTCAAGCCATCCGGTTCAGGGCAGCGGGGGTGCGCGAAAGCCTTTGAATATCAGCCACAGCGATAGCGCGATCTCGACAATGCCAAGAGGCGCAATTAATCGAAAATCAACATCATGGCCGAACAGCGGCATTGAAACCGCGACCATCTGCGACAGACAAGCCAATAGCCCGAAACCCGCCAGCAAGCGTGGAACCAGGCTAAAGCGGAACATCGCCGCGTAAAACGCGAACAAGGTCGCGCCGGAAACGATCAGGCTGATGTAATGCGTCCAGTTGCGTGTTGATCTGACCACGATGCGAAGACCTTGATACATCGCTTCCTGAGCGCCACCTGCTTCGGTATACGCTTTACTGAGCGACACCATCGACATCACGCTGATGTTCTCGGCGACCGTCAATGCGAAACCGGCGGTGACCAATGCGAAGTAGAACAGGGCCATAGGCTGCGAATAGGTTTTGAACAGCGGATACAGGAGACTGGCGACCACAAGTGACACCAAGCCCATCGCGATCGCTATCAGCACCGATTGCGCGATTTGCTCTGCGTGCGGCGCTGCGTTGATCATAAAACCCGGTTCACCAAACAATGGTGCGGTGAATACGAAATTCAGCAGGATTCCCGCAATGACTTGTAATAGCAGCAGCACGCCGATTATGCGGCCGGTCTTTATCGGTGATGCCATGATTGCCGCCCTTGGTTCCGTTTCATTGCCGCAAGTATCCGTCTTTCCGGGCTTTGTGGCATGTGGCATTGGTCATGGGACGGGTGGTGGGTCGGATAATCGGGATGTTATCGGCCTTTCACTTGAACAGCGTGATCATGCTGGTTATGGTAGCCATCGATCTGCTGACCGCGTTCAGCACGTCAGCGGTCCTGCGCAGGGCATACAGGTCGGTGGCGACTTTTTTTGTCGCCGCTTCGAAGCCGGGCAGTTCCGCGGCGAAGTCCTCATTGATGCTGTCCAGCAGGATGCCGTTGAATGCGGTGATGGCGAGGCCGATTTCATACAGGTTCCTGTTGTACTCGGCGAATTTCTCCGGCTTGGCGTTGCGCATATCAAGCAGCATCAGTTCATCGCGGATCCTGAACAGGTTATCCAGGGAGGATTTGATCAGCTTGCGCTGCTCGGCGTTTGCCGCAATCGTTTTGGCCATGGCAGATCTCCTTGTGTTGGGTTTGCGCCGTTCATTTCCCTGCCGCTCTCTCGATATCCGCTTTCATGGCGATGAGCTGCCGGATGTCCTTGATCTGCTGGCTGATGATGGTCTGGTCGTAAGACTCCGACAGCGCGGAGCTCCATAGTTCTATCTGATACATCGATTGGTCGCGGCCGGCCTGGCGGGTTTCGTAATCCTTGATGAAGGCCCGGGTCTTCAGGTACAGCATGCGGTCATCGACCCACTGTTCGTTCATTTTGTCGTTCTGTTCGGCATAAGGCACTTCAACCTTTTCCACGTAAAACCGGTTGGTCATGCTGGTCAGGTCGCGGAAGATGTTCATCTCGGCCCAATCAAGGATTTCGCCCTGCAGGGCCAGCGCCGTGGCGATCACCTCCGCATCCCGCTTCACGGCCTTTTTCACCTTCCGTGAATGGATCTGGTCGGAGATGACGCGGGTCAGCTGCACCAACGCGTCCTTCTTCTCGCGGCTGATCACCGGCGTACCGTGACGGCCTTCGTCCAGCGCGCGGTTCATGCCGTTGACCTGGGTTGCCAGATTCTCGACCGCCATGGCGTTTCTGTCGGCCGTCGGATCCCTGACCAAGTCCTGCAAGCCGATGAAATAGGCATTCACCGCATCCAGTGAGGCTCTCAGCCGGTAGGCTTTCTCGGCATTGCCGATCAATCCCGTATTGGATTTATCCAGCCTGTCCTTCATCGCCTCGTCGGAAAACTCGGGGCTGCCCAGCATGCTTTCCGGAACTTTCATGAACAGCATGGACTGGCTGTCGGAATGGTTCGCCGATTTAATCGACTCGTCGATGAGCAACGCGGTATTGCGTGTATATTCCGAACCGGATGTGGCGATGTCTTCGGCATTCTTGGCTTCGAAGGACAGGCAGCCGGAAAGACAGGCAAGCATGCCGGCCGCGGCAACGGATCTCAGGTTCATTTTCCCCCCGGCTGAAGTGATTCGGATTGGATGCTCTTCAACGCTTTTCCATTAGATAGCGCCAGATGCCCTGCGTCAAGTCAGGTTTAGTCCAGCAGCTGTGCGCCGATTCTGCTCAGCTCAACGGCAAGCTTTTCATGGGGGACGGTTTCATTGCTGATGGCAATATCGAAGTTGACGCGTTCGCTGCCGTCACTGGCTTGCATCAGCTGTGAATCCAGCGCGGTCATGTCGATGTCGTGATCCGCCAACACGATCAGGATGTCGCGCAGCATGCCGATGCGGTTCGGGGCTTGAATGGTCAGTGCGCGGCTGCGCAGGTTGCCCAGACGTATCAGCGCGGCTTCCGATGATTCCGCCATGGCTTTGCGCCAGGCTCCGTCCGGGTCGAGGCGTTGCGTGCCTTCGCTGAACAGTTGTTCCAGAGCGGCGCGTGATTGGCCGGCCTGACGGATATGCGTCAGGTTCTGCCTCAGGTCATCCAGCAGGGTTTGTCCGAACGGTTCGCGCAACGCCGTGGCGATGATGCCGGCCGAGATCTCCGGACGCTGCGCGGCAACCCGGCCCAGACCGAGTTCGGCCAGCAGGTAGTTGGCGGAGGCCAGGCCGCCCAGTTCTCCGACGCCGATGTCCAGTTCGGCCAAACCCCGGCCCAAGGCATCGATGAACAGGCGTTGTACGACATGCGGCAGCATCTGCAGCACGGCCATCAGCTCGGCGTGATGCCTGAAGTCGATGCGCCGGCAATGCATGCCGAGTGCGCCGTAGACGGCCTGCGCCAGACATTCCGCCCCGGAGGCGTTGGCCCCGATCGGCATGATCAGGGCATTCTGTCCGAGCAGCACGCCGGTGGAAGCGGCCATAGGGTGCGTCGAGCACACGCTGTTTCCCGCCGCCGCGAGCTGCTGCAGGCTTTCGCCGAAGCCGCTCTTGTTGGTGGCGCAGTCAAGGATGAGCTTGCCCTGCAAGGCCGTCCGGTGTGCCTGCAAGAGGGCGTCGATGGCCTCATCGGGAATGGCAATGAATACCGCGTCGCTTGCGGCGATGGCGGCCGCTGCGGCGTCGGCGCCGTCTTGCTTTTCCACAATATGCACGATGCTGCCGGATTCCGCCAATACGCCCGCGATGCGTTTGCCCCAGCCGTTGCCTCCGCCGAATACGCAGGCGGCCTGCATGTTCAGCGGGATGGCTTCAGCACCGGCGCTCATGGCGACTCATCAAGAACCTGAAGCCCCATCTGCGCCAGCATTACCGTCATCTGTCCGGCCTGCGCGGCCTGTTCGCTGGAGGCATTGCCCTGCTTTACGCGCTTGGCGACGCCTTGGGCGATGGCGGCCAGGCGGAAGAAACTGAACGCCAGTACGAACGGCCAGTCGGCGGGGATGGCGCGTCCGGTCATTTCCGCGTAGCGCGCCAGCATCGCGGCCTCGGTGGGAATGCCGAGTGCGCGGCGGTCCAGCCCCGCCAGTCCCGGCAATGCCGGATTGCGCGGCAGACGCAGCGCCATGCAGAAATAGCCCAGATCGGCCAGCGGATGGCCCAGTGTCGACAGCTCCCAATCGACCACCGCCCGTATGCGCAGGTCGTTTTTGCCGAACAGCAGGTTGTCGATCCGGAAATCGCCGTGCACCAGGGACACACTGCCGTCATCTTCGGGGCAGCGCAGCGGCAGTCGTTCGATCAGCGCATCCATCGCGGCGATGGATTGTGTTTCGGAGTCGCGGTATTGCCTGCTCCAGCGGCCGGTCTGGCGTTCGAAATAATTGCCCGGCTTGCCGTAATCGGCCAGGCCCGACGCTTCGAGCGGCACCGAATGGATGGCGGCCAGCGTGCCCAGGATTTCATCGAAGCAGGCGCCGCGTTCCGGCACGCTCAGTTCGGGCAGCGAGGGGTCCCAGAAAATGCGGCTGTCGATGTATTCCATGACATAGAACATCGAACCGATGACGCTTTCATCCGCACATAAAAGATACGGCTCGGCGACGGGCACGGAGCTTCCATGCAAGGCCTGCAGGACCCGGAACTCGCGGTCTACCGCGTGTGCGGAGGCTAACAGCGCACCGGGCGGCTTGCGGCGCAGCACATAATCGCCGCTGGCGGCCTTGAGATGGTATGTCGGGTTGCTTTGCCCGCCCTTGAACTTGACGGACGCCAGCGGACCGCGGAAACCGGCGAAGTGGCGCTCAAGATACTGCGCCAGCGCTTCATCGGGCAGCTGCAGGGGCTGTGCGGAGGCGCTCATCGCCGCATCACTTCAGCATCGCACGGGCCAAGGCCGCGATATGCGTTTCATCCGGGCCATCGGCCAGGCGCAGGCAGCGCGCGCCCGCCAGGGCGTGCGCCAGGAACGGGTGCTGAAGTCCTTCGGCCCCGTACAGCTGGATGGCGCGGTCGATCACTGCATAGGCCATGCGCGGCGCGACGATCTTGATCATGCCGATTTCGTCCTTGGCGTCCTTGTTGCCGAGCGCGTCCAGCTTGGCCGCGGCGTTCAGGGTCAGCAGCCGGGCCTGTTCGATTTCGCAGCGCGACAGCGCGATCATCTCCTGCACCATGCCCTGTGCCGCCAGGGGCTTGCCGAACGCGATGCGCGTTTTCGCGCGCTCGACCATCAGTTCCAGCGCCCGCTGCGCCAGGCCGATCAGGCGCATGCAATGGTGGATGCGGCCCGGTCCCAGGCGGGCCTGCGCCAGGGCGAAGCCGCTGCCTTCGGTCTGGATCAGGTTGGCTTTCGGCACGCGTACGCCGCTGAACTCAAGCTCCATGTGTCCGCTGGGCGCGTCGTCGAAGCCGAACGCCTCCAGCGCGCGCACGATGCGCACGCCAGGGGTGTCCATCGGAACCAGAACCATGGAATGACGTGCATGTTTTTCGGCGCCCGGGTCGGTAACGCCCATCACGATCAGGATTTCGCAGCGCGGGTCGCCGGCGCCGGTGATCCACCATTTCCGGCCGTTCAATACGTAATCCGCGCCGTCCGATGCAATGCTCAAGGCGATGTTGGTGGCGTCCGAAGAGGCCACTTCGGGTTCGGTCATCGCAAACGCGGAGCGGATCTCGCCGCGCAGCAGCGGGGCCAGCCAGCGCGCTTTCTGCGCATCGCTGGCGAAATGCGCCAGAACTTCCATATTGCCGGTGTCGGGCGCGTTGCAGTTGAACACCTCCGAAGCCCACAGCACGCGGCCCATCTGTTCGGCCAACGGCGCGTAATCCAGGTTGGTCAGCCCGGCGCCGTGCCTTGCATCGGGCAGAAACAGGTTCCACAGCCCGGCCTGCCTGGCTTTTGACTTCAGTTCCTCGATGTGCGGCGAGGGCGTCCAGCGTGTGGCCGGATCGGCCTGCCAGGCTTCGACGTCGGTTTCGGCGGGGTAAACGTTCGCCTGCATGAACCCGGCAAGCCGGCTTTGCAGTTCAAGAGCGGATTCAGAGTGGTTGAAAAGTCGGTTCAAGGCGCATCCCCATGGGTATACGTTAAGAATACTTCAAATACTCCGTTCCGGCTGTTGCCTGTTATGTACGATATCGCACGGACAGGGTACCGGCCGGCCATTACCATCACCTTTACTGAACCCGTTTTGGTTCAGTCATCCCGAATCCGTACCGCATATCTAAAGCTGCATGGTCCGTCCCGCAAGCTTGAAACAACTTGGAGAACGCTATGAACAAGAAAACCCGCGCCGCAACCGGCATGCTTCTGGTCCTTATGCTCACGCTGATGAGCACCGCCTGCCACACCATGGCAGGACTCGGCAAGGACACCCAGGAAGTCGGCGAAGAAATCGAAGAGACCGCCGAAGGCAACTGAATCTTGCAGACCGCCCAAACCGCAGTTTTATAATTTACCGCGGTTTGAGCAGTGCGGCCAGGGATGGCCCGGGCGTCAGCCCCTTATTGCCCGGTCAATGGACCGGGCAATCTGCATTTAAGGACGGTCACCCGCCGGGTTTGTCCAGAACGTCACGGAAATAGCCGGCACCCAAGCTGCGCGCTTTCCTGATGTTGTTCTCAGGTATCGAATCGATGTCGGGATAGTTGTCGATGGCGGCATCCAGGCTCGCCTCGCGCAGCAGATGCAGCATCGGATACGGACTGCGGTTGGTGTAATTGCCGGCATCGTCCGGCTCGGCGTCGGCGAAACAGTACTCCGGGTGAAAGCTGGCCACCTGGTAGACGCCCTCATAGCCCTGTTCGGCCAGCAGATCTTCGGCCAGCCCGGCCAGGTCGAGGTAATCAAGGAAATCGGCGTACCCTTCCGGCAGGATCAGCAGTGTGGTTTCGGTGTCCGGATTGGCGTCGAGGAACCCGCATTCTGCGATCAGCTGCTGCAGCGCATCGCCCATGTCGCCGCTGCTGCCGACCGAGAAGCGGACCGCGTCCCGGCGCAGTTCGCGTTTGGCGAATGGACAGAAGTTCAGGCCAATAACGACCTCTTCAAGCCATTGTCGGGTTTTTTCGATGATGCACCTTTCCCGCATGGCTTGATCCGCGGAACCGGGCGTCTGCACGCCGGTCACTTCACGTCCGTGAGCTGCCAGTGGTTGCCCGCCAGCATCCGCATCCGGTGCTTGAACGCCGCGCCGTTGAGTGTGGTGTCGGCGACCAGTGAAAAACTCAGGTCATGCTGCGTGCCGCTGACTCGGGCGTTGGCGTCGACGGCCAGCAGCTGCGGATCGACGAGTTCGGCGTCGTGCTCGTCGATGCCGGCCAGCCAGGACTGGATGTAGGCCGGATCGCTCAGGGCGCGCTGCAGCTGTTCGGCGAAGGTTTCCGCGCCGTGTGCGGAAAAGCTCAAATGGCTTTGGGCGCCCTTCGCCGCCTTCGGATCGGGCAGGGAAATATAGAACTTCATGGTGCCTCCAAAATGAAAAGCGCCGTCACCGGCGCCTTCCAGTGTAACAAAGCCACGGATGCTCAGTCGCCTTGGGCTTCCATGGTCGGCCCGTACTCCTGGCCGACGCTCAGGCCGGTCTGCTGCTGGTTGAAGTAAAACACCGGCGCCGGGCGCTGCTTGCCGCCGATTTCGGCCATGGTCGATGCGTCGAACAGGCGCCCGTTGACCATCACATACGCGGTATCGATGGTGTTCTGGATGTTGTCGAGCGGATTGCTGTTGGTGATCACCAGGTCGGCGCGCTTGCCCGGCTCGATCGAGCCGAGTTCGGACGAGAAGCCCAGGTAATCCGCGCCGTCGATGGTGGCCGCGCGCAAGGCCTGCCATGGGCTGAAGCCGCCCTGCACCAGGCTCCAGATTTCCCAGTTCGGCGACAGGCCCTGCATCTGGCCATGGCCGCCGATCTGGATCTTGATGCCGGCGTCGCGCAGGCGCTTGGCCTGTTTGGCCACTTCGATATGGTAGTAATCCCAGTCCGGTGCGGTTTCGCGGCGGATTGAGCGGGCATCGAGGGCGTCGCGCGGATAGAATTTCAGGAAGCGCTCGTTTTCCCAGATATTCATCTTGTTGTACCAGTAATACTCCGCGTTGACGCCGCCATAGCCGACCACCAGGGTCGGCGTATTGCGCACGTCGGTCTGCTTCCAGGTATCCACCACGTCCTTGTACAGCGGCGCGACCGGGATGTTGTGCTCGATGCCGGTCACCCCGTCGAGCATCATGGTCATGTTGTGGTTGAAGGTCGAGCCACCTTCCTCGACCACCAGTACGCCCTGTTCGCGCGCGGCCTGGTTGATCTGCTGGCGCTGTTCGCGGCGCGGCTGGTTATAGGATTTCACGCTGAACGCGCCGACCGCCTTCATGCGCGCGATGGTGTTGCGGGCGTCCTCGAGCGAGTTGATCACGGTCTTGAAATCACCGTCGGCGCCATACAGGATGGTGCCGGTCGACATCACCCGCGGCCCCACGATTTCGCCGGCCTTCTGCAGTTCGGCCTGCGAGAATACGGTTTCCGATGTGGCGGAGGGATCGTGCATGGTGGTGATGCCGAACGCCAGGTTGGCGTAATAGGCCCAGTTCTGCTGCGGCACCACGCCGGAGTTGAAGTGCGCGGCATGCGCGTGGGCGTCGACGATGCCGGGGAACAGGGTCTTGCCTTTGGCGTCAATGATCCGCGCGTTGGCGGGCACGGCAACATTGGCTCCTACCGCAACGATTTTATTGCCTTGCACCAGCACCGTGCCGTTCTCGATCACTTCCTGCGCGCTTTCGGCGTTTTTCATGGTGATGATGCGCGCGCCGGTGAACGCGATGGTTTCCGTCGGCCTGTCGCTGGCCACTGAAAAGCCCATGGCAACCGGTGCGGCGTTCTGCGCCTGCTTGAGGTTGCGTGTGTGGTACTGGTTGCCCAGCATCCAATGCACGGAGTCCGCATCCGACCAATGCAGGTACGGGCCGGCGGTGCTGGTCAGCTTGGTTACCGGCACGGCGGTGGTGTCCTTGCTGAGCTCGATGCTGCCGCCGTAGGCCGGCAGCGGCGCCACGTAGGCGTTGTGCAGCTCGGTGAACGCCACGTGCCTGCCGTCCGGGCTGAGCTGCACTGAATCGGCGTATTTGAGGCTGAGCAGTTCGCGCGGCTTGTCTCCGTTGACGCCGATGCGCATCACTTTCTTGGACAGGTCGCCGCCGCTCATGTACAGCACGTGTTTGCTGTCGGGCGTGAACTGCGGTTCGCCGCCGTCGGCGATCTTGTTCGGCGCCCAGGCGGCTGCCGGCGTCACGTAGATCCCGCGTTCGCTGCTGTTCAGGCTGCCGGTCAGGGCGCTGCCGCCGGCTTTGATGTACACGATGTGCTGGCCGTTCGGCGAAAAGCGCGGCTGGTAGTAGAAGCCAGGTTCGGTGCTCAGGGTGCGGGAGGTTCCGCTGGCCAGATCCAGCTCGCGGATGCTGCCCTGCGCGGCGTCGCTCCAGGTGGTGTACAGGATCTTTCGTCCGTCGGCGCTGAAGCTGGGCTGGTATTCGAACACCGAATCATCGCGGGTCAGGCGCGTCGGCGCGCCGCCTGCGGCGGAACGTTTCCAGAGATGGCCGACGGCATGGAACAGCACGTTTTTGCCGTCCGGCGAGGTCGCTACATCGCGTAGCATTTTGGTGGTGAATGTATCTCCTTCCAGCTGCTGCTGGACCCGGATCGGCGCGGTCAGTTTTTGCTCGATCTCGGCATTGAAGGCGATGTTGGCCGCAGCGCCGGTCTGCATGTTGACGCGCCACAGCTTGCCCTGCGCCCAGATCACCACCGACTGCGAATCGGGCGTCCAGTTGAAGTTGGCGTAAGGGCCGAAAATCGCCCAGACCTCCTGCTGGTCGTGCGACAGGCCGTCCCAGACCGGACTGACTTTCCCGGTGCCCAGGTCCAGGACGTGCAGCACGGTTTTATCGCGCACGCGCTTCACGAACGCCAGGCGCTTGCCGTCCGGCGACGGCTGCGGGCGTATGGCGCCGCCGGGGGTGTTCACCAGGGTGCGGATTTCGCCGGTTTCGCGGTCAAGGCGTTTGATGGCGTAGATCACGCCATGCACGTTCTTGTTGTATTCGAAGGCGTCGCCGCTGCTGACGTCTTCGGAATAATATACATAGCGGCCGTCCGGGCTGAGCGCCGGTTCGCCGAGGTCCATCTGGTCGTTTTTGCGTTTGGTCAGCTGCAGGCCTTCGCCGCCGCTGCGGTGCGTCATCCATAGTTCACCGGCGCCGAGCGAGCGGCCGGAGGTGAAATGCTTGCGGCCGATCAGGTATTGGCCGTCGGGGGTCCAGACCGGGTTGTTGAACAACCGGAACGATTCCTTGGTGACCTGCGCGGCGTCGCCGCCGTCACGGCCTATGCGCCAGAGATTGTTGCCGCCGGCGCGGTCGGAAGTGAACGCGATTTCCCGGCCGTCCGGCGAGAAACGCGGCTGTACGTCCCAGGCCGGTCCGGATGAAATGCGCCGGGCGTCGCCGCCGGCGATCGGCAGCAGATAGATATCTCCCATCATCGAGAACGCGATGGTCTTGCCGTCCGGGCTTACATCCAGATCGAGCCAGGTGCCTTCATCGGTTGTAAAGCGTACGGTTTTGGTCTTGCCGTGTTCTGCCGACACATTCCATTCGGATTTGGCATCGGCCGCCGGCAGGCCCTGGCTGAGCAGCAGGGCGCCGCAGACCAGCGTGAGTTTTTTCAGTTGCATGGAAATCCTTAAGGTTGGTAGGCGCGCGGTAGGCCGTTGTCCGGCGCCAGATAACGGTCGCGCAGCAGGGTCTGCCGTGAAACCAGCGGCGTTTCCTTGCCCTGCAGCCACATCGCGGTGGCCGTGGAGGAGACCTCCAGCGGATCGCCGGTCCAAAGCACCAGGTCGGCGCTCTTGCCGACTTCAATGCTGCCGACTTGGGCGTCAACGCCCAGGGCTTTGGCCGGCGCCGAAGTGATGCCGGCTAGACCCGCTTCCCACGGCAGACCGTTGGATACCGCCACGCCGGCGATCTGACGGACCTTGCGCGCATTGTGCGAGGGATCATTGCCGTTGATGAAACTCACGCTGACACCGGCACGGTGCAGGCGTGCGGCATTTTCCTCGCTGGCGCCGATCTGTTCGAAACTGCCGGGCAAGTTGTCCAGTGCGTCCAGGAATACCGGCACCTTCGCCGCCGCCAGTGCGTCGGCGACGCGCCAGGCTTCGGCGCCGCCGATGATGGCGATGCGGATGCCGTATTTCTGGACCAGTTTCAGCACTTGCCGGATATCGGCTTCCCGGTTCACAGAAACCAGGAAGCGCTGGCCTGCCATGGCCTGGTTCAAGGCGTTGCGGCCTTGCCCGGTCAGCAGACGATCGTCGCCGGGCGTTGGTGCTTTGGCTTCATTGAAGGCCTGTTCCAGCAGCATGAACTGCGCGGCACGCGTCGCGCCGCTTTGCCCGAGCTTGCCGGCGCCAATGCTGATGAACGGCACGCGTCTGCCGGCGATCGGTTCATAGCCGCCGTCCAGCCGCATCACGCCACCCTGGCCGGACAGCAGCGCGCCGTCGGTGCCCAAGGCGGTAAAGCTCATGCCGCCGACGCGCGCGACGGCCAGCAATGTCGAGCGCGGATTGTAGGCCCGGGTCACGTCGAATTCCGGGCGCAGGGTCTCGATCAGGCCGGAGTCTCCGGTTTTCAGATTTAAGTTGGCGTCAACGGTGGTTTCTTCTTGGCTGATCTCCTCGAGACCGATGTCGGTAATGCCACCGAACAGCCCCGGTGTCAGCGGTTTGCCATTGGCATCCACGCTTTTCAGGCCGGCCGGGTTGGCCAGGTTTTTGCCGATGGCGCGGATGATGCCGCCTTGCACCAGCACGTCGGTGTTATTCAACGTGCCTTGGCTGGCGGCGGTATGTACCGTGGCGTTTTTAATCAGTACATTCTGCGCTTGGGCGTTGAACGCGAAGGCGGCCAGTCCGAAAAAAATCAATGAACGGCTCATGGCTGGCCCTCCTGTCCGATTAAGAAGTCCGCTCGGGGCTGCAGAGCCTTGTTGTTGCGGTCATATAACAGCGCGCCGTCGATGAACACCTGCTCGGCTTTGGCATACGTGGAGAACGGCGTGCCGCTCCAGACCACCACGTCGGCCATTTTCCCGGTCTGCAGACTGCCGGTTTGCTCATCGATGCGCAGCGCCTTGGCGGCGTTTGAGGTCAGCCAGCGGATGGCATGTTCGGGAGCGATGTCGATATTGACGCGCTTGGACGACGCCATGACTTTCGCGGCTTCCTGGTTCAGGCGCTGGATGCCTTCGCCGGAGTCCGAATGCACGACGGCGCAGCCGCCCGGAGCGCGGTCGACCAAAGCGATGTTTTCTTCGATGCCGTCATAGGCCTCCAGCTTGAAGCCCCACCAGTCGGCCCAAAGGGCGCCGCAGATTTTTTCCTTGGCCAACAGGTCGGCCACCTTGTAGGCTTCCACACCGTGGTGGAAAGAGCTGATCTGGAAATCGAATTCCTTCGACAGGTCGATCATCGCGGCCATCTCATCGGCGCGGTAACAGTGGATGTTGACGGTGATGTCGCCGCGCAGCACGCCGGCCAGGGTGTCGTTGGCCAGATCCTGATCGGGCGCGTCGCCTTGGCGGCCGCCCTTTTCGTAGGCGTCCCATTTCCTGCGGTAGGCTTCCGCGCCGATGAACGCGGCCCGATAGCCGGCCACGTTGCCCATGCGGGTGGAAGGACCGCCTTTTTCGCCGTAGACGCGCTTGGGATTCTCGCCGCAGGCCATCTTGATGCCATGGGGCGCGCCGGGGAACTTCATGGCTTGGTAGGTGGTGGCGGCGACGTTCTTGAGGATCACGCTGCGGCCGCCGACCAGATTGGCCGAACCGGGCAGGATTTGCATGCTGGTCACCCCGCCGGCCAAGGCTTTGGCGAAGCCGGCGTCCTGCGGCCAGACCGAATGCTCGGCCCAGACATTGGCGGTCACGGCATTGGTTGCTTCATTGCCGTCGCTGGTCGCATCAATGCCCGGGCTGGCGTAGACCCCTAGGTGCGAGTGCACGTCGATGATGCCGGGGGTGACCCATTTGCCGGTGCCGTTGATGATTTTGGCGTTGCCGGGCGCGCTCAGCGCCTTGCCGACCGCCTGGATTTTCCCGTCCTGCATCAGTACGTCGGCATTGTCCAGGCGCTCACCGGTGCCGGTCAGCACGGTGGCGTTCTGGATCAGCACCGGCGGAGAGGCAATGGCCTTATAGGTACTGGCGAAGGGGGCTGGTTTGACGGGGCTGGGCTCAGGTTTTTTCCTGGCCTGGGCCGGCAAAACGCATAACGCCGCACAGATGGCGGCGGCAATTGTCAGTTTGTTCATGTTCGCTCAATACCTACCGGGGGAATGAATACCCTATAGCAGAACCGTTTTCCTGCCAAGTCTTAACGTAAAATGACCGTTGTTACGCGCGCTCAGGGGAGAAAAACATGAAAGACAAACAGGAAATCGTCAGCAACTGGCTGCCGCGCTACACCGGCCTGGCCCTGGAAGAGTTCGGCGAACATATCCTGCTGACCAATTTCGGCGGCTACCTGGACACCTTTTCACGCCTGACCGGCGCGCCGGTGGTCGGCCGCGACAAACCGATGCCGAGCGCGACCGTGGACGGCATCACCATGATCAATTTCGGCATGGGCTCGGCCAATGCCGCGACCATGATGGACCTGCTCAGCGCCCTGCCGCCGAAAGCGGTTCTGTTTCTGGGCAAATGCGGCGGCTTGAAGCGCAAGAACCAGCTCGGCGACCTGATCCTGCCGATCGCCGCCATCCGCGGCGAAGGTACCTCGAACGACTACCTGCCGCCGGAAGTGCCGGCCTTGCCGGCGTTTGCCATGCAGCGGGCCATTTCCACCATGATCCGCGACCTGGACCAGGATTACTGGACCGGCACGGTGTACACCACCAACCGCCGGGTCTGGGAACATGATGAGGATTTCAAGGCCTATCTGCGCAAACTGCGTTGCATGGCGATTGACATGGAGACCGCGACCATTTTCGCGGCCGGGTTCGCCAATTCGATTCCCTGCGGCGCCCTGCTGCTGGTGTCCGACCAGCCGATGATCCCTGAAGGCGTGAAGACCGAGGCCTCGGACCGGAAGGTCACCGACAACTTCGTCGAAGTGCACATCAATATCGGCATCGAAGCGCTCAAGCTTATCCGCCGGCACGGAAAATCAGTCAAACATCTTCGGTTTGATTGAGGTTGCGGGCGTGGCCGGTCAGAAAATGAAGTTGATGTACGTCACTTCATTGGGTTTGCCCTGCTGCACGCGGACTTTGCATTCCAGAGTCTGCTTCACTTCATCGCGCAGGCCTGGGGAAATGACGACAGGCGCCTGCATCTCCCAGACGTCTTCGACTGCCTTGGCGTTGGCCGCCAGGGCGGCGATGTCCAACTGGTAGGTTTTTTCACCGATCCGGGTCTTGGCTTCCGCCTCGCAGGCTTGCGCGGCCCGCTGCTGCGGCGTGTCGTTGTTCGCCGATTGGCCGCAAGCGGCTATGGCCATGCAAAACGCGATAAATACGATTCTTTTATTCATGATTATTGTCTTTTTCCCTCGCTCTCAGGCCCAATCTACCGAACTTTCCGGTTAAAAGTAAAGCCTTTGCCCATAAATGGTACATCTGAGCCGATGGGTGAAGGCCGTCCTCGGCATGCATGCCGGTTTCTATGCTGTGCCGGCGTGTCAGCGCGGTGATGTCCAGGAAAGCGAAATCCAAGGACTCACACACCGCTTTGGCGCTGCTATTGAATGCATCGATTTCAAGGCTGATCTGCCGCCTGTCGCGGCCGCAGGCCGCACCGAACGGGGTTTGCCCCCAGTCCGGGATGGACAGCGCCTGCACGCGTCCCGCGTCGCCACGGGCCAGATGGATGGCGGTTTCGGCCAGTTGCCTGAATTCCATGCCGAAGTTTTCCAGGCTGCGGCCCCGGTATTGGTTGTTGACGCCGATCAGCAGCGATACCAGGTCCCAAGACCCTCGGCTGTCGGCGGCCTCGATGCCGCGCATCAGCTCGTCGGTGGTCCAGCCGGTTCGGGCGATGACGGTCACCGGCTGTTCGATCTGCACGCTGCCCTGCGCATTGACCATCCGGGCCCATTGTTCAGGCCAGCGCGCATCGGGATCGACGCATTCGCCGATGGTGTAGGAATCGCCGAGGGCGAGAAAGCGCAAGCTTGGTTCCGATCGGTCATCGAGGGTTGTCATGGATGCCGCCATGGTTTCAAGAAACCGCCGGTTTGTAAAGCGGCATCCTGCAAGTCGGCAAGGCGCGTTATCATGAGGCCATGAACCTTCCGGAAAGCGCGTTCCTGCACAGGCTGCTGAATCGGCCGCGCGACAGCCATAAATACGATTTCGGCCGTGTGCTGGTGATCGGCGGCAGCCTGCCGATGGCCGGTGCACCGGTTCTGGCGGGCAGGGCGGCGCTGCGTTCGGGTGCCGGCGTGGTGGAGCTGTGCGTGCCGGACTGCGTGGTTTCGGTGGCCGCCGGCTTCGATGCCTGTCTGATCAGCCATGGCCTGCCGTCGGACGGCTCGGGCTGTTTCTCGCCGGATGGCATGCAGGCGCTGCGTGCGTTGGCGGCGCGGGCCGATGTCGTGGTCTGCGGCCCGGGCCTGGGCCGGTCGCCAGGGCTGGTACCGATCGTCGAAGCGCTTTGGCGGGAACTGCCGCAAAGCATGCTTGTTGACGCCGACGCGCTGTATGCACTGTCCGGGCTGGATGCCGGATCGCTGGCGGAGCATGACGGCCCGCGCATACTTACCCCGCATGCCGGGGAGTTCAACCGATTGCTGGGCCGGCAAGCCGGTTCAAAACCGGATCGGGCGGCGCTGGAGTGCTCCGCTGCCGATTTCGCCCATCGGGTCGGCGCCGTTGTGGTTCTTAAAGGCCAGCACAGTCTGGTGGCCGACGGCGCGCGGCTGACGCACAATGCCAGCGGCAATCCCGGCATGGCCACGGCCGGCACCGGCGATGTCCTGTCGGGCATAATCGCGGCCTTGCTGGCGCAGCATCTGCCGCCGGGGGAAGCCGCCCGGATCGCGGTCCGGGTGCACGGACTGGCCGGCGATGCCGCCGCCGAGGCGCTGGGCGAACTGGCGCTGACCGCCAATGACGTGATTGATTTCCTGCCGGATGTCTGGCGGCGGCTGCAGCAGGAAAGCGCCCCGGGCTTCACGGCCTGAGCGCATATGCGGTTATCATGAATTCCATGGATAAGCCGGCTACGAACTTCAGCGCGATAGGCTGGCCGGCTGACCAGTCCATGCAGCAGGCCCTGCAGCCTTGGCCGGATGCCCGGCTGGCACGTGTGGTGGCGCAGCACCGAAGCGGCTATGAGCTTGCCCAGGACCCCGAGCGCACCTTCCGCGCCCAGGCCCCGGCCGCCTGGCTGCGTCCGCGCACCGATCCCTTGATCCGTGCGGTGGTCGGCGACTGGGTGGTGCTGGATGCCCTGCAGAAACAGATACTGGCGGTGCTGCCGCGATATGCCCTGTTGAAGCGGGCGGCGGCGGGCGAGCATTATCAACAGCAGTTGATCGCCGCCAATATCGACCACGTGCTGCTGGTCAGCGGCATGGACGAGGACTTCAACGCCAAACGCATCGAACGCTATTTCCTGCTGATCCAAAGCTCAGGCGCCAAGCCGGTGCTGGTGCTGACCAAGCTCGACCGCTGCGATGATCCCGGAGCGTTTACCGGTCAACTGGGCGAATTGACCGCCAACGGCGTGCCGGTGTTCACCCTGAACGCCAAAGACCCGCAGCACACGGCCATCCTGCATCCGTATCTGGGCGTCGGCAAATCGGTGGTGCTGGTCGGTTCTTCCGGAGCCGGTAAATCCACGCTGACCAACACCTTGCTCGGCACCGAACGCATGAAAACCCGCGAGGTCCGCGAAACCGATGCCAAAGGCCGGCATACCACCACCCACCGGGCCCTGATCGCCCTGCCGCAGGGCGGTTGCCTGATCGACACTCCGGGCATGCGCGAACTGAAACTGAGCGGCGACGAACGCTTTGACGAAGGCCTGTTCGCCGAAATCGATGACTTGGCCGGCCGATGCCGGTTCAGCGACTGCAGCCACGGCAACGAGCCCGGCTGCGCG
>Ga0105090_10000293_pt1 | contig 23461 bp, 21 predicted proteins | sample PPLLak3March2015_FD_79110 | JGI IMG/M metagenome (GOLD analysis project Ga0105090, IMG submission 79110) | Freshwater sediment microbial communities from Prairie Pothole Lake near Jamestown, North Dakota, USA - PPLs Lake P7 Core (1) Depth... | ecosystem: Environmental > Aquatic > Freshwater >...
GCTTCGAACACCTCGTGTTCCTCCGGCCGCGCCTCGGTGGCCTCGAGGTCGCGTGCCAGGAACAGGTGGATCACCTCGGTGAACACGCCCGGCGAGCTGAAGTACTCCCCGAGCTTGTCCCAGCGCCGCGCGACCACGCCCGCCTCCTCGGCAAGCTCGCGCCGCGCGCAGTCGAGCGGCGGCTCCCCACCGTCGAGCTTGCCGGCGGGCAGCTCCGTGAGCCAGCCGCCCGCCGCGTGCCGGAACTGCCGCAGCAGGCACACGCGTCCGTCGGCGTCGAGCGCCACGACGGCCGCGCCTCCCGGGTGGTGCGCGACCTCGAGCTCGGCCACGCGACCGTTCGGCAGCCGGACCTGCTCGAGATTCAGGGTCAACACGCGTCCTTTGAACACGTTTCGGATCGATTCGGCCATGCGGCGGTTCACCTGGTCGGCACGGAAGGCCACGGGATCTTACGCCGAACGACGCACATGGCACGCTGGCCTGCTCCAGCCGCGCCGCAGCTGTGGTAATTTGGCCGATCGGCCCCTTTTGCAGGGATGAACCGGAGATTCCACGTGAACACGTCCCACCTGCCCGGCACGCTGGCCCGGCTGCGACAGACCTTCGACAGCGGCAAGACGCGCCCGATGGAGTGGCGGCTCGGCCAGCTTGCCGAGATCGAGCGCATGATGCGCGAGCACGAGGCCGACATCGCCGAGGCGCTGCGGCTCGACCTCGGCAAGTGCCGCTTCGAGGCGGTGCTCACCGAGATGAGCTTCGTGGCGGCGGAGGCGAAGTACGCGCGCAAGAACCTGCGCAAGTGGATGCGGCCGAAGAAGGTGCGCACGCCGATCATGGTGCAGCCTGGCCACAGCTACCTGTGGCCGGAGCCCAAGGGCGTCATCCTGATCATCGCCCCGTGGAACTACCCGATGTCCATGGTCATGGCGCCGCTGGTCGGCGCCGTGGCGGCGGGCAACTGCGCCGTGATGAAGCCGTCGGAGGTCACCGCGCACACCTCGGCGATGCTGGCGAGCCTGCTGCCGCGCTACCTCGACAACGATGCGTTCGCCGTGGTCGAGGGCGGCATCCCCGAGACGACCGAACTGCTCGAGCAGCAGTTCGACCACATCCTGTACACGGGCAACGAGCGCGTCGCGAAGGTGGTGATGGCGGCCGCCGCGAAGCACCTCACGCCGGTGACGCTCGAGCTCGGCGGCAAGAGTCCCTGCCTGATCGACCGCACCGCCGACCTCGAGGTGGCCGCGTCGCGCATCGCCTGGGGCAAGTTCATCAACGCCGGGCAGACCTGCGTGGCACCCGACCACGTGCTGGTGCACCGTGAGGTGGCGCAGCAGTTCACCGACATCCTGGCCGGCAAGATCCGCCAGTTCTACGGCGACGACCCGGAGCAGAGCCCGGATTTCTGCCGCATCGCGAGCGAACGGCACACGGCGCGCTTCCAGCAGTTGCTCGCGGGCCAGAAGATCCACACCGGCGGGCGCGTCGACGTCGCCAAGCGCTTCGTCGAGCCGACCATCGTGCTCGACCCGGCACCCGACTCGGCGTTGATGCAGGAGGAGATCTTCGGGCCGGTGCTGCCGGTCATCACCGTGGACGAAATGCACCACGCGATCCGGTTCGTGGCCGAGCGCCCGAAGCCGCTGGCACTCTACCTGTTCACCAAGAGCAAGGTACTCGAGGACGCGGTACTCGATCGGCTGAGCGCCGGCACCGTGTGCGTCAACGACGCGGTCATCTTCATGGTGTCGCCGGAGCTGCCGTTCGGCGGCGTCGGCAACAGCGGCATGGGCCGCTACACCGGCTGGTTCGGCTTCGAGACCTTCAGCCACATGAAGCCGGTGATGAAGCGCAGCTTCCGGTTCGACGCGCCGATGCGCTACCCGCCGTACACCGAGCAGAAGGCGAGGCTGCTCAAGCTGGTCCAGTAGCAGCAGAAAGAAAGCAGGTGCCGGTGTTACGGCTTTCGGTTTGCGCAGCAAACCGAAAGCCGTAACACCGGCACCTACTTCAGTAACACCGGCACCTAGTTAGCCTACCTAGTTAGCCTAGTTAAGCTCCTCAGTCGTCGACGCGGTCGACCGAGGTCTGGCCGGAAATGCGTCGGCGGATGTGCGACCACGACATGCCGACGCCCAGCACGAGCCCGAGGATCAGCAGCACGACCCAGGCCATGGTCGAGCGGTTGCTGACGTCGAGCCAGCCCTGGCTCACCATCCACCATACGATGGCGGCGAACAGCGCGATCATCAGCGCGATGCCCAGCGTGCCGATCGCGGCCAGCGTGGAGCGCACGAAGAAGATCCAGCCGATCACCAGCAGCAGTCCTGCGATCGCCTCGAGCGGTTGCACCGACGGAAAGCCGTCCGCCAGCCAGTGATAGTAGGAGTGGCCGGTGGGATTGAAGGTGAGCATCACCAGCGCCACGGCGAACAGCAGCCGGCTCGTGAAGCCGACAAAATCGAACTTTTCCATGCGCGTGCAGCGCCTCCTGGTTGGTGCCCCCCGGCCCGGCATCTTATTACAGCGTGGCGAGTGGCCGCCGCGCCTGCTGGATATCCATACAGTCCCGTCCTATAGTGCCCGGACCCATGACGAGTACCGAGGCATTCGCGCGGCTCAACGCCGCGCAGCGTGAGGCCGCAACGTTCGGCGCGTCCCTGCAGGGCCGCGGCGTGCGTGCCGCACCGCTGCTGGTGATCGCCGGCGCAGGTACGGGCAAGACCAGCACCCTGGCGCACCGCGTAGCCCACCTGCTGCTCGAGGGCGTCGCGCCGGAGCGGCTGCTGCTGCTGACCTTCAGCCGGCGCGCCGCAATCGAGATGACGCGGCGCGCCCAGCAGGTCGTCGCCGAGTCGCTGCAGTCGGCGCGTGGACCCGGGCCCCAGGTTGGGCACCTGCGCTTGCCCTGGTCCGGCACATTCCACGCGATCGGCAACCGCCTGATCCGCGAGTACGCCGGCCGGCTCGGCCTCGACCCGTCCTTCAGCGTGCTGGATCGTGCCGACGCGGCCGACCTGATGGACGTGGTGCGGCATCGGCTCGGCCTGTCGCAGACCGCGCAGCGCTTCCCGCGCAAGGACACCTGCCTCGGCATCTACTCGCACCGCATCAACACGCAATTGCCGCTGCGCCACAGCCTCGAGACCGCGTATCCCTGGTGTCTCGACTGGGAGGACGCGCTCACCGGCCTGTATCGCGCGTACGTCGAGGAGAAACTCGCCCAGCAGGCGCTCGACTACGACGACTTGCTGCTCTACTGGCAGGTGATGATGCGCGACGACGCGCTGGCCGCCGAGATCGGCGCGCGCTTCGACCACGTGCTGGTCGACGAGTACCAGGACACCAACGCACTGCAGGCGGAGATCCTGCTGCGGCTCAAGCCCGACGGAGCCGGCCTGACGGTGGTGGGCGACGACGCACAGGCGATCTACTCCTTCCGCGGCGCCACCGTGGAGAACATCCTGGAATTTCCCGAGCGGTTCTCGCCACCGGCACACGTGGTGGTGCTGGAGGAGAACTACCGTTCGACCCAGCCGGTGCTCGATGCCGCGAACGCGCTGATGGCCGACGGCGGCCGGCAGTACCGCAAGTTCCTGCGCAGCACGCGCGGCGGTGGCACCAGGCCCCGTTACGTCACGGTGCAGGACGACCAGGCGCAGGCGGCTTACGTCGTGGAGCGCGTGCTCGAGTGCCGCGAGCGCGGCGTCGATCTCAGGCGCCAGGCGGTGCTGTTCCGCAATGCCGATCACAGCGACGTGCTCGAGCTCGAGCTGATGCGCCGCAACATTCCCTACGTGAAATACGGCGGCCTCAAGTTCCTCGAGGCCGCGCACGTGAAGGACCTGCTCGGCGTACTGCGCTGGGCCGACAATCCGCGCAACCGCATCGCGGCGTTCCGCGTGCTGAAGCTGCTTCCGGGCATGGGTCCGGCGCACACGCAGCGCGCCTGCGAGGCCTTCGAGGCTGCCGGGTATCGCTGGTCCGCGCTCGCTGCGCACGCCGTGCCACCGGCGACGCGCGAGCACTGGCAGGGGTTCGCCGGCCTGATGGCGGGGCTAGGCGCCGAGTCGGCGGAATGGGCAGGGCAGGTGACGCGGGTGCGTACGTGGTACGAGCCGCAGCTCGAGCGGCTGTACGAGTCGGCGCAGGCGCGCCGCGGCGACCTCGAGCAGCTCGAGCGCCTGGCCGTCCAGTACCCTACCCGCGAAGCGTTCGTCACGGAGCTGACGCTCGATCCGCCGCAGGCGAGCGGCGATCTTTCCGGCGACCCGCTGCTCGACGAGGACTACCTCGTGCTGTCGACGGTCCACTCCGCCAAGGGGCAGGAGTGGGAGGCAGTGCACGTGCTCAACGTCACGGACGGCAGCTTCCCGTCCGAGTTCTCGGCGGGCCGACCCGAACTGCTCGAGGAGGAGCGGCGCCTGCTGTATGTGGCGATGACTCGCGCGAAGCAGGAACTGCACCTGCTGGCGCCTGTCCGGTTCTATGTCACGCAGCAGTCGCGCAGCGGTGATCGGTACGTGCACGGCACGCGCAGCCGGTTCCTCACCGATGCAGTGCTCGGCCGCTTCGAGCGCGCGGCGTGGCCGGCGCAAGCCGAGCCGGCCGCGGGGCCTGTCGCGTCCCGTGGCGCGCGCGTGGACGTCGCCGAGCAACTGCGCAAGCTCTGGTAGGCGCGCCGACGGCGTACATCACTGCCGGCCTGCGAGCGCTGCACATGAAAAAAGAAGGCCCGGGTTGCCCCGGGCCTTCTGCGTTTGGTTCGGCTCGGACGCCCGCAGGCGTCCGGACGATTACCAGCGACGCTGGCCGCCGCCGCCACCACCGCCGTAGCCGCCGCCACCGCCACCGCCACTGCCGCCGTAGCCACCGCCACCGCCGCCGTAGCCGCCGCCACCCGAACGGCCGCCACCGCCGCCCGGACGGCCGCCACCGCCGGTGCGCGGACGATCCTGCGCTTCGTTGACGCGCAGCGGACGGCCGCCCATGTTGAAGCCGTTGAGAGCCTGCATCGCCTTCTGAGCGTCAGCCTGCGGCATCTCGACAAAGCCGAAGCCGCGCGGCCGGCCGGTTTCACGGTCGGTCGGCAGGGCGACGGATTCAACGGTGCCGTGCTGGGCGAAGAGGTCACGGATCTCGCTCTCGGTCGCCGAGAACGGAAGGTTGCCCACGTAGATCTTGGTCATTCGAACATCCTAAGAAAAAAACGAAACACAAAGACAGGACCACAAAAAGCCGATACGCCCGCTGCACACTGCCCTTCGCAGGGCCAGTGCACGGGCGATCCCTGTCACCTGATCGAAGACGTTTCGGCTTAACAAACCAGGCGCCAGACGGCACCCTGCAAGACACGGACGGGCAACGATCGCGGCGCAGTCTAGCACAAGCTCATGTCCTTGAAGGAAATTTCGGGCAGGAGCACGTGTTTTCGGCATTCACCAGCGCGCGCCGCCGCCCGGAGGGGCGCCGTGCGGCGGGCGTTCGCGCGCCTCGTTGACGCGCAGCGGGCGACCGTTCATGGCGAAGCCGTTCAGGCCGGCGATGGCCTTCTGGGCATCCTCGGCCGGCATGTCCACGAAGCAGAAGCCACGCGGACGGCCAGTTTCACGGTCGTTGATGATCTTCACGGACTCCACCGTGCCGTGCTGCTCGAACAAGCCGCGCACCTCGGCTTCGGTGGCATTGAAGGGCAGGTTGCCCACGTACAGGGACGTCATCGACGTGACCACTCACTCCGGCGTGCAATGCGCCGCGGGCCAGGCCCCTGGCAGCGCCGGCTGCGGAGGGAATGACACTGCGACTTGGGAAAAGGCTGGCAAGGACGTAGTCACCGGACTTCGGAGGAGGGGACCTGGGCTTGGGGAATCAGCAGGCCAAGGACGGATTAGTTCCGGTGACGAGAATCTCGAGGAAGGTCAAGACTAACCACAGTGGCCGCCCCGCTGCAAGCTAAATCATTGATGCAGCGCAAAAAAATCAGCTCTGCTCGCCGGCGCCACGCCGGCCGGCGTCGCCTCAGGCGCCGCTGCGTTCGATCCAGTGCTCGAGATTGCGCAGATTGGTCCACGCCCCCTCGCGGTCGTGCCAGGTGGCGAACCAGCGCGTCAGGTCGGTGGGGCTGTGGCCGCGTTCGGCTGCGCGCGTTGCCATAAGCCGCGCGAACTGCTCCGCCGGCGGCCGCGGATCGAGGGTTTCTTCCAGCAAGGGTGTCGCTCCGTCGTTTGACGGCCCCCATTCCAGCCGCGTGCCGTGACGGCCGCGTGACGCGGAGCTTGCAGAATCGTGAACGACGCGCTCAATCCGGCTCGAGATAGGTGTAGCCGTTCAATTCGCCGTCGTAGAAGCGGCGCAGCGCCTGGCTCTCTGCCAGCGACAGACGCCCCTCGCGCACGGCGCGCTCGCAGTCGCGCGCAAGCTGCGGCAACAGCCGGTCCACGTCGTAGCGCATGTAACGCAGAACCTCCGCCGCGGTGTCGCCCTTCACCGTCTCCTCGATCCACCAGCCCCCCTCGTCGTGCAGCTTGATGTGCACCACGTGGGTGTCGCCGAACAGGTTGTGCAGGTCGCCGAGCGTCTCCTGGTAGGCGCCCACCATGAACGCCGCGAGATAGTACGGCTCCGACTCGCGCAGCTCGTGCACCTCGAGCGTGCGCTTGGTCTCGCGCACGCTGGGGAAGTGGTCGATCTTGCCGTCGGAGTCGCAGGTGATGTCCGCCAGCACCGCGTTGCGCAGCGGCTTCTCGTCGAGCCGGTGGATCGGCATGATCGGGAACAGCTGGTCGATCGCCCAGCTGTCCGGCAGCGACTGGAACACCGACACGTTGCAGAAGTAGATGTCGCTCAGGATGGACTCGAGGCCCTCGAGTTCCTCCGGCACCGACTCGAGGCGCCGGCAGAAGTCGCGGATCTTCGCGCAGGTGGCCCAGTACAGCCGCTCGACGAGGCCGCGGTGCTCGAGGCTCAGGTAGCCGAGGTTGAACATCTGCAGGGCCTGCTCGCGGGCCTGCAGCGCGTCGTGGTAGCACTCGACGAGCCGCCGCTGGGTGATCGAGCGGTAGGCGTCGCGCAGGTCGGTCACCGGCTGCGGCACGTCCTCCTCGCCCTCGTGGCCGCGCGCGTCCTGTTCGCTCACGGCGAAGCGGTCGAGCGCCGAGCTGCCGAGCGCGTTGAACACGAGCAGGCTGTGGTGCGCGGCAATGGCGCGGCCCGACTCGCTCACGATCACCGGGTGCTCGACGCCGCGCGCGTTGCAGACGTTCGCGATGCGGTAGACGACGTCGCTCGCGTACTCGGCCATCGTGTAGTTCATCGACGACGAGTAGTTGGTGCGGCTGCCGTCGTAGTCCACGCCGAGGCCGCCGCCGACGTCGATGTAGCGCAGGCCGGCGCCCATCAGCTTGAGCTCGGCGTACACGTGCGCGAGCTCGTTGACGGCGTCTTTCACGCGGCGGATGTCCTGCAGCTGGCTGCCGGGATGGCAGTGCACGAGCTGCAGGCAGTCCTCCATGCCCTGTTCCTTGAGGACGCGGAACAGCTCGAGGATCTCGCTCACGAACAGCCCGAACTTCGATTTCTCGCCCGACGACTCGCGCCAGCGCCCGGCCCCCTCGCTCGCGAGCTTGACGCGCACGCCGATGCGCGGCCTGACGTCGTAGGCCTGCGCGTGCTTCAGGATCAGCGCAAGCTCGCTGAAGTTCTCGACCACCGGGATGATGGTGCGGCCGAGCTTGGTGGCGAAGATCACCGCCTCGATGTAGCTGTCGTCCTTGAAGCCGTTGCAGACGATCATCCGCTCCGACTCGCCCTCGGTGAGCGCCATGACCGCGAGCAGCTCGGGCTTCGAGCCGACCTCGAGGCCGAAGCCGAACTCGCGGCCGTAGCCGTAGACCTCCTCGACCACCAGCCGCTGCTGGTTGACCTTGATCGGGAACACGGCCGTATAGCGATTGCGGTAGTCGTTCTCGGCGATGGCTGTCGCGAACGCGTCGTGCAGCCGCTTCAGGCGATGGCGCAGGATGTCCGAGAAGCGCACCACGACCGGCGTGGTGAGGTCGCGCGCCTCGAGCCCGCGGATCACCTCGTGCAGGTCGATCTCCTGCTCGCTCGTCTGGTCCGGGCGCACGACGACGTGGCCCGCGGCGTTGATGCCGAAGTAGCCGTTGCCCCAGGCGTTGACGCCGTAGAGCTCGAGCGAGTCCTCGATGTTCCAGGGGCTGCCCGGCGTGGGCTTGCGTGCGGTCTTCTCCACCTGCTGCGGCTCCGGGGGGGCCTGAAAAAATAGGCGCGAACGATAGCAGAAGCGCCCGCGAAAATATCGTATCGCCGCGTCGCAGTTCTAAGGCGCCGCGCCGGTCCGTACCGGGCGCGCCGAATCGCTCGACCACTCGCTCCACGAGCCTGGGTAGAGTCGCGCGCCCCGCAGGCCCGCGTGCTCGAACGCGAGCAGCAGGTGGCAGGCGGTGACGCCCGAGCCGCAATAGGCGATCGCACGCTCCGGCGCGACTCCGTCGAGGCTCGCGACGAGCGCGGCACGCAGGGCTTCGGCCGGCAGGAAGCGGCCCTGCGGATCGAGACTCAGTCCGAACGGATGGTTGCGCGCGCCCGGCACGTGTCCGGCGACGCGGTCGATCGGCTCGACCTCGCCCCGGTAGCGTTCCGGTGCGCGCGCATCCAGGACGCGGCTCGCGGGATCGCCCGCGGCGGCGAGCACCTCGTGCGCGGTCACCGCCATCGCGGGGCGCGGCCGCGCGACGAAGTTGCCCGGCGCCGGCACCGGTATCTCCTCGGTGAGCGGCAGGCCGAGCTGCAGCCAGCGACGCATGCCGCCGTCGAGTACCGCCACCTCTTCGTGACCGAGCCAGCGCAGCATCCACCAGAGCCGGGCGGCGTAGGCGCCGTTGCCGTCGTCGTAGGCGACGACCAGGGAGTCGGCGTCCACGCCCCAGCTGCGCAGTCGCTGCTCGAAGTCCGCGGGCGATGGCAGCGGATGGCGGCCCGACGTCGGGGTCGCGGGGCGGGACAGTTCGCTGTTCAGGTCCACGTACACGGCGCCTGGCAGGTGCTCGTCGAGGTAAGCCGAGCGGCCGTAGGCCGGCCGTGCCAGGTCGAAGCGGCAGTCGAACAGCCGCAAGCGTGGATCGCCGAGCAGCGCTGCGAGCGCCTCGGCCTGGACGAGCGTGCGCGTGGCCATGGTCCGTTCCCTCGCTGCCGCGGTACCGCGGCACAGTCTCCAACAGTACAATCGCGCGGCCTCGACCGCACGGGCTCGTGGCCTTCGGGAGGACCCTCGATGACGCTCGAACTCTTCTGGGGCAGCGGCAGCCCCTACGCCTGGCGCGTCCAGCTCGCGCTCGAGTACAAGCGGCTCGCCTACGAGTCGCACCTCCTGCAGTTCTCGATGCAGGAACACAAGTCCCCGCAGATGCTGCGCATGAACCCGCGCGGCCGCGTCCCCGTGCTCAAGGACGGCGAGTACGTGGTGTTCGAGTCGCTCGCCTGCCTGCTGTACCTCGACCGCAAGTACCCGGAGCCGCCGCTGTTCGGCCGCACGCCGGAGGAGGCGGGCACGATCATGCGCGTGATCTGCGAGTACCAGGCGTATGCGGAGAGCCACCTGATGCAGATCGTCCACGCAGTGTTCTTCGAGAACATGGACGAGCGCGCGGAGGAGGTCACGCGCGCCATGCACGTGGTCGCGGGCGAGGCGCGCACCATCGAGGGCCGCCTGAGCAGCTCGGACTGGCTGGTGGGGCAGCACGTGTCGGCCGCGGACCTGGTGGTGTTCCCGTTCATCATGCTGCTGCTGCGCGCCATGGAGAAGCGCGAGGCGGGCGACCTGCGCTCGCGCTTCCTGCCGATGGAGACGACCTACCCGGCCATCGCCCGCTGGATCCGCCGCGTCGAGGGCCTGCCGGGCTACGACCGCACGTATCCGCCGCACTGGCGCGACGGCGCGCCGCGCGGCTGACCAGCCCCGGGGGCGTGACCCCCGAACGATTCCGGGTAAACTAACGCACTTCCCGTCGTCCCCATTTCCGCGAGTCGGTCACGAGTCATCATGAGCCACTACCCGGTCCACGTTACGTTTCCCGGTCGCCTGATCTTCGTCGGCTTCGGCAGCATCGGCCAGGGCGTCCTGCCGCTCATCCTGCGGCACGTGGGCATCCAGCCCGACCAGATCACGGTGGTCACGGCCGACGAGTCGGGCGAGAAGGTCGCAGCCGAGTACGGCGTGCGCTTCGTCAAGCACCCGCTCACGCGCGAGAACTTCAAGAACGTGCTCGACCCGCTGGTCGGGCGCGGTGACTTCCTGCTCAACCTGTCGGTGGACGTGTCGAGCCTCGCGCTCGTGCAGCTGTGCTGGGAGAAGGGTGCGCTGTACCTCGACACCTGCATCGAGCCGTGGCCGGGCGGCTACACCGACCCGACGATCTCGCCTGCCAAGCGCACCAACTATGCGCTGCGCGAGACCGCGCTTGCGCTGCGCGAGACCGTGAAGCGCGCGCCGACGGCGGTGCTCACGCACGGCGCCAACCCGGGCCTCGTGTCGCACTTCGTCAAGCAGGCGCTGCTCAACATCGCCACCGACACCGGCGTGGAGCACGGCGACCCGAATACGCGCGAGGAGTGGGCGGCGCTGGCCCACAAGCTCGGCGTGAAGGTGATCCACATCGCCGAGCGCGACACGCAGGTGGCCTCCTACGCCAAGGAACCCGGCGAGTTCGTCAACACGTGGTCGGTGGACGGCTTCGTCAGCGAAGGCTGCCAGCCCGCCGAGCTCGGCTGGGGCTCGCACGAGAAGAACTGGCCGCGCGACGGCAAGAAGCACGACTTCGGCCGCGGCAGCGCCATCTACCTGATGCAGCCCGGCGCGGGCACGCGCGTGCGCACCTGGACGCCGATGGCCGGACACTTCCACGGCTTCCTGATCACGCACGGCGAATCCATCTCGATTTCGGACTACCTCAGCATCAAGAAGGGCGAGCAGGTCGTGTACCGCCCGACGGTGCACTACGCCTATCACCCGAGTGACGACGCGGTGCTGTCCGTGCACGAGCTCGCCGGCCGCAACTGGATCATGCAGGACCGCAAGCGGATCATGATGGACGAGATCGTCAAGGGCGTGGACGAGCTCGGCGTGCTGCTGGCCGGCCACAAGAAGAACGCCTACTGGTACGGTTCGCAGCTCTCCATCCAGGAGGCGCGGCAGCTGTGCCCGCACAACAGCGCCACCTCGCTGCAGGTGACGGTGTCGGCCATGGCCGGCCTGATCTGGGCCATGGAGAACCCGAACTGCGGCATCGTCGAGCCCGATGAACTGGACTACAAGCGCATCCTCGAGATCTGTCGTCCGTACCTCGGTCTCGTCGTCGGCGAGTACACCGACTGGCACCCGCTGGTGGAGCGCGGAAGGCTGTTCCCCGAGGACGTCGACCAGACCGACCCCTGGCAGTTCAAGAACGTCCGCGTGGTATGAGCGCAGCCGCCGGCGCGGGCGGCTGCCTCTGCGGCGCCGTCCGCTTCCGCTGCGGCATGCCGCCGCTCTGGGTCGCGCACTGCCACTGTTCGATGTGCCGCCGTGCGCAGGGTGCGGGATTCGTCACCTGGGTCGGTACGGCCGGGCAGCACTTCGTCCTCGAGTCGGGGGCCGACGTCCTGCGGCGCTACCATTCGTCCGCGGCGGCCACGCGCAGCTTCTGCGGACGCTGCGGCTCGCCCTTGTTCTTCGAGTCGAGCCGCTGGCCCGGCGAAATCCACGTGACGCTCGCGAGCCTCGACGACCCGTCGGGGCTCGAGCCGCAGGCGCACGCTTACTGGCGGAGCCGTGTGCCGTGGGCCGACTGGAGCGGCAAGGAACTGGCGCAGGTGGAGCCGGAGGACCAGGGCTAGGGGGCAACGGGAAAGTCGGTCGCCTCTTCGTACCGCACCGCCACGACCACGTAGGTCCGGCTGCCGCCGGGCACCTGCACCGTCACCTCGTCGTCGCGGCGCTTGCCGAGCAGCATGCGTGCCAGCGGCGAATCCATGCTGATGTAGCGGCGCGCCGGGTCGATCTCGTCCGGGCCCACGATGCGCAGTTCGCTCTCGTGGCCCTCGTCGTCCTCGACCGTGACCCACGCGCCGAAGAACACGCGGCCGCGGTCGTCCGGCGGACGGCTCACGACCACCAGGCCGTCGAGGCGCTTGCGCAGGTAACGCACGCGGCGATCGATCTCGCGCAGCTGCTTCTTGCCGTAGATGTACTCCGCGTTCTCCGAGCGGTCGCCCTGGGCGGCGGCTTCCGCGACCGCCCGCGTCACCTGCGGCCGGTGCACGCGCCACAGGTAGTCGAGCTCCTCCTGCAGGCGCCGCGCACCCTCGGCAGTGGCGTACTTCGAGCCCGGGGGCTCCGGGCGCCGGTAACGCGTCATGTTTTCACGCACCCGTCGCGACCGGGCCGTGGATTGTGCGCGCAATCACGGAATCCGGGTCTGGTCATCAGTAGCTTTCCGGCCCATGGCGATCAAGTACTACGCGCATTTCCTGGTGGACGAGCCGGACCCGCGAGGCCTGCAGGAATACCGCGGCGTAGTCGAGCTCGATGGCCAGCCGCGGCGCACCGGGCGCGAGCTGCGCGAGGCTGCCCACATCATCGCCCGCAACATGGGGCGGCAGCTGCGCGACGTGAAGGTGCTGCAATGGGCGCGGCTGCACTGATCGCCTGACTTTCGGTTCCCCTGGCGGACTCGTCCCTTCCCTTCGACCAGAGTCCGCTCCTCGACCCCGGGCCACAAACCCGGGGTCATTTTCTTTGCGCGCGACTCCGGCACCGCCCTCACTGACCTATGCGCAGCGCCGCAATCGCCACCCGCACCTCCAGCAGGAAGCTGAGCAGCGCGCCGACCAGCGCGGTCATGGCGAGCACGAAGATCAACGCGACCGAGCCGGCGAGGTTGATCGGCACGAAGGTGCTGGCGAACAGCAGCGCGATCACCAGCGCCACGAGCAGCGCAGCGACCGTGCTCAGCGTGATCGAGACGTTGATGAGCAGCGAGCGCCGCTTCGCCGCGCGCAGCTGCTGCCGCGCCTCCTCGGGCGACCCGTTGCTGTCATTGCGCAGGCTCTCCCCGACCCGGCGCGCGCGGTCCACGATGCGCGCGAGGCGGTTGGTGAGCACGCCGAGGAACACCCCGATGCCGGAGAACAGGAACACGGGCGCCACCGCGAGCTGGATCGCGTGCGCGACGTCGACGACTTCGATTCCATCCATGGGCGCGCATTCTAGTGCAGCGCTCCGCGCGCCGTTGCATCGCCGGGCTTCGGGCGCGCACCATCGGAGTTCCCGGGGGCGCGCGCAATGGTCTTCAAGGATCACTTCTCGCGGCAGTCGGCCGCCTACAGCCGGTACCGTCCGGGCTACCCGCCGGCGCTCATCGAATTCGTCTCGGCAAGCGCGCCGGCGAGGCGCCTGGCGGTGGATTGCGCCACCGGCAGCGGCCAGGCCGCGGTCGGGCTGGCGGAGCACTTCGAGGGCGTGCTGGCGGTGGACGCGAGTTCCAGCCAACTGGCGCGCGCCCAGCCGCAAGCGCGGGTCCACTACGTCGCCGCCCTGGCCGAGCGGCTGCCGATCCGCGACCGCAGCGTGGATCTCGTCGCCGCCGCGCAGGCGGCGCACTGGTTCGACTTCGAGTGCTTCCACGCCGAGTGCCGCCGCGTGCTCGTGCCGCGCGGCGTCGTGGCGGTGTGGACCTACGGACTGATGCGCGTCGAGGCAGCCATCGATGAAATCGTCGACGACTTCCATGCCAATGTGGTGGGTGCCGACTGGCCGCCGGAGCGTCGTCACGTGGAGCAGGGCTATCGTTCGATGTCGTTCCCGTGGCGCGAAGAACCCGCGCCCGCGTTCTCCCTGGAGTCCGACTGGGACCTCGAGCAGGTGATGGGCTACCTCGCGACCTGGTCGGCCGTACAGCGCTGCAGGGACCGTACGGGACGCGATCCCCTCGCGGTCGTCGAACCGCGGCTCGCCGCGCTCTGGCCACGCTTCGTCGCAAGACGGGTGCGCTGGCCGGTCCACCTGCGTCTTGGCCGGGCCTGATCCTCTATACTCCGCCGCCTTCCGGCGGTGCCTGCCCGGGCTGGCGACCACTTCCTGCAGACGCTGTGGTGATGCGCGCCCAGGGACGCGAAGGGGTCTGGTGGTTTGCGCTGCCGGCCCCATAATGGCGCCCGTGGGAGTCGAGTTCGCCTAGGAGAGCATGCGATGCGCATTTTCCGAGTAGTCCTGCTTGCTGTCGCGAGCGTCTTTCTCTCTGCCTGCGGCTACAACACGCTGCAGGTGCAGGACGAGACCGTGAAGTCCGCCTGGTCCGAGGTCGTGAACCAGTACCAGCGCCGGGCCGACCTGATCCCGAACCTCGTCAACACGGTCAAGGGCTTCGCCGCCCAGGAGCAGGCCGTGCTGGTGGGCGTCACCGAGGCGCGCGCCAAGGCGACGCAGATCCAGGTGAACGCCGACGACCCCGAGTCGCTCAAGCAGTTCCAGGCCGCGCAGGGCGAGGTCTCGAGCGCATTGTCGCGCCTGATGGTGGTCGTCGAGAGGTACCCGGAGCTCAAGTCCGACCAGAACTTCCGCGACCTGCAGGCGCAGCTCGAGGGCACCGAGAACAGGATCACCGTGGCCCGCAACCGCTACATCCAGGCGGTGCAGGACTTCAACGTCACGGTGCGCCGGTTCCCGACCAACCTCACAGCGATGATCTTCGGCTACAAGGTGAAGCCGAACTTCACCGTCGAGAACGAGGCGGCCATCGCGAAGCCGCCGACGGTCGATTTCTCGGCCCCGGCACCCGCGCCGCAGGCCGCGCCGGAACCCGCGCCGGCGCCGGCGGGGAATTGACGCTGCGCCCGGCTGCCGCGGCGCGCGCCGCGGCAGCCCTGCTCCTGCTTGCAGTGCCTGCGCTGCACGCGCAGGAGCTGGTCGCGGTCCCGCCACTGGCCTCACCGGTCACCGACGTGGCGGGCATCCTCACGCCCGACCAGTCGGCGGCGCTCGACACCCGGCTGCGCGAATTCGAGCAAGGCAAGGGCAGCCAGGTCGCGGTGCTGGTCGTGCCCAGCACGCAGCCAGAGGAGATCGAGCAATACGCGATGCGCGTCGCCGAGGCGTGGAAGCTCGGTCGCGAGGGCGTCGACGACGGCGCATTGCTGCTCGTCGCGGTCCAGGACCGGCGCGTGCGCATCGAGGTGGGTTACGGCCTCGAGGGCGTGCTGCCGGACGCGGTCGCCAATCGCATCATCGACCAGGACATCGTCCCGGCGTTCCGCAGCGGTGATTTCTACGGCGGCATCTCGGCCGGCGTGGACCGCATGTTGCGCGTCGTCGAGGGCGAGCCGCTGCCGGCGGCCGCGCCCCGCTCCCCGGCGCACGGCGTGCCCGGCCTGTTCCAGTTGCTGCCGTTCCTGTTCGTGTTCGCGCTCGTGGGCGGCTCGATTTTCCGTCGCCTGTTCGGGCGCGTCGGCGGCGCGCTGACCACGGGCGGCCTGGTGGGGGGGCTGACTTGGCTGCTGGTCGGCATCCTCGGCCTCGCGCTCGGCGCTGGCGTGGTCGCATTCATCTTCGCCCTGCTGGGCGGGTTCGGCGGCGGTGGTGGATCCGGCCGCGGCGGCTGGTACAGCCGTCCCCACGGCAGTGGCTGGGGCGTCCCGGGCGGCTTCGGCGGCGGCTTCGGTGGTGGTCGCAGCGGCGGCTTCGGCGGCGGCTGGAGTGGTGGCGGCGGCGGGTTCGGTGGCGGTGGCGCCTCGGGGAGCTGGTAGACGATGGACTGGTCACGCTGGTTCCGGCACACGTTCGCCACGGGCGGCGCGGTGCGGCGTGCGTTCCCGCCGCAGACGCTCGCCAGCATCGAGGCCGGGATCGACGCGTCCGAACGCATGCACTGCGGCGAGATTCGCGTCGCGATCGAAGGTGCGCTCGAGCCGTCCGAGATTGCGCGGGGCAAGGCGCCACGCGAGCGTGCGCTCGAGGTGTTCGCCGCGCTCGGCGTCTGGGACACCGACGCGAACAACGGCGTGCTGATCTACGTCCTGCTCGCGGATCGTGACGTCGAGATCGTCGCCGACCGCGGTTTCAACGACCGCGTGGCCGCGTCAGAATGGCGTGAAGTGTGCGACCGGATCGAGCGCGAGTTCCGGGCCGGCCGGTTCGAACACGGAATGCTCGCCGGCGTCGGCGAGGTTGGCCGTATCATTGGCGCGCATTACCCGCAGCGCCCAGGGCAGCGCGACGAGGACGAACTGCCCAACCGGCCTGCACTGTTGTGACTCGATCCGGGCAGCGGGCCCGGGAGGGGTGGACCCATGCGTGGATCAGATCGCAGCCCGGCCATGGGGCTGGTGCGGGCGACGGCGACGATCGGCCTGCTCGTGCTCGGTGGCTGCAGCCTCTTCCGGCCCGCGCCTCCGCCGGCCCCGGTCGAGCCGCCGAAGCCCAGGCTGGCCGAGCCGCTCGCGATGCATACGTTCCCGTTCGACCCGCAGACGACGGGGGTCGTCGGTGAGCTGCAGGTGACCTTCTCGAGGCACGAGGACACGCTGCCGGACATCGCCAGGCGCTTCAATCTCGGCTTCGACGAACTCGTGAACGCCAACCCGGGTGTCGACCCGTGGCTGCCCGGCGAGGGGACCCGCATCGTCCTGCCGACGCAGTTCGTGCTGCCCGACGCGCCTGCCGAAGGCGTGGTCGTGAACCTCGCCGCCCTGCGCATGTTCCATTTCCCGAAGCCAGACAAGGACGGGCAGCGCGTCGTGCACACGTACCCGATCGGTATCGGCAAGGTCGGCTGGGCGACGCCGGCCGGCACCACGAAGATCGTGTCCAAGCGCAAGGACCCGTACTGGACGCCGCCCGCGTCCGTGCGCAGGGAGCACGCGGCCGAGGGCGACCCACTGCCGGCACGAGTGCCGCCGGGGCCAGACAATCCGCTCGGCAACCGTGCGATGAACCTCGGCTGGCCGAGCTACCTGATCCACGGCACGAACAAGCCCGCGGGCGTGGGCCTGCGCGCGAGCCACGGCTGCATACGCATGTACCCGGAGGACGTCGTCGTGCTGTTCGACAGGGTCCCGGTCGGCACCAAGGTGACGGTGGTGAACCAGCCGATCGTGTACCGCTGGCAGGGCGATACCATGTACGTGCAGGCCTACCCGCCGCACGAGGAACTGCTCGAAGCGAAGGCCAAGAGGAAGAAGTCCGGCAAGGCTCCCGCGGTCCACACCCATCTCGATGAGGCCCTGGCGGGCAAGTTGACGGAGCGCGCGGCGGCCCATGGCGGCACGGTCGACCTCGCGTTTGCCGAAAAGGTGGTGAGCGATGCGCGTGGCGTCGCGGTGCCGGTGTCACGGCCGGGCCGTTCGTACGAAGAGTTCGTCGCTGCTGCGCGACAGGTCGAGAACGCGCTGCCCAAGGGCGCCAACTGGGATGGTCGCGACGGCGAAGAGGAGCCCGCGACGGCGGCTCAGTCGAGCGGCGGGAGCAAGGAAGGCACCTGACGCGCGTGGCGGCGGCTGGCCCTAGGCCGTCTTCGAGCGCGCGCCGAGCGCCGTCGCCATCGAGCCGCCCACGACCAGGGCAGCGCCGAGCAGGTTCCAGCCGGACAGCGCTTCCGCCGGCGCCGCCGTCGGCCACGCCCACGCCGCGGCCTGCACCCCGAGCACGGTGAAGACCGGGGCCAGCGTGACCACGGCGCTCACCCGCGATACCTCCCAGTGCTCGAGTGCCTCGGCGAAGCAGCCGTAGGCGACCACGGTGTTCGCACAGCAGAACGCGAGCATGCCGAGCTGCAGCGCGTCGAGGTCGAGGACCTGGGCGAGGTGAGCGGGGGGCAACAGCAAGGGCACGGCCCCGGCGTACACCAGGAACAGCACCTGCTCCGAGGCGAGCTGGGTCAGCAGCTGCTTCTGCGCGAGCGCGTACACCGCCCAGGAGGTCGCGGAGAACAGCATGATCGCCACGCCGAGGCCGAGGCGCGTCTCGATCGCGAACACCTCCGCCAGCCGGTCGTGGAAGAAGACCCCGAGGCCGGTCACCAGCACGGCGAAGCCGACCCACTGCAGCGGCGCGAATCGCTCACGGAAGACCAGCAAGCCGCCGAACAGCAGGAACAGTGGCGCGAGCTGGATCAGGATCTGCGCGACCGTGGGGCTCGTGAGCTCCAGCGACAGCAGGTAACTGACGTAATTGCCGACCAGGCAGAGCAGGGCGGCGCCGTACAGCCACCAGCCGCGGCGGGTGAGCGGCGCCTTGAGCGGCAGGCGACGGCGCCAGGCGAGGAAGGCCCCGAGCGCTGCGGCAGCGACCGCGAAGCGGTACCAGGTCAACGTCCAGGCATCCATGCCGGTGAGCGTGACCTTGAGCGCGATCGGCAGCAGGCCCCAGCTCACCGCGGTGGTGAGCGCCAGGGCGAGCCCGAGTCGCCAGCGTCCGGAGGTGCTGTGCATCAATGGGTAGCGGCAGGCGGCGGCCAAGAATACTAGAACCTGTGCTAAGTTACTGGTGAACACGCGGGGACATGGGATTGCGGGACGCTTCACTCGGCGGCATGGTCGTGGCGGAAGGGCCGGGCGCGGACAGCGTCATCCACCCGCTGCCGAGCGCCGTCACCGCGTTCATCGGCCGCACGCTGCGCGGGCCCGTCGGTCGTCCGGTCGCCGTGCGCAGCTACGCCGAATTTCACCAGGTGTTTGGCGGCCTGTGGCAGCCGAGCCCGCTGGGCTATGCGGTGGAGCAGTTCTTCGAGTGCGGCGGGCAGCGGGCCGTCATCGTGCGCGTCGTCAACGGCGGTGCGCCGGCCACGCTGAGCCTGCCCTGCGGTGACGAGTTGCTCACGCTCGTCGCGCGCAATCCAGGGTCGCGCGAGTCGCTGCGGGCGTCCGTGGACTACGACAACATCGCCGCCAACGAGCCGGACCGCTTCAACCTGGTGGTGCAGCGCGTGCGCACCCGTGGTTCCGAGCACATCGAGGACCAGGAGATCTTCCGGCGCGTTTCGGTCGTGCCGGAAACGACCCGCTTCGTGGCCACGGCGCTGCAGGAATCACAGCTGGTGCGGGTGCGGGGCCCGGTGCCGGCCGTGCGCCCGGAGCGCACGTTCCGCGCAGGCTCGCGCCACCCGATCGGTTACCTGGACTCCAACCCGGACGGCGACGACGGCGCGCCGCTCACCGATTACGACTTGATCGGTTCAGCGGAGGCCGGCACGGGGCTGTTCGCCCTGGCCGGCGCCGAGGACGTGCGTTTCGTGTGCATCCCGCCGCTCGCCCGTGACCGGGACGTCGGCCCGGGCGTACTGCTCGTGGCCGGGCGACTGTGCCGCGAGCGCAATGCGCTGCTGATCGTCGATCCACCCGCCGCGTGGCAGTCCTGCGACGACGCCGTGCAGGGCCTGCTCGAGTTCGAGTTCCGTTCCGAGCACGCCCTGATGTGTTTCCCGCGCATCCAGGCGTTCGACCGCCTGCGCGGTCGCGCCGAGGTGTTCGCCAACTGCGGCGCGGTCGCCGGCACGCTGGCACGCCTCGACGAGCAGCGCCCGCTGCTGCAGCCGGGCGACGACGATGAACTGTTGCTGCGGCCGGTCGTGCGCCCGCATTTCGTGCTGACCGACGCGGAGCGCGCGCGACTCGCGGCGCACGGCGTCAACCCGCTGCAGTCGTTGCGCGCCGCGAGCCCTGGCGCGTTGCCGCTGCGGACGCTCGCCGGCGGTGCGGCGGCGACCGCCGCAGGGCGTCTGCTAACCGCGCAGCGGCGCAGCCTGCTGCTGATGGCCAGCATCGAGCGCGGCACGCGCTGGGCCGTGTTCGAGCCGTCCGAGCGCGCGGTCTGGCAGAAGCTCGCGCGGCAGGTGCAGTCGTTCCTCCAGCCACTCGCGTCGGCCGGGCTGTTCGGGCCGGCGGACGAGCCCGGGGCGTTCCAGGTCGTCTGCGACGAGCGCATCAACGGGCAGGAAGACGTTGCGGCTGGTCACATCAATCTGCTCGTGTCCTTCGGCTCGGCGCGACCGGGCCACTGGCGCTCGTTCATGGTCGTGCACTCGAGGACCGGCAGCCGCGTGCGTCCGGTGCGCTCGAACACGCTGGCGCCGCAGGCGCGCATGACGGTGCGAGAGGTCGAACCGCCGCCCGCGCTGGAGGAGACGCAGCGTCAGCAGACGCTCGCGGAGGCCCTGTTCGGCCGGTCCGGCGAGCCGCGCTCGCTGCCTTCAGTCGTGGCGGACGACCGGGACGCCGTAGCCCCCGCCGCCGGGCGTCTCGATGCGGAGACGATCGCCCGCATTCACCGTGAGTTCGGCCGTCGCCTGCAGCGCTTCTGACGAGCCGTCGCTGCGCAGCACGCGGTCGACGCCGACGCGACCCGCGTCGCCGCCCGCCAGGCCGAAGGGCGCCACGCGCCGGTGATTGGCGAGGAGGCCGGCAGTCATCGCCTCGCGGAACTCCACTTCCCGCACCAGCCCGTCCCCGCCCCGGAATGCCCCGCAGCCGCCGGAACCCTCACGAAGCGAAAACTCGCGCAACAGCACCGGGAAACGGCTCTCGAGCACCTCGGGGTCCGTGAGCCGCGAGTTGGTCATGTGCGTCTGCACGCCACTCGCGCCCGGGTAGCCGGGGCCCGCGCCTGCGCCGCCGGCGATGGTCTCGTAGTACTGGTAGCGATCGTTGCCGAAGGTGAAGTTGTTCATCGTGCCCTGCGCGGCGGCCTGCACGCCGAGCGCGCCGTACAGCGCGTCCACGATGCACTGCGAGGTCTCGACGTTCCCCGCCACCACCGCGCCCGGCGGCACGGGGTCGAGCAGCGAGCCCGGCGGCACGACGATCGCGAGCGGGCGCAGGCATCCGGCGTTCAGCGGAATCTGCTCCTCGATCAGGGTGCGAAACACGTAGAGCACGGCGGCCACCGTCACGGCCCGCGGTGCGTTGAAGTTGTGCTCCCCTTGCGGCGAAGTGCCGGTGAAATCGACGACGGCCGTGCCTGCGGCGTGGTCGATGCTCACCGTCACTGCGATGGCCTGGCCGTTGTCCATTTCGTAGCGGAACCGGCCGTCGCGCAGGCGACGGACCGCGCGACGCATGCACGATTCGGCGTTGTCCTGCACGTGCCCCATGTAGGCGAGCAGCGTCGGCCAGCCGTGTGACGTCGCGGCGCGCTCCAGTTCACGGATGCCGCGCGAGTTGGCGGCGAGCTGGGCCCGCAGGTCGGCGAGGTTCTGCGCCACGTTGCGTGCGGGCCAGCGTCCTGCCGTGAGCAGCCGGCGCACTGCCGGTTCCTCGAAGCATCCCGCGCGGACGATGCGCGTCGGTTCGATGAGCACGCCTTCCTCGGCGATGGTGCGGCTGCGCGGTGGCATCGACCCCGGCGTCGTGCCGCCAACGTCGGCGTGGTGCGCACGCGAGGCGGTGAAGAAATGCACCTGCCGGCCCGACGGGTCGAACACCGGCGTCACCACCGTCATGTCGGGCAGGTGCGTGCCGCCGTGGTACGGAGAGTTCAGCAGGAAGGCGTCGCCGGGCTGCAGGTCGGTGCCGTGGGCTGCGAGCACTGCTGCCACGCTCGCGCCCATCGAACCGAGGTGCACCGGCATGTGCGGCGCGTTGGCGACCAGTTGCGCGACGCCGTCGAACAGCGCACAGGAGTAATCGAGTCGCTCCTTGATGTTGACGGAGCTCGCCGTACGCCGCAGCACGACGCCCATCTGCTCGGCGACGTGCATGAACAGGCCGTTGAAGATCTCGAGCCGCAGCGGGTCGGGTGCCGTGCTGACGCGGCAGGTGATGACGCTCGTGCCGCCGCTGCGCTGCACCAGCAGCACCCCGTCCGGCGCCACGGTCGCGCGCCAGCCGGCGGCGATCCACCCGGTCGAACCGCGCTCGCTCACCAGTGCGGGGCCGGCGAGAGTGTCACCGGCACGCAATTCGTTGCGCGCGAACAGCGGCACCTCCCGCCACTCGCCGTCGACCCACGCCGGAACCGCCGCCGTCGCCCGCGCAGGCGACGCGACGACGACGTGTTGCTCGCCCTGCGCGTCAGGCGCCGTGCCCCGGCGCTCGACGGCCTCGACGCCGACCGCTGCGATCACCACGGCCTGGTCGCCGGGAGCGAAGCCGTACAGCCGCTCGTGCGCAGTCCGGAAGGCGGCGCGCATCTGCGGCTCGTCCTGCCACGGCAGCTCCAGCGACGTGTCGGAGCCGGCGGTGCGCAGATGCACGGTGAAGCGTGCATCGACGTCGGCAGGCGCGACCTGCTGCCGTTCGAGTTCGGCGCGCGCCTCGTCGCCGAGCCTGCGCAGGGCGGCGCCGGCCTCGGCCATGCCCGCGTCGTCGAGCCGCACTTCGACGCTGCAGCGTCGCATGCAGCGACGTTCGGCAAGCCCGATGCCCCAGGCGGACAGCACGCCCGCCAGCGGGTGCAGCAACAGCGACTCGATGCCGAGCAGGTCCGCGACGCCGCACGCGTGCTGGCCGGCGGCGCCGCCGAACGGCATCAGCGTGAAGCGCTGCGTGTCCTCGCCGTGACCGAGCGCAAGCTCGCGGATGGCATTGGCCATCTTCGCCACCGCGACGTCCACGAACGCGGCCGCCAGCGCCTCGATGCCGTAGCGCGGCCCGCCGGCCGCGGCAACCTGGCCGGAAATCTCCGCGAGTCGCGCCCGTGACGCCTGCGCGTCGAGCGGCGCATCCCCCGCGGGGCCAAACACGCTGGGGAAGTGCTCCGGACGGATGCGGCCGAGCACCACGTTGCAGTCGGTGATCGTGGCGGGCCCGCCGCGGCGGTAGCAGGCCGGGCCCGGGTCGGCGCCGGCCGAGTCCGGACCGGCCTGCAGCCGGCCGTCCGCGAACCGCACGATCGAGCCGCCGCCCGCGGCAATGGTGTGGATGTCCATCATCGGCGCGTGCAGCCGCACGCCGTCGATCTCGGTGGTGTAGCGCCGTGGCAGCTCGCCGGCGTAGAGGCTCACGTCGGTGGAGGTTCCGCCCATGTCGAAACCGATCAGCCGCTCCTGGCCGAGCGTCTCACCGGCACGGGCAAGGGCGACCACGCCGCCGGCTGGGCCCGACAGCACACTGTTGATGCCGCGAAATCCGGCGGGGTCCGCGAGCCCGCCGTTGCTCTGCATCGCGAGCAGCGGCGGACTGCCATGCCGGGCCGCGAGCTCGGACCTGAATGCCTCAAGGTGCTCCAGCAGCACGGGCGAAAGGTATGCGTCGGCCACCGCGCTGTCGCCGCGCGCGATCAGTCCGATGATCGGCGCAACGGCGTGCGAAGCGACGACCTCGTCGAATCCCGCCGCGACGGCGAGCTCGACCGCGCGCCGCTCGTGGACGGGGTTGCGGACGGCGTGCAGCAGCGCAATGGCCACCGCATGCAGTCCGTCGCGTCGCGCGGCGGCCAGGTCGCGCGCCAGCGCCGCCTCGTCCAGCGGCTCGA